>JACCDZ010149315.1_pt1 | contig 63392 bp, 59 predicted proteins | sample 7449551 | NCBI WGS metagenome assembly JACCDZ01 (sample SAMN15323452, study PRJNA562643) | freshwater metagenome | isolation source: river surface water | place: USA:Blue River Watershed | collected 2017-08-18 | reverse complement strand
CCCCCTGCTCAAATATAATGAACATTTAATTAAATATAATTTTATAAAAATTGATAAATAATTATTAAAATCAAATAATTATATATTAATGGAAATATATGAAATCGAAATTGAATATTTTCGGTCATCTCCTCTAGAATCACAATACCCTAAAACCAATCTTAAATTTCCATCGAAGATTGAATGTTATTCATATTTCAATACCTATAAAAAGATAGATAGTAATTATCTTTTTATTTGTATCTATTATAATAAAGAAAAATATAGAGTTCTAATTGAAAGATATGATAATAAACCAGAAAGATTTTCGGAAGATGTATGGCGAGATTTTCTTGATAAAAAAGGATATAAGTCTGGATTATCATGTATTATAGGTTCATCTGTAATTCATCATAATGTAAATGACACTAAAATTATTAAAATATTATGTAAGATACCAAATCTTCGAAAATGTTTTATAAAGAATAAAAGTAAATCTATTATTCTTGATAATACTGGAAAATATGACGAAATTCTTAGAATTATCGAATCTTAATTTATTTAATCAACAATCGCATATTTAATGATTTCATCTATATGAGCAACTGAGATTACTTTAAAATTATCATCTTCTGGTGATATTCCTTCTCTTCTCATCTTTTCTAAATCTTCCATATTATCTTCAGGAATTAAAGCTAAAGTGCAACCTGCTTTTTTACCACCATGTAACTTGGCTGGTAATCCACCAATTATTCCAGCATTACCTATTAAATCTATTTCACCTGTCATACATACTTTATTATTGACTTTCTTTCCTGTTAATAATGAATAAATTGCTAATGTAAATGCTAAACCAGCACTAGGTCCATCTTTGGGTGTTGCACCATCAGGACAGTGAACATGGATACCAAATGCTTTCTTATTATGAGAATCTTCTATTATTTTATCTTGTTCTTCTTTTGATAGTAATCTAAATGCATTTTTGAGTGCATATTGGACTGATTCTTTCATTACATCTCCAGCTTGACCAGTTAAGTTCAATTCTAACATTTTGTCTGAAGGGAAACGGATTGCTTGAATTACAGTTATACCACCTAAACCACCACCACTTGATGCATATAAACCATTTACTAAACCAACTGAAGGTTCTGGTGCAATCTTCTTAACTCTGACTTTGGGATGATTTTCTAATAATTTCTTGACATAATCTAATTGAACTGTATAAGGTAGTTTAAAATCATCACTATGGAATCTATTCAAGTTAATATCACGAATGATTTCAACTATCTTTTCTTTGATTTTACGCACACCAGCTTCATTTGTATATGTTTCAATTAAATGTCTAATCAAATCATCACTAAATACTAATTCATCTTTGTTAAAACCAACATCTTTACAGATTTCTGGTAACATATAATCTTTAATAATTGTTAATTTTTCAGGTAAACTTAATGCATGTGTTTCTACAATAGTGATACGGTCTCTTAAAATTGGGTCAATCAAGTTAGGGTCATTGAATGAGAAAACAATCAATGATTTTGATAAATTTATCTTGATACCGGCAAAGTATTTATCTTCAAATTCATCATTTTGTGTGGCATCTGTCATGTGAGTTAAAATAGAAATAATTTCACGACCATGTTCAGTATGAGATACTTTATCTATTTCATCAATGAAAATAATAGGATTCATACAACCAGACGTCATCATAATATCAGCAATTCTACCCCAAGTAGAACCAACATAAGTAAAGTTGTGACCTACTAATGTAGAACCATTTACACTACCACCAATCGGTAAGAAAGCAAAAGGTCTGGGTTTACCTTCTTTATCCATTAAACATTTTGATAAACCATTTTTAGCTAATGAAGTTTTACCTGTACCTGGAGGACCTTGTAAACCTAATACTGCACCTTTAGCTTCACCGTTAATCCATTGTGCAAAGATTCTTTCTAATTGTAATTTAGCATCTTTGTGACCAAATACTGCATCATCTAATACTTTTCTAACATTAACCAAGTATTTTTTCTTATCTTCTTTATAAGTTTCCCATTCTTCAATTAAATTATTGGAAACATCAGTTGTTTTTAAATTTTCAATATATTTATCTATATCATTATCTGAAAATACTTTTGCAGTTGGTTCAAGTAAATTAATTTTTTGACTGAAATGTTCTTTGAATGATAAGATTTCATTTTCCTTATATACACCAAAAGGCATTTTTAGTAAACCATCTAACCAATGTTGAGCTTTGCTATCACCTTGGAAAGAAGATTTCATTGATTTTAATTTTTCCATTGCCTTAGCTTTAACATCTTCGTCTACTTTCATCATACTAATTCTTCTTTCATAAGGGATATCAGAATCTGTTAATTTGGTTAAATCATTTTCTTCTTTTTCTACTTTGGCTTTGGATATATCTAATAATTCTCTGATAGAATAATGGAGAGATTGATATACTTCATTAGCTACATCTTTTTTATCTTTGGATCTAAATACATCAAATAATACATAAGCTAGTTTCTTATCATCATCATTAGACATTAACAATAGTGTTAGCATATCGATCTTTCTGTATTTTGAAGCTAATAAAAATTCATTGATTAAAGAAATTAATGGTTTACCTTGCAATACTTTAAAATCATTGTATTTCTTTCTTACATCATCTGCTAATTCATTTGATGTAGATACCATAATATCTCTTAAACTTAGGGTATTGAAATAGTTTTCCTTGAAATTTTTAGGTACAACTAAAACATCGTAGTTGAAGGTTGATTTATGTTGACTTATTTTATCTTTCACAAATTTTATTGTAGATGAAATATTCAACAAGTCATCTTTAAAGAATCCTTGAATGACTAAATATCTATCATTACATTTTATATATACACAAGCACCATATTTATCTTCAATTAACGAGATAGAACGTTGATTTTTTGTAATCTTAATTTTTTCATCTTCTAATGTTGAATTGCATTCAATTCTAGTATAATGATTATTTCTTTTGGAAACCATTTTTTTGGGGTTGCTTTCGACTAATTCGCTTATTGTTCTTAAAAAGGATGGCATTGACATCGGGTCTCCTGATATAATTATGGAATTTACTTTACTATTTTCTTTATCTTTATCTTTTTCTTCAGATTTTTTAATTCCAAGTAATGTTTCAATTAAATCTTTAGTTATCATACTTGTTTTCTTAAAGTTGTCAGAAGAAACACTATTTAATGGAATTTCTTTTTTGTGTTCTTCAGAATCCCACACACAAATAGGTTTGAAAAAACGAGATAAGAATAAAATTTTATCCAAATCAGTTTTATCATAATAGCTTACCCATCTTTCTGAGAAAAATAATTTTAATATATAATTCATGTTTTCTGGAGAAATATGGTTAACATATTTTATTATTAATGATTCGCATTTAATTAATTGTATAGTTGTATCATTAACAGAATAATTTTTTAATGTTATTACATCAGGAAGAATGTCTAGTTGTTCTTTGATTTCTTTTAGTTCATTCAGAATTCCCATATAATTAGAATCTGTATCTTGAAATATTTTTAAATTATTGCAGAAGGACAGATTATTAATCATACTCATGAGAATGTCTCTTAAAAATCCCAGTTTCAAGTTTATACTATCAAGTTCATCTTTGAGGAATCTAAACTGTCTTTGGAATTTTACTAGAGAATTCATTTTTTCAAATGGAAGGTTTTCGGACATCTTAATTTAAAAGATATTTTTATTTTAAATGAAAATAATTTATTAAACGATATATTTTCATTTAAAGGGAAATAAGTTTAGTTTAATTCTTTGGCTATTTTTAAAAAAATTTCTTTACTTATAGAGAATTCAATGCTTACTAGATTGGAATTTTCTTGAACATCAAGATTTATGCTTATTTTAACTGATTTTTCATTATTACTTTCTATTACATCAAAGTTAATTTCTGGTTTGCTTATAATTTTTTCTTCATTTTCTTCTTGCATATTTATAATTTCATCATCTTCATCTACATCCTCGTCTTCATCATGATTTTCATTGTTGTCATCTTCTGAAGAGGTCCAAGAAATAATGTCATCATTATCATCATCTGAATCATCATTGATCAAATGATTGCTATTGATTAAAATATCTGTTTGAGACATTTTACTATAAAAAACTAGATTATAATTTATAAAATTTTTTTAATAATAAAAAAATTTTGAAATTAATAATATTCGATTATTTGATTAAGTTGAACTTTGAACTATTTGTACAGGGGGTAAATCATCAGGCATAATATTTGGGAATAATTTATTTGTGTAAATTGCAGCTAATTTGAAATGGACTTTATCACATTTACCAGAAATTTTACCAAAATCGGCAATTTGAGGATTTACTTTCAGCCAGTTAAACATAAGCTTTCTCATTTTTAATAGAGCACAAAAGTTTTCTGTTGATAATGTTTTCAGGAATTGATAAATATCTTTAATTTGTAAATGATATTGTTTCATATCATCTGATTTATTATTGAATCCAGATGCTTTCTTCTTGTAATAAATACCTCTGATACCAAATAATACATCTTTATATTCTTTAGGAAGGAGTTTATATAGATCATCGTTTAAATGTTTACCATTTTTAATATCCCAAAGAACTTTGAATAATTCAAATAATTCAGAGGTGCAAACTTTAAATAATCCATCAATAGCACCAATAGTATCATAAGATTCATGAGTATTTAGAGGGTTGACTATTTTCTTTAAATTAGATGATTGATTGATATATTCCACAAGTTTATCATTTTGGTATAAATGAATTAGTCCCATGAAAATGTTTTTTTCAGAACCAGTGCTTTTAGCAAATTGGTAATTTACTGTTTGTAATTTGAGTAGTTTATATCTGTTCATTTTTGAATCAAATACTTTAATTACAACACCTTCAGATTTAGGAGGTAGAGTAAATTGATCTTTTTTATTTAATGCATCAAATTCTTCTAATGTATTAAGTTTTTCGGCAAGGAAAACATTGCTATCGAGTAAAACATTTAAGTTGTATTTATCTTCATTATCATAAATATTTAGTTCCATTTGAGTTTCCTTATCTCTAAGGAATACTAAGCATAATTTTTTGTATTCTTTACCAAATTCACTTTCATAATCAACGACATTTTTGTTTTGATAATGGATTAAAACAAAGTAATAACAGTAATTTTTGTCGAGTTTATTAGTGAAAGCAGATAAACTATCATAACCAGATTGTTCTAATACTTCCATAAACATACTGTAATGGGATTTTTCACCCCATACTGATTCTTCACTATGTAGACATCTTCTAGTTGATACATACCATTTACTATTGTGAAAGAAAACAGATAAGAGTGTACCTTCATAACATTTATTAATAACCTTATCTTCATTTTGATGGGTTAGTAAATGTTCTAATGCTTGAGAATTTAGAACAGGAGTTTCACAACTGAAAGAAACTACTTGTCTAGTATTTCTATCTAGAACGAGAGATCTGCATTCTTTTTCTAGAGGTGAATTGTTGTGTTGGTCGAATTTATTATAAACTAAAAATAGATTTTCATCAACATAATCTTTTGATAAAATATTTTTTTTATAAAGTTCAACCCTGAAATCATTTAATTCGGGGAAATTATTAGAAAATTCTTTGATATAAAAATTAGGAGTCGCCATTAAATAAATATAACTAAAAATCCTTTATGTGTTTTTCATATTTTATATTTTGTTAATTTTTAAAATAAAACAATTTTATCCATACTTTTTAATTGGATAGTGTAATAGCAGTGCTCTTTGATGTGTTCATGTTACCATACGCTACAATCTTGAGAATATCTGACGTGTTGTTACAAATCAGAATGAGCGCATTGTCGCTGATACACGAGGGCTTAGATAGCTTGAAAGTAAAGTCCGTTCCCTTGATCTGTGTAAGAGTTGCTTCGGTGTTGACGTTTCCGATTTGAAGATAAACAACATCATTCTTCTTTGGAGTCCAAGAACCTTCAAAATCAGAAGTTAGAGTTACATCCATAGTGATATCTTGGTAAACACTTGGAAGTTGACCGACAAGCCCGACTACGGCGCCAGCAAGTTTGTCGTCCTTGCAGTAAAACGGATCAATGTCTGTTCCGATTGCAGTTAGTCCACCAGGATGTAGTTCTGTCAGACCAATCTTGTCAGTTTGAATCGTTTTGATTGTGGTTTTCACAGGCATCACAATGAAAGAACCATCCTTCTTCTTTGACCACTGACCAGGACGAATCTCAATCTCGTTACCAATAGACAGCTTCCCACTAATCAAACTGCCACCAAAGACACCACCATTGATGGCATCCCAAGAAATACCCGGCTTGTTAACATCAAATGACCGAGTAATCTTAAATTCAGAAGTTTCGCCAGACTCATCAGAAAGCTCTGGAGGAAATACTTCCATGATTGCCTTCACTACATTTTGAAGACCGATCTTCTTGTTGAGTGCAGTTGGGATAATGTAATTTGGAACGATTTCAAGCTTTGCAAGTAGTTCATCAAGTTCCTCCTTACGCTCTTGTGCCTTGTCCTTGGTGATAAGGTCAAGCTTGTTGAAGATAATAACTAGACGCTTGAGTCCTGCCATTTTTGCTGCGGCGAGGTGTTGGATCAACTGAGGCTTCTTGCTAATCGGCTCAGCAGCAGAAACAACAACAATTGCACCCTTCATCAGACTCACACTGCCCATCATAGCAAGAATGAGTTCTTGGTGACCAGGACAGTCAACGAAGGAAACATGATGAACAAGTCGTGCGTTCTCTACTACACCTTCAGAATTGGTAGTCTCATACTCGCCACTCTCCTTAAGCCAGACCTTCATATTTGCATAGCCAGGCTTAATGGTGATATTGCGAGTTTTCTCACTGCTGTGACGCTGGGTTTTAGTTCCAGTGAGTTGGAAAACCGTTGTAGACTTTCCATCGGATACGCTACCAAGGCATCCGATATTTAGTACAGGCTGCTTAGCCATACGAGTAAAAACATTTTCAGGGGTCTGAATAGTCGACATAATCTAATATATATACCATAAAATAACTATTTTTTCAATTTTTTTGCTAATTTTCAATATTGATTTTTAAGAACTTTTTATTGAATTAATATCTCTCTCTCGCTAAAAAAAGTTTAGTTTAAACTTAGTTTATACATAACAAAAAACATATAAGAAAATAAAATCTAATTTTAATATATATTAATATAAGTTTAATGGAATTCAAATGCGAACAGTGTAATAAATCATATAAAAGTTATCAATCTAGATGGAATCACGTCAAGAAATGTCACAAAGATTGTGTTGTTAAAAATGTTGTTAATGTTGTTGAGGATGTTGTTAAAGATGTTGTTGTTAAAAAGACAACTGAATGTATTTATTGTAATAAAGTGTTAGCAGATAGAATATCTAGATGGCGTCATGAACAAAAATGTAATAAGAAAATAGATGATATACATGAAGATAAACTTATTCTATTAGAACAACAGAATGAAAAATTGGAAAGTAAAATTGAAGAATTGAAAGATCTATTATTAAAATCAATGAAGATTCATCCGAAAACTTTAAATAAAATTAATAAACAACTTAATAATAGTGGTGTTATTAACAATACAACAAATAATATTCAAATAGTTCAATTAGGAGAAGAAAATTTAAATGAACTATTATCAAAACAAGAAAAAATTAAAATACTAAATCAACGCGGACATAGTTTAAAAGAAATAGTTAATTTAGTTCATATTTCTGATAAATTTACTCAATTTAGAAATATATACATTACCAATCTTCAAAATTCAATTGGATATAAATACGATACCAAAACAAATAGTTTTATAGCTGTTAATAAATCAGTTTTACTTGATGATATTATAGATTGTAGAATGTGCGATATTGAAACTTTTTATAACGAATTAGAAGATAAATTAGATTCTACTACAACTACAGCAATTAAAAGGTTTATTGATAGAATGAATGATGAAGATGATAAATTAAAAGGGGTCAAAAAAGAAGAATTAAAATTATTATTGTATAATTCCCGCGAAAAAATAACAGGGAAGAAAGATATTGATTTGTGATATTTTTGAAGTGTCATGTATTCACTCTAATTTTTATATCCGAATAATAATATTCATATATAAAAATTGAAATTATTATATGATTATATAATTACACTATAAGTATGTCGTCAGCATACAATTTTGCATATGATAAGCTTACTTATACTTCTGACTCTATCTCCATCAACAAATTTTCCCTATCAGTTCCAGGGAAGGCTCTCTTCAAAGACTCACCTTTTATCGTTTCTCCAGGGAATATTTACGGATTGATTGGAAAAAATGGTTGTGGTAAGAGTTCACTACTCAAACAACTTGCATTAACTAATCTATTTTCAGAGAACAAAATCCGAGTTCTTTATGTTGAACAGGAATTAGACGTTTCTGACTGTAATCCTGTAGAATTCATCTTCCGTGCAAATGCAAAGATTTCTGCAATTATGGAAGAAATTGAACACATTGAAAAAGAAATGAAAAGACTAGAAACTGAAATGGAAGAATTAGAAAATAATGATTCTGAATCAGATAATAATCAAGAACAAATTGACCTTAAATCTGAAGAACTAGATAAACTCAGTGATAGATATCAAGTTTTGCAAGAAGAAATTCGTGGATTTAACAAAGAAGCAGAATACGGTAAAATTAAATCAATTCTTCATGGTCTAGGATTCAGTAAAGATAAGATGGAACAACCTTGCACCATTTTTAGTGGTGGTTGGAGAATGAGAATTTCTCTAGCACGTGCTCTATATATGGAACCAGACCTATTACTACTCGATGAACCAACAAATCATCTTGATCTGGAAGCTATTATCTGGTTAGGAAATTATATGTCAACTTGGAAAGGCGTAGCTATTATTGTTACCCACAATATTGGTTTCCTCAATGATACATGTTCTCAAATTATGAACATTGAAGATCTCAAATTAGTTACATACAAAGGAAACTATGCTTCATTCAAACTGTCTCTACAACAAAAAGTAAGGGAACAAGAAAAGACATATGAAGCTTATGAAAGAAAACTAAAAGAATTCAAAAAAAAGAATTCAGCTAAAAATGCAGTTGAAGAATTCATCAAGAAAAACCAAGTATCTAAACCCGAACCTCTGTATCGTGTTCAAATTAATTTCATTCCAACTTCAACATTCAAATCTCATGTTGTGAAACTAGAAAATCTAAGTTTTGCTTATGGTGATAATGAAATTCTATCAAATGTAGATCTCGGCTTTGACATGAACACTCGTGCTACTCTAGTAGGTGCAAATGGTTCCGGTAAATCTACTCTGATGAAACTGATGATTGGAGTTGAAGAACCAAAATCAGGCAGTGTTTGGAAACAAAATAACCTTCGAATTGGTTACTATAATCAACATTTTGAAGAACAACTTCCAATGGATGTCACGCCAATTGATTATCTAAAAAATATGATTCCAGAAAATCTAATTGAAAATCAACGTGAAAGCACTGTAAGAAATTATCTGGGTCGTGTAAAACTTGAAGGCAGTGCACATAACAAACTAATTCGTGAACTGTCAGGTGGTCAAAAAGCTCGTGTTGCAATGGTAAAACTAATTTTCCAACAACCTCACATTCTTCTCCTTGATGAACCAACAAATCATCTAGATATTGAAACTGTTGAAGGTCTAATTGAAGGATTAAAAGAATATGAAGGTGGTATTCTACTAATTACACACGAACCTGAATTAATTAATGCTCTAGATTCTGAACTATGGATTATGAATAAAGAAAAGAAGGTAATTGAAGTTTATAATAAAACTTATGAAGAATATTGTGATAAAATCATTAATTCAATTGATGAATAAATATTATTTTATTAAATAAATCAGTTTAAAACAAAATTAATTTATTTAATAATATAAATGAGAGTTCTGTTCTATTCAGAAAGCTGTAATTTTTGTTTAAAACTTTTAGAATACATTGATAAAAATAAACTAGGTCAATATTTCAAATTAATTTCTATTGATAAATCAAAAAATATTCCTGCTAATGTAACAGTTGTTCCAACTATTATTGATACTACAGTCGAAGCACCATTGGAAGGGAAGAAAGCATTTGAATATGTTATCAATCAAAAATATTTCAATCATCCAACAAATAATATAGAATTTACTAAAGATGGAGTTCCTAAACCAACAATTGAAGAAGATGCTAAAGCAAATGCTTCGAAATCTGGTGCTGGTTTTATTTATGTTGACGAAGCTATTGAAAAAAGATTTTCCGATAAAGAAAATAAACAGGGATTTGACCAAGTATTTACTTATAGAAATGCTCCATCTGCATCAAATGCAGTACACCAATCATATAATAATAATTCATCACATAATCCAAATCCTCATCATCAAAACCAACATTATTTAAGACCAGGAACAGCTCATATGAGACAACAAAATCCTCAACAAGTAATACAACCTCCTCCACAAACAGATGAAAGGGTAAATCAATTACTTGCACAAAGAAGTATTCAAGATAAAAAGATGCAAGCATTAATGAGATTACGTGGTAGTAATTAAATTAAATATATTGTCTAAATGAAATACCAATTCTTCGGGATATTAAATCTTTATCTGATATTTTTTCAACTTCATGTCTAAATTCATCTTGAAATTTACCACACATTATTACAAACTCTCCATTAAATAAAGGCATTGAATGAATTTCACCAGAATTTTTATTAGTGATTTTAAAATTTCTTACTTTATCATGTTTACCATATAAATTTAAAAACCCAATATTATAATCAGGAATCATTCCATCTACCCAATCACTATGTGCTGGAATATAATCATTTTCTTTTTCATACCAATTTACAACAACTTGATTATATTTATTGTCAAGATTTTTTGCATATTGAAATAAATAATTTATTTCATTAGGTAATTCTTTTTTTATTTCTTTTTTATCAAGTGAACCAAACATATAACTTTTATGATATTTATTATTGTATTCTGGTGTATTTAAATAACTTTCAAACCATCTATGAGTTTCTATTTCATTCCATTGAGGGTTTAAAGGGTTTTTATTGAATAATAAAATTTTACTTTTTTCATTATTATCATAAATTGGATGTAAACTGAATATTTTATCAAAATTTTTTTCAATCCAAATAGTCAAATCTAATGAAGGTTCATATATTTTTAAGTATGATTCAGAAGATAATCTAACAATAGAACACATTATATATATAATAATATATTTATTTTTTAGATTAATTAATAAAAATTGATAAAAACATTTAAAAAATAATACAAATTAATAATAATGTCATCCATCAAAAATGTAAAACAAGATAAATCCAAGGGATTTAGCAGATTAGAATTTAGTTTAAGTGGAAAAGATGTGAGTTATGTAATAGTAAATACTATGAGACGTATGGTTTTATCTGAAGTCCCAGTTTATGCTTTTACTGAATTTACATTTAATAAAAATAATAGTGTTTTCCACAATAATTTCTTAAAAAATCAAATCAAAAATATGCCTGTTTGGGGTATTGATAATAAATTAGAGTTTTATGATGTTAATTCTAAAGTTAAACATGAGGAAGCAGAAGAGATTGAAGACTTGGAAGATAATGTAGAATTAAATGTTGAGAAAAAGGTAAATTCTAATTCACTTGAACAATTAACTATGTATATAGATTATGAAAATAAATCAAATGAGATTTATACTGTAACTACAGATGATGCTAAATTTTATTTTGCTCAAAAACAAATAGCAAACCCTTATACAGTTCCTATTCAATTAGTAAAATTACAACCTAAACAAGTTATCAACTTTAGTGCAGTAACTTCAGTAGGTATTGAAAAAGAAAATGCTATTTATTCTCCTGTATCTATTTGTGTTTATGAACAAAAATCAGATAATGAATTTGATTTTGTCTTAGAATCTAGAGGTCAAATGTCAGAAAAAAGAATTTTAAAAGTTGCATTAACAAATCTAGTGAAAAAATTAGAAGATATTGTAGCCCAAGTTCCAGATAATAGTGGTGATGAAGGTGAATTAGAAATTAATAATGAAGATCATACAGTAGGTAATATTTTAACTCATGGTTTACAAAATCACAAAAATGTAACTTTTGCTGGTTATCATATGCCTCACCCTCTTGAAAAAAGAGTTGTTGTATCTTATAAATTAAAATCTGGTAAAATCAAAGAAACTATAAAACAAGTAGTTAAAGATTTTATCGAAGTTTATAATGACATCGATAAAAAATTAGATAATAGTGTTTAATTTTTTACTCAGAATCTTCATCAGAAGATGATTCTTCTTCCTCCTCATCATTATCATCTTCCATAACTAGTTTATTAGAAATACTACTATCAAAAGTTTGATAACGTTTAGGAACTTCAATGAATGCAACATAATTTTTTTTGAAAGGTAAATTTTCAGATTCATATTTGAATCCTTCTTTTTCTTTAGTTTCTATTTTAGGTAAAATATTTACAAACATTTTACGATCTCCTTTTAACGGAATTAAAAAATGAGGCACAGTTCCTTGATAACTAGCTAGGAAAGCTTTATAGTGGTATCCATTATCACCAAATATTTCAATATCAAAACCACAGGTTATTTCATCTACTAATAAATTAGGGATATTAATAGCGAGGAAATTATAAACAACACTAACTTGTTTATTTTTTCTATTTAGACTTTTATCAAGATATTCTTGATCTTCATTTATTTTTCTTTGTGTAAAAAAATATTCTATATTACCAAAAGTTTTATTTTGGTTACTTAATTTATGAAATGCTTCATCAATTTCGGCCATTAAAAGATATATATAATATGTCTTTTTATGGTTTTTATTTTTATCTCTTATATATTTGAACAGTAGACCATCCAGCATTACCATCACAACTGGTTCTACCTTGAGAACCAAAGTCGAAACAGTTTCCAATATCATTTAATGGTTTAGCACTAATTTTTTGATTGTTCAAGATAGCATTCTTATTCAAGTTATCTAATTCTGCTAATATATTTCTTCCTTGAACGGTTAAATCACCTTGAACAGCTAAGTTACCAGTACCTCCCCATTCTTTACCAATTATTACACCATTTTTATTTAACAAATACAATAATTCTCCACCATGAATATGTAATCTAGCAGGAGCCGAAATTGTTCCACCCCCAACAACTAAATTGTTAGAATTAGTACTGAAAGTTTTTTCTTTGAAATCTAGTGCTAATCCATTTTCCCATTCCCAGCCTGTTCCATCAAGTTTTTGAGGAGAAATATATAAAGCTCTTCTACCATCCGCTGGAGTATGTAAAGATACTTTATTTTTCTTACTAGGACCAATGTGACTAAAATCTCCTTCAGTCGTAATATTTCCTAATACTTTAAAGCTACCCCCATCCATAATATCTTTGGCTATTTTAGCTAAAGTATTAATTGAATTAGATTCGTCAACACCATCAATTGTTTGTGCATCAGCGAAACCTTCTACTTTAGTTTCTTTTAAACATGTATAAGAATAATAAGCAATAAAAACTATTACTAAAATTATTAAATATTTTTCCATATTAAATAAATATAGAAAAATAATTCCAAATTATACTTTAAGATCTCCAGGAGGATCTCCTTCTTCAGCTAAAGCTACATAAATACCATGGACTCTTTTATTATTATCAGGGAAAGCAAATTCTCCAGCACCTCTGACAGGTTCATCTCTTGCATTAAGAAAACCATCCCAAGAATACATTCTTGCTTTATAACCAGGAAATACAGTTAAATGTCTTGCAGTCCAATTTTGATCTCCATCATTAGATTGTCTTACATCAAGATTTACATTATTAATTGCAAATTCTGGCCAACCATGTTTATTTCTGAGGGCTTCTTTATAGTTATGATCATTCCAAAACATATTAAAACCATAATAAATAGGGACTTTAAATCCAAATGCTCTAATTTGGTAATATCCAGCAATATCATGTTTTCTATAAATTGGATTGGTTCTGATTACATTTCCATTAAAAGTCACATTAGGACCGGCTATAGTAATGGGGTTTGCTTCCCAATTTCCATCTGGTTTATAAGCATGGATTTCTATGCTATTTTCACCAGCACAACCTGGACCACAACCACCAATTATTCTATGAGAAGCTCCATTTTTCGCAGGAATTCTTATACCACCACCGGCAGTGAAATTAGCATCCCCTAATACAGGACCATTTATTTTCAAACCACCTTCATTCCACATAGTTATTTTTCTTTTGTTCCATTCTTTACCCATACCAACTAAGCATAATGAATCGGCATCATGTAAACCAGCAGTAATTTGAGCAGAATTAGTTTCATAACCATTATTGGGACCACCTAATTGAATACCTTGATTGTTCACACGTAAAGTTCCATTAGGTCCTGAAATTTTGTCATTGCCTGTGCCTGAAACACTCAATCCACCAGCAACTTTTAATCCACCTCCTTCCATAATATCTTTAGCAATTTTGGCTAAAGTATTTACAGAGTTAGATTCATCAATACCATCAACTGTTTGAGCATCAGCGAAACCTTCTTTTGTTTGATTAAAACATTTTATAGAATAATATGCTACAAAAGCAAGTACTAAAATTATTAAATATTTTTCCATATTAAATAATTATAGATAAAAAAATTACCAGTTTCCTAAAAAATTATGGAAAAAGTAAATTCTAAGACCACCAACACCAGCACATCCACCATCTCCGTATCTTGCATTGTAAGCATGAAATCTCCATCTACCATCAGCAAAATATAATTGTGTGACTGTTTGTTCCCAACAACCTGCAGTAACCCATCCAAAAGCAGCTTGGTAATTACCATCAACACCAGTATCAGTTCCAACATATCTTCCAGCACCATAATCTTTTATTAACATAGCAGGTTGACCTCCATTAAATGTTAATTTACCTTTAATATCTAAATTACCACCTGCTGTTAAATTACCACCTAAATAATGATTACCATCACGTTTTAAATTTAATGAATAACCCCAAAGCCAATCTGAATTGGCGTCATCTTTAGATGGAGTTATCCATAAACCTTTTCTATTATCATCGGGAGTATGAAAAGTGAATTTATTAGAAGGAGGGCCAAATCTAGGCACAGTGCCCATAGAATTCAAATTACCAGGAATTACAACTTCACCATTATCCATCAAATCCATAGCAGGTCCTGCATTTGCACCATCACCATTGTATCTCCAAAAAGATAATTTATTACCATAACCCTCTGTCATATTCCATATAGCCCATTGATTAGTTTGACCCGCTTTACCGTCTTTTTTAGTATTAAAAATACTTACTCTACCTCCTTCAGCTGTACCAGCTTTTGCATCCAAATTAGTTGCTGCTAATCCACCAGGAATAGTTAATCCACCAGCTTGTAATTTTTGAGCTATTGCAGCTAACGTATTAATAGAGTTTGCTTCATCAACCCCTGTAATAGATTGAGCATCTGCGAAACCTTCTACTTTAGTTTCTTTAAAACATTTAAATGCATAATAAGCTATAAAAGCTACTATTAAAATTATTAAATATTTTTCCATATTATGTAACTATAGATTAAAAATTTATTTCATATATTTTATTTAAATAAAAAACAAATAATAATGCACCGAAAATATTACTCAAACTTGTTAATAAAAATATTATATAGTTAATAAATGCATATAAATCAAAAAATAATAATCGATATAAAGTTCTAATTGGACCGTATAAACCTTCAGTAAATAAAGGAACTAAGCTAAATTCGATAATTCCATTAGAATTACCTCTAAAACAAGTATTACCTAACTCACAAAAGAAATAATAATAAATTATAAATGCTTCAGACTTGTTAGAAAAAATTTATATTTTTTCTAATTAAGTCTACATACTCAAATTAGAATTTGTACAACAAATTCTAACGAGTCTAGAAAATTTTTGGAATCATTTATTATATATTATTATATAATGGACATAAAACTTAAAAATAAATATATTATGTATAAATTAGATTTAAAAACTCATAAAATTAGTAGTTTAACTAAAGCAGATTCTAAAGAGGAATTAAAAGAAAAAACAAAAGGGAAAAAAATTAAATTAGAAACTGATATTGTATTATTAACTTTTGAAAAAACAAAATGGACACAAGAATCTAAAATACCGATTAATATGTTAGGAGGCCCAATCAAAGTATTATTTTCATTTTATAAAGTAACTAAAAAAGGAGTCATTAGAAAAAATAAAGAAGACCCTAGAGCAATCCAATTTTTATTTTATACATATGATTATTATTTGAAACATAAAATAAATTCGTTTGATTTGAAAAAGTTGGTAAAAATGGCATTTTCAAATAAATTAGAAAAAAGAGCTTTGGCACCAAAATTAATAACACAAATAAAATAAACTCATTTTAAAATAAGATAATATTATATAAAAATATATATATAATATTATTAAATGGAATTTATATATGTACTAAAATGTCAAAAGGATAAATATTTTATTAATAAAACATACAATGTTCAAATAGAATATAATGAGCATTTAGATGGTACATTTTGTGATTTAACAAAAGAATTTAAACCTTATGACATTGATTGTATATTTGAAGTAAATGAAAAAGTAAAATTAGAATTTATTATAGCACAATATGTTAATAAATATGGTTCATCTAATATTCATTTTTTAGATGGTTCAAATCAAAAGGAAATCAAAAAATATAGAAAAGAAAAATCTAATAAATGTATTTGCGATAAAGAACATTGGTTTACGGAATGTAAATTAAATACGAAAGATAAATTCTGGACAATTTTATTAAATAAAGTTGTTAATAAATTAACAGTTGATTTCCAAAAATATGGCATATGCTATAGATGTGGTAGATATGGTCATGATATTGATGAATGTTTTTCTAAAACGCACATAGAAGGATTTTATTTAAGTGATTCTGATGACGAAGCCGATTTTACGAATTAAATAAAATTTGATAAAAAAAATTATATAATATAATTTTAATACATAATGAAAGAAATTAATATATTTACTGATGGTTCAACATTTAACAACCAAAACAAATCAGGTAATAGAAAAGGAGGTGTTGGAGTATTTTTTGGTGATGATGACCCTAGAAATATTTCATTTGGACTTCAAGAAAACGATAAACAAAAAGTAACTAACAATGTTTGCGAATTAATGGCTTGCATAAGAGGTTTAGAAAGATTAATGGCAACAGAAAAAGTAATTGGAAAACAAATTATTATTTACACTGATTCTATGTACATTGTAAATACTATTGCAAATTGGGCAAGTGGTTGGGAAAAGAATGGATGGAAAAAAGACGGTGGTAAAATATCAAATCTAGATTTAGTTAAAAAATTATATTACTATTCAATCAATTTCGGAATAATTTTTAGACATGTTGACGCACATACAGCAGAACCAGAAGATAAAACAAGTAAAGAATGGAAATTATGGTATGGTAATATGATGGCAGATAAGTTAGCAACAGATGGAACAAAGAAAGTTTTCAAAAAAGATTAATGTTTTTTTACAAGAGCTAAAAAATAAGATAAAATAACTACAACTAAAAAATAATACCTAATTTCTTTACATTTAATTAATCCATAAGTTACAATTATTAATAACAAAAATGCCAAATATAAATTAAAATGATTATGCTTCAAATCTAATGATTGGTAATTAATTTCTTCATAGGAATCAATTAACATATCTTTTGTTTTCCATTCATGTAATAACCATTTTTTGAAATCTTCATTTTCAACATATTTTTCTGGATGATTCAATTCTCTATTAATTATAAAAACATCATCAACATTTTTTTTAGATAAGTCTTCGAGATATGCATTTTGTCCTTTAAAATTTTTAACAATCATAGTCATGTCAATTATTTTACCCAATTTATTTTTTTCTTTTAATTGATTATAAATTGTCCACAATCCCTTTGATTTTGGAACAAGTAAATTATTATAAATAGGCAGATTATTATTTAATGAAAACTCTTGACCTTTCTTATGTTTTTCAACATCAAATCTAGTTCCTTCAGGAAAAATGAAAATAACACCATTATCTATTTTATCAATTTGTTTAGATAATGATTCTTTATCTTCTTCCCAATTTCTAACTAATTTAATATGTTTGTCAACAAGAAAATGTAGTCCAAAACCAGGAAAATAAACTAATTCCCTTTTACCAACAATCATATAATTATGAATTCCACTGTGATAAAACATAGATAAAACAAGTTCAAAATCAATAGTTGAAAAATGATTTCCAATTACTATATCTATCTTATTTTCTGATGGTTTAATTAAATCATTTGCAAATATATTTAATTTAAATGTATGTTTAAGTTGTGAAATTAATAGAGTTTGAAAGGTTTTCTTGATTGATGGAGAAATTTTATCATATTGTCCTGTTACATAGAAAGGAAATATAATTATATAAGCAACATAAGAGAACCATACTGTTAATAACAAATATGGATAATATGTTTGAATCATTAAATATTAAATTTATATTTTTTGTGTCTAACCGAAGTTAAACAAGTTTTTATAAAAGAATTTAGGCGCTACCGCTTGCCTTGGTCTGTTCGCTAGTTGGCTTGGCCTGTTCACTAGTTGGCTTGACCTGTTCATTAGTTGGCGTTGGGTTTTCCTTCACAGACCTGTCACACAGGTCCGAATAGAAGCGGTCCCACCCATACCAGTTGAACTCCTCCTCGGGATAAAACCATCCGTTCTTCTTGTTTCCTAGGGTGTAGTAGTTGTCAATCCACTCAATGGCTGCCCACAAACCAGTTGCACCCTTCTTGCTGCAAGCCTCGCCTTGTCCGTCCTTCTCGGACAGGAGCTTGATCTCGTAGTCTGAGAAACCACGATACCAGAACACGTTTTGAGGCTTCGGAGGGCTAGACTTGGCAAAAGCCTGGTTGTTGTAGTAAGAAGTACTATAAACGGTGTTGTAGTTATAGGACATACCTTTAATTTAGATGTGGTAAAAAGATTTATTTTCAATTTTTAAAAATTACTGTGAAAGTTATAAAAATTGATTTATAAATGAAATACTATTAATAATTAAATATAATGGGTGATAATTTATCAACAGTTGTTTCAACAACAGAAATGACAAATAATAGACAAGTTATGCATATTACACCGAATTTAATGCATGTAAATACTCCAACAAATCAATTAGTAATTCAAGAAATGCAAAATTTTGAAACTATATTGAATCAAAATCAAGTTTCTGTTCCAAAAGAAAAACAATGGATAATAAATATGTTTAATGCATATAGCATAAACGTAATAACAATACTTACATTTTTCTTAGGGATGTCATTTGGATTAATTATAACAGGAGGAATTATAATTTCAGAATCATCAAAAATAATTGTTTTTGTTATTGGTATATCTAGTGCTATTGTAGATATACTAATAATTGCTTACATAGGAAAGCTTTATAAAAAACGTAATAGAATTACACCAACTTAAATCCAATATTTTTGGATAGTTTGTGTTGTGACTTTTTTATTAAATTTTTCTTTTATTTTAATAATAGCTATTTTAGGGTCTTTTAATTTCTTTAGTTCTTTGATATAGTTAATTAATTCTTCACTATGTCTATTAACTTTCTTTTTTTCTTCTACTGTATAATCTAGTTTTTTACCATTTGATGTTTCTATCCATCCATTTATTACTAATTCACACGTATCGATTTTATCATGACAATCAGAACATAAAGTTACAATATTTGAATAGTTATTCTTCATAATATGTTTTTTACTTTTATGTATTTCTTTCTCATCAAAATCTTTTTGTGGTATTATATGATGTGATTCTAAATTTTTAGTAGATTTGCATATTTCACATTCAATCATAAAATCATCATTATAATTTGATTTTTTAACTGATACTTCATCATATTCCTTTAGAATTTCATTTGTTCTTTTGTTAAAATCATTATCTTTCATCAAATATTTAGCAACTTGTAGACCATAAAATGTTTCTCCTTGACCATCACTTAAATGTCTATCATAAATTAATTGGTCATTTGCTGGGTCATAAGTTATTTTCAAATGTTTTGCTTTAACCCTATCTAAATTTTTAATACAGTTCATTGTAGCTATTTTATGTAAATGTGTTGCTGTAATAAAAGAACTGTTGGCTTTAGATAATGTTTCTAACATATATGATACAATAATATTTGCTGATTTTTCTTCAGTGCCTCTACAAATTTCATCACCAATTACTAGAGTATTTTTATTATTTCTTTTCAAGATAGCAGTTAATTCCATCATTTCTACCATGAATGAACTCAATCCTTTGAACAAGTTATCATTACCAATAATTCTCGTAAATAATGAGGTATAAGGTGAATAAACAAACTGTTCACATGATACATAATATCCAATTTGTGCTAAGATTAAATTTAATCCAATTGATTTCATTAAGGTTGATTTACCAGAACTATTGATACCATAAAGTAGAATACCATCTAAATCATTATTAATATTATATTTTTTACTGCTTGTTTCATCTACTTTTCCTAATCCAATAGAATGAGGAACATAATTAAAATCTTTATTAATAACTTCTACGATTGGATGTCTTAGATTACTAGAATTAAAGAATGAAATATTTGATGCAACTACTATTGGTTTGGTATATTTATTCTTAATTGCACAGATTGCACCAGAATTAATAAAATCAATGTAACCAAGTTCATTACCCCAGAAACTAATTAAATCATTATATTTTTCTATTATAGCAGTTAATTCTAATTTAAAAGTTGATCTGTTTAATTCAGCTAATTTTTGTTTATTAACAACTAATTCATTTGATATTTCTTTAATTTTATCACAATTTATTTTTGTATTTGAACTTTTTGGTAATTCGGAAAATTCTAAATCTGATACATCTAATTTATAGGAACCAATAGTTAATTGTTTAACTGATTTTAATTTTTGCTGCAATATTTTACATCTTCTATTTGTGATTAACATATAGTGACCATCACGTTCATTATACTTGGCATTAATTAATGAATTATCAGTTCCTCGGCCGAATATACTTTTTTCATCAGATATAAAACTTTCTAATTCTTTTTTCAATAAATCAATAAAATTACTACCAGATTCTATTTTACCTACTAATTCATCTATATTTTTATAAATTCCAGTTTTATAAAATGTTTTACTATCTTCATAATAATTATTAAAGTTTCTACCATCTAATTCACTAACATTAAATCTACCATCAATATATTCGACAAACTTTTTAGATTCTTTGATTAATTTTTTAACATCAGCTTCAGATAGTATATCTAATTTATTTGTTTTTACATATTCTAGTAAATTAGAAATTTGATAAAACGATAAATATAATTGATTCAATTCATAAGGATGAAGATTACCCATATTAATTCTTCTATTAATTTTTTCAATATCATAAATATCTTCAATAAATTTTAATATATTTTGATAATGATTATTTTCAATTAACTTTTCAATTGATTCATATCTTTTTTGAATTTCATCAGGTTTAACTAATGGTTTTGATAAAGAATTATATAAATATCTTTGACCCATAGATGTTTTAGTAAAATTAATAATATTAAATAATCCTTTTTCATTAGGATTTCTAGAGAATACATCTAATTGTTCTAATGCTCTATTACCAAGATATAAAAATTTATCACTAGTAAAGTTTTCTGGTTTTTTAATGTTATTTAACAAGTTAGATTGATGTAATAAACTATATTCTAGTAAAACAACTAATGCTAATCTTGCATAATTAAATAAACTTAATTCTAGATTTTCAAAAACAGATAATTGATTATTAGATGGAAATACTTGTGATAAAATTCTTTCTTGATATTTAATTTTTTCTTGAGTTTCAAGTTTAATATTGAAAGTATTTTTTTCATCTAATTGTAAATATTGTATTAATTCACTCGGTTTCATATTAGCAATAGGTTCGTTTATTTTATTTATTAATAAAATTTCTCTAGCTGGAACTGTATCAAGGAATCTTAATGTATCATCTAATGCTAATAATTCATCATTACTAGTAGAATAAGTTTCATAAAAATATCCATGTCCAGTTGCTAAATCATATGAAGCTAAACCAATACATAATTGATCTTTCGTTTTTGTTTTAATTTTATCAATAACTATTGATACTAGATAGTTAGTTTTATTACTGTTTTTTTCTAAATAAGTAGCAGGAGAATATATAGCAGTTATTTCTCTTTTAGGATTAGGTGGTTCAGTAGTTTGATCAATTAATACAACAGTATAATTCATTGCAATTAGTTTTTCAATAAAAGTTTGTGTAACATGTAAAGGAAACCCCATCATTCTAGGATTAGCATCTGATAATTCTTTACCTCCATTTTTTTTAGTGCAAACAACATCTAATTTTTGAGATAAATCTACTAAATTTAATCCTTTATCATTTGTGCAATAAGCTTCATGGAAAGAACCAACTTGCATCAAAATAATAGTATTATCTTTACCATAAATATCAGCATAGAAATTATGGATTTCAAAGTAATCTTTTACTTTAATTTCTTTTGTATATTGTTTTTGTGACATTAATATTATAATAATAATTTATTTCCTTAAATAGATAATTAACAGTCTTATTCAATTTATTAGTTTATATAATTATATAATCTAATAAATAATAATGGAAATCGAAAAAATATTTTTATCTAGTAAAAATGAAAGTAATAATTTAGAATATGAAACAACTTCTGAATATAATTCAACAGAAGAGATGAATAAGGAAAAAATGAAAACTAAAATAAAAAGTTCTATTGAAAAGAAACCTATCGAGTTAAACCAAAAACCAAGATCAAAAGTTAGAATAAATCAAAGAACATTATTACTTTTAAAAAGGTAATTCATAATTTAAAAAAGATAATTTAAATTTCTATGATATTAAAAAAATTACAAAATTTTTCAGTAGTTGTTTTGTTAATAAATTGTTGATCGGTATTAACACAATCGCTCCAAAATGGAAAAGACTTAAAATGAAAAAATAATTTATTACATGGGATTTTATAATAATCAAATAAAATCATACCAAAATAATTATCCAAATTTAAACATTTAATCATATCTTTATTTTTTTCTTTAAATCCATCTTTTTTAAAATTATTACCTAACATAAATGAATTAAATACGAACATATTTTTTAATAATTCTTTCTTTTGAATTACAAAACCAAAACTCCAACCTCTATTTACAGTAATCCAATAAGGCCTACTTAAAATAGATGCATTATTTGATTTAGCAAAATTATATAAATTATTCAAATCATTTGCTGTTAAATTGTCATAAAACATATCATCTCCATCAATATGAATAATATATTCTTCTTTAGGAAAAATAAAACTTTTTAGATGTGCTTGACAATGACCGAATTGTTGATTGATTCCAACATCATTCATAAAATGTTGAATAATTTTTTCTAATATAACAATATTATTACAATAATCAGTTTTGTTAAAATGTGTAATATATTTTATTTTATCAGGGAATGGTAATTGATAATTAATTAATTTATAATCCAATTGAGATTCTATCCAAACATAAATTGCACATATATTTCTATCTATAATTTCTTTGAATAAAGGAACCCATTTTTCAATGAATTTAATTTTTGTTTCGTAAAATTTAATATACATACAAAATTTAATATCAGAAGTAGGTAAACAAATATCGTTTAAATTTATAGAGACTTGCATATTATTGTAAATTATATGTAAATCTTTATAGTGAATTTAATTTATTTCTAATATAATCTTTAACATCATCATAATTTTTTTCATCTCTTAATTCATACCAATTAACTTTATTTTTCTTAACGAAAGATTTTAATATTTTATTAATATAAGGTCTTCCTTTTTTAGATTTCAATACTTTCTTTGTCTTTTTAACTTTATTAAATTCTAAATCTTTATCTAACCATTTAAGAGTTTTTTCATAGAAAAAATCAGTTAAATCCTCTTGTAATTCAAAATTATCACCAACATCTTGAATATCTTGTCTTAAATAAGGAGATTCTAAATAAGGGTTATATTGTTTAATAATAGGTCTATTTGCATCTCTAATATTTTCAGCAATTGTGTTTAATGCAATTAATGTTAAAATATCTTTTTGAGTAACACTTTTAGGAGATAAAGGAATGCTTGTCTCAACACTTTTATCAGATTCAGTATCAGTACCAGCGTCAACGCTGGTAATTGTTTTTCTTGGTGTTAATTCAACTGGTTTTAAATCACTCCAAGGAACAGTAGTAGAAGTACCATCTGCTAATCTAATATTATACATCATAACTCCAGGACCAACATGTGTTGAACCAATGATAGTACCCTTACCACTTGATGTTTGAACGTAATCACCATCCGACCAGGTTCCACCATATTGTTTATAATTAACTTTAATTTTTAAACTATTATCCATATAATTTATTTTAGAAAAAATATATGGTTAATATAAATTTAAATCTTATACTGCAGCAATTTTATATCTTAAAAAATCTTTTACAACTGGATAGTTGTTAGCATCTCTTAAATCATACCAATTAGCAGCACTTCTTTTGACAAATAATTTGAGTAAATAATAAATATATTCAGGTCCTTTTTCAGATTTAAGGAAACTGTAATGTTTTTTAAGATGAGAGAATTCAGGATAACTTTTTACCCATTTTAATACTTTAGAATAATAAAAGTTAGTTACATCATTTTGTAAAAATTTATTTTCACCAACATCTTGATATCTAACATTTTGAACAGTTGGAGTGTAAGGAACAAATGATTGTAATTTGGTTTCGCCATCTTTACCAACATTTAAAGTAATTTGATCTGGATGGGGAAAAAATTTTAACGGTCTTTCAGGATCTGTTGGAATTTTTACTTCTGGTGTATAAAATAATAAAGGATTAATTGCACCTAAATTAGGACTAATTAGACTCATATTTATTACTTAGAAAATATTTTACATCTTCACAAATATTTAATTCAAAATTATTCTTATCATTTTTTTCAAACCATTTTTTAATAAATGAGGATAATTTATCATCTGATATTTTATAATTGTCAAATATAATTTTCATAAGTTTAACTAATGAGTTATTAGTCTTTTTTAAATCATCATAAAAAATTCTAGTATATGTATTAACAATGCGATAAATAGTAAATTTAGATTTTTCATCATAAATTAATTTTTTTACAATAGTAATCATTTCATCATATGTATCTATATCATAAATATTAAGAATGTCAGTTAATGGTAAAGATAAATCTGGAATTTCCATAAAGGAAGAAGAAGTTCTTGAAGTTTTATAAATTTGTTTATTATTTGCTTGTAATTCCATTTTTAAATTAGAATCATCTAAGAAAAATTGGGTAGGATAAATTTTATTTTTAGATTCATTTGAAAATAATTCTAAAGTATTAGGCATTATCACACTATTATTTTCTTTAATAACATCCCCTATTACTTTAATTTTTCTGACTTCACTAAATCTTTTCATTATAAATGTTTATAAAAAAAATGACAATTTTTATTTGTTAAAATAAAAATTATGCAAATATAAAGAGTTCAATTTATTAATATAAAGAAAAATCATATATTATTTTTAATGTCTACAACCGAAAGTGATTCAAGTGATTCTGGATCTTATATTTCCACCTCTTCCGATGAATTAAATTATCATTCAGAAAATTTAGAATTATCTGGAAAACTATTAAATAAATATAATATTATAACGGAAATAGGAAAAGGTGCTGATGCAGTTGTTTGGTTAGGATTTAATATGGAAGACTCTAAATATTATGCAATTAAAGTAAATGAACCTAAAGAATTTAAAAAGGGTCTGGCTGAATTTAAATTTCTAAAAGGCCTACCAGAAAAAATGATAGTTTTTAATCATTTAAAAGAATCTTTTATTGAACAAGAAAACAATAAAAAATATGCATGTGGTGTATTTGAACTACAATCAACAAATTTAGATTCTCTTTTACGTAAAGGTAATTTAGAAGATGGTCTCCCCGTTCCTGTCGTTAAAAAAATGATGTTTCAAATATTACAAGCAATAAAGTATCTTCATCAAAAATTAAAAGTTTACCATGCAGATTTAAAAACAGATAATATACTATTAAAAGGATTAAATAATTATGATAAAGAAATTATTAGACAATACAATGAAATGAATTTTTATGAAGCGTATTCTAAAGGTAAACAAACATATTGGGAAGGAAAAGGAAAAAGTTTAGATACTATAGATAAAATGAAATCAGAAGAAAAAAGAAAGATTAGAGAAGTTGTTCACAAACATTTTTGTGATAACATAAAATATCCTAGCAAAGATGAAAAATGCAATATTAGTTCTGAATATTTAGAAAATTGTAATGTAACTGTTTCAGATTTTGGTGCATATTGTAAAGAAGATGAAAGCTATGAAGGTTCATTTGGAACCAGATACTATCGTGCTCCTGAAATTATCTTAAGAGGTGAATGTGACTTTTCAGTAGATATCTGGGCTTTAGGATGTATCTTTTTCGAACTATTAACTGGTAGATTACTATTTGACCCCGAAAAAGATTCAAAACATAGTCGTGATGAATATCACCTTTATTGGATAAATAGAATATGTGGTGATTATCCTATTGGGTTTTTAAAGAAAACTAAATTTTGGAAGAAATATTTTGATGCTAAAGGAAATATGCAAAATATGAAACCAAGTAGAAAAGAACTAAAAGAAATGCTTGAAAAATACAATGTCACTGAAGATGTTGATAACATAGTATCGTTGCTTAAAGGAATGCTTGAAATTGTACCCAAACACCGCTTTAACATCGATGCCTGCTTAAAACATCCTTTTTTTAATTAGTTTTATTGGTTTAATCAAATTTGAAATAAACCAAGGCTTGAGTTTTAAATGACTTTCAACCTTTTTTAGCCGCTTAGGCTACGGTAGGTGCCGTTTTCGGTAGAACGAGAGTAGCCAAAAGATGAATACTTGGCTTCAGTTTCAGTGTTTGAGTAGAAACCAGCCACGTTGTTCTTTGTGTGGCTAGAATTACTCGTGGGTGAATGTCCGCCGTAAGAGCTACTATCTTGGTATGTATAACCTAAGATGATAGCACTGTTGCGGGCGTGCTCCTCAGCGCGGAGCTTTAGTATATATTCATAGGAACAATCCTGTGTGGGAGACATGTTAACTTATTAAGGAATGGTTAGACAATAACTTTTTCAATTTTTTCTTATATTATATATATAATTTAAGAAAAATATGACTTTTATGATAAAATAATTAGTTTTTTATTGAAAATATGCAGTTTATAGGTCTAAGGAATTACCATTAGATTTAGGCTTTTTAGGACCATCTTCATCTTCTTCTTCATCACTTACTTCATTTTTAGCTCTATATAAAAAGCCTTTCCAGCCTTTGTCTTTGTATTTCTTGACATCTACTTTTTCAAATGCATCAGCAACTTGTTTTAGGAATTCAGCTCTGCTTAATGATTTAGTAGATTCATCAGCAAGACCTTGAATCCATACACGATATTGTTCCCATACAGAACTATTTGTATGTAAAGCATTGTTACCAGGACAGAGTTCAATATATTCAGTAATGAATTTATTAACGGTGTCACTTTCGTTACGATAGCTATTAGATGATGATTGAACTTCAGGAGGTTCAGGAATTCCTTTAGGTAAGTGTTTATATTCAGTTACATGTAAATGGATTAAATAGCTAGCAAAATAAGGCGCCCATGTATTGAGTTCGCGTTTGAGTGAAGGGTCAATTGGGTATTCATTTGGTTTCTTAGGATTGGGATTAGTTAAGAATCTAGATAAGAATTCAATAACTTTAAGACGTCTCCAAGTACCTTCATCTTGTGCAGTAACAGTAGGTAATTTGTTACAGCATAAAAACCATTTAACTTGGAATTTAACTTCGAAAGGTTCGCGATACATAGGACGAACCATGAATTTGTCAGCACCAGTTAATTCTTTTAAGATACCAACATTGAATTGTTCATTTTCATCAGTTTCTTGGAAGATAGCACAACGTCTGCTTTTAAGTCTTGCTAATTCAGGAGATGCCTGATTAGAAGCATTTCTCTTTCTTGTAACAATAGTAATAGGACAAGCAGCAACATATTCACCAAGAGCTCTGCTTAAGAGATCAAAGGTTAAGGATTTACCGTTAGAACCTACACCAGTAGCAATACGAAAGTTTTCTTCTTTGGAAATATCACCACTTACACAAGAACTTAGAGATAATAGGAAATATTTACGAACATTATCATTGGATATAATTTGTTTGAATAATTTATCAATTTTATCGAAATAAGTTTTGAATGTCTTATTTTTGAGATCAAATTTGACATAATCAATTTTAGTTGATAATGAGATATAGTCATCTGGTTTACCTGGTCTGAATTCTTCTTTTTCTAAATCATATACACCATTTTCAAATCCAATCAAATTGATATTTACTTCATCGAGTTTTTCTTCAAAATCGTCTTCGTAGAATAATACACGTGCTTCTTCCATAATTTGTTTCTTGAAAGTTACTTGCATTAATTTATCACAGATTTTTTGAGTTCTGCTTGCTTTATTCTGAGCATCTTCTCGTTCAGTTCCAGATAATTTGACTGCTTTGAGATTCAAATCACTAGCTAGACGTAAGAAATCATTATTAAAGTCTTCACTAATTAATTTCATTAGTGATGTACCATTTTCTGATAAATGCCATCTATGATTTCTAAATTCATACCAAACATTATTTTTAGTTGATACACAAACAAATCTATCTGCATATTTATTGTGAAGTGCTTTAGCAATATAATAGGTATTGATATCTAAACTCTTGGTCAAGAAATGTTCATATTCTGATGCAAGGAATTTCTTGAATTCTTCAGGATTATCTTCTTTAGCCCAGTGAACAAGAGAACGAATAGTTAAACCTTCTTCTCTCATACCAGCCCATCTTTCTTCACATTCGCCTTCTTTATATTTGTCAGGAGCCCTTTGTGAAAATTCAATCCAATCACCAAGTAAACTTCTATCAATATTATGAAGAGCCCAACCAACACGAATCCAATCACTATAACTTTTAGCTCTTTTATCATTTAACATAGCTAATAGAACTCTTGCTTTTTCAATATCTTGTTTCTTCATTTCAGGTAAGTTTTCATATTCTTCTTCAATATAAGTTTTCTTAGTATTTAATCCTAGTTCTTCGTATTCAACATCAATTAATTCATCAGAATATTCTTCAGTATAAGGTGACGCATTTTCAGCACACCAAGCTTTTTGTTGAATTGAGAATATTTTAGTTTTTCTAAGTTGATCACCTAAGATTTCAGGACCATAATCTTTAACAGAATCTCCATCTACTTGTAAAACTTTTGTCACTTTATAAACACGACCATCTGCTTTACGACAACCATACATTAACCAAGCGTTTGTGTTAACAATAGATTTATCAAAAATATCCTTAATATCTTTTGTAAATTTATTAAATGATGATGATTCCTCTGCTTTTTGAAGAACATAATTTCTGATTAGATGACGAACTTTTGATGAAGTACAAACTTCATGGAAAAATCCATGAAATCCATCTTTTATTGTTAGTTCTTTATCAGTTACTTTGTCTTTTTCAAAGATACAAACTTTACAATGTTCAGCATCAACATCAAGATATTTTTTAATTGCTTCAGTATAATATTCTACTACTTCAACAATCATATCATCATCATATAATCTTTCACCTTTATGATCAGTTTTTAATATTTCCAAATCAATATCAAAAATTACTGGACCATATTCTTTAGGCATTTCGCCAATGTGAAATTCTAAACCGTATTCTGATGCTTCAGCTAATGTTTTTACTAGTTTCTTTCTTAGATTTTTGTTTAGTCTGAATTTACCTCTGTTACCACCCATTGATACATGGGTAATATTCGTTTTTTCACCAAAAGGTATTCTCCCTTCTTCCAAAATTGCATTAATTGTTGCGACATATTTAGCAACTTTATTGGGATTTAATGTTTTTACGGATTTATCGGTCATTAATTATATTAAAGAAAGATTTTTTTAAATCTTTTTTTCAACTTTTTTAAATACAATAGTATGCTTCTTTGGTTTGGATGACAATCATCAATATTTTAAAATTACTTGAAAAATATATATTTTTACATCGGAGCTTAAAAATCCATACAAGTCATACAAAAACACAAAAATCAATATAAAAAAAAGTTACTTTATTATTTTAATGAATAATAATAAAACTATTATGCGAATCATACAAGATATTTATGATTTCAATAATAATAAATCAGAAGGAATATATTTAAGTGTTAATAAATCAAATTTAATGAAACAATATGCTTTAATAATTGGTCCTTCTGATACACCATATTTTGGAGGATATTTCTTTTTTGAAATTGATTATCCTGAAAATTATCCTCAACAACCACCAAATGTAAAATTTTTAACAATTGATAATAAAGTAAGATTCAATCCTAATTTATATGAAGCTGGAAAAGTATGTTTATCAATTTTAGGAACTTGGTCTGGACCATCATGGAGTCCAGTAATGAATATTAGATTAGTCTTAGATTCTATCAGATCTTTATTAGGTCAGTTCCCAATTCAAAATGAACCTGGTTTTGACCAAACTAAACCTGATGATATTACATCAATAGAATATAATCAATATTTAATATATCATACATATAAATTAGCAATATGTGAAGTATTAAATAAAAAATTTCCATTAATGTATAATAAATTCGAAACTGATATTAAAAATGAATTTGAAAAGAATAAAAAGAAATTATTAGAAGACCTTCAATCATATCAAGAAATCTATGGAGATAGTGTTGTTGATAGTCGTATATATTTCATGAAAAAATCTAAATTAGAATTTAAACAGTTGCTGACTAATTTTCAAAGTTTAACTAATGAAAAATAAAAATTGAATTAAATTATTTAAAAACTTTATCTATTTATAATTAATGCCCAAAAAACCGCAAACAAAAAAATCTAAAAAGGAAGAGGAAGAAGTTACTGAACTTGAACCTGAAGAAGAAGTTAATAATGAAGAAGATAATGAAGATTATGAAGATATAGAAGAGGAAGATGAAGAGGAGGAAGAAGAAGATGCAGATGAAGAACTAGACGAAGAAGAAGGTAAAGATTGTACATTAGATAAAATGATTGAAGATGATAATGAATATTACGATAACGATGAAGAAGTAGAAGCTCAACCTGATACAACAGTTGAATATGTTAAAAAAGAAGAAAGACAATCTTCTGCAAAATTAACTAAATATGAAATGGTTAGAATTTTAGGAGAAAGATGTAAACAATTAACTATGGGAGCAAAACCCATGATTAAAAACTACAAAAGTCTTCCTTACGATAAAATAGCCGAAGAAGAATTAAAATTAAATATGATTCCTTACAAAATTAGACGTCCTTTACCTAACGGTAAATTTGAACTTTGGACTTTAGATGAGCTCAATAAAGATCATTTATTGTTTCTATTAGATTAATTTTTTTATAAACATTTATAATTATGGAAAAAATAGTTATAAATATTGATTCAAGATTCCGAGAAATTTCTAAATATCCAAATTCCGAACATTTTATTTTAAATTTAAATGAACAATATAAAAATATAGATTTTATAAAAGTAGCTACTGTTGAAATTCCAAATAACTTCTATATATTTTCAGCTACAAGACAATCAAATTATTTTGTAATTGATAGTGCTTTTGGTATTCCAACAAAAGTAACTATAAATGAAGGAAATTATAATATAGATACATTAATAGATGAAATTAATTCAAAAATAAAAGATACATTTGGGACTAAATTATATGAATTAGATACTGATGATAAAGGTGGAATCATTTTAGGGAAAACTGGTTCCGGGACATTTAATGTAGATTTTTCAAATGATACATCTCAATATAAATCGTTAGGCTATCATTTGGGATTTAGAAAAACAACATATAATGTTACAGATTCAGTAATTGCTGAATCATTATGTGATGTTAATGGTGAAAATTATATATTTATTAAAATAAATGATTACGGAAATTTAATAATTAATCCAGTGTTAGGTGTTAAAGCACTTTCTAAAGTAGTTTTACATCAAAGTAAAGGTATGATTATTTTTGATAATAATAGTGATATGTTAACTAAATATTATATATTTAGACAACCTGTTAATATTAAAAGATTAGAGATTGAATTATTAGATGCGTATGGTAATCGTGTTGACAATCTAAATTTTGATTATTCTTTAACTTTAGAAATAGGACAAATTTATAGAAAAGAAGATTATTTAGGAAAATTAAATCATATTTTTTAAGTTTAATAATTATTTATTTATTATCTATAATAAATACATGAGTAAAGTATATGAACAAAAGCCTAATACTAGAGATATTTTTAATGCGATTAATAGTACTAAAGGAACAGATATTAGTTCATCAACATTATATGATGTTGTCACAGCAGTTAAAAATATAGTTATAACAGGAGGAGGTGCAGTAATTGATTTTACACCTGTTGTTTCTGCAATAAATACAGGTACACAAGCTACTAAAGATTTATCGGGGAATTTAAATGCAAATTTTGATGATTTAATGACCGATATATCAACAAATTCTTATCAAATTACTACTTCTTTAAAAACGAATATAACTACATTAATAACCGATATATCTATAAATACTGCTCAGGTTATTACAAATTTAAATTCAAACTTTGATGATTTAATGACAGATATTTCAACAAACGCTTATCAAGTTACTTCAGCTTTAGGAAGTAATATTAATACATTAATAACCGATATATCTATAAATACTGCTCAGGTTATTACAAATTTAAATGCAAATTTTGATGATTTAATGACAGATATATCAACGAATTCTTATCAAGTTACTTCAGCTTTAGGAAGTAATATTAATACATTGATAACAGATATATCTATAAATACTGCTCACGTTACTTCAGCTTTAGGAAGTAATATTAATACATTGATAACAGATATATCTATAAACACATTACAAGTTACTTCAGCTTTAGGAAGTAATATTAATACATTGATAACAGATATATCTGTAAATAGTAATCAAATCATAAATGCTGTTTTACAACCTATTTCATTTAAATCAGAAAATGTTGATGCATTTGGAAGACTACGTGTAAGTGAAGTCGTAACTTTATTAGATTTAACTCACACCATTGGTAAAAATAATCTAATTGAATGTGAAAAAACAAATAATGCTGGAACTACACATCATCCAAATGCTTCCTGTGTAGATTTAGACTTAAGCGGAACTACATCATCTTCATATATCATCCGCCAATCAAGAAAATATACGATATATCAACCTGGTAAATCATTATTAGTTTTAGCTACTGGTGTATTATGTGTAAATCCAGGCGATCAAATAATTAGTAGAATCGGTTATTTTGATAGTAGTAATGGATTCTTTTTCGAATATAATAATGGAACAGTTAATATAGTTAAAAGAAGTTATGTTACTGGGTCAGTTGTTGAAACTAGGATAAGCCAAATAAATTGGAATCAAAATACTTTATTAGGCTCTTATTTCAATCCCAATTTAGCTAATATTTACTTTTTCGATTTTGAATGGCTTGGTGTTGGAATGGTAAGATGCGGTATTGTTCACGAAGGCCATTATGTAAATTTACACGATTTCTTTCACGATAATGTGGTATCAAATGTATATATGACTAGTGCAAATTTACCAATAAGATATGAAATTATTGGTAATGGAACGGCAGGAACATTAAGACAGATATGTGCATCTGTTCAATCAGAAGGAGGATATTCGCCTATAGGATATGTTTTTACAGCATCAAGAGAAACAACAGCTAGAAGTGTTAATAATACCGAAATTCCCGTCATTTCATTAAGATTAAAAACTTCACGCATAAGGTCAGATGTTCAACCAAGACAATTTAGTTTATTTTCTCAATCAGCAACAAATATGATTTATAGACTTCGACTATTTAGATCACCTGCTGTTGACCCATTGACTAATTCATCTTGGAATGATGTGAATAGCGATAGTGCAATTCAATATGATATTGCATCAACAGTGTTTAATTCAAATGGATCATATATTCTTTCTCAAGGATATTTTGTAGGCGGTAAATCAGATATTACCTTAAGACAAATCGATTCATTATTTAGAGATTTTGTATCTATTGCCGCAGATATTGATGGAAATACAGATTATTTAGTTTTAACTTGTCAAAATTTAGCAGCTAGCAGTGATAATATATATGCAACTATAGATTGGTCTGAATTTTATTAATATTATAATTATTAAATATAATATTAATATAAAAAAATTAAATTACCATGAAAAATAGCATACACTACAAATGTATTTAACTTTGAAACTATCTTTTTCTTTGAAGAATACTGCTTCTTTACGTTTAGAATCTTTGTGAGTAATACAATTTGGATTCTTACAAGTATAATCATGCGTGCGAGGTAAAATTGGATCTTTACTAATAAATTCATTTTCTTCTAAAGTTCTCATTTTAGTTTGTTTTTCTTCCATATTTAAATTATATAATAGAATGGTTTTCTTGATAGGTTCAATATTATTACAGTTATTACATTTAAATTCTGCACCAACTGAAGTTAATTCTTCAAAGATTTGATTGAATTTAGCTTTTTCTGCTTCTGTCATCTTTTGATATTTTTTATTTTTATTAGTATCATCTCTACTGAATTTAGCAACGTACTTGGAAAAGTCTTCACCATTTTCGAACTTTTTCAATGCATCTGCTAATTTATCAATAGGAGTTCTTGAATCTTTTGTACTTGAACTTGATGACTTTACAATATCAAAAGAATATGAACAACTTGGACAAAAATACATTATATTATAAAAGTGTATATTTTTATATAATTTAATCAATTTTTTTACTAAAATACAATAAAAATTGTTAATATATTCTTAAAGATTAAAATATTTATATTCAATATGGGAAATAAAATATGCATACCAAAAATCACTGAAAAAGATGTTCATAAGAAAAAATCCAATGTAATAATAGATAATACAAATGAAGTTAAAAAAGATAAATATGTATATTGCGAAAAATATGTTGAAGTTTCAAAAGAACCAAATGATAATGTTGTATTACCAGATGAAAAATTACAATATTATCGAGAACTAAAACCAAGAATTCTATATGATAGAAAAGTTTATGAATCATATAAACATAATATTTATTATAACAATAAAGATATAATATATGTTTTTACATCAGAAGAGGACTATATATGTCCCATTTGTAATGAAGCCACGATGCCTCAAGTATGTTCAAAAAGAGCATATATTGAAGGAGAACATATTTTAAAAAATAGTGGGTTACATTTTCACTATAGAAGAAATAATCTTATACCATGCAAATGTAAAAACGGTCATTATGTCAAACTAATTTATCAAAATAAATGTGAATGTGGTTGGCCTTATAATTAATTTAAAAATTGAATAATTAATGATTAATTTTTATAAATTATTAATTTAATGTCAAGACAAGAAAAAATAAATGGAATTGTAAATAAACTAAAGAATATAGATGAAAATAATTTAGACAATATTATTTCAACAATTAATAAAGATATTGATAAATTTATATTTAGTCATAGTAAAAAAGAAAAACATAAAATTGTAAGAATTAAACATCCTGATGGTGGTAAAAGAAGCATTGACAAAGATATTTCTGAACTAATTACTAACTTGTGGAAACTAGAACTAATGACATATAATAGTTGTCAAAATAATTATTTAGAAGGGTATATTTGGATAGAGTTTGTAGATTATGCAAATTTTATGTGTTTTATGAATATGATATTTATGAATACAAATCCAAATATTCATGATAGAATATTCTATGCACATAGCTATATGGATAATATTTGGTATTACCGAATTAATCATATGGATTATGAATCAATGCATGATTCTGATTCTGCCTCAACTGAAACTAATTTTTTAATATCTCCTGGATTTTCAGTTAGATTTCCACGAACAGACTATAAAATGGTTTTAGATATATTAAAAATAGAAAATATGAAAAACGAAATAGAAAAATTGTCTAAATAAATAATATATATTAATTTAATGAGATGTATTCCTTATCAATTAGGAATTATATATTTAGTAAATAATAGAAATTTATTTAACATTAAAATTTACAAAACAAATAATTATCCAAATATAAATTACAAATTTCCTATAAGTTTAAAATATCCAAAAAATATATCTAGTCTATATAAATGAATCCGACTATGTTATTTGAAGCTGCAATCGTTGGTGTAGTTACTTATGTTATTGGTATAATTGTTTTCAATTTAACTATCAATAAGAAAAACCAAAACAAAAATAAAGAAGAACCTTTTGGATTACATATTGCCTTTTTTGCAACAGGTTTCTTCCTACACTTTATTATAGAATTAATAGGATTAAATAAATACATATGTGATAAAGAATGTGTCGTTGTAAACAATTAATTTTATAATAATATTAAATTATTATAAAATCTTTTAAATTTTTATCTAATCTATTGTAATGGAGGATTGTAAGATATGCTTTTCTAAAGCATCTAACAAGACACTTCCTTGTGCCCACACCCTATGTTCTGATTGTTGCGTTCGTTTAAATACTCCCACCTGTCCCTTTTGTCGACAAACCTTTGTCTATAATGGGGATGAAATTAAACAACGAATTAAATTAGGGTTATTAAGTGGTTACAAAATGGAAGTTCCTCCTGGTCTTGCCTTTCGCCCAGAAGACTGGATTGAAAATAGGCAATTAAATAATTATGTTATAGTTGATGAAAACGTTATTCACGAACCTTACTATAGAGCAAGGAAAAATATGCATCGTAATAGGCGCAGAGCTTTAAGTTTAGATGAAGTTCTTGAAAGACGCAAAGTTATCAGAGAGAAAAAAGCAAGACATTGGGAAAGAAAAAATGGTCGTTTAGCTAAAACAAACTGGTGGGAAAATGAATCACTTGATGTTGAAATATAATCATTATTATTTATTAATGATAATGATTAATCTAAGTTTCTAAAAAATATTTATACTTCCATATTTTTATTTACTGTCATACCCAATGACTCATAAATCTTTTTCATTTCGTCATCCATCTCTTCTTCTTCAGTAGGTTTAGTTTCATCATTACCTGATTCTATACCTAATGATTCATAAATTTTCTTCATTTCATCATCAACATCTTGGGTCATTAGATCATTTCTTTGTTTTCTTAATTCTTCAATAAATGAATTTGATTGAGGTCCTTGTTGTAATTTATTACCTTGAGGAGGTACGTATTCAGTAGGTAGACCTAAATGGTGTGCCAATACTTTAAAATAATTAATTACAGGATTGTTGTTTACTTTAACCATACCAAATGATTGAATCATAGTATGAACTACATTACGATATTCAGCAGGTTTACTTAATACTTCATTAGGAGGAGGAATAGGAACTTTAACGTTGAATTTTCTTAATGTCATGTAAGCATCTAATACATCGGAAGGAACTTTATCTTTCATAGACATTTTTAATTGTGCTGGAGACATTTTTTGTTGTCTCATTAATCTAAGCTTTTCTTTTAAGATTTTTCTTCTTTCATCACTTTCTAATACTCTAGGTTTACCAGCTTCATCTTGAACATTAACTAGTTTAACTTTAATTTCATTATCATCAGATGATACTACTTTGTATGTCCAACCTTCTCTAAAATAATCATTTGTTTTTAATTTTTCTTCATCATTTACACGTAAATCTCTTTTAAATCTGTCAACTGCACCTTTTGTTGCAAACATTGCTCTATCACCTTCGATTACTACGGATTTTTTATTAGTAGAATTCATTAATATTAAATATTATTAATCTTTAAATGAAAATTTATTGTTGTCTACATTCGCCAGGACCACCTTCTTCATTAAAATCATTACTACCATTTGAATTCATATCTGAATCATCATCTGATTCATCATTATTTTGTTGAGATGTATATTGTGTTACGTCAGTCATTACGGTTTTAATAAGTTTTTCATCTTTGAGCAATTCTTTTTCTTTCTTTGACTCAGACTTGTCAATTAAGGTTAATGCTTTAATTAATGTTTCATTTTTAATATCTGGTAATTTGATATTAAATTTGATTATCAAATCTCCTTTCATTCCAGTTCTTAAATCTTTCATACCTTCTTCAGTTATTTTTCTAATTGTTCCAAATTCTGTTTTTCCTGTATGTTGAATTAGTAACTTTCTTCCATCTAAATGTTCCACAACTTTATTAAAACCGAATAGAGCTTGGTATAATTTCAAATCAACCTCTATTACTAGGTCTGAATTTGAACGTTTAAAAACTGGATGATCATCGACTTCAATTAATACAATTAGATCAGTTTTTGTATTTTTGAAATGGTGACCTCTTCCCTCTAATTGTAATTTAACTCCATTTTGTAATCCATTTTTCAGAGGAATGTGTACAACCTTTTCTTTTTCTACATTACATTCTCCTTTGCATTCTTCACATTTCTTATCTGGACTTACTTGACGTCCTTTTCCTTTGCAACCATTACACGGTACTAATGATGTTTGAATCATAGGACCCATTCTTACAGTTTGTTGTCTTACACCTTTACCATTACAATCTTTACATTCAGATTTAGAACCATCATTTGTTCCTTCACCAGAACATTTAGTGCAAAATACTTTGTGTTTGTATTTTAATTCAACAGTTTCTTCTTTATAAATTTGAGCTAATTGAACTTTCATTCTTTCAATTACATTTTCTTTTCTTTCTTCTCTTTGAGGAAACATATTAAATTGAGCAGCAAAACTAGGTCCAAACATATCAGCAAAAGGAAATCCAGCACCAAAAGGATTACCTCCACCAAATGGATGTCCTTGAGGAATATCACCTTTCAATGCATCCATACCGAAATCATCATACATTTTTCTTTTTTCTGGGTTTTCAAGAACACTTAATGCTTCTTGAATTTCTTGAAATTTTTTAGTAGCTTCTTCGACATTGTTTGGATGTTTATCCGGATGCCATTTAACTAGTAACTTTTTACCCTTTTTCTTAATTTCATCTTGTGAAACATCAGGGGCTACTTCAAGTCTATCATACAAAGTTTTATCTAGAACCATTATCTAAGTAACTATTTATGCTTTAAATTAATATTTCAGTTTTTTTACCAAAAAAATTGAAAAAAAATATTTAATATTTAGTAATAATATCAGTATGGCATCATCATATGGTAGCAATATGTATACTTTTTACACAACAGTCAACAACCGTCGAATTCAAGTAATTGTTCATCGCCCTGACAATTTCCATCAATATCCAAATGATATTGTAGACAAGGCGTCTATCAAAGATAAACTCGCATATGTTAAGGTTCAGCTGTTTGAGTTTATTGACAACTTCGTCAATGATTACCGACTTCCTACATCTGTTTATGATGTTAGAAAAGAATCACCATTAATGAATATTATCAATCAACTATTACTTGAAATTGATAGTGAACAAAATGAGATTAATAATAAAAATCTAAAAAAGTATTGGGATGTTGAATCCCAGGAAGAAATTTACGAAATTATTAGTCAAAAATAATTATTTTATAAATATATGTAATATGAAATTATATATATTAAGACACGAAGATAGAACACAAGATGCTACATTTTTCTCACCCTTAACAAAAACAGGGTTAGAAAAATCAGAAGAATTAATAAAAGAACTTGAAAAATTAAATATAAATTACATTTATTGTTCTCCATATATTAGAACATTACAAACCATTCACCCTTTTGCAAAAAAGAATAATAAGAAAATAAAATTAGAATACGGATTGTGTGAAATACAACATCCTGATATCGTACCCAAAAAATCATTTCAAGTAAGATTACCAGAATATATGGCTGAATTATTTAATTATGATTCTAATTACACTGAAAAAGTAGAACCTGAAAAATTACAATATCCTGAAGATGAAAAAAAAGTTTTAGCTAGAGTTAAAGAAGTTCTTAAACATATTGTTTCTATTCATGGTTCAACTAATGACAGTATAGTAATTGTTACCCACCAAATTGTATGTAATATAATCATGAAACTAATAAAAAAATATGGTGTTTTAAAACCTTCAGATGAAGCATTACACAATTATCCTAAGGGAGGATTAACTTTAGTAATGGACGAGGCTTATTGGGTTTTTAAACCTATAAATTGGTCAGATAAATAAATTTATTTTGTGAATAATATTAATGGATAAAAAAGATATAAACATCAATTTTGATGATTTTGAAAGAATATTAAATTATTTTAAATCAAAAAATTATCAATTTGTTAATGAAAAATTAAAAGGAGATATAAAAAATAGTGTTAAAATATTATTCCCAAATATAAACAACAAAGATTTCGAAGTTTTATATTTATTCACTGAAAATATAGTTGAGAAAATTTCTCTTTATTTTAATTTTAAAAAAGATGATTCCAACTATTATTTTCAATGGACACAAAATAATTATAGAGATATTAAAGGTGTTATTTTATTATTGTTACCATTTATTGATGATAAAAACAATGGTAAATTATTAAATGATATGATTGATTTAAACCAATTTTTATATGGTAAAATTAAATCTAACATACCTGATTTATATCAAGTTGATAGAAATGATTTGCTACGCACTGATTTTAAATTTAGTAATATGGCTATTGGTTTATTAAATACAGATAATCAATCTAATATGCTACCTTTGTTTGAATCAGATGGTAAAATGAAATTAATTTATAAAATTGTACACCATAATTATTTGGGATTGTTAAAAACATTAGAAATAATGAATGGTAAATATTATGTAAATTGGATTAACACAACACCAATTTTATTAAATTCAGCAACTAAAATGAATGTCTATCAAGAATCCGATCTCTATAAGAAAACACAAGAAGGTTTACCCAGATTGAAAAGCGAATTATCTAAATCTAATGAAGAATTAATGGATTTTTTTAATGACTATTATGGTTTATATGTTGGTGATATTTATAATGTTATTAAAGTTAAATTATATGATGAAATCAAACATATTAAATGGATGATTTATTCTACTAGATATAATGGTAGTAATATTTATAATATCCAATATCTAAATAAACAAATTAATTGTGAAACTTTTTTTAATGCAGATAGCTATAATGATTTAAATCTTTCTGATAAAAATGCTTTTGAAAAAGCTATCCAAAAACAGGTTGGTTTAGTTAAATCTGATGCTAATATTGGAAGATTATGGAGAGATATTCTTTTATTTTTAACTAATGATTATTCTAAAAAACTAATTGTAAAAAATAGTGTTCCTATATTTGATAAATTTTCTATAGAACCCACATTAAAACAATTTGATTTCTCAGATGATGGTGAAAACGAAGAATATTCAGAAACTGTTAGACAAAAGGTTTCTATGATTAATTCTGATGATGTAAGACAATATTTATCAACTATTAGTATAAATCATATTTGGGATTTTATTTGTGAAAGCATACGTAAATTAGAAACTACTTTTTTGAAAGACTATTTAATTGTTAATAATAAAATATCCAATACTTACAATTTTCCAGGAAAATCATCATTAAATTTTAAAAATATTTATAACATTGCAAAATCATTAACACATTACAAGGATGGTGAAGATTGGTTATCATATGATTCAAATTATGTATCATTTACTTTGAACACACAAAAAGATTTTTTGAATAGATTTTTAGGTAATGTTAGTTTAGATAGATGGTTAAATTTACGTAATAATATCAGAAACGAATATGGTAATGTTGATTACAATACTAAAATTAGTGAAATTTATTCAGACTGGACAGAAATAATAGTTGATTTAATTTTTGAAATTCTTATAAAAAATGGTTTATTAAGTCAATTTGAAGTTGATTTAAATATTACAGATAAAAAGACATATTTAACTAGTGAACAATTTAAACCTCAAATTATGAAAAAAATGGAGAAAAAAGTAAAATCAAATCCTCAATGGAAAGAAGCATATTACTATTTAACAAATGACCAATTTAAGAATCTTCCAAATATGAGATACCAAAATGAAAAAACTAAGAAAATGGAAGACCTTTTCTATTTTGAATTATTCAGTAAAGATCAAAATTGGTATTCTTTCTATGCCATGGATTGGTTATCTCAAATTAATTTTTTCCATCATTACATTAATCATAGAATACTTTTCGTAACTGGTGCTACAGGGCAAGGTAAATCTACACAAGTTCCTAAATTATTATTGTATGCTCTCAAAGCTTATGAAATGAATTCAACTGGTAAAGTAGTATGTACACAACCTCGTATTCCACCAACCAAAGGAAACTCTTCACGTATTGCAGATGAATTAGGTGTTCCAATTGTAAAACCCCTATTAACGGGTGCAGGAACAGAAAAAACAGATAATTTTTATGTTCAAATGAAATACTCAGATGACTCTCATGTAAAACAAAATTGTCCACATTTAACATTAAAGATTTTAACTGATGGTACCTTATATGAAGAATTGCAACAAAATCCTATGATGAAACAACAAGTTTATAATTCAGGCAAGTCAGATTTTATTTATGGTCCTAAAAATCATTATGACATTATCATTCTAGATGAATCCCACGAACATAATGCTAACATGGACATGATTTTAACTTTAACACGTCAAAGTTGTTACTATAACAATTCATTAAGATTAATTATTATGTCTGCTACTATGGACGAAGATGAACCTATTTACAGGTCTTATTTTAGATGTATCAATGATAATTTAACATATCCTATTAAAGCACCTTCTTATTGCCATCCTATTCTAAAAGATGTTATACCTGATAGAGATTATTGTTTACCTGAAACAATTTACATGGACAGAAGATTTCACATATCACCTCCAGGTGAAACAACACAATATATTGTTACTGAATATTATACAGAAAATTTACCAGTAGAACATTTATCAGATAAAGATGCCGCTGAATTAACTCAAAATGAAGGTTATAATACCATTAATCAAATCTGTCAAAAATATCCAACTGGAGAAATATTATTCTTTTCTACTGGTGCTGCAGAAATTAGAAAAGCTGTTGAAAAATTAAATCAAATATTACCTCAAGGAAACATTGCATTACCATATTATTCAGATTTGCATCCTAATTACAAAGATGTTATTGAAAAAATAGACAAAAAAATATACACTATTAAAAATAGAAGAGATAGAATACATTTAGAATGGGGTGAAGATTATATTGAAGATTCTTCTGTTCCAGATGGAAGTTACCAAAGAGCAGTAATTATAGCAACTAACGTAGCCGAAGCCTCTATTACAATTAATACATTAAAATTTGTAGTTGATATTGGTTATTCAAAAGTCAATTCATTTAATCCAAATACAAGATTAACCCAATTAAATGTTGAGAAAATAGCAGAAGCATCGCGGGTTCAAAGAAAAGGTCGTGTAGGAAGAGTTTCTGATGGTATTGCATATTTTATTTATCCAAAAGGAGATAAAGAAAAAATCCAACCAAAATATAAAATAACACAAGAAGATCAAAGTAATATGTATCTAAAACTATTATCAGATGAAAATAAAAATGAATCAGAATATGTAATTCCATTTGAATATAATCCTAATTTCATTTTTAATACATCAAATATATTCTATAAAACAAAAGTATCATTCACTAAAAATAACAAGTCTAACTTTTTTAAGAAAAATATTTATTACTTACTCGCAAAACAATATAGCATTAAAAATAAACTTGTTGACATAAATTCTTATTGGAATCTTAAATATTATACTCCTGATTTATTAGAAAATTATGGATTAAATAGACGTCATAATGGTCAATTAATTGAAAGTTTAAGTGATACTAAAGGATTATTTTATATTATTCATCCAAAAGAAAATTTATTAATTAGAAATATTAACAATCAAATAATCGCTTATAGTCAAGTTCGAACTTTAGAAATACCAAGATATGTTTTCTATAATGACACTGAATTATTAAGTAGACGTTTGATTTTAATTGATGAAAACTATAATTCTAATATCTTTGGTAAAGATTATACAAAAATTAAATATGTCAAAACAGATTTATATAATAAAGTATTGGATTTACAAAAGAAAGTTAACGATAATACATTTGATGTTAACGATTATTTAACATTATTCGCTTCTTATGGTTTTGGATGTTTAAATGAAGTTTTAGCTTTAATTACAATGATTAAAACTGTAAAATCTTGGGGTGCCTTAACTACTAAAGAACAATTAACAAATTTCTTTACCAGATGGTATTCTAACGACATTGGAGAAATATTTATTTTATTTAATATTTTCAATAAGATTAAATCAGATTTACATAAATTATTTATTGTAAAATTACTTGAAAATAATAAATTAGTAGATAAAGTTGATGAGTTAATAACTAGATATATTACTAAATTTAAATCAGTTTATAAGAAGAATATAAATATAATTCCAGAATTATTTAAACAAGAAATAGAAATTTGGAATTTAATGAGAAAATTATTTAATGCTGGTAGATTAGAAAATAAAGCAGGTAGAGAAGAAATTAAATTATTTTTATTAAAAAACATTGTAACAAAAGATTTATCTGAAAATGCATTAAATATTAAATTATTTTGTGCAAATAATTATTTAAAATATGAAGCAATTAACTTATTTTTAGTCAATTTGTCTAATGTGTTATTGAATGTTTTAACCATAGATAGAAATACAGATACTGATTTGAATGAAATATCTCCATTAAAATGGATAGATGATATCAAGGGAAATTTTATAAGAATTCTTAAAGGAAATGATATACAAGAAAAAATTATTAAAAGTTTCATAATTGGTAGACCTTTAAATTATGCAATCAAAATGGATTTTAATAATACAAATTATAGTATGTTTAATAGAAATTTGAAAGGTATAATTCCACCAAATAAATTTTTACCTAATAGAAAATTAACAAATTTATTATTTTACTATGATTATGCTGATATACAAGGAACAATAGTATTAAATCTAATAAATAATGTTGAATTAGAATATTTTGTTTCTTGTAATCCTCAAGTTTTCAATAAAAATATTTTTACTAAAGTAAAACCTGCATTGCTATTACATTCGGAAAACAATCAATATTTCAAAGAATATTATGATTTCTTCCAATTAAATGGTTCTATTTATGATTCTATTGTTTCATATGTTAATAATAACTCATTAGGATTATCACCTTGGGAAAACTATAAATTACCTATCATTAGTGATTATTTTAAAAAATTGAGAAATAATTGATTATATATATTAAACTAACTATAAATGGCAAATTATACCATCCGATTAGTGAATATCATAGACTCAATTAATACTACAAAAAGCTATGGTATGGCCGAAGGTTTCCTATTCAAATATAATAATCAGACATTTATGATATCAGTTCATCATTTCAAGCCAATTATTAATACATTGATTGGAACAACTGATAAAAAACCATTACGTTCTCACAAGACTGTATTATGGAACGAATTACAAATATTTAATTGTCCAGAAGAAAAATATGTTTTAAATACTAAAGTGATTAAAACATATCGTATCAGTTTCAATGATACCAAAACTAATGTTAATATGTACATTAACAGCAAAAAAGCAACATTCGCAAGTAAGGGTTATGAAGTAGTATATCATACACCCATTCAAAAAAGTTTATATAATAAGATTTTATTAGAAGAAACTTGCGACCAAACAAAAATTCAAAAATATAAGGGATTATCAGGTTCTCCTGTTTTTGATGATGAAGAACATTTAATTGGTATCTTTAGCAAAATTAAAGTCGATGAAAATAAATTATATGGATACATTTTACCATCTATTTATTTGATTAAATCATTAGAAAAGATAGATAATGAAAATTTATATTATCTAGATATTGAAAATTATAGTAATCTAAAAATAGGTAAATATGAAATTTCACTTGATACTAATGAAAAACCATATATCTATTATCCACCTATTAAGACAAAAATTCCGTTAGAAATTTTCTTCAGTTTGGAGGGGGATGTTGATAAAAACACAATTTGTAAAAATATTAAGACAACACAATTAAAAAAACTAGATTTCCAAAAATATGATAATTTTGATATTTCTCAAAAAATAATTAAGAAAGAAGAGACATTTAAGCTAAATACTGGATTATTAACGTATTTAGTTTCAAATGGTATGGATTCCGAATATCAAAAAATATTAAATGATTACATTAGCACAAGTAATTTAATTAATGATATTTGGTTGAAATTCGACACTAATACGACGATTAGTATGAAATGCTAAGATTATTTTATTATGACTTTTGTATTTTCTTTATGATTGTTTTTTCTTGATTGCTTAATTTGGGTCCAAGTTTATTTACATTTTCTAAATCATCAACTGTATAAGGTTGATATTTAATTTTAGTTTCTGTTTCTGTTGCGGTTTCAATATTAGCATTTAAGAAAGATGCAAGTTTTTCAATACATTCATCAGATAAAGAATTGATATTAAAAAAAATACCATTTCTATTGATTGAAATATCCTTACCTAATTCATTTTGAATTAAGTTGAATATATTGACAAAATCTTTTTTTTCTCTTAATTTGCTAATTTTGTTGACAAGTTTTCTTCTGTATGTAGAATCATACTTTCTATTATCATTTTCACCGTTAATGTCCATTATTTTAACTAAATAATTTAGTTATTATTTAACCGAAGAAAAAAAATCGTTTAATTTTTTTATACCTATAATTAATTAAATGGGAATTCAAGGTTTTTTTAATTTTATTAAAAGAGGATATTCTGGTAGTAGAGAAGATAGAACAATGGCGTTTTTTAGAAGTAAACAAAGACAGCCTTATAATTATTTATTTTTAGATTATCAAGCTTTATTTTATAATGTTGTAAATTTATATCGCGAAGTTAATTATTTAATAAGATTGCTATATGATTTAAAAGATAAATGTGAAACTGCACAAAATCCTTTCTTCAAAGATGCAAGAGGTACTCTTTCAGATGAATACAGAATAGTTTATTATATAATTACTAATTTTCCTAATCTTTTCAAAAAATTAGGTGTAAGAATAGATAATGTTAACTCATACATGCCAGTATTTAATTCAGCTCATGATATTGCAAAACAACAACAAGAAAATAAAAGTAAAATTGATAAATTATTAGCATTATTTCCAATTACTGAAGCAACTTTTGTAGATATTGTAGTAGATGATATGATAGATCATACAAATTATGTTGCAGGAGAACATTTAAAAGTTACTAGAGGAACATTCGATCCTAAACAATGTTATATTTTCTTTGATGGAGTTCCTTCTATTGCAAAAATGAAAGAACAATTAAGTAGAAGAGTTGGATTAACAGTTTTTAAATTCATAAATGAAGATATTGTTGCATCTGCTCCAGCATCTGATTCTACTAACAGGGAAAAAGAAATGTATTCTAAATTTTTACCTGAAGCTTTACAAATAGGTAAAGATACACCAGTTGTTAATAAAACCAGAGCTAAATTAGAAGCTATGGGATATAATGTTAATGACAATAATAAATATGGCGAAGCTGAGCATCAAATTATGAAAGTATTAACTGAACCTAAATTTAATGGAAAAACAGTATTATTATCATCTCCTGATGCAGATTTAATATTATTAGGTATGATATCTTCTAAAATGAATAATATTAATATGTCAATTTATAGAGAAACAGTAGTTATTGATGGTGGTATGGATTTCAAATATAATTATTTAGTTGATGGTGCAAGTGGTGCAGTTTCATCACCTTACAAAAGAGATATTAATTATATTTTGTTAAATAATTTGATGTCTAATCTTGGATTAACCTCAATTCAAAAAGTATTTGATATTTCATATTTATTTTTATTATTAGGCGATGATTTTATACCAATCATTCAAACATTTAATGTAATGGCTTTAGAAAAGATATTAGAAGTATATGCGTCAATATTATCTTCAAATGCAAGATTTAATGTTATTAATTTAGCCCCTTTATCAATAAATTACGATAATTTAGTATTCTTTTTGGATAAACTCAAAGATAAAGAAGCTACTATTTATACAGATAAAACTGATAGACATGCTAGTGCTTTAGGTAAAAGAAAATCTCAAGCTCAAAGTGATTTTAGAGATATTAAATATTTCTTAAAATTAGTGCCTCCTAGAGATGAAATCAAAAAGAAACAATTATATTTAGAAAAAGGTTTATTAATTAATGCTGATAATTCAACAGAATTATTAATTAATCCTCTTACACCTATTCCACCTGCCCCAGCTGCTGAATTAAATAAAATAATTAAAAAATACTTGGAAGGATGTCAATTTATTTTTGATTTATATTTCTTAAACGATATTAAAAATTATAAATGGCACTACATATATGATTATTCACCTAAAGTATCTCAAATTGTCTCTTATTTAAAATCATTTAGAACTGCAGAACGCCCACCTCTTTTTGATTATTCTAATGGATTAAAAATTAAAGAAACATTTAATTACATGGATATTCCAATGTATAAAGCTTATTCTTTAGAAAATAAAAATAAAGCATTGCGTGGTATATATGAAAGAATCGTTCCTCCTGTCCCAGGTTCTGATCCTGTTGATTCATCGGTTCCTTTAACTGAAGCAGAAATGAGAGCTGCTTTCACCTATGCAAATGTTAAAAAAATATTTAGTTGTAATAATCAAATATATTTTAATAAATGTATTGACTACGATGACAATATGATTGACCCTGAATTACCAGCATTTAATCGTGAAATAAGTCCTGCTTTATTACAGAAATATTATTATGAAAAGTATTTAAAATACAAAGCTAAATATTTATCTCTTAAGAAAATGGAAATATGATAAAATTATATTTTTAAATCTAAAAATATAATCTAATCATTAATAATTATGTCAAATAAGAAATTGAAATTAGTGAAAGACTATTCTTATCCAGATCCAAATGATAAGGATTTATTAACTAAAATATTTCGTAAAAGAGAATTTTATTTCCATAAAGTTCCTGAAAGAAAGAAAATGGAAACATATGAAGATGTTCAAAAATATCGTGACCAAAATTGCAGAGAAGGTGAAGTTATTCCAAGAGAACAACAAGCTATTGTTCCAAATTTTATCAGTCCAAATACTCCATATAAAGGAGTTATCTTAATGCATGGTACAGGTTCAGGTAAAACTGGGTCAGCTATTTTGATTGCAGAACAATTTAAAGAACAAATTAAAAAATATAATACCAAAATTTTCGTTATAGTTCCTGGTCCAAATACTCGTGATAACTTTAAAAATGAAATTTTAACTTGGACTGGTGAAACTTATCTTAAAAATAAACATACATTAAATCAAATGACTAAAGCTGAAAGAGAAAGAGAATATAAAACAGCTTTATATGCAGCATCACAATACTATAAAATTATGTCTTACAAAACATTTTACAAAAAAGTATTAGGTGAAAAAATCGTTGAAAAGAAAATGTCTGATGATAACAAAATTAAAACTAGTTATAAAAAAACTTCAGAAGGTGATTATGAAAGAGAATTAGTTGTAGATAGAATTACTAATATGGATAACGCATTGTTAATAGTTGATGAAGCACATAACATATCAGGCAATGAATATGGTGAAGCATTAAAAAAGATTATTAAAAATTCTCAAAACTTGAGAGTAGTATTATTAACAGCTACACCAATGATTAACTTGGCTGATGAAATTGTAGATTTGTTAAATTTTTTAAGACCTGAAAATGACCAAATACAAAGAGATAAAATATTTACAGGTGAAAAAAACTATTTAATGAAAATGAAACCAGGTGGTTTAGATTATTTAAAAGAAAAAGCACAAGGTTATATCAGTTTTTACCGTGGTAATATTCCTTTCACTTTCGCTAAAAGAATAGATAAAGGTGAAATACCCGATGGATTATTGTTCACACCAGTAATAAAATGTTTTATGGAAAAATTTCAAGATGAAGTTTATTTAAAGACCAAAGAAAATGTAGATGATACATTAGATAGAACTTCTTCTGCTGCAGCTAACTTTGTTTTCCCTGGTTTAAATAAAGATAAAAATGATATTCAAGGTTATTATTCAACTGATGGTATAAATACTGTATTAGCTCAATTAAATTCAGATGGTCCCAAATTAAGAAGTTTAATCAATAAAAAATTATTCAATGGTAAATTATCTAAAGCCGAAGAAGAAAACTTTATATTAGAATCAAGTGAAAAAAATATTACTGGTAACATTTTAAAAGTAGAATATTTGAAGTATTTTTCAATTAAATTTTATAAAATCATTCAAAGATTAGCAAAATTAGTCACAGGCAATAAAGGAGCATCTACTGCTTTCGTATATTCAAACTTAGTTCGTGCTGGTGGTATGGAAATGTTTGCAGAATGCTTGAGACAAAATGGTTATTTAGATTATCAAGAAGACAGTAAAAATTATGATATTAAAGATGAAACATTAGATTATAAAACTGGGAAAACATATGCTGAATTTAAAAAAGAAAAAAGGACAGACTTTAAACCAGCTACTTTCTTATTAATTACAGGTTCGGCTGATGAATCAGGTGAAGATATATCTGAAGCTAAACAAAAAACTATCAAAGATGTATTCAATAATCCTGATAATATCGATGGTAAAAATATTAAATTAGTATTAGGTTCAAGAGTTATGAATGAAGGTGTTACTTTAAAAAACTGTTCAGAAGTTCATATTATTGATGTATTTTACAACTTACCAAAGGTAGAACAAGTTATTGGTAGAGCTATTCGTATGTGTGTTCACAAAGATTCAATTAATGAAAATAATAAATTCCCCAAGGTTCATGTTTACAGATATGTTGTAGCACGTAAAGGAGAATTAACTACTGATGAACTTTTATATAAAAAAGCAGAAGAAAAATATTTATTAGTCAAAGAAATTGAACGTGGATTAAAAGAAGTAGCTTTAGATTGCCCATTATTAATCAATGCAAATATGTTTCCAGAAGAAATCGAAAAATATAAAAACTGCGTCCCTCCTACTTTAGAAAATGTAAAAAAAGGTAAACAAATATGTCCAGCATTATGTGATTTCAAACCATGTGATTACAAATGCGATAATGACAAATTAAATAGTAAATATTGGAATAAAACCAAATATAGAAATTTAGATCAAAATGAAATAGATTATAATACATTCAATGATGAATTAGCTAAATTTGAAATCAATCAAGTAAAAGCTAAAATAAAAGATTTATACAGATTCAAACATGTATATTTATATGAAGAAATATTAAAAGAAATCAAAAAATCTTTCTTACCTCATCAAGCAGATTTATTTGATGCATACTTTTTAGATCAAGCTTTAGAAAGTATGATGCCTAAATCTGAAAATGATTTTAATAATTTTAGAGATACTATTTTTGATAAATATAATCGTTCTGGTTATTTAATTCAAAGAAATAAATATTATGTATTCCAACCTTTCGATGAAAATGAAAATGTTCCTATGTATTACAGAGAAAATGTAAATATCGATAATGTAAATAGAGTTCAGTTGAAAAACTTTGTAAAACAAAAATATGGTGATGTTAAAACAACTGTTCATGTAGAAGAAACTAAAGAAACAACTAAAAAAGAAGCTGGTTATGACTTTGATAATGTAATTGATTATTATGATGACCGTGATGAAAACTTTATCGTAGGTATTATTGATAAAAACTTTAACAAATTAGCATCTGATGAAATAGATTTATTCAAAATTAGGGAACCAAGAGGAAAAACTTCTGATAAAAAGAGAGGAACTGGTATTCCAACATTAAAAGGTGCCGTATGTTCTACATCAAAAGATAGGGATTATTTAATGAATTTAATCAAAAAGATACCTCATATTACTAAAGAAGAAATTAAAAAGATGGATAATCTAACAAGAGAAGAAATTTGTAATGAATTAAGAGATAAATTATTATATTTAGAAAAATATTCAACAACCAAAGATAATAATAAGATGACATATGTAATGATTCCTGCAAATCATCCTAAATTTGAATTCCCTTTTAACTTGGAAGATAGAATTAAATATTACATCCGTGAAACAAATAAAGCTTGTGACAGACAAGTAGATATACAAGTCAAGAAATTGAAAGGAGGTAAATTTTTAGGTAAAGAATTAAAAGAAGGTACTAGTTATGAATTGTCATTTAAGAATGAAAAATTCATAGAAAAAGATAAAGATATTCAAAGTAAATTAAACAAATTAGGATACAAATTAGAAAAAAATCAATGGATTAACATTTTAGAGTAAAGCAATATTGAATTAATTAATATATATTATATTAATTATAACAATAATATTTTATGAGAGCTAATTTATAAGCTGATTTTACTTAAGCATTTGTTTTTGCCAATAGTCTTGATATCGATTACAACTACGGTGTCAATAGCAGCATTGATGGCTTTTAATTTATTACCAACTTCTCTTAATACAGCTTCATTATTTGTTTGTAAAGGGCTATCTAATGTTACGTGAGTAGGGGTTTCGCCTTCACCACCACTTTGAGCAAGATTGCTGAGAGATACTTTTCTCTTGGGAGAGCTTACTTTACCCTTGAGTTGACTGATACCACTTGAAATAGAAGCAGAAGCAGTTTTACCTAAAGTAGATAAAGTTGAACCGGCAGAAGAGATAGCTTTGCTTACAACAGGAGTTGCAGCAGCAACAGCTTGTTTACCTAAAGCACTAGCTTTAGCGGCAGCAGCCATAGCGGCTTGACCAGCAGCGGAAGCAGCTTGTCCGGCTAATACACCAGCTTTAGCTTGGGTTTTCTTTAAAGAAGATTCTTTGACGATGCTTAATTCAACATCACCATTTTTACCTCTGTATGCAACACCAGCTTTTTCTAAAGTTTCATTTAATTTAGCGTTTGAGGGAGCATCGCCGTGTACAGCGGCACAAATGGCATTGGCAATATCAGCTGAGCAGAAGAAGGCATAGACACCGTTTTTAAGAGTTAATAAACCACCTTGTTGTTCTTTTAAAGCCATGTATTTAGCTTTGTATTTTAAGTATTTTTCATAGTAGGGATCGTTTTGCATTGTATATAACAATACCTAGAAAAATCTAAATTAATTTTTATTTATTATTCTTTATAAATGATACTTTGTTTTAACTATTTGTGAATATAATAAATCTAGTAATACTAATGAAGTCATTGACTCAACAATTGGAATTGCTCTTGGAACAACACAAGGATCGTGTCTTCCTTTAGCTTTCAAAATGGTTTCTTCACCTTGTAAATTAGAAGTTTTTTGATCCATTAAAATAGTTGCTGGTGGTTTAAAAGCAACAGAAAAATAAATATCTTCCCCATTTGAAATACCACCAATTACTCCACCATTATTGTTTGTTTCTGTATAAAAATCTGTGTCATGTAACCATAAATCATTATGATTTGAACCATTCATTTCTACACAGTTAAATCCACTTCCTATCTCAAAACCTTTAGTTGCTGGAATAGATAACATAGCTTTCGCTAATTCAGCCTCTAATTTATTAAATACAGGTTCACCTAATCCTCTAGGACAATTTTTAATTACACATGTAATTTTTCCACCAACTGAATCACCTTTGTTTTTCAAATCTAAAATATGTTCTTCAATTTTACTATTAGTTTCTTCATCTGGACATCTTGTTTTATACATATCCACTAAATCTCGCGAAAGATTACCATTAATATTTTCTAGTTTTATATTACCAACTTGACTTACGTATGCAATTATTTCAATGTTATGTAATTTTAAAATTTGCTCTGCTAAAGCACCCGCTATAACTCTACCAATTGTTTCTCTAGCAGATGAACGTCCTCCGCCGGAAGAAGCATGAATACCATATTTCCATAAATATGTAAAATCTGCATGAGATGGTCTGGGTATTAATTCGTGTTGTTTATAATCTTCTGGTTTAGTATCTTGATTAGGTACCATAAAACAAATTGGACTACCTAAACTTTTACCATTTTCAATACCTGATAAAACGGTAAAAATGTCATTTTCATTTCTAGGAGTTGTAATATTTGATTGCCCTGGTTTTCTTCTATTTAATTGATTTTGAATAGAATCAAAATCAATTTTAAAATTAGATGGAAAGTTATCAATTACTACACCCACTGCTTTGCTATGTGATTCTCCAAAAGTAGTAATTTTAAAAATATTTCCGAAAGTGCTCATTTATTAATAAAATAAGTATCCTTTATACCTAATTAATTTTTAAAAAAAGAATAAAGCAACAAAGCTCCTGTTGTTGCAGCTACAGTATATGCGTATGGTCCACGTTTAAGAATAGCAAACTGATTAATTACATAATTTTTATTAGTTCCAATATAATAGTGTTTACCATTTGTAATACGATAATATTTATCAGATGCAGTATATTCGAGTTTAAGAGGTAGAGATAATCTTAGTGCTCTTGGATTTGTAAATGTTTCGTTAAGAACAAGTTGTAAATCATTTTGAGTATTTATATATTGATACTTTTCATAATTTATGAAATTACCTACAAATTGATCATTAAAATTTTTTATTGTATGATTTTCATAAACAGTTTCTTCTCTTTCTTCTATGCTTTCACCAATAGGAAAAGCAATACCAAATGATTTACCACCACCTACATAAATTGGTGGTTTATAAATTCGTTCTGATGTGCGAAATCTAAAAAAGTTTCCTTTGTTTGTTTCCAAAAGTTCAAATTTATGATTATTTGGAACAATTGAACCTTCTTCTAAACGATAATCATTAGATAATGTGTGTCCATTATTTAATAATTTTTTCATCATTGTATAATTATAAAAATTATAAACAGAATACGTTAATCCAAAAGTTTCATAAATATCTAATAAGAACATTATATTAATAATATGATAATAATTTATTTATAAATCAATTTTTTAGTTATTCATTAATATATTTATAATATCTTCTGATACACTTGAAATAACATCCGGATTATATCCTCCTTCAAGAACATATACCAATGGAATATTTAAATTTTTCAGATATTTTGTAACATATTGATAAAAGTAATTTGTTAATTTCATCTTTTTCATAGGGTCAAGATAATGTGCATCAAAACCATTACTAATTACAATTACATCAGGTTTAACTGAATTTATATATGGTATAACTTGTGAATCAAATTCTTTGATATATCTTTCATCATTTAGATTCTTTTCAAGTGGAATATTTAATACCTTATCTGTATTTTCAGATATCTTACCTGTTCCGGGAAAAAATGTAGGAGAATAGTGATGCATAGAACAGAAATATATATCATCATCTTTATATGTTTTTACCAATGATTGTGTGCCATCACCATGATGTAAATCATAATCTAGAATAAATACTTTTTTACCATAATTATCATGTAAATGTTTTGCTGTTAGAAAAGTCATATTAACAAGACAAAATCCAGAAAACATATTTTTACTAGAATGATGTGATGGAGGACGAATCAAACAATATGCATATTTAATCAAATTCTTGGAAATTTGATAACAAACATTAAACATTAGGTTAGCATTATCAATTAGTTCAGTATATGTTAATTTAGAAAAATATGTATCTCCATCTATAATTTCATCACCAGACAGAGATTTGCATGTATCCTTAATTTTACTAAGATAACTTCTCGAATATGTTGGTTCTAAAAACATAAAACCAATAGTTTCTTTATCAGGAATATTTAATAAAATGGATAAATAATCGGATATAGTATCATTACTATACATTTGGAGATTTATGTATTCTTTACCATCAAATTTAGAATACAGGTATTTAATTGGTATATCTATTCTATCATGATTTTCAACATGTTCCGGATTCATATTTTTAGAGTTATTGTGATAGAGACAAAGCATTACTAATCATAATTATATTTATTGATACATTTAATCAATTTTTATAAAAAATTTGAAATTATTATTCAATTACTATTTATTCATTATGTATGTCTTTTACCAAATACAAATTGGATAATTATACTCGTATGGCATCACTTGGAGATGACTACAAACTACTGAAATCTTATAATCCTGATTGGGGGAGACAATTGCATTCATCTGGAAATACACTTGATAATGAAATTCTTGAACTAATTGCGAAAGAAGGCATCATTCGCTGGTATTGTAATTATATTGTTGGTAATCTAGATTTAGATTATCCGGCCATCATTAAAATGGATACACTTAAAAACAATATTAAAGATATTACCTATTATGATTGGGTAAATATTGTAAAATTATGTAAATATTTTAAAATTGATAATCCATTTTTCACAGAGTTTAATTTTAGCAAAGGTTGGAAATTTAATTTTATTCAAGATAGATTTCCAAAGAAACTAGAATATTATCAAATACCAATGGGAAAGATTCTATTATCAGAATATTCTGAAAATGACATCAAAAATCTACTTGCCGAAGTTAATGTAAGACTAAAAGAACTCAAATATTATTATTATCATGGAACAATATTTGATACTTTTCTAAAAGAGAACTCTGAAATTATTAATTTTGGGATTGCATTTCAACGGTTAAAAATCGTGCTTGAGAAAATGCCAGTAATTACCATGACACTGGAAACCCCAGAATCATCACTAGTTAATCCAGACATTTATAAATTCGATAAGCTTTGTGATGACATTCAAGAATGTATTTATAGCTGGATTAAAAGCTATTTTACAGAAATTAGAAATAATGAAACTGTTCCAAAAATTAGTAAAGAAAAGGTAGAAATAGATTACTCAAAAGTAGAATTATTTCTAAATAAAATAGAAGATATAGAAATTCATAAACTACGATTTTAATTTATTGTGTAAATCTTAATATCATTATACCAGATGTGATTAATAAAGTTGCAATAATGTCATGTGTATGGAATTGTTCTTTGAACATTAATATACCAACAACAGTAGAAACTATAATAGATAATGCAGACCAAATTAAATTAACAATTCCTAAACCACCTTTTTGAGTATAACTTTGACATAATAACCAACTTACAATACCATATGATACTATACCGATAATAAAATAATTATAATTACTTGTGTTAGAATATGTTTTCAAACAACTTTGGGCAACTGCTTCAAAAATTACGATTAAAGTAATATAAAATAATATTAAGTTATCTAACATTATTTTATAGTATTTTTTAATTTTTCCTAATTAAATATTCATCAAAGTTAAAAATTTAAGCACGACCTAAAGACATTAAGTTCATTAAAGGTTCAGGTAATTCGGCTCTTACAGTGGGGGCAGCTTTTAAGGCTAAGTATACGATTACACCAACTAAGACTGAAGATGTTACTAACATTTCACGGTGTTGGTTGAACATCTTTTTGACGTCAGATAAGAAGTTTAATTCAGATTTCTTTAAGGCGCAAGGTACTAAGACTGATAGTAAAAGATTTACGAGGGCGGCTACGATGGCAATGAAAATATGTTCGTCCATATTATATATCTTAAACTAGAAAAAATTTTTTATACTTTTATATCTATTTTAAGTTTATGTGTAATTTAACTGGTGCGTGGTCAGAACCTAAAATTTCTGTCAAAATTAAACTTTTTTTAACATTTTTTAAATATTTTTCATTCAACAAAAAATAGTCAATTCTCCATCCTGTATTTTTCTTTCTTGAATTAAATCTGTAGGACCAGTAACTATATTCTATTTTTTCTGGATTTAATTTTCTATAAGTATCTACTAATTTAGTTTCTTCTAATAATTTATCAAAAGATTCTCGTTCCTCTTTTGTATAACCGGCTGTTTTTAAATTAGTTTTAGGATTTTTAAGATCGATTTCTTTATGTGCAACATTTAAATCACCACAAACAACTACTAATTTCTTTTTTTGTAATTTATTTATGTAATATCTAAAAACTGGGTCCCATGTTTTAGTTCTATAATTTAATCTATCTAATTCAGCACCTGAGTTTGGTGTATAACAATGTAATAAATAGAATTTATCAAATTCCAATGTTATTACACGACCTTCTTCATCTATTTCATTACCATCTTTATCTTTCATACCATATATTACATCAATTGGTTTCTTCTTACTAAAGATCGCTGTTCCACTATAACCATTTCTTGTTTTACATGGACTCCAAAATCTATATTTTAATCCTTTAATTTTCTCACCTAATTCTTCTTGAATATCAATAAAAGGACATGAAATTTTAGTTTCACCAAAGCAAATTATAGATGGATTTTCTTCTTCAATTAAATCATACAAATATTTTTCTTTCATTAAAGAACGTATCCCGTTTACATTCCAAGCAATAATTTTCATATTATTATAAATAAAAATAGATATTTATGTCTAAATAATTCAATTATTTTATAAATTCTTTTTTTAATAAAGCTAAAAGTTTATTTTGTTGTGTAACTTTATTTTTAATCTTATCAAAATCTGTTGTATTTATTTTATATTTCTCACATTTATGGGATTCATAAAGACGATGATCCATACAATATTTAAGGTTACATTTATTACACATCATATTATTTACTAAATCTAATTCTACTTTACAACCTTTAAAATTACATTTCTTCTTCTTTTTCTCTTTTGGAACTTCAGATACATATAATTCTACACACTTATGCGTAGAACTGTGTCTACATTCCAAACAATAGTTTCCTTTACAATTTGTACATTTGGTCATGTCTAAAAAATCAAAAATGTTTTGACAGTATTCACAACAATAAGTTGCATTTGGAACAAATAGTTCATTATTTAATTTGATATGGCCAATCATTACCTATTAATACCAGATATTTTAATTTTTAAATTATACAATTTTTCATTGGTTTTATGCTTAAAGATATATTTAATATCAAACTTAATGAGTAATCCTCCTCCACCAAATGATTTACCCCCAAATTCTAATAACTTACCTCCAAATGTAAATAAAAGAAATAAAATTTGGAAACCTTCAACTGACCTTGATGATTTTGATGATGACTTACTTTTAAATTATTATTATGAAGCTAATCAACCTTCTGCAAAAAAGCCAAGAATTGAGAGTCCAAAAGAATTAGTTAAAATAGATAAAAAAATTAATAATTTAACTGACTTGATTGAATTAGGTAAAATGTATCAACCGGGAAAAAGATATACAGTAGACTTGATGTTATTAAATAAAATGGTGCCTGCTTTAGAAGAGTTAAATAGCATGATTGGAATGAAAAGAGTAAAACATGATATAGTTGATCATATTATATTCTACTTACAAAAATTAGATAATAAAAATAAAGATATGTTACATACAGTAATTGAAGGGCCTCCTGGTGTTGGTAAAACGGAATTGGGTAAAATTTTAGCTAAAATATATTTACAAATGGGAATATTAAAAAATAACACTTTTAAAAAAGTATCACGTCCTGATTTAGTTGCAAAATATTTGGGACAAACAGCGATTAAAACAGAAGAATTAATTAACAGTTGTAAAGGTGGTGTAATGTTTATTGATGAAGTATATTCATTAGGTAATAGTGAACAAAGAGATTCTTTTGCTAAAGAAGCTATTGATACATTAAATCTAAAATTAACAGATTTAAAAAATGAATTTGTTTGTATTGTTGCTGGTTATCCAAGAGAAATCGATGAATGTTTCTTTTCATATAATCCAGGATTAAATTCTAGATTTCCCATCAGATTTGCAATTGACCCATATACACCCAAAGAATTATCATTAATATTCAAAAAAATAGTTAAAGATAATGAATGGTCAGTAGCTGAAGATTTAAAATTAGAATTTTTCAAAAAAAACTACTCTGACTTTAAAAACTATGGAAGGGATATGGAAACATTATTTGCCAAATGTAAAAGAGCACATTCAAGAAGAATATTCACCGAACAAAATCCAGTAAAAAAATTAATAACAAATGATGATTTAGAAGAAGGATTAAAATCTTTCATTTTAAATTCAGCTTAAGATATTAATAAAATTATAATATATTTAAGGACAAATAATATTATAAGTTAATGAATAATTTTGGCTATATTTTAATCAAAAATGAAAAAGTTATTGGTGTTTTCGATAATGAAGAGATGATTGATACATTTATAAATGGCGGAATTCAAAATGAATTCTTTGATAAAAAAAGTATCAAAAAACTGAAATTTACTATGAATTCCATATATTGTCACAATAATAAATTTAATTCAATTACTGTTAAAAATGATGACCAAACTAATAATTTAGATGAAGAAAAACAAAATGAAGTTAAAAAGAAAGAAGTAGACGAAAGAATTAAGAGAAAAAAAGAATTAGAAGAAAAAACAAAGGAATTATTAAAAGATGAAGAATATCAAAAAATAATGCAAGATAAAATAGATACAAAACACGAAATTAATGAATTAAAACAAAAGAAAAAAAAATATGAAGAATCAAAAAATACATACGATTCTGATATAAAATTATATGCAACATTTCAGAAAGAGAAGGAAAAAAATGATCAATTTGTAATACCTGAAATTTTTTCATTAAAATATGAACTATTTGAAAAATTAGAAAAATCAAATAGATTAACATTTGATGCATTTTATGAAGAATGGGAGGTAATCAAACCAAAAAACAATTATAGTATGTTCGGTTCAAATCCTTATGAAGATTCATTTGTAACGAAAAATACACATGAAGATATTAATATTGAAATGGATATTTAATTTTTTTATATTATTTTAAATTAAATCTAGTTTAAAATAATGTATAGACAAACTGATATTGAAGTTATAAAAAAAAATATAGATACAATAAAAGATGATGCTTTGAGAAAAAAATTAGAGGTTTTAGAACCTACTATGAAAGAATTTGAAGATGTATATAAAGTAATTGTCAATTTTATCAAAGAAAGAAAGAGAAAAATTTATGGAGGTTATGCACAAAATCATTTAATCAAAATGAAAAATGAAAATGATGTTTTTTACAAAGAATTAGATATGGCTGATATTGAATTTTATACTTATGAACCATTAAAAGATGTTATTGATTTGTGTGATTTATTACATAGCAAAGGTTATAAATTTATTCAGGGAGCTGAGGGTGTTCACAACGAAACTTATAAAATATTTGTTAACTTTATAAACTATTGTGATATCACATATATGCCTAAAAATGTTTATGATAATTTACCAGTTATTGAGGATAAAGGTATATATTATTCTCATCCTCATTTTATGTTAGTTGATGCATTTAGAGTTTATTCTGACCCTTTAACATCTTATTTTAGATTAGATAAAACTTTTAATAGATTTACAACATTAATGAAATATTATCCTTTTGACTTGTCTAAAGCTAATGATAAAGTAGAATATAAAAATATACCTGAAGAAACAAAAAGATACGTAAGACATCATATTTTACATAATTCTCAATTAATAGTTATCGGTCATTATGGTTATAATTATTTAGTTAAAAAATCCATGGAAAAATTTGCTGTTAAAGATTGCCCTTATTATCAAGCAATCAGTATCAATTATGATGAAGATAAAACAAAAATATTAAATTTCCTTCAAAAAAATCTAAAAAATATTACCAGTAAAGAATTCTATCCTTTTACTCAATTCTATGATAAACATATGGAATATTTTCAAGATGGAGTATGTATTTTAAAATTATATGGACATAATAATAGATGTATTGTTAACCAATTTTCTGAAAAGAAAAAAGTATTTTTTGGAACATTTCAATTAATATTTTTATATTTATTAGTTGATTATAATTATGCTATTGTAAGAAGAGATGAAGTAGAAAAAAGAAATTACATGATTTTAATAACTAGATTGTTAAAAGCTAGAGAACACTATTTAGATAGTCATAATAAAAATATTCTTGATAGAACTCCATTCCAAGAATTCACATTACAATGTTTAGGTAGTACAGAAGACCCTTTAAGAATGGCAAGATTAGAAGAAAGAAAGAAGAAAGAGGCTGGTAAACAAATTAAGTTTAGGTATGATCCAAAGGGAACTCCTGGTAAAATACCCGAGTTTAGATTTAGTAATAGTTCAGGGAATCAAATTTTACAAAAATAAATTTAAAAAATTTTAAAAAATATAAAATAATATCTAACATTAATATATATATATGCCTAAAACAATCAAAGTTCATTTATTTGCACTTGAAGATCCTTTTAAAGTAGATCCTGTACCTGCTACAGCCCCTGAAGGTGGTCTTGTTAGTAACGGCACTAACTATTATAAAAGAGCAAGAATATATAATATAGCTATACCTGCTGCTCCTACCGCTGGTGCAGATCCTAACGCATATTTTAATACTTCTGATTTCTCTGTTGCTTTACCTGCCGATTTCAAAAAAGAATTACTTAAAAAACTCAAATCTGAAGGTTGCAAAGCTTATACATACTCCAGAATTGTTTCTACAGGTGAAACTGACACTGCACCTGCTGATCAATCTAAAAAAGCAGACCATGATGATGATTTTTACAGAACTAAAGCAAAATTATTTAAATTAGGTGCTTCAACTAGCGATAACGGTGAAATAGTATTAGCTGTATCAGATAGTCCTATTGCAGTAGCTTTAAATTATTCAGGGGCAGGTGCTGCTCCTTTAGCTCACGGTGACGCTTCTGCTCCTTTAGCCGGTGGTGGTAAAAAGATAAAAGGAAGCAAAAAATCCTTTAAAAAAGCAAGCAAAAAGGCCTCCAAAAAACGTTCTAAGAAAATGAGTGGTGGTGGTAAAAAGAAAAGCAAAAAATCCTCTAAAAAAGGAAGCAAAAAATCCTCTAAAAAAGGAAGCAAAAAACACACTGGTGGTGGTAAAAAAAGAAGCAAGAAATCATCCAAAAAGGCCTCCAAGAAATCCTCTAAAAAAGCCAGCAGAAAAGGATCTAAGAAATCCAGTAAGAAAATGAGCGGTGGTGGCAAAAAGAGAAGTAAAAAATCATCCAAGAAAGCTTCTAAAAAATCCAGCAAAAAATCCTCTAAAAAAGGAAGCAAAAAACACACTGGTGGTGGTAAAAAAAGAAGTAAGAAATCATCCAAAAAGGCCTCCAAGAAATCCTCTAAAAAAGCCAGCAGAAAAGGATCTAAGAAATCCAGTAAGAAAATGAGCGGT
>JACCDZ011076126.1_pt1 | contig 63526 bp, 56 predicted proteins | sample 7449551 | NCBI WGS metagenome assembly JACCDZ01 (sample SAMN15323452, study PRJNA562643) | freshwater metagenome | isolation source: river surface water | place: USA:Blue River Watershed | collected 2017-08-18 | reverse complement strand
TGCTATTTTAAACTAACCGCATAAAAAATTTTTGCTGTTTGTTGGATTTTTTTTATTTTTTTAAATTATTTTTTATTGATTAAATTGTGATTTATTGTTAGAATAATTTTAACTTAACAAAAGGAAACTATTGAATTAACTTGTTTTAATATTTATAAAAATGCTGGTGGGGTTTCTACTACTTCAATCAGAAAATATATGAAATTATTTTTAAAATAAAAATAATAAAAAAGGCTTAGATTATTTCATAATAATTTAAGCCTATAAAATTATATTGGTTTTATCTTTCTAACTCTGGTTCTTTTTTTATTTTATTTGGTTTAATATCAATTTTTTCCCATTTATTATCACAATCTTGTTCTTGAAAAAACATTTGAGATTTTATCCCTGAATTTAAAAATAAATCTTCATTTTCTTTTGATGGACTAAAAGAAATATAAGTTGATTTTTCTTTCAATTCCTTTATATTCTCTCCTATTGATAAAGAACTTTTAGCATTATCTCCCATATAGCAACCAAAAATCCCAGATTGAGCAGTTGAACCAATTAATGAAAAAAACGATGATAATAATTTATTATTATCATCTAAAAATAAATTGGTATTTTCAATTTTTGGCTCTATAAATTTCAATGATTTTTTTAAAATTAAAGTAAAACATAGTTTTATGGGTTGTTCTACTGCTTTCATTAGTTTATCATAAGAGTTATCCTTTTGATATTGAGCTTGTAAAATCTTTTGAATTTCATTATAATATTGGTTAACCTTTACAAAATCTTTATTGTTTAATGGAATATTAAATTCTTCAAAATTTTTTTTATTACTTTTTTCACAAAAATTATCCACTGTATTTTTTGTTAAATTTTTAAGATATTCACTTACCTCTTTATTATATTTTATTTTCATTGCTTTTAATATAACAGCAACATTTTCTAAAAAATTTTCATTATTTATTACAAGTTTTGAATTAATTGACATCTTTTTCTCCTTTTTCATTATACAAAAAAACTTATTTTATTTATAAAACTCTATATTCTTTTTCCAATTTGTTTTTAATTACTTTTATATCTAATTGTTTTATTTTTGTTATTTCCTCTTTTATTTTATTCGCAACATCCTCTAATATATTATTTTCTTTTAAATTTAGTGATATTAATGTCTTTAATAAATCATTTTCAATATTTCCATTATTCATATAAACTTTAATAATTTTTTTTAAATCATCATCTTTCAAATCTAATTCATTACCATTCCAATTTATAAGTGGGAGTTTCTTTGTTGTTTCATAATCCATATTATCCTTAGTTAAAAAACCATATACTTTTAAATCAAATATTTTCTCATCCAGTTGTTTTTTTAATAAATTTTCTTGGATTTGCTCTTTATTGTAAAATAAAGGTTGTTGTAATTCTTTTGAGATCTCTTCTTTTATTTTCCAACCATTTTCTGAAACATTACTATATCTCTCTAAATCATTAAAATCACTTAATTTGCCTCCTGTGAAATCTTTTATCCTAAATAATTCACCTGATGTAGTAATACCTAATCCATCATCCCTAAATGGAACATCTTTTAATTCTAATTCTGAAAAGATTTCTTCAGAAGGTAATGGGGTTATTATTGCCAGTTTATTCATTGAAAAAGCCTTTTCCGCTTCTTTTATCCATTTATTAATATTATAACACATTTGTGCTCCCGCTCCTGGAAATATTTTATTTGATTTAAAAATTGGTTTATCTATATCTATACATAATATTACTTCTTTTTGTTGTTTTAAATACTCTTTTGCTACATGTTCTAAATTTTTTACATTTACACAAGAAATTATATTTTCTTTTGTTGATAACATTTTAGATATACTAATTCCTGTTGCAACCCCCTCACATAGATATATCTTTGATGAGTTATTATTTAACATTATAGGTATGACATTGCCTTTTTGTTCTCCATTTACTTTTTTCTCTCCGTTACTATCTATTGTTTGAATACCATTAACTAAATTATTTTTAGTTAGTTTTTTTAAATTTTCCAAGAGAGATTGTTGATTTCTATTATTAAAATAATCTAAAATAATTTTTTGTAGTTGATATTTTCCATTTTCTAAATTATTAATTTTGTGATTAAATATTGGAAAATAATTGTTAGAAAATTCATCTATAAATCCACAAAAAATAGAAGATAAAGAAATCTTTTTTTCTTCAGAAAAACAGTTTAATCCAATTTTTTTATTTAAATAACTATTTTCATAATTTTCTTTTGTTAAGTTTTTTGTATTGTTTTTTGACAAACTAACTATAACATCAAATAATATTTCAAAAACTTCTCTAGAATCTGTATTTGCTAATTGAGAAAATTCTGGTTTTATAATATTATTTTCAATATTCAATAAATTATCTTCAAGATATTTTACATATTCATTACTTGATATTGTTTTTTTTAAATAATTTATTTTCTTCCCAAAATTATTTCTATCTTGTTCATTTAAAATAAATTCTTGTTTTAAAAATCTACCAGTACTCATTAAATCAATTAAATTAAATCCCTTTTCTCTCTCTGCTGGAGTTAGATTTAAAGTTTCTTGCTCTGTTAAACTATAAATAAACATTTTATTTCTATTAGATATTTGAGCTGTGGTTGTTTGTATAAATTCTTTATTTTCTGGATCAATAAAATAAAATAAATCAATTAATTCTAAAAAAATTTTAGTTGGAATTTTATTTAAATATTCTCTTTTATTTTTTATCTCTAAATATTCTTTCATTTCATTTATCATTTTATATCCCTATTAAAATTTATTTTAGTAGTATTATACCAAAAAAAATCAAATCAAAAAAATATTGACTTTTTAACTTTAATTTGTTATAATTTATTTTTAAAGTATAAATAAATGAAATATAAAGAATTAGATAAAATTGACTATAATGGAATTATAGCCAGCAAAAATTTAACATTAATAAATCTATCATCAAGAATTGAAGGTTTAATTGATTATTTTTCTGATGATATTATAAATTATATCAAAAATTTTTATAAAACCATATAGTAAAAATATAGAAAGGCATTAAATGACATATAATTTTAAAAAAAATTTAGAAAAATTAAGTTTAACTAGATCAGAATTATTTCAACAACTTGATATTTTACACAATTTGATAATAGAGAAAAAGCTTTCAAAATATGATGAAATTCTTGGTGAAATAAATATTTCTTTAGTAAATACAACCATGATTATAGGATTATTACGTACATCATTCTTGTATAAAAACATTCTATCTAATTGGAAATTATTTTTAGAAAAAGCAAAGACAGAATTAAAATATAGAAACCTAAACCCAAATAAATTATTGATAGGCATGGTTTAAAACCATTTATTAAATTAAATATAGATTTCATATTAAAAAGTAATTTTTATTGAATTTTCTGAGTTTTTTTTGCTTTAAAAATTAATTTTTTATCTAATAAATCATTTATATTATTTTTATATTCGTTAAACTTATCAAAATTATCAATTTTAAATATATTTGGATATTTATTATTTAACCAAACCCAATGTCCAATAATTTTAACAATTGTTTCAATTCCATCTAAATTTATAGTTGAAAATGGTTTAATATTTAAATATTCTGTATAATTATAATCTTTTTTATTATAAATCATATTTAAAAAATCTTTAATAATTTCTTCATTATCAATTGGTGCAAAACATAACTCAAATTTTTCTTTTATTGGTAATTTACTATAATTACTTTCAATTATTGCAGCAATATTTAATTGATTTTTTAAATCAGAAATTAACCAATTTTCTTTTCCTGTATTTATTTTTGAAAATAATGTTAAAAGATTAAAAATATTATTATCTTTTGATAAGCTATTTAATTTATTGATATAATTAAAATTTGGACTTATATATATATTATTTGAAAAATTATTTATAGTTTCTATATTTTTTTTTAATAATTCAATTAATTTTTCATTATATATATCCTTTGTTAATGAAACTAATCCATTTTCATTTTGATTATAACTAAATCTTCCAGCTCTTCCTGCAATTTGTTTTATTTCATGTGAAGATAATAATCTTCTTTTTAATCCATCATATTTTTCAATTGCAGAAAATAATATTTTTTTAATAGGTAAGTTTACACCCATGCCAATGGCATCAGTAGCAATTATAATATCCGCTTCTCCCATTATAAATCTATTTATTTGATTTTTTCTAACTTCTGGTGATAATGCCCCATAAATAACTGAAACAGAAAAACCTTTATTTTTATAATAATCAGCAAAATATAAGACATTTTTTCTAGAAAAAGTAATTATTGCTGTTCCTTTTATTATTTCATTATCAGAAGTTATTTCTAATTTATTCATTCTTTTTGTAATTATAGTATTTTCAATTATAGAATTAGATTGACATTCAAAAATTAAATTTTCTAATGATTTTTTTATCTCTGTTGTTCCAAGACAAATAATATTTCTTGAATTTACTCCTATAATAGCATTAGTCCATGCAGCCCCCCGCTCTTTGTCTGTTAGTAATTGTGTTTCATCAATAATTACTGTTTCATAATAATTATTGAAATTACACATTTCAATTGTTGATGATGTAAATTGAGCATTTTTTTCTAAAATTTGTTCTTCACCAGTTATTAAATTACAATTAATACCTTTTTCTTTAAAATTTTGATATATTTCCAAGGCTAATAATCTCAAAGGAGCTAAATATAAACCATTTTTAGATGAAATTAATTTTGATATTGCTTGATGGGTTTTTCCTGAATTTGTCGGTCCTAATATTAATGTAAATTTACGTTTATGTTTACTAAAATATTTAAAATTATTAAAATAATTTTTTACATCTAAATGATTACTATAAACATTATCAATTTCTTTTTTTATATCTAATATTTCTTGTTTTAAAATATATCTTTTATTTGTTATATCATTATAATTTATATTTTGATTATTATTTTTTTCAAATATTTCTTCTTCCATTGAATGAAAAACTAAATTAAAAAATATCTTTTGTTCTTGTGTATATTTTAATACTCTTTTTTTTAGCCAATTAATTAACAAAGGATTTTTAATTTGTTGATTTAAATATTCTTTTTCATATTCATAATAAGAATAAGAATTATAACCATTAACTTTTTTTTTAATATTAACTGGAAAATATTTATTTAAAACACTATCTGTAAATAATAAAACATCTTTTAAAAAACTTTTTCGAATTTTAGAATTTTCTATATATTTTTTATAATCATGATCTAACAACTTACTTAATAATTCTTCTTCTTTAATTTTTTCATTTAAACAATGATATTTAATTTTTAACTCTTCTTCTATTTTCATTTAAACTCCTCATTGAATTATTGTATAAAATATATAATATTATTTAAAAATCCAAAAATAAAAAACATAAAACCACCCACAAAAAATATGGCAAATCATCCATAAAATACTATGATTTGCACTCCAAGATAATATACCAGCAATAATGTTGCCAATACCTATTGAACTACTAACAACTTCAATTTTCATACATTTCCTTTAAATAGCAACTGGGGCTTTTATTGCAGGATCAGATTCATATCCAATTAATTCAAAATCATTAAACTTAAAATCAAATATATTTTTGATATTTTTATTTAATTTCATAGTAGGTAATTTTTTTGGAGTTCTAATTAATTGTAAATTAACTTGCTCTAAATGATTTAAATAAATATGTGCATCACCAATTGTATGAACAAAATCTCCTAATTCAAGATTACATATTTGAGCTATCATCATTGTTAATAATGCATAAGAAGCAATATTAAATGGTATTCCTAAAAAAACATCCCCAGATCTTTGATATAATTGACATGATAATTTATTATCATTTACATAAAATTGAAATAATGTATGGCAAGGCATTAATGCCATTTTATCTAAATCTCCTACATTCCAAGCTGAAACAATTAATCTTCTTGAATTAGGATTTGTTTTAATTTCATTAATAACCCATTTTATTTGATCATGAATATTGCCATCAGCATCTTTCCAGCTTCTCCATTGGTGTCCATAAATAGGACCCAAATTACCTTCTTTATCAGCCCATCCATCCCATATTTTAACATTATTATCTGTTAAGTATTTAATATTGGTGTCACCAGATAAAAACCATAACAATTCATGAATAATAGATTTTAAATGTAGTTTTTTTGTTGTCACCAAAGGAAAACCATCTTGTAAATTAAATCTCATTTGATACCCAAAAATTGATATTGTTCCAGTATTGGTTCTATCATCTTTTTTATGACCATTAATTAAAATATTTTTTAATAAATCATTGTATTGTTTCATTGATTTTCCTCTAAAAAAATGTGTTTTTTATAATGTTTATTTACTTTTTGAAAAATAACATATTTGTAAATACTTGGATAATCTTTAACAAAATTTTTAAAATCTTTTAAAAAAAATTGTGTTAAAGAAACCATTTCAAAACTAATAATTATTTTAACTTTATTATTTATTGATGTTAATAGCTTATCTTTAAATATATTATTCATAGATAATAATATGTCATCATTATTATATAATTCTTTAACTAATATTTTTTCTTCCATTGAAATTCCTTATATTTTTAAAATCATTTAACAAAATATAACATGATAATTTGATTTTGTCAATTATTTTAAAAAAAAATAATTAAAAATTTTTAATTCCAAAATAATTTTTCAATTGAATTACGAATTTTTTCTAATAACTCTAATTTCTTTTGGGGTGTTAGTAATCTTATATCAAAATTTACTAATTTATTATCATTAAAGTCTGTTAAAATAAATCTATCATCAATTATCTCTCCAATATAAGTCTTATCAGCAAATGTTCTAAAAACCTTTCCATTCTTTAAAGCATTATTTAATAATTCTTGTGCTGTTAATAAACTTTTATCTTTTCCAAATTTTACACAACATTCATTTAAATCAGATTTTCTATTAAAATTACTATTATTATAATTATTATCAGTATCTTTTATTTGGTTTATTAAATTTTTAAAAAAGAAATTTTTAAAAAAAGAATTACCATAAAAAATTATTTTGGTTAAATTAAAACTTAAAAACTCTAATACATCTTCTATATATTTTTTAGTTTTTAAAGATTTTTCATCATAAAAAGATTCTTTTATTTCAATTTTAAAATCATTTTTTATTAAACTAAATTGTTTTATAAATTCAAATAATAAAATATTTAAAGTATCAAAATTTACTTCACCATTTAAAATATTGTTATAAAAATCACTTAAAATAGAACCTGTTAATAATGGTATTGAATTTTCACAATCTAAATAATTATGTTTTGTACTAAAAATTAATTTCTCATCAAAATAAAAATTAACTATTTTAGAAATTAAACTCCCGCATTCTTCACAAATGGTTTTTATTGGTAAAATTTCTATAGTTAATTTTTTATTTAATTTATATTCTTTTAATATTAGATCATATAAAAATGGTGAGACACTATATGTATCTTTATAAGATTCTAAAAAAATATTAAACTCTGGATTAATTGATATTTGATTTTCCAATGTTTTTATTAAAATTTTATTTTTTGAAATATATTTTTTATTTAAATAATTTTTTTGATTATATTTTTTGTCATTAAAAAATTTATTTTGGATAGTATTAACATCTAAGTATAAATAATTTTTTATAAGCTTTTGATTTTTATAAATAAAAAGATTAGATTTAGGAGTTAAAATAGTCTCAATTATTTTATTTTGGTAAATAGAAAATGAATATTCACTAGAATAAAACAAATTTAAATTTAAATTTAACATAATTTTCCTTTTAGTAAAATAAAAAAGTTATAATTTTATTATAAATAAACATAAATTATGTATATAACCAATGATTATTTGAAAGAGAAGTTATTTTATTTTTTTCTGTACTATTATTTTGTTGGTTTGTTAATAAAGGTTTTGGTTCATATTTATTTTTAGCAATATTTAAAGTTTCAATTTTAAAATTTTTATAAATATCACTATTTTGAACTATTTCCTTTAATATATCTTCTAAAATAACAAATGCAGCTAAATCTGGAAAGTTAAAATTTGCTAAATTAATAAATTGAACTTGTTTATTTAAAATTGCTTGTTTTGTTGGATAATAATTATTATCTAAAATTTCTTTTAGAATCAAAATATCTAAAATTAATTGTGAATAAATATAATGTTTTTTTGAATAATTCCAAATAGATATATATTGTTTTTTTGTATCTTCAATTATATTTTCTAAAATAAATGGGGTTTTTCTTACTAATTTTAAATTGGGATTTTTTTCATTTAAAAATTTTTTTAACAATATCACATCATTATTATTCTCAGAAACATATTTTGGAATTACTTTATTATTTCTATTATTAATTAAATGTTTATCTAAATAATCCTGATCAACAATTTCTATAAACTCATTAATATCTGTTATTTCTTTTAGAGCAAAAAAAACTTTTAGAGTTAGTTCTACATCTTCTTCAGCATCATGAAGATTTCTTTTTTTATCAGTTATATCAAAATAATTACATAAAGTATCTAAATCATATTTTTTACTATTAATAACTTTTCTAGCAACAGATAATGTATCTATGAATTTTATTCCAATAAAATTATTTAAATCATAATCAGCTTCATATAATTCCTGCAAAATAAAAGGTAAATCGAATTGACGAATATTATGTCCAACATTTATATTGTTTTTTAGCACATTAAAAATAGTTTCACTATAATCTTTAAATACTGGTTTATCTTTTATATCATTATTTGAAATCCCATAAACATTAGAAGCTTCTTGTGGAATATTTCTTAGAGGATTTAAAATAATATTTCCAATAATTTTTTCATCATTTTTTAATAATTCAATAGAACAAAACTGTACTATTTTATCTCCTCTTTTATGAGAAAATCCAGTGGTTTCAATATCTAAACCATTAATATTCATTTTAAAACCTTTACAAAATATAATTAATGATTTATATTACCATAAAAAATAAAAAAAGTCAAATTTTTATTTTAACTTTTTAAAAAAAGATTATTAAATTAACTCCTGCCAAATAAATAATATTTCATCATAATCTAATAAATTAAAATATTTAATAATATAAATAATCATAAATTTCTTTTCAATAAAAGATAATTGTTCCCTTTCATTTATACTTTTTGCATAATAAATTAAATCTGGAAAAATTAAAGGGTTCATTAAATATAAAATACCTGTTACTTGATCTATCTTTTTTAATATTGTTTCATCTCTTTCAAAATTATCTAATTTTAAAAAGCTATCTGTAATCATTTTTAAATTTAATTTATTGTAATCTATTGTTTTTATAATTTTAGACACATTATACACAATTTAATCTCCTATAATGTTTTGATAATATTCATTTATTTTTATTGTTTTATTTATATTTATAATTTGATTATCTAAAATAATCTCTCCCTCTTCTGTTATTTTTACAATTTCTTTAATGTTTTTTATTTTTTCTATATAATCATTATTAATATTTACATCATCTTTTGTTAATAAATTATTTATTAATAAAAAACCAATAATATTTTTTTTATCATCGTTTGACAAAATTTGATTGTTTTTATTAAAATATTGTGCTAAAAAAAACATAAAAGATTTGTTTATAATCGTTTCTCTGTTGAGAGTTAATTCTTTTTTTAAAAAATTTTTAAATTTTTCTTGCAAATTTTCAAGAGTTTTATTTGTTGATAAATGAGTTATTTTTAAATTTTTAATATTTATATTTTTTAATTTAGTTAAGTTTTTATATTTATTGGAAATAATTTGCAATTCATTTTTAAAATTTTCATTATTTTTATAAATGTTATCTTTTATTCTGCCTAAATCATAAAATTCATTAATTATTCCATTAATTTGAACAGGTTTGGATTCTTTTTTAAAATATATATACTTCTCTAATATATCTTCAATAAATTTATTATTATTTTTATCATTATAAAAATTAAAATTAAAATTATCAAAAAGTTCATCAAAAATTTTAATTTTTTCTATTTTTTCAATAATTTTAATATAATATTTTTGTTTATCTTCTTTTAAAATTGGAAGTTCTTTAAATAAATCTATATTTGTTTTAAATATTTTATTATTGTAAATATATTCATTATTTTTAATTTTAATTGATTTAGAACAAAAACCAAAATTTATTTCAATTAATTTTATAAAATTATTATGAGATATTGAATTAAAATCTACACTGGAAAATTGTCTTTTAGTTTTTCCAAAATTAAGTTTTGTGTTTTCAATAATGCTATTTGATTCTGAGATATTTCTTGTAATAATATTAAAATATTCTTCATCCCCAATTTTATATTTAAAACTTCCTCTTGAATATTTTTTTGTTGGTTTTCGTTCATAAAATTCCTTTTCTTTTAAATTTAAAAATTCTTTTTTCAAACTTGATTCTTGTAAATTTAATAATGTATTTAAATCATTTTTATTTATTATTTTAGAATATTTTAATGTTTTTGAAACAATAGTTTTATATTCTTCTATATTTATTTCATCTTCTAATGTATAATTTTCTTTTGTTATATGTAAAATATTATTTAAATCATTTTGATAATGATTTAAATAATTAAGATATAATATATTTTTTTTAGGTTTTGATAGAGATAGAAATTCATTTGTAAAACAAAAATCTTTTAATACAATTTCTTTTTCTTCTTTTTCTAAAATTAAAATATTATTATTTAATTTGCCTGATTTTATTTTTAAATTTGGATAAATTATTTTTATATAATTTATTAATTGCTCATTTGTTTTTAAATCTTTTAATACAATTTCTTTTAAAATTTCTTTTTTTATTTCTATATTAAAATTATAAAAACTTTTTCCTGATTTTTTTGTTATTTGTATTGAATTATCTGAAATTAATTGTCTATTTTCTAAAACATAGGGGGAGATCAAATTATATTTATGGTTTATATACTTACTAAAAGATTTTAAATATTCATTAAAATTATAAGTATGATAATTAAAATTGAACCCTTTATTTCCAGTATATAAATTAAAAACAGGAATAACTACATGTACATGAGGTTTTCTATTAGAAAAATCATTATTTTTTAAAACATAACCCCATAATTTAGGATAGTGAATTTCAGAATAATAATATAATTCATTTTCTTCATATGATGATGTAATAAAATTTTTAAATTCTAAATCTATTTGTTTTATTATTTCAGGTTTTAAATTATTTTCTTTAAAATTTAAAATAAAATGTTTATAATTATCCCCATTGGCAGTTTTTTTATTAAAATGATTTAAAATCATAGAAACATCATTTAAATTACCATTTAAAATAATTCTATGGTCTAATTCATCTCTTGTAAAATTTCTATGTTTTGATTGACCATTAATTAAGTAATTTTCAATTCCTGAAGTACCTGCACCATATTTTACAAACATATTATTAATCTCTTGAAAATTCTTGTGTTTTAATTGGTTTTATTTTTATTATTCCTTCTTTATCTACAATTATATTATTTTTAACTACTTCATCTAATGAATTGATCTCATGTATTTTATGATTTATTCTTTTTTTATTTGTTTCATTAGATAAAAAATCATATAAATTGATATTCTTTAATTTACATGCTTCTGAAATAGCATTATTTATCTCAAAATTTTTCAATTTTAATAATGATACAATAGTACTTTCATTTACTTGTATATTAGATTCAAATTCATTAAAAGGTAATTTTTTAAAAAAATCAACACCCTCATTTATTAAAAATATAATAAGTTCTTTTAAATTTTCTTTATTACTAATGATTTCAGGATTTTTATTTATAGTAGGATATTTATTTATAAATAAATTATTAATTGAGTATTGAGATATAATTTGCCTAAAAATAGATGTATTTTCACCAGTTGTTGTAAAATTTCTATGTTTATCTAATGTACCCCAATACTCAAAATCTTTTTTGTTAAAAGGAGTAGTTATAACTGATAATAAAATTTTTTTTTCTTTAATATCTTGAAAATCTTTTTTTAAATTATTTAATAAAAATTTTGGATTAAAAGAATTAATTTTATATAAATTAGATTTATCAGGAGATGATTCTAATAATAGAAAAAATCTTCTAACTTCATCTTGGGTTTTTAATTTATTATGTGTTTTCATGTTATTCCTTTATATTTAATAATATATTAATTTAAAAATAATTTTTTGTCAAATTTATATAATTTAAATAAAAAATTATATAAATCATATTGATATTTCATAATTTTTTGTTTCTTTAATTTTAGTTTTGGTAGGTTTTTGAATATTTCCAACTAACATTGTAACTAAATTATCATTATCTAAATAATTCTCTATTTCATCTGGTTGTATATATTTATTTTTAACAGCAAAAAGAATATAAAAAGAATTTAATTCATTTTTAGGTGCTAACAAGGCTGGTATATTATTTTGAAAAATTTTATTATATTTTAAATCATTTAATTCTAACATTTTATTAATCTGATCTAAAATATTTGTTGTGATATTAAATTTAAATTTTAAATCATCTAATTCTATATCATTGTTGGATTTTTTATTAATATTTATTAATAATTGTTGAGCTTCACTTTTTTGTTTATTAAATAATTTTAAATAAGAAATCATATCATAATTTAAAGATTTTTTCTCTAAGTCTTTTAATTCTGCTTTTGTTTCCATTGACAATGGATTTAAACAGAATTTTTGTAAATCAAGATCTTTTGGGGTTTGGCATAATATATTTGAATTTAATATTATATACTTTATAATATTAATATTTTTAATTTTATTTAATTGAACTCTTTTATTAATATCATTTAATTCAAAATTCAAATTTTCTAAATCAAAGCCTTTTTTTAACAATTCTATTTTATTTAAATCAATAGAAAAATAATTTTGAATTCTTTCGGTTAAATTAATTTTTTCATTGTTTATCATTTTATTACTCCTGATTACTTTTATTAATATACTCTAAAATCTCAAAAGCATTTAAATTTAAATTTAAAATATTTTTCATTTTAATAAAACCAATACTTAATATTCCAAAAGAAATAGCTTCTTCTTGGAGTATATCATAATTTTTATTTAGAGTTAATTCATTAAAATTATTTAATAGATTATTATTTTTTAAAATCATATCTTTGGCACTTATCATATTATATCCTTCTATCTAAGATAACTAATGTCTGTTTTTGGTTTATGTATTTTTGATGGTTTTTCTTTTACAGGAAAAATATCTCTTAAATTTAGATTATTAATGTTATTATAAATTTCACTTAATCTTTTTGAATTTAATAAATTTCTATTTTGATGTAAGAAAAACACATCTTCACAACTTAATTTATTTAAGATTTTGTCTATTTGTTTTTCTGTAAAATTAAAAGAGTTTTCTTTATTTTTAAGTTTATTAATTTCAAGATTAACATCGTTTAAAGCTTTTTTAGTATTATCATTTAAATCAAAAATTGGTAACTTATCTCTATTAATAAGATGACTAACATTAACTAAATTAACTAATTCTTGTGCAGTTTTGGCAATATCATGGCATTTAAGAAGTGATTTTGTCCAAGAAAGCAATAAATTTCCACTATTAAAAGTTTGAGTTGCATCAATAATTGGGTGATGGTATGTTCTTAATAATTTTGTTGAATCATTTACTGTAGTTGCTGCATGATCCAAAGTTCCATTTCCTTTTGTAATTTGTTTTTCATTACTTAATTTTTGAGCCAATTTTGTTACTTCTATAGTTGTAAGAATTTTAAATACTTGCATCATATCAATTACAGGTGATTTATTAAAATCATATATTTTAATATCTTTTGGTTGATTATCATTTTCATCAGGAAAATTATTATTTAAATATGCATAATTAAAAGATAACTCAGTAATTCTTTTGTCAAAACCAACTCTAGTATTACTTCCTATATTATATCCACTAATTATATCGGCGGTTTTAAAAAAATTAATAACTTCATTCTGTGATTTATAAAACAAATCAAAATCTTTTACATCATCATTAGTAATATGAACTAGACTTTCAATGAATTTTGAAATATGCAAATTTGTTCCAAATCTTTGTGAAACACCTTGTAATTGTTTTATATCACCTTTTTCATCAATATCTGCAACAACAGCGGCAAAATGAATTACCTCATCAATTATTTTTCTTGGGTAAACAAACATAAAATTATCTTGCTCTGGTGATATTGATAATGGTTTTATTAATTCTTTTTTTAACAAATATTGATATTCTTGTTTATTTCTGTATAAAATTTCATTTTTATGTTCGTCATATCCATAAATCGTCAATCCTTTTTCATTTTTACCAATACCATTAGCTTCCCATTCTGTGATATATTTTCCTTCTTTATTATAAGCTAATAATGTTTTATCTGTAAATAAACCAGTTGTTTCTGTATCCCAATATATATGTCTTTTTGTATTTTCTGGTTTTGGTAATACATCTTTTATATTAATTTCATTTTCCATTAAAACATGTAGTTCTTTTGCATTTATAATTTTTTTGGGTGCATTAAAACTTTCTAATGGCTCAATTAAATCTTCTACCTTTTTATTAAAAATGTTTTTTAATTGAATACTTGATAAACCAAATTCTTGTCTCATTTTTATTTCTTGTTCTTTTAATTTGGTTTCAATATTAATGCCTGTGTTTATAATTTCAATACCTTCATTTAAATATTGTTTTATACTATTAAAAATCCAATTGTCTCCACTTTTCAAATATTTTTCTATGGTTTTATCGTATGTATGATCAGTTCTTTTATTAATTCCGCAAGTTCTAGTAATATTAATTGTTTCTTTTATTAGTTCAACAATCTTAGCTAATTGCTCTTGAATAAATTCTGATTTTTCAATATCAAATGAATTTTCTTTTTTAGAAAAAGAGATATTAAGTAATTTAATTTTATCTGAATATAATTTTTCATCTGAAATATTTTCAATAACTTCATTTAAATCATTCGTTTTGAATTTTATATTATTTTTATAAAGATATAATAATAAATCTTTTCCCTCTGTTCTTATTTTTTTATTAACTATCTGAATTTCTTCTTCATATTTTATAATAGAAGGTAATTTTTCATCAATTAAATTAAAAATTGGATTAATAAAATCCTTCATAGTTAGATGTTCTTCAATAATATTAATAGAAGGAAAAACAATTTTTGCACTTTCATTATCAGCTTGAAGATAAATATGACCATCTTTTCCTTTAATTTTAAATTTTGGGATCTCCATACCAAAATCTTCTAAAAATAATTTTTGCTCAATTGTTTTTATATCATCCTGTTGAGATGCTAATTCAACTTTTAAATCGCTTAACGTTAAATTATCATAATCATTATAGATTAAATCACTTTCATAACCTAATAATTCACTAATGCTAATATTCAAAGATTTTTTCTTTATTGCATTTTCAATTATTTCAACAATTTTTTCTCTTTCTAATTTTTCTTTATTTAATTCTTCTTTTGTATTCAAATTTGCAAATTGAATTAAATATTCTTTATCTATTGAACCAAGTAATAAAGTACTCTCAAAATCATTTTCCTGCCCAATAATATAGTTATCAAAGAAAGCTTTACGAATATATTCTCTCATTTTAATTTCTAATGAATCCAATTTTTTTGTTTCATTGATAGCAGTATAAATTAAAATTTTTTTATCTTCTTTTTCTACATAATTATTGAAAGATGTTTTTAAAACTTTTTCATTAACTTCTAATAGAAAATTTTCTCCTTTAATTATATTTTCATTAATAAAAAATCTTTTAAGATTTTTAGAAAATATACCTTCTTTTGTATGATAAACAAAATTATCAATAATTACTTTTTCTGGACGATAAAAGAAATTTTTTAATTCAATATTTAATTTACCTGCGTCACTTACAGTTGGAAAAGGTTCTTCTATATCTGTAAATGTTTTCAACATAAAACTATCAGCTAAATTTCTCTTAACTTTATTTTTTAAGTATTCTACCAAAAAAGAAGAATCTATTGTTTTATTAAAAAATTTTGAAAGTTTGCTATTTTGGATTAATTTTACTGTATTGTCTTCATTATATATAATATAATTTGATAAATCTTCATCTAATAATTTTTCTGGAATATTAGTTAATATTTCTGAAAGTCTTGGTAATTTTATAATTCTTGTTGGTTCATTATTAATTTCTGCCATTATATTTCTCCTGAAAATTTTGGTTCTTTTTGATGTAATTCTTGGGTTTGTAAATTTAATATCATATTATTTGTTTTTTTTTGATAAATATTTAATGGTCTAATCATTTTTGTTAAACTATTTAACAATAAATTAATGGGATTATCAGCACTAAATTCTTCATTTTTTGCATCTTTTAAAATATTAATTAAATTAGGTTCATTAAATTTTATTATTTTTTTTATATTTAAAAAAATATTTTGATTTAATGATAAAATTTTACTCATAGCTCCATCAGTTAATATATTTTCTAATGGCTGTCTTAAAATATCATTTAATTCTTTTGATAGTTTATTTATTTCAAAATATAAATCAGTTTGTGAATTTTTTAAAGATAAAGTTTTAAATAATATAAAATTAGATTTATTAAATAATAATGTTTCAGAAATTAAAAACTCCTTTATATATTTGCTTAAAACTTTAGGATTTTCTTTTGAGAAATCTTTTATTGCATTAACTGTATCAAAATATTTATTGTTTCTATTTAATCTTAATAACTCAATAGACTTTACAAGTTTCCTTTCTAATTTTATTTTTTCTTTAGTATCTGATATTTTTTTTAACTCGGTTAATGTATTTTCAATATTCATTTATATCTCCATATTAATTTTAATTTCTTAATAAATTATATCATAATAATTAAAATTTAAAAAATAAAATTAGAATTAATTGTTTTTAAAATTAATTCTTTTTTATCTTCAATAAAAAAATCATTAATTATTAATTCAAACTTATGATTATTTGAAAGAAATTCATCTTCTGAAGCCATTATTTTTTTTGAAAAATGATTATGTAAAAATAAATGTTTTCTATTTAAAGAATATTTTTTATTTATTTTTGCTATATATGCATTTAATTCATTAATCTCAAATATTTGTTTATTAAACATCAAATTTAAAGCTAAATTTAATAAGCAAATTTTTTTTCCATAATGAATAAATAAATCATTAAAATCAGAACTAAATTTATTTTTAATTTTCCATAAACTTTCATTATTATAGATAAATTCTTTTTTATCCTTATTATAAATAATCAAAGATTTATCATCTCTTAAATGTAAAATTGGAGAAAAAACTATTAAATTATCATAATTTTCAAATAATTTTAAAGAAGTATATAAACCTGCTCCAAGTCCATTAACCAATTCTGATTTTGAGTTCATTTTAGGGTGATCTCTATCAGCTAAAATTATTATTTTTAAGGCTGGATTTTTTAATTTTAAATATTCAACAATTGTTTTTATTCCAAAGGAATTTAAGGCTATTATAGTTGAATAGTTTTCATTTAATAAATTAAAAACTGTTAGTCCTGTAGCCAATCCTTCACATATAAAAACAAGATTATCCATATTAATATTTTGATTATACTCATTCAATAATTTATTTTTATTTAATATAAAACACCCTAATTTTGTTACTGTATTGTAGTGAAATTCTTTATTATAATATTCTTTATCATAATAAATTTTTAATAAATTTAAAGTATTATTATCAAAAAAATATTGTAAACTAATTAATTCTTTAGTATCTATATTATAAATTGGCATTATTAGAGCCTTATTAAATTTATAATCATAAATTTGTTGTGGATTTAACTGTTTCTTTACTAACATTTCTAATGCATCATCTTTAAAAAAAATATTTTTTAATTGTCCTGATAAATTATTATGAGGTAAATTTTTTTTATCAAAATAATAAAATTCTTTTGCAGGAACTGCTATTTCATTATATTTTTTAGTAATATTAAATATTTGAATTTTTATTTTTTTATTTTTTATTAAATCCTGTTCTTCAATATAATTTTTTTGTTTATAATTTAATTCTTTTAAAAATTCATTTAAATCATCATCATTCATTTCCAATATTTCTTTAAGTTTAAAATCTTTTATAAACTCTAAAATTACTTCATTCTTAATTTCATAATAATCATCAGTATATTCTTTAAGATAGTAATATAATTTTAAAATATCTCCATTATTTTTATTATCACCAAAATCACAAAATGTATTTCTAATTAAATCAACATATACACTATTTTTTTTATTGCCCCGCCAAACAGCTTTAAATCTAGCAGATCCAAAACCTAAAACGAATGGAATTTTAAAAAAATTTAATACTTGTAATATTGGGATTTTCTTTATTAAAATTTTTTCTATACTCATCAAATCTTTCATAATCATTATAACCTTTTTATAAAATAATATATTATATTAACAGATTTAATACAACTTTGTCAATAAAATAATTATATTTTATATTAAAAATCATAAAAAAAACTTGACAAACCTATTGGAAATAATGTATTATGTTTTTATGTTAATTTTGCTAAGGAAAATTTATGATAATTATATATTCTAATGACGATTATAAAGCTACGGTTTTAAAGTACTGCTTGTTTATTAAAGAGATGTCTTTTTTAGTTGTAAAAAAAAGAAAATCTCAGCGATTAAATGTTTCTTCTATTGAAGATTTAAATACAAGTTGTTTATATGATAACCTAAAAACAATAGAGGAAATCAATGATGAGACGCAATCAAACCATGAAAAAAATGAACTAAACTCTTTAAATGGAGATTTTAATGATACAGAAAAATTTCCAAATGAAATAGAAATAAATTTTAATAATGAAATTAATGAAAAAGATGAAGATAATTTTAAATATTCACAAAATGAATTAAAAGAACATTTTGAAACAATTGATCAATCAAGTCTTCCTAGTTTAACAAAAGTAAGAAAAAAAGCAGAATATTTTTTTAATTTTGCCAAAAAAAATAAACAATCAACTTTTAGTGATTCTCAACCATTAATTATAGAAGATATTATTATTGCAATAAGATATCTAGATGATAAATTAGATTCACCATATTTATTCCCAGTTGATTTAATTAAAAGACATATGTTTTTTCATGTGTTAAATGATATAAATCAACAAATAATATTACCATTCATAAAAATTGAAGATTTATTAAAAAAATTTTTAGGATTTGATGAATTTGTTAGAATGTCAAATAGACCATTAGCCAAAAAAACTACAAAAAGTATATATAATGAGTTAATAATATTTGATGATTTTAATAAAAGCCTTTTAAAGTTATTAGAATTATTATATATTAGATTTGAAAAGAAACATTTATTATTTAATTATATTTCTATAATTGATATATTAATTTTACCATTATTTTTTAGATTAAATTTAATTGATTATTTTAAATATTATCCACACCCAGAAAAATATAATAATTTATTTAAAAAAATAATGAAATTAAGTGAAGAACAATATTGTAAAAAAGCTTGTTTTAATAAATGTAATGGACAAATAGTTCATTAGAAAGAAATTATATGAAATTTATTGATACAAATTTATATGTTACAAATTCAGGACAAATTATAGAGCAAGAAGAATTAAATGATTTTGAAACAAAAATTATTAGTGAAAGATGCTATTATATTATTGAACTTGATATGACTATTTATAAATTAAAGCAAGTTTTTTATTCAACCGCAACAGATTTTTGTATTGCTAATACTTATGGTGGTTACATTGTTAGTTTATTTAACAACATAAAAAATAGTTTTATCGCACCTGGGGTAATTATTTTTTCAAATAATTATATTGAAAACACTGCTATTTTAAAATCAAAAACAGTTGTAAAAAACTCAACAATTATTAACTCAAAATTATCAGGTGAATTAAATATTATTGATGCAGAAATAAAGAATTCCAATTTATTTGGTAATCATGATCTTATTAAAAATAAATTGGAAGAACAAAATATTTATTTTAAGGATGGAGAAAATTTACCTATTAAATATTTATTAAAATATAATTCAAATAAAAATTTATGGCAATTTTTATTTAACAATGGAGAAATGGGAGGTTTTTCTGATCTAACATCTTATTTAAGTCAAACAGGAACAAGTAAAGTTTTGACAGATTCAAAAATTATTAATAATTCAGAAATTTATGATCAAGCTATAATTGAAAAAAATTCAATTATTAATAATTCTAGAATATATGATGAAGTTTGTATTAGTGATAAAAGTTATATTAAAGATTCACTCTTATTTAATGAAGTTAATGTAATGAATAGTAAAATATTATCATCTAGATTTATAGCGGGGTATATGAAAGATGGAAATTATTTAAAAGGGATTAAAGTTTAAAAATTATTTGAGTTTTTTATATTTTAATAACAAATGGCAATTAAACTATTCCATTTGTTATTAAAATTATTTACCATTAATACTTTTTACAATATTTGAAAAAGCTGGTGCTGCAGTAGCAGCTGCATAGTATCCATTTTGAGGCTCATCAACCATTACTGCAATAATATATTTTGGTTTATCAACAGGAAAGAAGCCAACAAAAGAACTGATGTGTTTTGTATTATAATACTTTCCATTAATAAATTTTTGTGCTGTGCCAGTTTTCCCTGCAACACTAACACCATCTACTTTTGCTGATTTACCAGTACCATTTTCTACTGTATTAAATAAAATTTCCTTCATAATATTTGCTGTTGTAGGAGAAATAATTTGTTGACAAATTGGCTTTTTATTTAATTTTATAAAAGAAACATTATTTATACACCCATTATTAGTAAAAATTAAATATGAATGTGCCATTTGTAAAAGTGAAACTGAAATACCATAACCAAAACTCATTAATGCTTGATCTACTGTTGTCCATTTTTTATAATTGAGAAGTAATCCATTAGTTTCATTTGGAAATCCTACATTTAATTTTTGTCCAAATCCTATACTTTTATAATAATCCCATAACTCTTTTGGTTGATATTTTAATGCTATTTTGGCTGTCCCAATATCACTAGATTGTGTAATAATATCATTAACACTTAATTTTTGTGAAAAATGATCATCTTTTATCTTTTTTTTACCAACAGTTAATTGACTTGTATCAAAAATAGTATTTTTATTTACTATGTTATCATTAATGGCTTTTGCAATAACTAATGGCTTCATAATAGAGCCTGGGTCATAAACATTTACAATTGCTTTATTAACTGTTATATTGCTTCTTACTATATCAGATTTAATATTAGGATTATAATTTGGATAATTAACTAAACTAATTACCTCACCTGTTTTAGCATCTAAAACAACAGCAGATATATCTTTTGCTTTTGTTGTTTTATATGAAATAGATAAAGCATTATAAACTTTCGTTTGAATATTTATATCTATACTTATATTAACATTTTGTCCATCCTTTTGTAATATTTGTGGTTGATATTCACCCATAACTCCTTTTGGAGTTAATTCTATAAATTTTACTCCATTATAACCTTTTAATGTTTCATTTAAAGAATATTCTAATCCTGAAATCCCATTATCATCTACATTTGTAAATCCAATTACATGTGAAGAAATATTCATATAAGGATAAAATCTTTTATCCTCATAAAAAACATTTAATCCTTCAAGATTAATTATTTCTATTTTATTTTGTAGAGATGGATTAATTTTTCGTTTAATAAAAAAATATGTACTATTAGGTTTTTTATTAATTAAATCTAATAAATTAATATTTAATAAATTATTTATTTGAATAATTTTTTCTTTATTATTTTCATTATTTAAAATTATTTTATTATTTGTCCAAATTGAAAGAGTAGGAGAACTCACAGCTAATGGCATTTGATTTCTATCTAAAATTTGTCCACGATGTGCATATAATATAATCTTTTTTTCTATCCTATTTTTAAATTTTTGTGATAAAAAAACATGTTCATTGTTATTTATATAAAAAAGTCTAGTTATAATTGATAAAGTAACTAAACAAAAACCAATTGTTACAATTTTATCTCTATTCATTATTTTCCAATTTCATCTCTTTTATTATTTAAATATAATTTATTTTGTACTTTTGTGTATTTTTTATTAAACAAATATATAATTTCATCTATTGTTCCTTCACACATTAAATCATAATAATTACAAACTTTTGTTTGACCGATTCGATGAATACGATCTTCAGATTGAAGTCTTAAAGTAGCTCCAAATAAATTTGAATAGTAGATAATATTATTCGAATTTATTAATGTAAAACCAGTACCAGTACTTGCTGCAGTTGCAACTAAAATTCTACCTTGATTTTCTTTAAAATTATTAATAGCTTCATTTTTTTTCTTTTTTGTTAACTTACCATGTCTAATAATAACATCAAAACCTTTATTTATTAAATGCTCTTGAATTGCTTCAGCTTCAAAAGTAAAAGAACAAAAAATAATAATTGGTTCACTATCAGATATACTTTCAATAATTTCATCTAATAAATTTAATTTATTATTTTCTTTTATTTTAATTTGTTTTTTTTCTTTATCTAAGTAAAATCCATTTTGGATTTGTAATAATCTTATAAAAACATCATTTAAATCTTTTTCAGAAAATCCAAAACTTGCAGCACTATCTTTTCTTTCTTTTTGATTTTTTAAAAATTTTTCTAAATTTTCTTTTTCATTATTATTAATTAATGGATTATCAACTACATCTTCTTTAAAAAATAAAGATATTAATTTTTCTTGTTGAGTATTTAAAGAATAATAAAATTTTAAATAGTTTTTTTCTGGTAAATCTAAAACATCATCTTTCTTTACCCATACAGATTTTTCTTTTAAAAGAGCCATTGTATCACTTGTAAATTTTGTATATTCTTCTATTATTTTCATTCCATATTTTGTTTTTTCAAGTTTAAAAAAATGATTTTGAAATTGATAATAATTTCTTTGTTCTATATTCAGCATATATAAATAAGTATATAGATCAATAAATCCTTTTGGTGCAGGTGTTCCAGACAATAAAAAACATTTAACATTACTATTAACATTATCTAAAATAAATTTTGTTCTATTTGATGATGGATTCTTAAAGGAATGACACTCATCAAAAATTAATAAACACCTTCCTTCTTTGATTTCATTAAAATATTTTAAAAATAGAGGCTCTTTTTTTAATTCTTGTTTTGAATTAATTCTTGATAAAACTGAATTTGATTCAATTAAAATTTGTTTATGATATTTTTTGAAAACATGAGTGTTTATTTCATGTTCCCAATTAGTACAAAGTGATGCTGGTGCATATACTAAAATTAAATCTATTTTTTTTTCTTTTAATAAATAAACCCCTGCATCTAATGATGTTTTAGTTTTTCCTAAACCTTGTTCCATAAAAAAACCAAATTGATTATTTTTACTATTTATTGCTAATTTTGAAATAATACTTTGAAAATGTAATGGTTTTGTTTTAGTTGATAGAATTATATTTGGGGAATTATCTATTTTTGATTCATTTTTTTTCTGAGTATTAGATTCAATTAATTTACCTTTAAATGTTTTTTCAAGGAAATCATAATTATCAATATTAGACCAAATAAATCTTTTATTGATATCATCAAATACAATATATGTTATATGGTTAGAATAAACATTTTTTCTCAAATTATCTAGTTGTTTTTGAGATAATGCTAATTCAATTTCACCAGATTTTTCTAGTACTAAAATAATTTTAAAATATGAATCATAATTAAATAATTTAATTATATTACAAACTTTATCTATTTTCATTAATTCTCCTTTTTATTTATATTATACCAAATTAAATAAAAAAAGTCAATATAAAAATAAAAAAATATTAATTTATTTTTTATATTTATTTGACATATTTAAAAATATTTTATATAATTAATTTAATATTTTTTAGTGGGAATTATAATGATTATAAATTATGATCAATATTTAACATGCAGTGACCCTTATGCTCATAGAAGTGTAATGACTGCTATTGTTAAGGTAGAATCTGGTGGAAACCCTTGGGCTATTAATATAAATAAAAAAGGTGTAAAACTTTTAACTCAACCAAAGACAAAAGAAGAAGCAATTAATTGGATTAATTGGTTTAATGATAGAAATTATAATATTGATATTGGTATAGCACAAGTTAATATTAAAAATATAAAAAAAATGGGATATACACCAACAGATTTCTTAGATCCTTGTTTAAATTTAAAAGTAGCATCTATGATTCTTTTGGATAATTATAAAGGTAGTTTAAAATATACTAATGATCAAAATGATGCAGTAAAATTAGCTATTTCTGCATATAATACTGGTAATTATAGAAGTGGATTTACAAATGGTTATGTGCAAAAAGTTGTTGTTAAATATTATGGAAATAATTTAAATGGAGCTAGTTTAGCATCTAATATTCCTCCATTATCAAATTATTCTAATGAGAATCAACCTAGTAATCAAAAAAACACTAAAAGACAAAAAAACAATAATTACAATCAAAATCAAAATAATTATAATTTGAAAGTTAATTTATGGCAAAGATATGATAGTAAAGAAAAAACTCAAAATGGATAAAATGAAAAATTTTAAAAATAATATTGAAATAATTTTTAGTGCTTTTGATTTTTTTCTTTTAAAAAAAATTAAATATAAAAGATATTTTTTATTAATACTAATTTTAATTTCAATTCTTTTCTATATAAAGGGCTATAGAATTGTAAAAGTATTTTCAAATTCAGATCAAAATGGGATATATTTAGTTTTACCATTTAAACAATCTTATAATTATGAATTGAATAATTATGTTGCTTTTTGTTTAAATACTAAATCATCTGAAAAATGGGCAGAAAAATTTGGTTTACCACCATCAAATATTTGTAAATTAAAAGGTACTCCATTAGTCAAACATATTTGTGCTATTCCTAATGATAAAATAACATTAAATCAAAATAATAATTTTTTCTATAAAAATGATACAAAAACATCAATGATTTTAATGTATAAAAATACAAAATTAAATGAATATGATTGGAATAAACCATTATTAATTGAAAGTAATTCATATTTTTTATGTGGTAAAAATCAATCATCATATGATAGTAGATATTATGGAGCAATTCCAAAATCAAGTTTATTAACAAAAGTTATATTGTTAATACCATTACCAGAAAACAAATTTCAAGGAAACAAATAATGACAGAAATTTATTTAAAAAACAAATTAAGATTATTTACTATAACAAAAGAAAATGATTTTCTTGAATTTCATGAAGGTAATTTTGATTTTGAATTAGAAAATTTATTTCCAAATTTAATCATAAAAAATGTATTTAATAATGAAGATTTAGAAGAAATTATAAAAAAAGAATATGAAGCTTTATTTACAGAAGAAATTACTTTAAAAGATTTAGATACAAAATTTTATGAACTAAAAGATATAAATAATTTATTTGATATTAATTTAAAAATTGAAATTATTAAAATAATCAATAAATACAAATTAAATAATATTAAGTTTGTTATTTGTATAAGATTTTATATTGAAAACATAGATATAAAGGATCAGAAATGATAAATATACAAAAAGAAAAAATAGAATTTATAAATAAGAAGAATAACACATTTTTTAAAAAAATTTATGAATATATTGATTTTAACCAAAATTTAAAATCAAAACATATCTATTCTATGGTTTTATTTAAATTTTATTTATGGCTAAAATATAATTCATTAGAAAATATTTTTAATTCTAATGTAGAATTGAATTTAGATGATTATATTAGTTTTTTAAAAAATCCAACTCCTAATGAAATATTTACTGGTTATAAAGTAAAATTAATTGATATGAATTGGAAGCCTTTTAATAATGGTTTAAATAGTAAATCTATTCTTCAACATTGCAATGTAATTAAAAAATTTTTAAATTTTTATAAAATTAAATTTACACTAAATGAAATTGAAACTCAACAAAATTTAATAGAATTTATTTTAAATGAAGAATATTTAAAAAATATAATATTACATATTGATAAAAATATGTTTAATTTTGAAAAAAACTCACAAACAAAAAAAAATAGATTAAAATGGGTAATTATATTATTGTTTTTTACTGGGGTGAAAATTAAGGATGTTTTTAATATAAAAATGAATGATATAAAAAAAGAAGATAAACATTATTATATAGAAATATTTAATTCAAATAATTTTAATAGAATTAATTTGTCTGATTTTTTTATTAAAGAATTTTTAAAATATAAAAAACAATATGGAAAAAAATATCTTGTTGATAAAAAAAATAATTCTTCAATGATTTTAAGTATTTCAGGACAAATTGAAATTAAGTTAAATACTATTCAAAAAGAATTTATTAAGTTAAAAAATGATATTTTAAATGATCCTTATTATGATAGTGATAACTATAAAAATTTTAAAGTGTGTATATCTAAATTATCTTTAATAAAAATTAGAGAATATGCTATCTTAAAATTAATTCAAGAAGACAAATTAACATCAATTGAAATTAAAAAATTTTTTAATTTAAATGAACAAACATATAAAAAATATGTTAATAAATTTATAATGATAAACAATTTAGGATATAAAGAGGAGGAAATATGACTACAGAAAAAATTCAAGCTGGCTTTGCTAGAAGAAATAGGGTAGAGCATAAAAATAATACTAGAGTATTAACTATTTCTGTAATAATTGGAATGATAATTATCTTATACTTTGTTTTTAACGTATCAAGTAATCTTCTTCTCAAAAAGAACCATTATTTAGATAGTAATGAAAATTTATTGTGGTTTACTCCAAATGAAATATTTTTTGTAATAAAGAGCTTTTGGTTTAATAATAATATAATTAAATTAGAAGTTTTAATGTTTTATTTAGCTCCTTTTTCAGTGCTACTATTAATAACTGCACTTTTAATTAGAGCAACACAAAGTGCATTATCTTCAAGTAGCCCTACAGGAGAACGACATGGAAGTGCCTCATTTGATTCTGTAAAAGAAATTGAGGAATCTGGATTAATTGTAAAAGATTTAAAACAGATGATTGAAGCAGGTCAATCAGGGGTTTCATTAGGTATGGCAGATTTAGGCAATGGAAAAAAAGTTTATTTAATAGAACGTTCTCAAAATGAGCATATTCTATGTTATGCTCCATCTCGGTCTGGGAAAGGGGTTGGTTTAGTTATTCCTAGTTTATTAATGTGGAATGATTCATCAATTACATTAGATCCAAAAGGGGAAAACTGGGATATAACCTCTGGGTTTTTAAATAAAAAAGGATTTGATTGTATTAGATTAGATTTAGGTGCTCCATATTTTCGTTATAATCCATTATCTGAATTAGACCCTCGTTCTGTTGATTTACCAGATGAGGTAAGAAGAATGATTGGGGTTATTTGTGGAGAGGGTTCTAAAGGGGATAATAAATTTTTTGATGACCAAGCAAAAGATTTATTAACTGGTTGTTTAACATATTTAATTATTACCTATAATGACCCCATACCTGGTTCAGAAGAAGAATTTGTTATTAATGCATCAAAAAAAGATAAACCTTCAATAACTCTTTATGATGTGGCAATATATTTGTCTGGAATTGATCCAAGAACAGGAAGAGCTTATGAAGGAGGAACAGATGATCAAGGAAATCCAATTAGTCCCTTTGTTGCACAATATTCACAAATGGCAAATTATTTACAGGATTATGCTCATCATTATGTAACTCAACTTGAATCTTATCAACTTGTTGGAGAATTTATTGAAGCAACTGGACAAAAATTTTTAAAACAAGCAACTTCTGCAGAAAAAGTATTTCAAAGTATAGTGTCAAGTGCCGATCAAAATCTTGCAATTTTTAAATTACCTATAATTAGAGCAGTAACAGCATATTCTGATTTTAAATTAAAACAATTAGTTGATCCTTTACATAAACCAACAGCTTTATATATAGTTAACCCTCCAAAAGATGAATTAACAGGTAAAACAGATGGAGTAATTAAAATTATTTTACAAAATTTATTTGTATCTGTTTTATATGAAACTGGACTAAGATTAGCAACCAAAGAAAATACTTATGGTTATACAAAACGAGCTGTATTATGTATGCTTGATGAGTTTCCTAAATTAGGTAAATTTGAAATAATGGAAAAATTATTAGCTGATGCTGCGGGTTATGGTGCTAAATTTTATCTTATTGCTCAATCAGATAAACAAATTAATAAAGCTTATGAAAAAGAAAATTCTATTTTTGCTGGTTGTCAACATAAAGTAATGTATCGTCCTGCTGATCAAGATACTGCTAAGTCTCTTTCTGAATTATTAGGAAATTATACTTATATAGAAAAGACTGTAAATGTTAGTGATGGAGATACAGGAAAAATAGATATATTAAAATCAAAATCTGCTAGTAAATCATGGAATGAGTCTTCTAGAGCTTTAATGACACAAGATGAAATTATGTCAATGCAAGATGATGAGGCTATCATCTTATCAAAAAGTCATAAAATATTTGGAAGAAAATTAAGATACTTTTTAGATCCATATTTATCAACAATAACAAAAATAAAAGCCCCAGAACTACAAGTTAAACCCATTATTACAGATGAAGAAACTTTTAAAAAGCGGATGCAAGTTAAAGGAATTGATATTAATCAAAAAATTTCAGAATACAAAGAGCATCTTGAAAATACAAAAAATTCCCCAAAAAACAATTCTGAGACAAATGAAATTTATGATAAAAGTAATTTAACAGATTAATTCAAACAATTATAAGGAATATTATGAAAAAAATAATAATTTTATTAAGCTTTATATTATTATCTTGCTCAAATGATAATAAATTAAATTTAAAAAATAAATTAAATAAAAAAAACAATTCAGAACCTAATATTAAAATTCAAGCTTCTAATATTAATAAAAATAATACTGTAAAGATTGAATCTACAAATGAAACATTAAAAACTTTAAATTTAAATATTGAAAAACCAAATTTTGAATCATCTACTATAAAAGATAAAAAATTAATAGATATTTCAATGATACCAACAATATTTTCGTTTAAATATGAACAAAAAGAAAATAACCATAGTCTTGCATTGATTTTAACATTAGATAATTTATATCTTAAAAATTTTATCAATAATATTAATAAAATAAAAGATACAAATATTTATATATTAATATTATCAGAAAATGATAATATTTTTAATAAAATTTGGTGTTCTGAAAATAGAGAAATTGCTTTGGAAAAATATTTAAATAATCAAAAAATAACTAATGAAAACATGAATTGTAATAAAGATGGCATACATTATGTCAATGAATACATTAAAAATTATTTTTCAAAAAAAGATTTTCCTATAATTATATTTGATGATGGTAATTATGTAGAAAATACCTATAATGCAACTCCACAATTAATTAATTTATATAATGAAGAAGGGAATTAATAATGAATGAAATAATTAATTTTATTAATCATCATTTACAAAATTGTGTAATTATTTTTGTTTATTTATTTTTTTTAATATATATTGCTCTTCACAATAAAAGCATAAAATCCATAGGCAAAATTCCTTTATTTTTACTTTTTTCTTTAATAATTCTTCATTTTTTTGTTGGAAAAGCATATATTGGACAGGTTATAGTTATAAGTCTTTTTTTATTATTTTCTAATTTATATATTTTTGAAGAATATAAATTGTATCAAATTAATAAAATTGATAATTTAATTTTTTTATCATCCTGTTTTACTGCACCATTTTTCTTATTAAACAATTTTAATTCAATAATGTATGCAGTATTGCTTTCTGGATTTAGTTATTTATGTATTAGATTATATATTAAAAAAGTATTATCAGAACATCAACAACCACATTTTAATTTAGATAATTTTGGGTTTTTGTTTATTGGTAGTTCTTTTATCTTAGGTTTTTCTAATTTTTTATTAAATTTAGTTTTAATGTTTTGTTTATTTTTACCTTATGTTTTGTTTTTTGGGATTTTTAATGAACAAGATAAATTAAAAAATTTGAATTTGATTATTTTGTTTTTTATTAGTTTTAACTTGTATTTAATTTTTTTATTAGCAGGATATAAATTTTATGTTCCATTACCAACTTTATAACTTTTATTTATTTTTACTAATTATATGGAATAATATCTATGCAAAATCATTTTTATTATTTTTATTTGGAATAATTTTGGGAAGTTTTTCAACTATGTTAATATATAGACTTCCTTTAATTTTAAAGGATAGTTTTGAAAATTCATGTACTATATTTTTAAATTTAAAAAATAAACCTAAAACAATATTAAATATCTACAGCAAATCATTTTGTCCTAATTGTAAAAAATCAATTCCTTTAAAATATAATATTCCATTAATTGGATATATTTTATTAAAAGGTCAATGTTATTATTGCAATCAAAAAATATCAATAAAATATTTTTTAATTGAATTATGGTTTGGAATATCTTTCTTTTTAGTATCTATTTGTAATTTTAATTTTATTCAAATATGTATTGTTCTTTCTTTCATTTTTATTTTAACTATATTATCGATTATTGATTATTATGAAAAATTTTTAATAAATGAGCTAGTTTACATAATTATGTTTATTGGTTTTTTACTATCTAATAAATTAAATACTAATTTAAATTTACATTATTCAATAATAATTTTTTTAATAAATTATATTCTTTTAAATTTAATTTCTAAAATAATCGAACACTTAACTAAAAAAGAAACAATTCTTGGTGATGGAGATATTCTTTTAATATCTACTTTATGTGAATTTTTAATACCAAATACAATTTTTATTTTTTATATTATTATTGGTTTATTTGGTATTATTTATCTTTTAATAAACAATAAACATATAATTCCACTTGTTCCAGTGATATCATTATCATTTCTTGTGGTTAATTTAATATAAAATAATTTTTTTTTAAATAATTATATTGACAAAATTCAAAAAATTATTTAAAATTAAAATAAATATTTAAAAGGATTTTTTATGATCAAGCAGAATATATTAAGTATAAAAGAAATGTTATTAATGAGAAACTATGGTAACTTTGCTAATGAACTACCATATTTTATGTTTTTATCTGACAAAAATAATGGTGGTATATTACTAAATAGTGGAAGTTTTATTTTAACATTTGAGTATCGTGGTAAAGATTTAGAATCATCAACTAATGCTGAATTAAATGCAACAGCACAACAAATTTCCCAAGCTTTATTTCAATTAGATGAGGGTTGGTCGATACACATAGATGTATTAAGAGAAGAATCTAAAAAATATATTGATGAAAAAAAGAATGATTTTGGCAGAAATATAACAGCGTATGTAGTAGATCAGGAAGCTAGATTAGCATTTGAATCAAGTGAAAAACATTATGAAAATAAATTTTATTTTACTTTTTGTTATTTACCACCAAAAGATATTATTCAAAAGGTTGATAATTTATTTTATGAAACAACAAATATAAATAAAGCCGTTTCAAATGCAAGTGAATTATATGAAAAATCTATTGAAAATTTTTATGATGAAATTAGAAAAATTGTTTCTTTATTAGATTTTAATTCTTTTTCATATTTTCAAGTTTTAAATAAAGATGATATGTTGTCTTTTTTAAATAAAACAATTAATGATGAACGTCAAATTATAAAATCAAATTATCCTGCTCAAAATTATTTTTTACAATATGTTTTAGCTAATAAAGAAATTACAGTTGAAAATTTTCCAAAAATTGGAAATAAATATTTAGCATCAGTGTCAATTTATGGATTTCCAAATGCTGTTTTTCCTGGTATTTTAGATCAAATTAATAATTCTCAAATGGAATATAGATTTAATACTAGATTCATTGCTGTATCAAGCGAAAAAGCATTAAAAGAAATTAATAAAGTTGTTCAGAAATGGAAGACAAAAAGAAAAGGTGGTTTAGCTAGAATACTTGAAGCATTTAATATTAATACAGGTAAAGAAGATGAATTTGCAGTCCAACAAGAACAAGAGGCAGAAAGCAATATATCAACAATAAGACAAAATGAAACAAAATATGGATTTTATACTTCAACAATAATTTTATTCCATGAAAACTTAGAAATATTAAAAATAAATCGATTAGAACTATATTCAACTATTCAACAAATGGGGTTTACTGCAAATATGGAAAATGTTAATAATTTTGAAGCATTTATGGGAAGCCTTCCAGGAAATACTTTTGAAAATGTAGTACAATTACCAATTTTTACACATCAATTAAGTGATTTATTTCCAATTACAGCTCAATGGAGTGGCTCTGATTTTAATCCCAACCCATTATTTTTAGAAAATGGTGGTAATAATCCACCATTGGCATATGGTAAAACAAGTGGAAATACACCATTTAAAATAAATGTTCACAAAGAAGATGTAGGGCATACTATGATTGTTGGTCCTGCTGGGGCTGGTAAATCAGTTTTATTAAATTTTTTAATAGCTTCTGTATTTAGATATAAAAATGCAAAAGTTTTTCATTTTGATAAAGGAAAATCTTCAAAAGTATTATGTTATGCTTTAAATGGTTTTTTTTATGATATTATTTCAGAAAATGAAAAAATGGAAGAAGTAGCAATGAAATTTCAACCTCTGGCTAAATTAGATACCTTAATTGATAGAGCATGGGCAGAAAAATGGCTAGAAGACATTGTGGAAATAAATAATATAAAAGTAGATATCACCAAAAAAAGAAGAATAAAGGAAGCAGTTTTTGAATTATCATCAATGGAAGAAAGAAATCGAACTATGGATGTTTTATCTTCTGTTGTTCAAGATGAACAATTAAAAGAAATTTTTAAATTTTATTGTGAATCAGATTCAACTGGTAAAATTTTCTCTGGTAGTAAAGATGAAGCTCCATTAACTAATTTTACAGTTTTTGAAATGAATAATTTTTTATCAATTGGAGATCCTACTAAAATTATTCCATTAATTCAATATTTATTTAGAAAAATAGAATTAAACATATCATTAAATCCTTCACCTAGTTTCATTGTGTTAGATGAAGCATGGGTATTTTTAGATCATCCAATTTTCATGGAAAAATTAAAATCTTGGTTAAAAGAAATGAGAAAATATAATTGTTCTGTAATATTTGCAACTCAAAATTTATCAGAAGCTTTTAACTCAAAAATTGCTGATACATTAATACAAGAATGTCCAACAAAAATATTACTTGCAAATCCTGAAGCAGTTAACCAAGCAGTAAAACCAAATTATGAAAAACTAGGACTAAATCCAACACAAATTGAAATTATTGCAAATATGCAGCCAAAAAGAGATTACTATATGATTCAAAAAACAGATAGAAGATTATTTAATCTGGGACTTGAAAATAGACCTGCATTACTAAATATTATAGGAAGAACAAGCAAACAAGATACTAATGATGCAGATGTATTTAAAATCAAATATGGTAATGAGTTTGCGCCAAAGTGGTGGCAAGCAATTCAAGAGATATATGATGAAAATAATAATTCTAGTATAAATTTGACAAACTCAATAAAATTATGGTATAAAATTTACAATAATAACGCTATATAAAAAGGAATTATTTATGAATATATTTAAGAGAAAACCTAAAAAAACAGAAATTGAAAAAAATGAAACAAAATTTACAGATTTAGATGAAAATATTGAACAAGATGATGTTGAAATTGTAAATAAGAATAAAAAAGGTAATTATGGAGACCAAATTTTACCTATAGCTTCCAGACCATTTTTTGAAATTTATGCAATTCATATAGATCAAGCAAAAAAATGGAAAAATATAGCTTTTGCTTCTTTAGCAATTACGGCTTTTTCAGTAGTTTGGGCTGCAAAAGTTTCAACTGGTATAAAATATGTTCCAGTATTAATTTCTCAAAGTGATGTTGGTACTTTAACTCCTCTTGGTGCTTTGAATTCTAATCAAATGAAAATAAGTGAAACCATCATTGTAGCTCAAATAGGTCAATACATTCAAGATTTACGTTCTGTAATACAAGATGTAAAGCTTGAACAACAAAGAGGGAATCAAATTGCATTATTAACAGCTGATTCTGATAAAGAAAAAATGCAACAATTATTTATTCAACAATTAAAAGATAGTGGAAAAGATACTATAACAATAAATATTTCACAAATTATGCCATTAAGAGTTGCAAAAGAGGGTTCTTGGAAAGTTACTTGGACAGAATATTATGGAACCACACCTCAAGATGTAAAAAAATATGAAGCAATTTTTAATGTTTCTCTAAAAGAGTTGGGAACTAATAACCCAGATGAAATTATGTTAAATCCTACTGGATTACAAATATCTAATTTCACTATGTCTGAAATATTTAATCAAAACAATAATCAATAAAGAATCAAGGAGATCTCAATGAACAAAAAAATAATTTTTATGGTTTTAACTTCATCTTTTGCTGTAAATAATTGCTTTGCTGATACAAAATCAAATTTATTAAGCCAAATGAGTGGTAATGCCACTCCAACAACCACACCACAAGGAAGTAATGGAGGTATTGTTAATAATAATGTTAATTATAATGCAAACATTGTTTCAAATAATCAAAGCTCATCAAGTAATAATCAAAGTAATGATGTTCAAAATACTGCATATCAAAACAATAACAATAACAACAATCAACAAGTGCAGAAGCCAAAACCAAAGAAAAAAGTATATAAATCATTTAAAAAACCAATAAATTATAATAAGTTAAGTGATCAAACTTTTGATATTGCATTTAATGGTGATATTTCATTGTTAATTAATAAATTAAAAGACTATGATCCACAATTAAAAATTTTACCATCATTAGGAAAAAAGGCAAATTATAATATTGCTTTTGATTTGCAAGGTGTTGGAATTGAAGATATTATAGCAAATGTTTCAGCTCAAACATCTGATGGTGTAAAAGTTATATATAGTTCTGAAAATGATACTATTAGATTGAGTTATATAACTAAAATTTCTTATGCAGCAAATGCAGCAAAAGAATCAATGGCTTGGAGAAATGGCGATAATAAACCAAAACCTATTTTAACACCAGATGGAATTATTTTATTTCCATATAGTCAATATGCAGCAAAAATAGCTTGTAAAACCCAACAGGTATGTGATTTAAGATTTGATAAAGGGGAACATATCATTGATGCAGTTATGGGTGATAATCAAAAATGGGCGGTACAAGGTATTGTTTCTGGTGCTGGTAGTAATCAAGTTCAACATATTATTTTAAAACCATTTTATTCTGGACTAGAAACAAATATGATTGTAACTTCTGATAAGGGAAGGGTATATAATATAACATTAACTTCTTCTGAAACAAATTATATTTCATCTGCTGGATGGTATTATCCGCAAGATATACAAAATGAAATAGATGCCAAATTTAAAAAATTACAGGCTGATGCAGCAGGATTTAATAGTAATAATTCTTCAGCACAAAATGGAAATAACCCTTCTTTAAATGCTAATGTTAATTCTGGTAATTTATCAAGTCCTAATGGTACAGTTGTAAATACAAATGGTTTAGATGATGATGGCTTACCCTTATTAAATATGGATTTTAGATATAAAACAAGTGGTGATGATGTGATTTGGAAACCAATAATGATATTCAATGATGGAATAAGAACTTATATAAAAACAGATCCAAAAGCTTTATTCCAACAAGCTCCAACATTTGTTATTTTAGATGAAAATACAAATTCTTTTGAAATAGTTAATTATCGTCAAAAAGGTAATTATTTTATAGTAGATCAAGTGTTTAAAAAAGGAGCATTGATTTACAATGTAGGAAGTAATCAACAAAAAGTTGAAATTACTCATATAACTGATACAAGTAAAAAAAATATAAATAATTTATACTAAAAGGATTTAAATAATGATTAATTTAAAAAAACCTGAATTTGTTCAAAGATTAACAATAAAGAGAATCGTTTTAACTCTTGGAGGGGTTGCTGTTGTTGTTGCTGGACTAGGGGTTGCTGGATTTATGATTTTTAGTGGTGGTGATGATAATCAAACTCCTGATCAAAAATTTTCATTAAATAAAAATAATAAAGTTGATGTTAATTTAAATAAAGAAATATCAACACTTGTTATCAATCAAAATAATGAATCAGATGGTAATTCTAATTTAAATAATATGCAAAATATTATTTCAGGTCAATCACAACAATATTCTTCTAATAACTTGACAAATTCAATTACAAGCAATCAAAGTGGAATAGGAACATTCCAAAAACCATTAGGTTCTGTTGTTGATACTTCTTATTTAAATAATCAACCAATTGATTTGTCAAAATTAAGTGATCAAGATTTAGAAGATTATTATAGAAAGCAAAATGGATTAAAAATTGTAAAAGTTGCTTCTTATAACACTTATGTTGCTCCTGATGGAACAACTCCATATGTTGATAATAATCAACAAACTAATAGCCAAAATTTAAATACTCCAAAACAAAATAATCAAAATGGCACAATTAATCCAATTTTAGGTTATGATAGAAAAGGCAATGCAATTTATGGTTATACAAAAGATGGGCAGCCTATTTATGGTTTTGATAAAAAAGGGCAACCTATTTTAACGCCTTTAAATAAAGTTGTTGGTTATACAAAAGATGGACAACCTATTTATGGTTATGATGCTAATGGAAATGCTATTTTATCCAAAGATGGTAAAAGTAATAGTCTTTTAAATTCACAAAATCAGAATCAAAACAATTTAAATACTGATAAAAACGGCAATATTATTTATGGTTATACAAGGGAAGGGAAACCCATTTATGGTTATGATGAAAATGGAAAACCTATTTTAACACCTTTAAATAAAGTTGTTGGTTATACAAAAGATGGACAGCCAATATATGGTTATGATGCTAATGGAAATGCTATTTTATCTAAAAATGGTAAAAGTAACATTGTCAATTCAATAGATAATTCTTTGAGTACTGATAAAAATGGTAATACAATTTTAGGATACACAAAAGATGGGTTGCCTATTTATGGCTATGATGCAAATGGTCAGCCTATTTTAACGCCTTTAAATAAAGTTATTGGTTATACAAAAGATGGACAACCTATTTATGGTTATGATGCCAATGGAAATCCAATATTATCAAAAAAAGGAGTATCAATTGATAATATTGCTTCTGTTGGTAGATTAGGTAATTCAAGTGTTCCAGCTTTAAATGAAAATTTTTCAAATTCAAATGGTAATAATGTAAATACTCCTATAGTAAGTAATTCAAATGGCAAATCTAATGTTTTGAATAATTTAGGTAAAGGTAGTCCATCAGGATCAATAAATTCTGAAACATCAAATAATACAGGAACACCACCAGTCCAAGCTCAACAAAGTCAAGAAGTAGATAAAACATCTCCATTAGTTAGTTTGAGTTTTAAAGATATTAAGCCAAATAATGGTTTTGTTTCATATAATGAAGATGGAACAACACAAGAATCAAAACCTTTAAATTCAAGTGTTTCAGAATCAAGTACAAATACTAACGATAATAAACAACAATTAAGTCAAAAAAGACAAATGTTAACAAATAAATTCACAATTAGAGCAGGTGATTATATTCCAGCTATTTTACAAACTGGTATTAACTCTGATTTACCTGGTTCAATTTCTGCAAGAGTTTCAGAAAATGTTTATGATACTGCAACAGGAAGATATTTATTAATACCACAAGGTTCAAAACTTTTGGGAGCTTATAGTGCAAATATTCAATATGGTCAAGAAAGAATACTTGCTGCTTGGAATGAATTAATTTATCCAGATGGATCAATTGTAATGTTAAATAATCAACCAGGAACTGATTTAGCTGGGTTTGCTGGATATAATGATCAAGTTAATAATCATTATTGGAGTTTATTTGGAAATACATTTATTTTATCTGTATTAACAACTGGATTAGGATATAGTCAAAATAATAATTCAAATAGTCAAAATGGGTCTGGATTTAACCAACAATTATCAGCTAATACAGGTCAAATGATGGGACAAGCCGCTTCAACAATTTTACAAAAATCTATAAATATTGCACCAACATTAACAATAAGAAATGGCTATAGAATGAATATATTATTAACACAAGACATTGTTCTAGATTCTCCTTATAAATTAATCTATTACAAATAAAATAAAAAAATGGATTTATCCATTTTTTTATTTTAATCTAAATTTTATTTTTTAGAAGTTATATGATAATATAATTTAAAATATTGTTAAGGAACATAATGAAAATTACTTTAATTTTACTATTTTGTATAGCAAATGTATTTGCTGGTGGTTGCTCAATGTTAACATCATATTATTCAGCAATGCAGTCATATTTAAGTTCATGTAAACAAGTAGGACAAATGCCAAGTTGTTTTGGTGAACCTAATTCATCAGGAACGCCTATAACAACTGCAACAGTATCATTATGTCAAGGTTTATGGACTACTGTTCAAACAACTGGCGTTGCTCTTGCAAATAGTCCCTTTTCTCCAACTGATAATTTATGTGCTTACTCTTTTGCTGATATTAATGCAAGATGGATTCCTTTTCAATCAGCTCTAAATAATAATATATCTTTTGGATTACAAAATCCTTGTAAAGATACAAATATACAATTATTACAAATAAATAAGTTTGTGTTTGCAAACATGTGTTCATTTTAAGGAGAAATTAATGAAAAAAATTTTTATACTAGCATCTTTATGTCTTTCCAATGCTATATATGCTGTTCCTACTCCATCAGGAATAATTACAACTGATTTAAATGTAATGAATAAAGATGTTTCCAATTCAATGAATACATTTCAATATTATGGTGATTTATTAAAATCAGCAAATGACATGAATAATCAAATGTCTAAAAACACAAGTTTAATTGATTCAATGAAAAATATAAATAATACTGACATTCATAAATTATGTACTGGGTGTTCTGATTATACAGTAGCTCAACTAGAGGACTATAAAAAGTCAATGGCTGCATCTTGGTGTGATCAAGTATCAAATACTCTTGATTTTGCCAAAAGTCAATTTAGTAATGGTTCTGAAATTAAAGATTTTTTAGGTAAACTATCAAGTGCAATTTCTTCTGGAACTTTAGATCCTAGTGCATTATCTAATGCACTACAAGGAGCCACCACAAAAACACTAAGCTCTTTAAATCAAACAACACAAATGATGGCGGCTCAACAAGCTAATGATAAACAAGAGCAAGAAGTTAAATCTCAAATTGCAAAAAAAAGAATGGATTATGCTATAACTGGTGATCCACGTTCATTACAATAAGGTAATTTTATATGAAAAAATGGAATTTTATAATTATTATATTTTTTTTATTCTTTTCCAAAATCACTTTTGCAGAAAGTGATTGGAAAGTTCAAGATGTAGTAAAAACTACTGTTACAGCATCATTTCTTCAAAAAAAAATACCAGAAGTTTTAACTAGTCCAATTTCTTTAGTACAAAAAGAAATGGCTCCATTAATGGAAAAAAATAAATCAATAATATTAATTATTTTTAAAGTTCTTTTTATATTAGAGGCTTGTTATACATTTGCTAAAGCTTATATAGAAGGAAATTATCAAAATGTAGTTTCTTCATTTATTACCAGAGCTTTTTTTGGTGCAATGTTTTATACATTTATTTCAGGTGGTTTTTATTTTTCAATCCCTGTTGAAGTTGTTAAAAATATGTTTGGTTCTAGTTCTGCTATTAATTTAAATGACCCATTGGCAACAGCAAAAGCAATGTTAACAGAAATTTGTAGTCCTTGGGCTAAATTTGGGATAGCATATTTTGATGCTGCATATCCTGCTTTGGTCTCAACTATGGGAATAATGAATGCAATAAATTTCTTGGGACAAATGTTCTTAATGATTTTAGCAACAATTATTATTTGGCTTGGGTGGTTTATTGTAGCACAAATTTGTTTTACATATGTTATGAAATTAATGGAAATTACAATTGGTTTAGCTGTAGTTATATTTTTTATTGGATTAAAAGGTTCAAAAGCCACAGATAGTTATTTTGAAACTGCATTAAAATATATTGTAACTTGTGCCATAGATTTAGCTATTTTATCTTTGGTTTCTAATATTGGAGATTCATTATTGAATGGAACACCAGCGACAGCAGGATTTGGCTCGTTAATAAGTGCCTTATTTGGACTAATTATATGGATGACATTATATAAAGTGGCAACAAAAATAGGTGCTGGAATTGCATCAGGTTCACCAAAAGTAACCTATGCAGATGCTTCTGCAGTATTGCAATCGGTTACTCAAATAGGTGCTGCATTAGCAGGTCCAGCGGCATTAATGGGTGCTGCTGGTGCTATGGCTGGCGGTGGAGCATTAGGTGCTGTAACTGGTGCTATGGGGGGTGGTGGATTAAAAGGAGCATTAGCTGGCGCTGGTTCTGGAGCACAAAAAGGATTAAGTATGGGGAAATCAGCTTCAGCAGCAGTTGGTAAAGCTACTGGAAAATCATTAGGAGGTTCTACATTAGCATCTATGAGTGGACAATATTAATAGGAATATTTAAATTATGAAATGCTTTAAATTAATTTTTATTTTTTTATTTGTTTTTATAATAAAAACATCTTTTGCAGATCAAAATGTTCCAACTAATATTTCAGACATTACAGCACCAACCTCCAATGCAGTTACAGATGGTAAAGTGGCTTCTTCCACAACAGATATATATGCTCAAACATTTAATTATGGTGCATTAATTGCTAGTATTATGGATAAAGCAACAATAACAGTAAAAACTGCAATATCTCCTGTTTTAACAACAAAAGGTAATATTGTTTTAAATCTTTTTATTGTTTTATTTATTATAGATTCTGTTTACACTTTTTCTAAACAATTTATAGAACAAAATTATAATGGAATAGTTTCAATGTTTATAGTTCGAGCTTTTTTTGGAACATTAGTTTATACTTTATTACAAAATTTTATTATATTAGATATTATTTCTGAATGTGTGAATAATATGTTTAATGCCACATCGTTAAATTTAGGAGGAAATCCTCAATTACAAGATTGGTTTAAAGATGGACAAACTGCCACTGTTTTAGACGCTGTAACAGCACCATTAAAATCTACTGATTTTGTTTTACAGGGTATTTGGAATGAATTAATGAAGACAGATTTAGGTACTGGTGCTGGTGCGGCTATGTATAAGTTGTTTTTTTTGATATTAATGTTGCCATGTACAATTATTATGTATGTTATTGCAATGAAAATTAGTTTAAGTTTATTTCTAAAATCAATAGAATGGGCTATTGGAACTAGTGTAAGTTTATTAGGGTTAGCTGGATATGGTAGTGAATTAACAAAAAAATATGCTTCAACTTCATTACAGTACTTAGTATATACTGCAATTGATTATATTGGAACTCTTTTTATGTTTATTACTGGATTAAATATTGTAAATACAACATTACATGAATTTTCAAATTCAGCTAATGGAACAGTTGGACTTACTGGAATATTTCTTTGCATTCTCTCTTTTATTGTTTTTTCAGCATTAGTAAAAGTTGGTCCAGATATTGTTGCTGGGATTTCTGGTGGAAGTCCAAGTATTACCCCCGGACATTCAAGTGCTTTATTATCATCAGCAGGAAGTATGGGTGGCGGAGCTGGCAAAATGTTAAGTGGTGGTGCTAATATGGCAAAGGGAATTGCAAGTGGGGTTGCTAAAGGTGGTGTAAGTGGTTTTGCAAAATCAATCTCATCAGGTAATGGTATAAGACAATCACTAGCAAAAGGATTAACCAATGCTGCAAGTGGTGGTGCTAAAGGTGCTTTTAATCCATTCGCTAAAACTATTGGTAGTATAGCCCAACATTCATTAGTTAGTCATGGAGGACATCAATTTAATTTAAAAAATACTGGTTTGAATCATGTTTATGATAAAATAATGAAAACTTTTGATGATCCAAAAACAAAATCAAAAACAGATAAAATATTTGAAAAACAAAATAAAAAACAAGATAAAATTATTGATAATTTACAAAATAAAATAATGAAAACATCATCTAGTATAAATGATGCTAATCAAAATAAAGATAGTATTACATCTGAATTAAATGAATTGATTTCTAATAATTTAGGAGGTGTTAATAATGATAAAATATTGGCTAAAAATAAAGAATTAACAAAAGTAAATAAAAATATAAAATATTTGAAAAACAATCAAGATAAATTAACAAAAGATTTATCAAAAGAAATTGATAATATACCTGAAAATCATAATTTGACAACAACTGGCGAACAGCCACAATTAACATTAAAAAAATTACCAAAAAATCCTAAGTGGGCTGATTTATCAAAATTAAGTGTATATGATTTAGAAAAATATTATAAAAATAAATAAGGAGAAGAAATGTTAAATAATAATTGGAACAAAGATGCTAATGGTGAACTATTACCCGAATCAAATATATGTTTAAAATATATGACAAAAGATGAATTTAATAGTTTAACTAATGAAACAAAAACAAGACTTAGATTAATAATAGAACAATTAGATTTTGTTTTTGAACATCTTGAGGGTGATTTTATTAATGAAATTGCCATTAATTCTGATGGATTAATTTGGGGATATGGTTTAGTTGGTGAAAATGGCAAAGAATTATTAGGTAAAATTAAACCTATTGGTTATAGTAAAACAATCCTAGATGAGAATATTAAATATATTGAAGTAGACCCAACAAAAGCAATGAAAGTTTTAGCTAACTACTATGATACTCAAGTTCATGAATTAAACCCTATTTTAGAAGTTGAAATACCTATTTTAGGACATAGATTTTCAGGCTGCTTAAGTCCTATTGATTTTGGAACGTCCTTAAATATTAGAACAAAACCCAAAAAAGTTTTTCCATTAGAGGAATATGTTTTAGATGGTTCTTTAACAAATTCTCAAATGCTTTCACTAAAAGATATGATAAAAAGTAGAAAAAATATTTTAGTGGTTGGTGGAACAGCTTCTGGTAAAACAACTTTTTGTAATGGTTTATTAAATGCAGTTGCAGAGATTGACCCTGAATGTAGAATGATTATAATAGAAGATATTAGAGAATTACAGGCAAATATTGTTGATAAAGTATGTATGTTAGTACCACCTGTTACAATAAAAGAAAGAAAGAATGGAATTGGAATTACCGCTGAAATGTTATTAAGATCAGCTATGAGAAGAACACCAGATAGAGTTGTAGTTGGTGAAATTAGAGATGGTGATGCTGCTGCTGTACTATTGAGTGCATGGAATTCAGGACATAGTGGGGGATTAACAACAATTCATGCAGATGATATTCAAGGTGGTTTAAAAAAACTTGAACAATATATAGAAATGTCAGGAAAAAAACCAAATCCAAAATTAATTGCTAAGACAGTTCATTGCATTGTTTCTATTCAAAAAACTACCGTAGTAGCTGAAGATGGAAGAATATATAGAAAGAGAATGATTGAAGATATAAAAATGGTAGATGGTTATATAGAAGAGACTGGTGAATATAATTTAGGCTATTTGTAAAAATAAGAGGATTTCCTCTTATTTTTGCATTCCATTTGCTATTGCACTCGCACCTGCATATTCAAGTCCAAACATAAAAGGATTAAAATTTCCTCCATCAACAATAACTGCTTGTGGATACTGTTGAGTTGTTATTGATTGACATGGTGCATTTACATTATATTTATTGTTATTATAATTAACTACAACTTTATTGTTATTACAATTTGCTTGTAATTGTGAATCTGAAACACAAGATAAATTATCAACTGCTATCCATTCTGATATATTCCCTTGATTTGATTGATCTTGATAAAAGACCTCCTCTTTACCATTATTACATCTTCCTAATAAATTAGTTGTATCCCAATTTGCAAAAACACTAAATGATAAAAAAGATAATAAAAATAATTTTTTATTCATAATAAATCCTTTTAATATTTTTATAAAATTAAATCATATTTTATAAAAAATGTCAAATATGATTTAATTAAATATTATTTATTTTTTCATTATTTAAACAATAAATAAGTAAAATGTTACCATATTTAGTAATTTCTTCTGATTTAAAATTTTTATGTAATTTCATATTAAAAAATAAATCACTATTCATTAGATCAAAACCATTTTTTTGAATAATTATTTTTAGACATTTCTTATTATTTTCATTAATTTTTGATGCAGATAAAAAGCAAATAGATCCATCACCATTAAATAACATGGCTTGCCCTGATATTAATTTTTTAATTAAAAAATCAATAAAATTGGTTTCATTAGTAATTTCATTAAGATTATCAAAGTTATATGTTGATGTATGTGCTTCTTTTAAATGAACTGATAAGTGATATTGCATTTTTTATTCCTTTATTTTTAATATTTAATAACTTTTATTTAAAATTAAAAAACTAATAAAATTTTTTTAATAAAATCTTTTCATCATATTTACTATTATAAATTTTACAATAATTAAAATCTATTTCATTAAATCCAGCATTTGAAGATTTTGAAATTAATTCTTTAATTTTGTCTGCCTTTTCTAAAATAATCAATTCTTCTTTTGTTAAGTAATTATTTAAATGTAATTTGGTATGTTTATAAAAAAAATCGAAATCACTATTACATTTTACACAACCAGATCCATTACAACTTGTTCCAAAACAACTTTCTTCTGGACAAATAATAGTAAAGCAATTGCATTCTTTACACCATTTTAATTCATACTTTATTTTTGTTATAGGACTAAACCAATAATTTTTTTGAGTTATCATAATATCCTTTATTTTTAAACTAATATAGTGCATTATATCATTAATGCAAGAACTTTGTCAATTTATTTTTTAAATATTTAACTAAAAGTTGCATAATTAAAATTAATTTGTTATAATAAAATAAATTAATTTTAAAAGGATAATAAATGAATAAAAAAATTATTTATGTTTTACAGGGTGGAGGAGCATTAGGCTCTTTTCAATTAGGTGGTGTTAAAGCTTTATATGAAAAACAATATTTTCCAAATATGTTAGTAGGAATTTCTATTGGAGCTATAAATGCAGCAATAATTGCTGGTAATGAAGATAGTAAAGTTATTGAAAAATTAGAAGATTTTTGGAATATGATAACAACAAAACATTCAATTGATAATTTTTTTAATGGTAATTTTTTAAAATTTAAAAATTATTTAAGTGCTCAACAAGCTATTTTTTTAGGACAAGATAATTTTTATAAAAAAAATAATATAATACATTTACCATTTGCCAATTATAAAGTCGAAGAATTATCATATTATGATATAAGTCCATTAAAAGATACACTTAATAAATTAATTGATTTTAATTATTTAAATGAAAAACATAAAAGACTTTGTGTTGGAGTAACTAATTTAAGTAGTGGCGAATTTGTTTTTTTTGATTCATTTAAAGAAGAAATTAAATTAGAGCATATTTTAGCTTCTGGGGCTTTACCTCCTGCTTTTCCTGCTGTTAAAATAGGAGATCAATATTATGTTGATGGAGGGGTTTATGCAAATACACCATTAACAAAAGTTTTAGAAGAGTTTGAGACTAATGAAGAAAACGTTAAAAATAATTTAGTTTTTATGTTTGATTTATTTTCAGCAAAAGGTATTTTACCTCACTCAATGGATGGTATGCTTGAAAGAATAAAAGATATTCAATTTTCTTCTCATTCTAAAAGACCAACAAATATATATTCTACAGTTCAAAATATGTCAAGAGTTATTAAATTGTTAGGAAGTTATTTACCTTCTGATATTAAAAATAGAGAAGATATTAAACAATTATTAAAATTAGGTAATGTAAATAATATTGATTTAGTTCATATAATTTATCATTCAAAAAAAGGAACTGAATTAGAAAGTAAGGATTATAATTTTAGTAGAGAAGCTAAAATTATACATAAACAAGAAGGATATAAAAAGACTTTGAAAATAATTAAAGAAGATGAAGAAAGTTGGTTGAAAAAAGATAACAATGGCATAGAAATACATACATTAGATAGTGAAAATTAATTATCATTAAAGGAAAAAAGATGCAACAATTAAACCTATTTAATATTTTTAATGATATATTACATAAAAAAGGAATTGATTTTATTTGTGATTATTTATTTATTAATAAAGGAACTATAAAAAGATGGATTAAAAATAAACAAATCCCACTTAACTACAAAAATGATTTTTATGAATTAGCAGGTATTGATTTAAATACATCAAAATTTAGAGATTTAGATCAATTTTATACTAAACAAGAAATAGCAATAACTTGTATAGAATATTTAAAAAAATATTTAATTGAAAATAAAATAGATGTAAATAAATATATTTTTATAGAACCATCTGTTGGTAATGGAAGTTTTTTTAATAATATAAATTTTAATAAAATAGGGATTGATATTGATAAAAATATATCTAGCAATAATATTTTAAATCAAAATTACTTAACATTTTTTCCAAATTTTAATAATAAATACATTGTTATTGGAAATCCTCCATTTGGATTGAGAGGTAATTTAGCTTTAAGATTTATCAATCATTCATATAACTTTGCTGATATAGTTGCATTTATATTACCTCCATTATTTACTAGTGATGGAAAAGGATCACCAAAACTAAGAATACAAAACTATAATTTAGTATTTTCTAAAGAGTTACCTATAAATTCTTTTATTTACCCTAATGGTAAAGAAGTTAACATTTCAACAGTATTTCAAATATATAGTAAAATTACAAAATTAATTGAAAATAAAAAAGAAAGTTGTTCTGATTATATCAAAATATATTCAGTGTCTGATGGTGGTACTTCGGGAACAACAAGAAATAAAAAGCAAATAGGAAAATGTGATTTTTATTTACCTTCAACTTGTTTTTCAGAAATGAAATTATATTTTGATTTTGAAAATTTGCCATATAGAAGAGGATATGGAATTAAAATTTTAAAAAATAAAGAATTGGTGGTAAATAAAATCAAAAATATTAATTGGAAAGAAGTAGCTTTTCTTTCTACAAATTCTGCATTAAATTTAAGAATGAGTTTAATTGAAAAGGCAATAATAAACGAAGGAATTAAAAACATTTAATTTATTAGTTATATAATAAATTAATTATATAACTAATAAAAGTTCTTGACATTTATAAATTAACCTGTTATAATTAAACTATTGTTAAAATAAATAAAAGGAAAAACATGTTAGAAAAAAAATTATCTCAGGATTATCTTGCTCAAAGAGAGCAATTACATTCACAGATTTGGAAAATAGCAGATAAATTACGAGGTGCTGTTGAGGGTTGGGATTTCAAACAATATGTAATAGGTACATTATTTTATCGCTTTATTAGTGAAAATTTTACTAATTTTATGAATGGAGATGAGGAAAGTGTTAATTATACAACTTTTAATGATAAAGATATTTCAAAAGAATTAATTGAAGATGCTATTTTATCAAAAGGATATTTTATTTACCCAAGTCAATTATTTTGTAATATATTTAAAAATGCAAGACAAAATAAAAATTTAAATATTGATTTAGCAAATATTTTTAAATCAATTGAAAATTCTGCTAATGGTTATGAGTCAGAAAAAAACATAAAAGGTTTATTTGAAGATTTTGATCCAAGTAATAAAAAACTAGGTAAAACAGTTCATGAAAAAAATTTAAAACTTATTGAACTTTTATCTGGGATTAATGATTTTAATTTTATGGGTTTTAAATCTGATTTTCAAATTGATATTTTTGGTGATGCATACGAATATTTGATTTCAAATTATGCTTCAAATGCTGGTAAGTCAGGTGGTGAATTTTTTACTCCACAAACTGTCTCTAAGTTGGTAGCTAAATTAGCAATAGGAGAACAAAAAGAAGTAAAAAGGATATATGACCCAGCTTGTGGGTCAGGATCTCTTTTATTACAAGTAAGCAAACAATTAGGATATATTCCAATAAATGGATTTTATGGTCAAGAAATTAATCATACAACTTATAATTTAGCTAGAATGAATATGATATTACATGATATAAACTATAGTAAATTTAATTTTGCATTGGATAATACATTAATAGCACCTCATTTTAAAAATGACATCCCATTTGATGTTATTGTTTCAAATCCTCCATATTCTGTAAAATGGGCTGGCGAAGATGATCCAACATTATTAAATGATGAAAGATTTTCTGGAGCTGGAAAATTAGCTCCAAAATCGAAAGCTGATTTTGCTTTTGTATTACATGCTCTACATTATTTATCAAATAAAGGTAAAGCTGCTATTGTTTGTTTCCCAGGTATCTTCTATCGTGGTGGAGCAGAACAAACTATTCGGAAATATTTAATTGAGAATAATTATGTTGAGTCTGTTATTTCATTGCCATCAAATTTATTCTTTGGAACAGGAATTTCTACAACTATTTTGGTTTTAGCTAAAAATAAAACTGAAACAAAAACTCAATTTATTGATGCAAGTTCTTTATTTAAAAAAGATGGAATTAATAATATTTTAACAGAAGAAAATATTGATGAAATTTTATCTATGTTTAAAGATAAAAAAGATGTAGAATTTGTTGCTAAAACAGTAGATAATTCATATATTGCAGAAATGGACTATAACTTATCTGTAAATACTTATGTTGAGGCTAAATCAACAGAAGAAATTATCGATATTGAAGTCTTAGAAGGTAAAATTGCAAATAACTTCAAAGAAATTAATCGTTTAAATTCTGAAATTCAAGAACAGATTAAGATGATTAAAGATATTAAATCTAAATCTTCAACAAATGAGGTTTAATATGGTAAAAACATATAAATTAAAAGATATTGTTATTATAGAAAAAGGAAAACAATTAAATAAAGAATTGTTAAAAAAAGATAAAAATAATGAATATCTTTTTCCTGCCTATAATGGTGGTATTTCACATTCAGGATTTGCTAAAGTAAATAATTTTAATGAAAATAAAATTATTATAAACCAAGGTGGTTCTGCTGGATTAGTTAATTTTATAAAAGAAAAATTTTATGCAAATGCTCACTGTTTTGTATTAAAAGAAAATAAAGATATTATATCTAATAAGTTTCTATTTTATTCATTAAAAAATATTGAAAATAAGATTATTAATTTAAAATATGGGGCTGGAATACCAGCATTAAAAGCAAAAGATATTTATAATTTGGAAATTAAATTGCCTTCATTAAAAGAGCAAGAGCAAATTGTTCAAATACTTGACACATTTACAACATATAAAGATACTCTAAAAGATACTCTAAAAGATACTCTAAAAGATACTCGTAAGCAGTATGAATATCATTTGAATAAGTTAATGACATTTGGGGAAGATGAGGCAGAGTGGAAAACAATTGAGGAAGTTTTTGATATTAGTGCTGGCGGTGATGCTCCACTTGATGCTTTATCAAAAATTGAAACAAAAGAATTTTGCTATCCTATCTTATCTAATGGAATTGAAAGTAAATCAGTTTATGGCTGGACCAACAAAGCAAAAATCAATCTTCCAAGTTTAACTATTTCGGCAAGAGGAACAATTGGGTGGACAAATATAATTAAAAAGCCGTTTTTTCCAATAGTTAGACTATTAGTCTTAACACCTAAAACTGATGTTAACCTATCTTTCTTTTATTATTTTATGAAAACAATAGAAAATAAGTATAATCATACTAATTCAGGAATTCCTCAATTAACTAAACCTATGATTAAAGATATTTTAATTCCTGCTCCTAATATTGAAAAGCAAAAAGAAATTGTTTCAATTTTAGATAATTTTTATAAATTAACGAATGATTTAAATTCTGGATTACCTCTGCAAATTGAATTAGTCGAAAAGCAATATCGTTATTATAGAAATCAATTACTATCCTTTTAATATTTTAAAGCCATAATATAATTATGGCTTTTTTAACACTTATTTAAAATTATATGATAAAATAAAATTTTAATATTTATAAAGGTATTAATGATGAACGATATATTACTCATAATGAAAAATTTAAAAGAACTTAATAAAACTATTGAATATCTATTTTACTTAAATAATTTTACAGGCTTGCCTCCTTATGATGCATCAAAATTTGGAAAAATGAAAAATATAGTTGAAAACATTAACTTTTCAATAAAATATGAAAGTGAAGAAGTAAATAATTTAATTATAGAAAATGGCAAAGAATTAACAGAAACAATAATACAAAAAATAAAAGAAAATAAATCATTTTTAAGTAATCACAATTTTGATAATGATTTATTGTTTTTTGATATAATTAATAAAATTATTGCTATTTTAAATGAAAATTTAACTAAATATATTAATTATGAAGAAGTGATTTATAATTATTATTTTGAAAAAATAAATTATTATATTTTATTAAAGTATATTGATAAGAATGAAATAAAAGAACTTTTAAATCATGCAAAAGAACAAATATTGGTTAATTGTAATAAAGAATTAAATAATCTGTTTTTGAAAAATATAGCTGAATTATTGTGTAAGAGCAATATTTATAAAGACATATAATATGAATAAAAAAGAACAATTATAAGTGATTTTAAAATCACTCATTGAAAAAACAAAAAGAGGATTTCAATCAAGAGTAGATGATAAACAAAATAAATCTTTTACAGACTTTGATTTATATAATAAATTAAATGATATAGATAAAGAGTTGTTTGAAAGTATCTAACTATAAATTTGAATGAAGTTTATAATGGTATACAATTAAAAATATTAATTTAATAGTATTACAAACTAATTTATAAAGCTATTTATTATTAAAATAAATAGCTTTTATTTAATATATTATAAAAATTCTTTTAAATATTTTCTAATGGTAGTTTCTGAAACCCCTGATGTTTTTACTATTAAACTTTGTTTAATATTTTTATGATTTTTTGATAATTTTATTATAGTTTCTAAAACTTTGATTCTTGTATTTACTTCTCTTAATTGACCACTATTTAATGATAAATGTTTAAAGTTATCCTTTTTATTTTTTTCCATTTTTAATAATGAACTTATTTTATTTATATTAAAATTAGAATCTTTACTAGAAGCTAATATTAAATTAGATTTAAATTGTTCTAAAACTTCTTGTTTTATATTTAACAATAATTTATTATCATTTAATATTTCAAAAATTTTATGTTTAAAATCATCTAAATTATTTAATTTACTCCATTCACTTGATTTTTTATAAATTTTAAAGTCTTTATAAAATTTATCTAAAACTTTATTTTCTGAAAAATATAATTGTTCATTTTCTAATAATAAATTAACATTTGTTTCTGGATTTTCTTGAATTGTTTTTACAATGTTAATTTCATCCAAATATTTTTGATAAAGAATATTTGTTTTATATCTTGAAACAACAGATTTTTCAGCTAAATCTTTTTCCCAAAAATATTTATTTCCATTTACAAATCTTAAAATAGTTTTTCTAATTTTTATATTCTCATCTAATTCCTTATGTTCCTTAGAATATAATTTTGTTTCGATTAAGTTTCTATATTTTTTTGATAAATTTGAAATTGAGTTTTTTAAAAAACTTATTTCAAATTGTTTTTCTTTTGTTTTTTGCACCTCATTTTCATTTAATAATTTTTTTTCTTCTTCATTTAGTTGAAAAAAAGAATTATTCAACTCATTATTTTCAAAATCCTCAGAAAAATTTATTTTCTCAATTAAATCAGGAGATTTATCATCACTAATATCCTTTAAATAATTTATTAAACAATTTATAACCTCTTTATCCTCATAAAAATAATCAATATTAAATAAATTTTCATAATACAAATTTAATTCAATAATAAGGGTTTTTAATTCAGCAAAGGTTAATTTATTTTCATTATTATCAATTCCAAAATATTTATCTATTAAATTAACAAACTCATCTTTAATATTTTGTTTCTTTATTTTATCTAAAAATATAATTATTCCATTAAAATTAATTGAATATAGTTTATTTTCTGATATATAAAAATCAAATATGTTAAGTATTTTTCCATTAATAACTTTTACTTGTTCCGAAATTAAACCTAACTTACATTTTATAAAATTAAAGTCATCTTTTGCTATAATTACTTCATTGTTATTTTCACTTTTGATATATTTGTCTATATTTAAACTTAATAATAGATTTTTTAGTATTTTTTCTTCTTTCATAATTTTTCCTTTTTAAATATTTTATTTTTATATTCTCATAACACAAAATTTAATAAAATCTCCTTTCTAAAAATTATTTATTTAAATAATTATCTTTTAATTCCAAGATAATTACAATCCCAATTTCTTTCTTTACAAAGCATTAAATATTCATCAATCTTTTCATTTTCTTGTTTTAATTCTATCATCTTCATTCTGCTTTTATAATTAAAATAATGACATATTCTTGAAATTGAATAATATTCAGAATTAATATATTTATATATATGATGGCTTAAATTAAAGTAAAAATCACCAATAAATTCTTCAATTTCATTATACTTAAAGTAAAAATTTCCAACTTTATATATCCCATTAATTAATATGTCACAATATAAAAATCCATTTTCATATTTAGCATTTATTGTTAGAGTTCTACTATTTATTTTGCCAACAAAAAAAGGTTGAGCTATAAAAAATTCTTGCTCTTTATAATTAATGTACTTTTTATAATTCAATACATACATTTTTGCATCTTTATAAATACTACATAAAATATCCGCTTTAATTTCCTTTTTTATTCTAATAATATCATTTATTAAATTTTTCATATTTTCTCCATTTATTAAACTTAAATAATTATAACAAAAAAATATTATATTTATTTAAATAGCTAACATAAACATATTAAAAAAACTATAAAAAAAACAAGAGGTAATATAATTAACCCCATAACTATAACCAATTGATTAACTTTAATATTTTAAAACAACAACTATTTGAAATTAAATTTAAATATTGTTGAAAAATTGCATTTTTGAGTGTCAACAAATTTAAATTTTGTGATATAATATCTCTTAATATTTTAAAAGATAAATAAAATGACAATAAAAAAAGTATTCTGATTTATTTAATTCTCTCAATGATAAATATAGAATTCATATTTCAAATAATGGTTCTTTAACAATAGTTAGAGATATTCCAGAAATTGATGATAGAATGATTGCTTCAAATTCATTTCAAAATAAAAATATTTTAAATATACAACTTTTGAAAAATACTGAAATATTAAAAATGGAAATTTCTTTGGATTTAATAGAACAAAATTTAGTAAAACATATTTTTGAAAACTTTATTTCTTTAGTTTGTGATATAAAAACCTAAAAAATCACTTTAATAACATTATTTTATTTGACTTTATCCCTAATTCTATGTTATAATTAGGGATAAATATATTTATGTAGAAAGTAAAAAATGTCACAAGAATTTATTGTTAAAGATAACTATAATTGTATTTCTTCAAATCAGAATACATATCAAAGTGAATTATCATTAGAAAATGAATTAATTACAAATTTAGTAAAAAATGGATACAAACTTCGTTCTGACTTAAAAAATAATAATGATCTTTTTTTAAATATTAAAAATCATTTATCAAAATTAAATAATATTAATTTTACAGATAGTGAATGGAAAAGATATTGTCAAGAATATTTGGATGCTGGACGAGATGGAGTTATTCAAAAAACAATTAAAGTTCAAGAAGATTATATTTATGATTTAGAATTAGATGATGGAAATAAAAAAAATATTTACTTATTTGATAAAAAAAATGTAAATAATAATCAAGTCGAGGTAATTAGACAGTATGAACAAAATGGAAGTTCAAAAAACATATATGACGTTACTATTTTAGTTAATGGTATTCCATTAGTTCATATTGAGTTAAAAAGACGTGGAGTTGAGTTAAAACAAGCATTTAATCAAATACATAGATACTCAAAGGAAACATTTAATAACAATAATTCTCTTTATAAGTTTTTACAATTATTTGTTATTTCAAATGGAACATTTACAAGATATTTTGCAAATACAACAACAAGAGATAAACAAGGTTATTGTTTTACAATGAATTGGACTGATGTTACAAATAATCATATATCTGATTTACAAGATTTTACACAAACATTTCTTACAAAGACTTGTTTATTAAAAATTATTTTTAATTATTGTATAATTGAAGAAAATAAAAATTTGATTGTTATGAGACCATATCAAATCGCTGCTAGTGAAAGAATTATTGAACATGTAAAACAAGCATTTAATGAAAAACTTTATGGAACAATCAATGCAGGAGGATATGTTTGGCATACAACAGGCTCTGGAAAAACAATTACAAGTTTTAAAGTAGCACAAGATATTTCAAAATTATCATTTATTGATAAAGTTGTATTTGTATATGATCGAAAAGATTTAACAAGTCAATCTTTAAAAAAATTTAAACAGTTTGACCCTGAAAGTATAACAGGAACAACAAATACAAGGGATTTAATTAAATGTCTGGAAAATAGTGATAATAAAATGATTGTAACAACAATGAATAAGCTAGGTTATTTAATTAAAAACAATAATTTAGATATTTATGATAAACATGTTGTTTTTATTTTTGATGAAGCTCATAGAACTCAATTTGGTATAATTCAAGAAGCATTAAAAAATAAATTTAAATATTATTATCAATTTGGGTTCACAGGAACCCCCATTTTTAAAGAAAATTCTATTGGTGGAGAAACCACAGAATCAGTTTTTGGTAATTTATTGCATTCTTATACCTTACAAAATGCACTTAAAGATGAAACAGTTTTAAAGTTTAAAGTTGATTATATTAATTTAACACCACAAAGAAATAAAGAACAAGAAGATCTTTCTCAAGAAGCATTATTGCTGCATCCAGAAAGAATTAAAAGAATATCAAATTATATTTTAGATAATTATCAATATAAAACAAACTTAGTTAATGGAAATAATTATGGTTTTAATGCTATTTTTGCCGTGTCAAGTATTCAAGCAGCAAAAATATATTATGAAATGATTAAAGAACTCCAAAAATTTAGAAATCAAAAATTAAAAGTCTTTACTATTTTCACATTTGCACAGAATGAAGAGCAAGATGGATATATTGAAGAAACTGAAGATATAAATTTAAACTTAAATTTAGCAAAAGATGAGTCTTCAAAAGAATTTTTTGCTAGAGTTATTCAAGATTATAATGAAACATTTAAAACAAATTTTTCTACTTCTGGAAGTGATTTTGCTCTTTATTATGATGATGTTCAAAATAGAGTAAAAAAGAAAGAAATAGATATTGTTATTGTTGTTAATATGTTGCTAACTGGATTTGATTCTCAAATATTAAATACATTATTTATTGATAAAAAACTAAAATATCATGGATTAATTCAAGCATTTTCAAGAACTAATCGCATTTATAATGATATAAAAAGATTTGGAAATATTGTTTCTTTTCAGGATTTAAGTGAGGCAACAAATCAAGCAATTGCATTATTTGGAGATAATAAAACCAAAGGATTAATTTTAGAACAATCATTTTTAGAAAAAATGGAAGGACTAGTTAATGAAAAAGGGCAAATAACTCAGATAGGATTACAAGAAATTATAAAAAAATTAAGAGAAAAGTTTCCAAACCCAAGTACAGTAAATAAAGATTCTGATAAAAAAGAATTTGTTAAATTATTTGGTAAATATTTACAAGAAGAAGCTTGTGTTAAATACTATGATGAATACATTAAGTTAATTAAATTTCATTGTTTAAAAGAACAAACAGAAATAGATTTATTTAAAGAAGAATATAATTTATCTAATGAAAAAATAAAAAAATATAGTACTTATGTGCTTTTAACTGATAGAGAAAAACAAGATTATTTATCATTATATAATGATATTAATTTTTATGTAGAAAAACTTAAACAAGATAATCTAAAAAATAAAAAAGATGACATTACTAATGACATTTGGGATGAAATTAATTTTGAGCTAGAACTAGTTAAATCACAAGATATTAATTTAGATTATATTTTAAATTTAATCATTAAAACAAAGAATAAAAACCTTACTAAAGAAGAAATATTAAGAATAATTAATGCTAGTCATAATTGTAGAGATAAAAAAGATTTAATTATTTCATTTATAAATTCTATTGAAAATCAAACAATTGAAAGTAAGGAACAATTAATTCAATTGTTTGAGGTATATCGTGAAAAAGAAAAAGCAAGGGAATTATCTGAAATAATTAAAGATTATAATATAGTAGATATTAATTTTACTATTAATTATATTAATCAAGTAATTAATTTGGGGTTAATTATTGAAACTGGATTGGAAATTAATAAAATAATTAAAAATAAAAGTCCATTAAGTAAAGATTATTTGGTTAAAAAAACAGAAATTCAACAAAGAATAAATTATTTAATTAATAAATATAGAACAACATAAAAATAAAATAATCATACATGAATTTGACAACAATAGATTAATTTGGATCTATTATAAAAACAGAAAAATTTTCTAATTTATTTAATAAACCATTCTTATTGACTGGTTTATTAAATATTTTTATCTACAAAAATCTCTTGTGGCAGTCCTAATTTAATACCTAAAATTAAATCATATATTTTTAACCAATTTTTATCACTTATTTCTTTTTTAAAATTATTTAAACTATCTAATAAAATTAATTGCTTTAAATATAAATCTTTCCTTCCAAATTTATCAAATAGAGCTTCTATTGGAATATTACTTTTTGGTATATATAGTTGTACTTCTATAGTATTGGAAAATGTTTTGTAAATATTTGTTAATCCAGCAGGATCAAAATCAGTAAATACAAATATTTTTTTATTAATTTTTTTTAAAAAAGCTAATACATGTTTTAAATTATATTTTGATTCTCCTCTATAAATAACTAAATAATCATCATCAAAATTATGATAATGTAAAAAACATTCATAATTTTCAATTACTATAATTTGTTTATGTTCAACAGTATGTATTTTATTATAGTTAATCAAAATAGGGGAATTAAATGGAGAGGAGAAAATTTCATTATTAATTAATATTTTATCATTTGAAGATTTAATTAAAATTTCATCAATATGAACCTTTTTAAAACGGCTTGCCTTTTCATTTTCATTATTTAATTGAGCTGTTTTTCTATTATGTTCTATTTTTTCTTTTGAAATATTTTTTAAAACTTGTATTTCACTATCATTAAAAGATATTTGATACTTATTATTAATAGTTCCAAATTCATATTTATTAAATAGATTTAATAAAGTTTTGTTTGGCTGTAAATATTCAAAAATATTTTTATTAACAATATTTTTTATTGTATTTAATTCTATTTTGTTTAAATTTATAGCCCTTAAATTATATTTGTTCACTACTTTCCTTTATTAAAATAATATTTGAAATACAACTTAAATATTCTTTTTCTGGATTGATTTGATATTTATATTTAACATTAAATGTGTTTATTGTATTTGTTCCATCTATTATAAACATTTCATCTTCTGAAAGAGAGCATAAAATATACATTAATAAATAATCAAAATAAAATCCAAAGTCAAAAAATTTATTGTATTTGTTATAAATAAGTTTTAAATCTAATTCATTACAATTTTCTTGAATTAAATAATCTATAAACAACTTTAAATTATTATCAAATAATTCTTGTTCCTTATTATTTTCTCTAGTTTCTTCTGGGATGTAATCAACAATTATATCTTGGTCATCAATTTTATTCTTCTCTTGTTTTTTTATTGATGCTTCAATTGCAATTTGATTTAATTTACTAATTTCATCTTCATTAATACTTTGACTAAAATCAATAATTTTTGTTTTATTTAAATTAAATAATGATTTTATTTTAATATTAGGAATATTCTCTAAAATATCTGGATTATTTAATAATACATTTTCAAATATAATATGACCTCTTTTATTTGAATCATTGGGTTTTAAAATTTCATCTCCAAGAGTTAAAGAACTTCTTAATCTAGAATATAATTTTTGTTCTTCTATTACTTCAAAAGTTTCTATTCTTAAATTATCAAAATTTTCATTTTCTATAAAGAAAATATGACTATCACCATTTCTAAGTAATTCAATAACATTAAATGCTTTTTTTAAGTAATCAACATAACTATCTTTTAAATTTTTTCTTTGTTCTAAATTTTGTCCTACATATAAATTACATTTTATTTTATCCATTAATATATCAAAATCTGTTTTTATTTTATTTAAACTTCCCATAATGAACTGTTCAAAATCACGCATTTGTTCTCTATTTAATGTATTATTTTGTTTAAACTCTAATAATCTTTGTTCAAAATTATCTGAACCAAATTTAATATTACCATCATTATTTAAAAAAGCATCCCGAATAAAATCATATAAATTACTATTTAACACATAGCCTTTTCCTTGCTCTTGAATAATTCCAGCACGTAGCAAATTTTTACTTGGTTTTTTAATTAAATTAAAGTTTCTATTTTCATATATTTCCATTATAACATCAACATTATATCCGATTAATCTCAAGGCATTTTTAGGTTTAAAATTATCCATATTAAACCTCTTCTCTAATCATTTTTTGTTCTTGATAATTAAAGTCCTCTGGATACAAAGTTTTTATATAGTCTTCAAAAATTACATATAATAATACTTTATCAGTAGTTCTATATTTTGCTCCATCTAAAACTAAATACTGCTTAAAAACTAAATCCTTCAATAGTTTATCTACATAAGCCTCATTTAATTCAGCTTGGCTATCAAAAATTTTCTTTACTTTTGTTGCATAATCTGGCTTTGCAACAAAATCTAATTTTATTTTTACTGGATCTAATTGAATATTACTACTTATATTATAATTCATTAAAGCATAAATACCTCTTAGATCATTAAGATAGTTTGTTTTAATATATGCAAATGTTGTATTAGAATCTCCAACATTTAAAACTAATTTAAATATATCATCATAAATTCTAGATGTGGGTGATCGAAAATTTATCATTTTTAATCCAATTATTTCAAAAAAATCATTAATTTCTAATAAATTTTTTTTAATATAAAGGAATATTTCATTATTTATATTAGAGGCAAAAACATTCTCATTTAACTCACTTAGTTCTCTAATTCGCGTCATTATATTTTTATCTAACATTATATATTCTCCTTCATTGACTTAATTATAAGATCTCTTTTTACTTTATAAATATTAGGGAAGCTTTTAGCAAGTTTATGTGAAACTGCATTTGGCACGCAAATTAATACATTAAATTTAATAGATTTTCCACTATTATTATAATCATTAATTAATTTATTTAAATTTTCATCAGAAGAGACGCCAGCTTCATCAAAAGGAATACATAATGAAATATTTTCCACATTTAGATCTATAAGAGTTTTCATGATAAATGATAAAAATATTTTATATGCAACCAATTTTCTTTGTCCATTTGAAAGCTCATTTTTAAATTTCTTTTCATTAAAAACTCTTTCTAGTTTGAGTTTTCTATTTTCGACATTAACAGAACCTTCTATTTTAATAATTTTTGCCATTTTATCTAACTTATTGTTTAATATATCGATTACAGAGCAACAACTTTGCATTAACTCATTTAATGATTGGCAAAGTAGATTTGGATTTTTGTTAATAAAATTTTCAATATTATCTAGAAAAGAACTTTTATGAAATAAAAACTTATCATAATTTCTAATAAAATCTTCAAATTTTATTTTATCAACAGATATTTCAAAATTTAATCCATGAATTCCAGCTTGTTCAGTAGTTTTTATATTATTTAAATCATTATTAAATCTTTTAAGGTATTGTTCAAATTTATCAATAGACCTTTTTACAGTTAAAACATCACTTATAACTGTTTCAATTGTTGTATTAATATCTGAAAGTGCATATTCAGTTTCTTTATCTATCTTAGAAAAAACGAATAATTCACTTCTATAGATTGAATATTGATTTAATTTAGAAAGCTGTGAATTTACTATACCTTTTTTACTAAAATCTTCTTGGAATAAAAAGTTTAATATTCCGTCATTTTTTATTTTATGAAATAATTCAGATTTTTCAATAAAATTTTTAATTTCCTTAAAGTTATTATAAAAACTCTGAAGGTTAAATTCTTTTAAATTATTAAATTCAATACCATCTAAAAATTGTCTTTCGTCTAAAATGTTTGGTAAGTATCGATTATTATCTGATAAAATTTTGTTTGTTATACCTAATTCAGCTTCTAATTTAGCCTTAATTTCATTTAAAATATTAATTGTCTTATTATATTTTTCTTTAATAGAATTTATTTGATTTTTAATATCCAAAACATTCTCATCTTTTTGGTCTACAATTTTCTTTTTGTTTTCATATTCAATATTAAGATTTAATAATACATCTTCCACCTCTAACTTATTTTCAGTTAAAGATATATATGTATAATATTTATTTAAATTTAAATTATAATATGCACTTTTACTTTTTAATTCATCAAATAAACGGTTATTATCAGAATACACATTTAATAAATTAATTTGTTCTTTTAGAGTTGATTTTTGTTTATTTATATCTAACTCTAAATTATTATTCATAATTGTTAAATTTTTGCTAAACTCAATTTCAATATTTTTAATTTTATCTTCTAAAACAAGGATTATTTTTTTTAAATCAGAAACTTGATTCTCTATATTATTTATTTCTAAAATATTTTTTGATAAAAAAATGATAAATTCTAAATATCTTTCTTCTTCTTTATTTTTTAACTGTTTTATCTCTTCAATGGCATTATTTAAAGAGGATAATTGATCTAAATAATTATTAAGTTGTTCTTGTTTTGAAATTTTATTATCTATGTTGTCAAAAAATTCCATATTATTAAATGAAATATCAAGAATTGTTTTAGTTAAATTATTTTGTATAACTTCTAATCCATTTGATTCTTTTTCTAAAATTTTATCACTTAACAAACAAATTATTTTTTCAGGGTTTTTTGATTCTTTTTGAATAAAAGAATAAATTGAATTATCATTTAATTTCTTTTTAATATTATCTATATTTTTTTGAATTCCTTGTTTTTCTATGATTAATTTTTTTAAATTATTATCAAGTTTATTCAAATTAAAATCCAGTTGTTTTTCAACAAGTATATTGTAATAACTATAATTATTAATATTAATATCTTCAATATCATATATTTTTAGTTCATTAATTTTTTTTAAAATATTATTTATAATTCCATTATTATTAATTTTTAATATTTCAGTTGCTTTTTCTTTAATAACTGAACTTATATTTATCTTTTTATTGTTTGTCTCAGCTATTAAAATATTCTGGTCCTCTTTATGTTTTTCTTGAATTTCTTTAATATTATTACTCATAATCATTTCAAGATTTTTTACTTCTGGAACTTTTTGATTTTCCATAAAATCTAATTGTTTTTTTATATAATCAATGTTATTTTTAATTTCTTCAAATTTTTTCAAATCTAAAGATTTTAAAATTTCATTTATTTTTTTATCTATTTTTGATAAATCTTCTTTTTTGGAATTTAATGCACCATAGGTTTTATTAAAGTTATTCTTATTGTTATTTAATTCATTTATTGCAATCTCTAAGTTATCCTTTAATGTTCTTTCTTCTTTAAAAAATACTTGTTTTTCATTTTCTAGTTGTTCTTCATTTTTATTATAAGAATTTTGTTTATCAAAATGAAATAAAATAAATTCAACTTCATAATCTAAATAATATTGATATATTTTAGATATATAATTGATTTCTTCATGATTATTATTAAGGAATGAATTAAATTTTATTGAATTATAATTTTTTGAGTCTACTGCAAAAGATTCACTAAAATTATCTTTATTTATTATATCAAATTCATTTAGTTGTTGCATATATAATTCAGCTAACATTTGACTAAAAACTCCTAAATCTATACTATCTGAATAAAGTACTCTTGTAATTAAATTAGAAACATCTTCAAAATCTAAGTTTGTCCAAGCAAAAATTTGGCTAAATCTATTATATTTTTTTAATTTAAATTGTGATATATCTTTAAAACGTGAATAATTTATATATTCTTCACCCCTTGGTAATTCTAAATTAAACTTATTTTTTAAATGATGATAATTTTCTGCATAGGCTTCTGAATGTTTTAATGTTTGTAGATGTTGTATTAATCCTTTTTCATTTTCAAAAAATAAAAATTTTAATTCATAATTTTCGTCAGAGTAGCAGGCAACTAAAATGTCTTTACCTGTTTTAGCCGTATAACAAAATGTTATGTAAGCATTATCTCTATTAGATAAAATATGTTTTATTTTTTCTGAAATATCTTCATAAGCCTCTAAAATAGATCCTGCATTTTGTTTATTGTCTAATCCATAAAAAAATGGAATTAATGATGCTGCTGTGGTTTTTCCTGCTCCATTAGTGCCATTTAGTATACAGTTTTGATTTATTGAAAATCCAGTTATAGGCATTTCCTTATTAGTATATTTAAAGCAATTAATAAAATTAATTTCATAAAGTCCATTATTTAACATAATCCCTCTTTTCTATTAAAATCTTGAATCATTTCTGTTAATAATTGTTTTGTTTCCATTTATGTTTTCCTTTTTATAGTTATAAGTTATATTTAAATTTTTAATTATTAGTTTTATTTTTAATGTTTTTACTTCTCCTTTTTTAAATATATTGTATTTTATGATTTAACTCCTCTATAATTACAATCCCAATTTTTTTCTTGACAAAGAATTAAATATTTTTCAATTATATTTTCAGAATTATTTAAATCTATCATTCTCATTCTACTTTTAAAATTAAATTTATGAGATTTGCTTTTTATTTTCCCATATTCTCCAAAAATATAATTGTATGTATGATGCTCTAAATTAAACTCAAAATTATCAATAAAATCAATTACATTTTTATCATTATATTTAAAATAAAAAACACCGATTTTATATATCCTTTTTATTAATATATTACATATCAACATACCATCTTCATATACTGGATTTATTGTTAAATTTTGATTATTAATTTTACCTACAAATAATGGTTGCGCTATAAAGAATATGTTTGTTTGATCAATTAAATATGGTTTATAAGTCAATACAAACATTTGATTATTTTTATAGTTACTAGATAAAATTATATTTTTTATTTCTCTTTTTAAAATAGAAATATTTTCATTAAGATTGTTCATTTATTTTTTCCTTTTGTTAAGTTAAAATTATTCTAACAATAAATCACAATTTAATCAATAAAAAATAATTTAAAAAAATAAAAAAAATCCAACAAACAGCAAAAATTTTTTATGCGGTTAGTTTAAAATAGCA
>JACCDZ010202838.1_pt1 | contig 63643 bp, 54 predicted proteins | sample 7449551 | NCBI WGS metagenome assembly JACCDZ01 (sample SAMN15323452, study PRJNA562643) | freshwater metagenome | isolation source: river surface water | place: USA:Blue River Watershed | collected 2017-08-18 | reverse complement strand
AGGCTTTCGCCAAAACACAAGAAACAAAAAAAGTAACCTTTTATAGTCGCTCTAAACAACGCCTTTGGACCAAAGGAGAAGAAAGTGGTAACTTCTTAAACTTAGTAAGTATCAAGAACGATTGTGATAACGATACGTTATTAATTCAAGTGCGTCCTGTTGGACCAACTTGTCATAATGGAACTGATACTTGTTGGGCAGAAGAAAACCAACCGAATTATGGTTTTATTTCGACTTTAGAACAAACTATCAAAACGCGTCGTGAAAATGCCGATGCTGAGAAAAGTTATGTGGCTTCTTTATTTGAAAAAGGGATTAATAAAATAGCACAAAAAGTGGGCGAAGAAGCAGTAGAAGTGGTAATTGAAGCCAAAGACGATAATGATGATTTGTTCTTAAGCGAAAGTGCTGATTTACTTTTTCACTATCTTATTTTATTACAAGCTAAAGGTTTTCAATTGAATGATGTGATTGAAGTTTTGAAGAAAAGACAGAAATAAATTCAATAAAATTCAAATGAACAAAACCCAATAGATTCAATTCTATTGGGTTTTGTTTTTATTGTTCCAAAAATCATTTACATTTACTTCTTATATTCCAATAGAAGAAAAAGATGTTTATACGCCCTAAATTTTCAAACCAATTAGCGGTAATTATTTCACTAATTACGCTTTCTAGTTATTCTCAAACCAAAACCTATTCTATTGCTTTTGGCTCATGTGACAATCAAAGACTCAAAAACGAACTATGGAAATCCATCGACGAAAACCATCCTGTAGCTTGGATTTGGGGAGGTGATGATGTCTATTCGGATACTGAAAACATGGATGAGCTTAAAGAAAATTATGCCATTCAGAAAAACGATAGCGATTATTTACAGTTCATAGCGAATAAACAAATTTTAGGAACCTGGGATGATCACGACTATGGCTTGAACGATGGAGGAGAGGAATATCCTTATAGAAGAGAAAGTCAGCAACTATTATTTGACTTTTTAGGAACTCCAAAAAACGCTCCGGAACGTTTTCGAGATGGCGTTTACAATGCTAAAGTCATCGATATTGAAGGTAATAAAGTCAAAATAATTGTTCTAGATACTCGATTCTTTAGAACTGCTGTTACAAAAGCGGTGAATTCCAAAAAACGCTTACAACCCAATCCGTATGGAGAAGGAACGATTTTAGGTGAAGCACAATGGAAATGGTTAGAAGCAGAACTTTCTACATCTGATGCGCAATTCAACGTAATTGTGAGTAGTATTCAATTATTGTCTGACAAACACGGCTTTGAATGTTGGGGCAATTTTCCGCATGAAATTGACAAATTAGAAAAGCTAATAGTGGCATCAAAAGCCAAAGGCGCTTTCATTATTTCGGGAGACAGACATATTGCAACCTTTTCGTCCAAGAATATTTCTAATTTGAATTATCCACTTGTCGACTTTACGTCTAGCGGATTGACTCATGTCTATTCCAGTTTTTCGGGAGAAGAAAATCCGTATCAAGTAGGGAAAGTAGTTGCTGAGAAAAACTTTGGTTTATTGCAATTTGATTTTGAAAATAACCGCGTCATCATGCAAATTCGCGGACTTGAGAATAAAGTATTAGGAGAACACATTCAGCAGTATTAAATCTTAAAATATGAAGAAAAAAACAATTTACCTTTTCGTTGTGTTTTTGGTAACCAATTACATATTGGCACAAAAATTCACTAAACAAGACAGTTTACGCGGAAGTATTACCAAAGAAAGAGTTTGGTGGGATTTGAAAAAATACCATTTGGATATCAAAGTCAATCCGGCTGATAGTACTATTGTAGGTTCTAATACAATTGACTATCAAGTAGTGGATAAATACAATATAATGCAAATTGACTTGCAAGAGCCAATGCAAATTACCAAAATAGTACAAGATGGCATCAACCTGAAGTACCAAAGAGAAGGTAATGTGTATTATGTATATTTAGCTGCCAATCAAAATAAAGGCGATCAGAAACAAATTACAGTTTTATATAGCGGAAAGCCTAAAATTGCCGTTAATCCGCCTTGGGATGGTGGAATCACTTGGAAAAAAGACGAGAATGGAAAATCATTTATTGCTTCTTCCTGTCAAGGATTAGGAGCTAGTGTGTGGTGGCCTAACAAAGATCATATGTACGACGAAGCCGAATCGATGACGATAAGCGTCAATGTTCCAAAAGGGTTGATGAATATATCGAATGGTCGTTTAATTAATACCAAATCATTAAAAGACAACACTTCAACCTATACTTGGCAAGTCACCAATCCAATTAATAATTACGGAGTTAATATCAACATTGGCGATTATGTAGCTTTTTCTGAAAAGTATAAAGGTGAAAAAGGCATTTTGGATTGCCAATATTATGTGTTGCGAAATAATTTGGCGAAAGCTAAAAAACAATTTCAAGACGTGCCTAAAATGTTGAAAGCTTTCGAGCATTGGTTTGGACCGTATCCGTTTTATGAAGACAGTTACAAACTAGTCGAAGTACCGTATTTAGGTATGGAACATCAAAGTAGTGTGACCTATGGAAATGGCTATACAAATGGCTACCGCGGTCGTGATTTGAGCGGAACAGGTTGGGGATTGAAATTTGATTTTATCATTATTCACGAGTCGGGACATGAGTGGTTTGCTAATAATATCACTTATAAAGATATTGCCGACATGTGGATTCATGAGAGTTTTACCAACTATTCGGAGAGTTTGTTTGTAGAATACTATTATGGTAAAGAAGCAGGTGCAGCTTATGTGAGAGGCACCCGAAAAAACATCCAAAATGACAAACCGATTATTGGTCAATATGACGTCAATAATGAAGGTTCTGGCGATATGTATTACAAAGGAGGTAATATGTTGCATACCCTCCGTCAAATAGTTAATGATGACGAAAAATGGCGACAAATTTTAAGAGGTTTGAATAGCACTTTTTACCATCAAACAGTCACTACCAAGCAAATTGAAGAGTATATCAGTCAGCAAGCTGGAATTGATTTATCGACTGTTTTTAATCAATATTTGAGAGATACGCGAGTGCCTACTTTAGAATATTATATCAAAGATAAACTATTGGTGTACCGTTGGATCAATTGTGTGGATGGGTTTACTATGCCAATTCAAATTGCCTTGGATGGAAAAATAAGTAATATTCAGCCGAAAAAACAGTGGCAAGTACTTACTTTAGATACTGCTAACCCAAATCTAACGATTGATGTGAATTATTATGTAGCGGGGTTGGATAGTAGTAATTAGCAACAACGGATTTCAATCCGTTGGATAATAAAATACTCAACTATTTACTTCAAATAAAAAAAGGGTATTTAATTGTAAAACAATTAAATACCCTTTTTAAATTATTAAAAAGACTAGATTAGATTCTTAACAATATAATCAAAACTGGTCTTGATAGATTCCGCAGGGTTTGGCATATAATTGGTTTCATGTTCTAAAAAGAAACGCTTCATTCCAGATTGTTTGGCTTGAGCAAAAATAGCTTTGAAGTCAATAGCTCCTTTACCAATTTCAGCATTTAATTCTTTATTGGCTTTATCCATATCTTTTACGTGCCACATGGTGAAACGCCCTGGATGTTGTTTGAATAAATCCAATGGGTTATGTCCTGCACGAACTGCCCAATACAAGTCCAATTCAAAATCAACTAGTTTAGGATCTGTTTCGTTCAATAAAATTTCGTACCCGTTAGTATCGCCAAATTGATCAAACTCAAAATCATGATTATGATAGGCTAATTTCAACCCAGCAGCATGACATTGTTCTGCTACTTTATTAATTCCTGCGGCTAATTTTTTATAATCCGCTGCAGAAGTACCTCTTAATTCAGGTAAAATCCACGGAATAGTAACATATTCACTTCCTAAAACTTTGGCAGCATTGATATAGGCATTCAAATCACTTAAATCACCCGTTTTAATAAAGTTATTGAAATCAAAATGGTTACTCGTAGCTTTTAATCCGTTAGCATCTAAAATTGCTTTAAAGTCATGTACTGATGTTCCAAAGAAAGAATTGTCTTTTGGAGAAAAACCAAATGTTTCCACTTCTGTAAATCCCGCTTTAGCGATTTGTGCCAAAACACCTTTTACATCTTTAGGTAAAGTTTCGCGTAAAGTCCATAATTGGATTCCGATAGCACTTTTTTTGATAGTAAAGGCTAGGGAAGGAGTAATGGCTAAAGTACCTAGTACTAAACCACTATTGATTAAAAATTCTCTTCTTTTGTTCATGGGTTGTATTTTTGGTTAGTTAAATATCACAAATAGTTATCGCTTGTTGTAATGAGGCTAGCTTATCAGGATTTTTTGGAACAAATTCTTGTCCCACAAATCCTTTAAAACCGATTGCAGCTATTGCTTTCATAATAGCTGGATAATTCAATTCTTGTGTTCCGTCAATCTCATTTCTGCCAGGAACACCAGCTGTATGAAAATGAGCTATATATTGAATGTTATTTTTAATCGTACGAATCACATCACCTTCATCAATTTGCATGTGATAGATATCATACAGTAACTTGAAATTGGGAGAGTTGATTCGCTTAGCGAGTTCGACACCCCAAGCCGTTCTGTCGCATTGGTAATCTTTATGATCAATTTTGCTATTCAATAATTCCATTACCAAAGTAATATTGTGCTTTTCAGCTAACGGAATTAGTTTTTGTAATCCAATAACACAATTAGTCCAACCTTCTTCATCCGTTTTTCCTCGGCGGTTGCCACTAAAACAAATTAGATTTTTATAACCTGCTTCAGCTACTTTCGGAATCATTTCAGTGTAACGCTGAATTAGTTTTTCATGAAATTGAAGATCATTAAAACCGTCCACTAGGTTCAATTCGGCGCCATTGCACATAGTCGAAACTAAATTGTGTTTTTTCAACGTTGGCCACGCTTCGGGTCCTACCAAATCAATACCTGTAATTCCCATTTTTTTTGCTTCAACACATAAAGTTTCTAAATCCAAAGTGTCAAAACACCAGCGAGAAACAGAATGATTGATATTGCCTTTAAGCACAGGAATCAGATTTGTTTTATCTTTTGGTAAACCAAAAGCAGATAAATCTAAAGGAATGCTAAGCGCAGCAGTGCTGGCAAGCATTCCTTTGATAGCTGAACGTCTATTAAAGTTCGTTTTCATTATAAATTAATGAGAAACTTCTGTTTTATTTTTATCATTGAATGTCAATGCAAATAATACAAAAACAGCTAAAGCAATTCCGGCTGGAATAATCCAAACCATTTCCCAATTGATAGTTCCAGTAGCAGTTTTATAATTATCAGTAATCCATCCCGCAACTGCAAAACCAATTAACATTCCCACTCCATAAGTGGCTAAGGTAATTAAACCTTGTGCAGCACTTTTGTATTTATCACCTGCTTTTGAGTTCGTGTAAATTTGTCCAGAAACAAAGAAGAAATCATAGCAAATTCCGTGTAAAGCAATTCCAAGAATTAACATAAAACTTAAATCTCCACCATTTCCATAAGCAAATAAGGCATAACGAATAGCCCAAGCTAACATTCCAACTAAAATAGTTTTTTTGAAACCGTATTTAGTAAAAAATACCGGAATTAATAATAAGAACAAAGCTTCGGATATTTGACCAATAGCCATTTTTCCCGTTGGATTCTCCAATCCTGATTCTGTTAAAAATGGATTAGCATTTTGGTAATAAAAAGCCAATGGAATACAGATAAGAATTGAAGAAATAAAGAAAACTGCGAAGTTCTTATCTTTCAATAATTTCAAAGCATCCAATCCGATGATATCCCCAATTTTAATTTTTTCGTCAGAAACTTTAGGTGGAGTAGCAGGTAGGGTAAAGCTTAATAGTCCTAAAACTAAAGCAGCAGCTCCAGCTAATAAAAAGGTATTTTTTAACATTCCACTTGCTAAACTTGAATCAGAATCCCAATGAAACACATAACTAATTGAAAGACCAGCTACAATCCATCCAATAGTTCCCCATACACGAATGGACGAAAACTCTTTTTCAGGATCTTTCATTTGGTTAAAAGCTACGGAATTAACTAATGCCAAGGTTGGCATGTATAAAACCATATAACTAAAAACATAGATATAGAAAGAACTTAAATCGTTTGACTGATACATTTGGTACATTAAAAATGCCCCAACTAAATGTAATACACCTAAAATTCTCTCTGCATTAAAATAACGGTCGGCAATCAAACCAATAATAAAAGGTGCAATGATGGCTCCCCATGATTGTGTTGAAAATACAGCAGCAGTTTCAGCACCTGATGCTTTTAGATTGGTTCCTAAAAAAGTTCCTAAAGTCACAAACCACGCTCCCCAGATGAAAAATTCTAGGAACATCATGGTTGATAATTTGATCTTATTGGTTGTATTCATAAGTATATTTTGGTTTGGTTAGTTTGTATTGAGTATTATTTACAGCCTGTAGTAGTTTGCATGGTATTCCATTCTTTAATCATGATATTTCTATACCAAACATTATCACCATGGTCTTGCAAAGCAATTTTTCCTGATTGAAAAGCAGCAAATCCAGGCCATGTTGCAAATTTACTACCAGCTACTAAAGCTTTAAATTTGTCATCCCAAAGCATGGTTTCTACCACTTTTACTCCGTTCAATAGCATTTGTAATTTTCCGAATTTACAAACAATATCAACTGAATTCCATTCACCAACAGGTTTTACAGGTTCAGAAGTACTTTTAATTAAATCGTATAAATCACCTGCTCTGTGTTTTTCAATTTTTCCGTCAGGATGACCATCGTTATCCAAAACTTGCATTTCTAAACCTGTTTCGTAGGTGTTTTTGAATTTAGCTAAATCTTCGTTTACAAAAAAGATAATTCCGCTGTTTGCTTTAGCAGCCACTTTCCATTCTAATTTCAAATGGAAGTTGGTGTATTCTTTATCGGTAACTAAATCGCCACCCTGACCATTTTTAGCCACAGCTGGATCAAAATGTAATTCTCCATTTTCCACTTTCCAAGCCGAAGTTGCTGCTTTTTTTCCATAAGCATGCCAACCTGTGGTGGTTTGACCATCAAATAGAGAAACAAATCCTTTTGGTAAAGCGGTTTGAGCGTTAGTGGTTTGCATCAAAATAGTAATTAGAGCTATTTTAAAAATATTCTTAATCATTTTAAATTGTATTATAAAGTTAAATTTTTCCATCCTTCACGGTAATCTCGTTTCACGAATTGATTTACTTCGTCAAAATTAGTAATTCGCATCGCATCATTATCCCATAATAATTTAGCTGAACGACCCGGGTAAACGTCTTCTCCTAATTCATCACGAACAATATCATACCCTCTAATAGCTAAATTAGCCATTAATAAAGCCTCCGTTAATGGTCCTGCAATTTCAAATCCAGAACTCACTTCTTGCTTACCATAACCAGCAATAGCAGCATCAACCCATTGTTTGTAATGGCCTTCCATTCCATCTTTTACACGTGCATATTTCTGAGCTACTTGAATTTCTTCATTTCTGCTTAATGGTAATAATCTTGGATTTAATCCGTACGTATCGCACATCATTTTTCCTTTGGTACCCACAAATAGAGTTCCGTTGCCTCCGTCTCCAAAAATCTCATTTGGACCTAATTCTTCTGGTCGAACGGGTTGAATACCACCATCCATCCAGTGTACTTTAACATCACCTAATGTTTTATCTGTTTTAGGGAAAGTTAAGGTAACGTGACTTGAAGGTGGACAACTTTCTGGGAAATACCCACGTTTAAATTCGTCAACATAAACAGAACCCACACTACATTGAACGTCTTTGGCATATTTTAAATTCAAAACACTAAAAGGTGTTTCTAATAAGTGACATCCCATATCTCCTAGAGCACCAGTTCCATAATCCCACCAACCTCTCCAGTTGAATGGCACTAATTTATCAACATAATTTTTGTAAGGCGCAGTCCCTAACCATAAATCCCAATCCAATTCTTTTGGAACCGGCTGTGCATTGGTTGACCAAGGAATACCTTGTGGCCAAACTGGACGGTCTGTCCAAGCATAAATGGTATGAACATCACCAATTAAACCGGCTTCGTACCATTCTTTCATAGTTCGAGATGCATCATTAGATGAACCTTGATTACCCATTTGAGTGACTACTTTATATTTTTTAGCAGCTTGCGTTAAAATACGCGCTTCATAAATATCATGCGTCATCGGTTTTTGTACGTAAACGTGTTTACCCAATTGCATTGCCGCTAAACATTGAATAGCATGGTTATGATCTGGTGTAGAAACAGAAACTGCATCAAAATTTTTGTGCTCTTTGTCTAACATTTCACGCCAATCCTTGTAAAATTTAGCTTTTGGAAATGCATTCACACTGTTAGCCGCTCTTCTTGTATCAACATCACAAAGAAAACCAATATCGGCTTTTCCACTTTTATGAAACATGGCAATATCGGATTGGCCTTTTCCGCCCACACCAATTCCTGCAATTACTAGTCGGTCACTTGGTGCAACAAATCCTCTACCTAATACATGACGAGGCACAATCATAAAGGCTGCAGCAGCCATCGCACTAGTTTTTATAAAATCACGGCGATTATTTGTTGGTTTATTTTCTTCTTTTTTCATGGTTATTTTTTGTTAGTCAATACAAATACAACTAAGTATTATTTTTTCAATCCTAAAATATATTGTGCCATTGATTTGGCATCTTCTTTTTTCAATGAAGAATGAGCTGACATTGGCATTGTTCCCCATACACCAGAACCTCCTTTAATAATTTTGCCCGCTAAATAATTCACATTTTTATCGTTGTTTGGATATTTTTTAGCAATTTCTGTGTAAGCTGGTCCAATTAATTTTTTATCTAATTTATGACAACCAACGCAATCAGATTTGGCAATTAAGCGCTCTCCATCATTAGATTGTTCTACAATTGCGGTTCTTTTAATGTATTTTTTATCTGAATCTATTGAAGTAAAAGACGCTAAAGTCAATACGGCTAGGCCAAGAAGTAAAAAGTTACGTTTCATTTTTGTTTGTTTATTATAATCCTAAATTTTTTCTATTCAATTGGGTGTTGGTTTCTACTGCAGCAAAATCATCAAACGCTTTATCAGTTACTTTAATAATGTGTTTTTTAATGAATTCAGCTCCTTCACGAGCACCATCTTCTTGATTTTTAATACAGCATTCCCATTCCATTACTGCCCAACCTTTGTAATCGTATTGCGCTAATTTACTAAAAATGGTTTTGAAATCAATTTGCCCGTCACCAGGTGAACGGTAGCGCCCAGCTCGGTTAGCCCAACTTTGGTAGCCACCAAAAGTTCCTTGTTTACCAGTTGGATTAAATTCGGCATCTTTTACATGAAATGCTTTAATTCGTTCGTGATAAAAATCGATATACTGAATGTAATCCAATTGTTGTAATACAAAATGAGATGGATCGTATAACAAGCAAGCTCTTGAATGGTTGTTTACTGCTTTTAAAAACATTTCGTAGGTTTCTCCATCAAATAAATCTTCTCCTGGATGAATCTCATAACAAACATCCACACCATTTTGATCAAATTCATTCAATATAGGCAACCAACGTTTTGCTAATTCAGCAAATCCTTCTTCAATCAAACCCGGTGGTCTTTGTGGCCAAGGGTGGAAGTATTGCCAAAGCAACGATCCACTAAAAGTAGCGTGGGCATTTAATCCTAAATTTTGAGAGGCTTTAGCAGCATATTTCATTTGTTGCACTGCCCATTCTTGTCTAGCTTTTGGATTTCCACGTAAAGCCGCAGGAGCAAAGCCATCAAAGAAATCATCATAAGCCGGATGAACCGCAACTAATTGTCCTTGTAAGTGAGTCGATAATTCTGAAATTTGTAAGCCATAAGAAGCTACTTTTCCAGTCAATTCATCAGCATAGGTTTTACTTTCAGCTGCTTTTTGTAAATCAATAAAACGTGCATCCAATGTTGGCATCTGAATCCCTTTAAAACCTAGATCCGCTGCCCATTGACAAATCCCATCTAATGAATTAAAAGGTGCTTTGTCGCCAATAAATTGAGCTAAAAAAACTGCTGGTCCTTGTATTGTTGTCATATTTATAAAACGTTAGGAGTCCATTTTTTATCAGACTGCGCCGATAATACAACATTATCAATAAATGCCATTCCTCTCAAACCGTCTTCAACAGAAGGAAAGTCGAGCATTTCTGGAGTGGGTTGTGTACCATCTATTTTACAGCCTAAGGTCAAAGCGAAATTTCTGTAAATATTAGCAAAAGCTTCTAGATACCCTTCAGGGTGTCCGCCAGGAGTTCTACAATTGTGTCTAGCAAATGAAGACAAATGAGCATAATTTGAACCTGCTCTTAAAATTTGCATTGGCTCATCTAACCATTTTACGATTAAAGAGTTGGGTTCGTGTTGCAACCATTCGATGCCACCTTTTTCACCATACACTCTAATTTTAACCGCATTTTCTTCTCCAGCAGCCACTTGCGAAGCCATCAAAACGCCTTTGGCACCATTGTCAAATTTCAACATGACAGCGCCATCATCGTCCATAACACGACCTTCAACTAGAGTATTCAATTCGGCACAGATATCTGTGATTTTTGAACCTGTAATATATTCCGCCAAGTGTGCCGCATGGGTACCAATATCGCCCATAACCGAACTTTTTCCTGATTTTTTAGGATCGGTTCTCCAAGCTGCTTGAGCGTTTCCTTCTCTCTCAGATAATTTACTCAACCATCCTTGAGGATATTCCACCCAAACCTTACGAATTTTACCTAGTTTTCCTTCACGAACCATTGCTTTGGCTTGTTTTACCATTGGATAGCCAGAGTAGGTGTGGGTCAAACAAAGTGTTAAACCTGTTTCTTTTAATTTTTGTTCCAATAATTTGGCTTCCTCTAATGAAAACGTAATTGGTTTTTCGATTACTACATTAAAACCGTGATCCAAAGCCATCATAGCAGGAGCAAAGTGAGCGAAGTTGGGTGTTACAATGGTAACAAAATCAATTCTTTCGTCAGCTGGCAAAGCCGCTTCTGCTTTGATCATTTCTTCGTAGGTTAAATACGTTCTTGATTCTGGAAGAAATAAGGCTTTACCTGAAGCTACTGCAATTTCAGGATTGATACTTAATGCCCCGCAACTTAATTCAATTAAGCCATCCATATTAGCCGCTAGGCGATGAATCGCACCGATGAAAGCATCTTGGCCACCGCCAACCATTCCCATTCTTAATTTTCTTGTCATAATATATGTAACCTAGATATTTTTTTTCTTTAATTCTTTTACTGCGTAATCAGCTGCACGAGCTGTTAAAGCCATAAATGTTAATGAAGGGTTTTGGCATGCAATAGAAGGCATACAAGATCCATCAGTAACAAAAACATTACTTACTTCATGCATTTGATTCCATTTGTTTAATACCGAATCTTTAGGATCATTACCCATGCGAGCGGTACCCATTTCGTGAATTGCCATTCCTGGATAGTAATCGTTATCATAGGTTTGGATATTTTTCAAACCAGCAGCTTCCAACATTTCGGCTGCATCGTTCATCATATCTTCACGCATTTTAGCTTCGTTATCTTTAGTTTCGCAATCAATTGCTAAAATTGGCTGACCCCATTTGTCTTTTTTAGAATGGTCAATGTAAACTTTGTTTTCATAATACGGTAGCATTTCACCAAATCCTCCCAATCCCATTCTCCAATGGTCTGCTGGTTTAGACATATTGTTTTTGAAATCAGCTCCGAAAGCTAATTCGGCAACATCAGCTTGCCAATTGCCACGACTTGCTCCACCTTGGTAACCAAATCCTCTTAAATAATCACGTTTGTCATTACCATAATTTTGGTAACGTGGAATGTAAATTCCATTTGCTCTTCGCCCGTAAGTGTATTTATCATCAAAACCTTCTGCAGTTCCTTCAGCTCCACAACGGAAATGATGATCCATTAAGTTGTGTCCTAATTGACCACTTCCATTACCTAAACCATTCGGATGAGCCTCAGAAGTAGAATTTAATAATATAAAAGTAGAACCTAAAGTAGAACCATTCACAAAAACGATTTTAGCATAAAATTCCATTGTTTCGTTTGTCTCTGCATCGATAACCATAACACCTTTAGCTTTTTTAGTATCCTTATCATAAATGATATGATTCACAATAGAGTAAGGTCTAACAGTTAATTTTTTTGTTGCCATTGCTGCAGGCAAAGTAGACGATTGTGTACTGAAGTACGCTCCAAAAGGACAACCTCTACTACACAAGTTACGGTATTGACAATTTCCTCTTCCAAGGTGAGGAACAGTTAAGTTAGCTGTACGACCAATTGTCAAAATACGTTCTTTATTGTAATGTTTTTCGATACGCTCTTTTACAGATTTTTCAACACAGTTCAAATCCATTGGTGGTAAAAACTGACCGTCAGGTAATAAAGGCCAGCCTTCATTTTGACCACTAATACCAGCAAATTTCTCAGCATAATCATACCAAGGAGCAATATCTTTATAACGAATAGGCCAGTCGTTTCCGTGACCATCGCGCTTGTTGTCTTCGAAATTGTGATCGCTAAAACGGTAACTTTGGCGACCCCACATCAATGATTTTCCACCTACGTGAAATCCTCTATACCAATCAAAACGTTTGTCTTCTGTATAAGGACATTCTAAATCATTTACCCACCATTTTTCATTGGCTTCTTGATACGGATAATCTCTAGTTTGAACAGGATGCGTCTTTTTTTGATCCTCAGTCATTTTACCAGCATGCTTGAATTCCCATGGATCTTTCATAGCTGATTCATAATCTGTAATGTGCTCAATATTCATTCCGCGCTCTAACATTAAAACACGTAATCCTTTTTCTGTCAATTCTTTAGCGGCCCAACCTCCACTAATACCTGAACCTATGACAATAGCGTCATAAGTATTTTGTTCTTTTAAGTTCGTATTAATATTCACGATGTATATTTTTAAGTTTAAACTAATTTAGTGTTATCGGTAATTTAAAAAGTAGCCCACGCTTTTTGACCTGGTTCTAGAGGTGCACTTCCATCATATTTTCCAGGAATTGCGACATACTCACGAGCTTGTGTACAACCAATTTCAGATGAATAGTAACCTAAGATAGTTAAGTCTCTCGCTAAAGTGAAAAAAGAGGGTTTTCTTTTGTTAGCAACTGCCTCGTCTCTTAATTCCGTAACAATACTAGTTCTTTCTTGTTCTGAAGCAGTTACAAAGTTTTTACCCAATTTTGCGAAACATTTGTCATCCATAGCCTTTAATCCAGTCGCAAAAATTTCTTGTAAGTGGCTAGGATAACAATCCTGAATCATCATTGGAATAAATGCACCTAAACCAGCTGCTTTAGCTCCAGGACAAGCTGAAGTGGTTGGAATAATAATCTCTGCAAATTCAGCAAGAATTGCTTCATCTGACACTGAAAAGTTGACCATCTTAGACTTATCTAAAACAGTGAAACTTTCAAATAAAACGCCCATTGTTGTTGCAGAAATGGCTCCACCCATTAAATAGGCAACTCTTTTTAGTGCTTCCCTTCTTTCCATTTGGTTTGTTTTTAGTATGTTTTTAGGTTGTTAAAAGTTATTTTATTGCTACTTACAATAATAGCAAATAAAAAAACAGATTCGTTTTTTATGTGTTAATAAATTGATAGAATTCCATTTTTTTCAATTATTTAAGACATTCTAATTAAATTATTTTGAAATAATTCAATTTTTATGATTTTTACGATACAATAATCAAGTTTCCCCAATGTCCAATCTATGTTTTGAATTCAAATCGACTGATATATTCAATTAAATTTGAAATATAAAACTTACAAATAAATTTAAATCAAAACATCAATGTGTTAAATTGACATATTAACTTGTAAAATAATACAGCATGATAAAAATTTTAAGAACTAAATAGCATATCAATATACCTAAGAAAACGATTTCGCATCTTGATTGTAAAATTAGGCGGTTTATGGATTATAAATTGTGGTACTTTTAAAAAAGTAGATTATTTTTTAATTTAAACAACTAATAAAGAGGTAATTACATAAATATAATCTAATTAAAAAGTAGATTTAAAACTAAATTAATTGTAATTGACTCTGCAATCTTTCAATAAGCATGGAACGAATCCTTTTGTTAAATCCTGAAGTATTTTTTGAATAAAGCGAATATTCATTTAAAGTAAATAGTCCTAAAACTATTCCTCTAAGCATATTCTGAAAAGGGATATCTTTCAAAAGAGCTACCTCAATTGTTTTCATTTTTTTATCTAAAGAATAGTCCTTGAATGGGATTTTAGTTTGATTTAGATACAATTGAAAAGTAGCAATTATCAAATCATTTTGAAGTTTTAAGATAGGGCGTAGGGTTGCATTTTGGAATGCTTCTTCTTCAGAAGACTGACTACTAATCTCGCCTAAAGTTTGCCCACGAAATTCGTTTAGAAAGGAGTCTCTTGAATTCATAATTTATTTTAAATATTTTTTATCTACATAAAAAGTTCCAAATGGAATTATTGATGCAATACATACAATACCTAATGTTTTAAATGTCCAATTGGATTCTATTTTTTGCATAATTGCTATAATAATATAGGCTACAAAAAGTATTCCGTGAGCCATTCCAATAGCTTTAACATAAATGGGCTCCTGAAACATATATTTCATTGGCATTGCAAAAAACAACAATAAAAGGAGGGAAGTACCCTCGAATAAAGCAACTAGTTTAAAAAACTTCAACATACATCGATTTTTGTTAAATTTAAATATCAAAATTAAGTAATATCATTCATTTTAGGTGTATGAATTCCGAAAGTAATTTACCTTTGTCAACTTAGCATTGATATTTTATGAGCAAACGTGATTTAAAAAAATACCTAACTGAATTGAATAAGGAGCAATTGGAAGAACAAATCATCGAATTGTATGAAAAATTTATTCCAGTTAAAGTGTATTATAATTTTGTTTTTAATCCTAAAGAAGATTCTCTTTTACAAGACTCTAAACTCAAAATATCGAATGAATATTTTCCTGTAAAAAAATTAGGGAGAAGAAGTAAACCTAAAATGCGTCGTTCTGTTGCTCAAAAGTTAATCAAACATTTCATTGTTTTGGGTGTTGATCCTTTTGTTATTGCTGATGTAATGCTGTATAATATTGAGATTGCTCAAACCTATTCGTCAGAAAATCCTATCAAACAAGAATTATTTTACAAGAGTATGTTTAATTCGTATGAACAGGCGGTTGAATTCATTATATCAAATGGAATTTATGGCGAATTTAAAACCCGAATTAGTGCTATTCATCAAGAAACCTTAGTTCAAAAATGGATTAATGAATTTGATTTTGAACGAATTATTTCTCGTTTATAATTTCAGAATACTTATTTTTTAATGGAGCGAATTATTTTAAATTAAAAACAACCAAATAACTGTTTTTTAGCTGTACTTTTGCAAAAATCCAAAAACAGCAATGCCTCAAAACCCTTTAGAAATTGAAATCGAAGACAGAAAAGAACTCTATGATTACCAAAAAGGGGATATAGATGCCATTTTTGAGCGCATTGATAATGCCTCTCCACAACACCATTTATTATACCAATTACCTACTGGTGGAGGAAAAACTGTAATATTTTCTGAGATTGTTCGACGGTATATCAAAAAGCATGACAAAAAAGTGGTGGTGCTAACACATCGTATTGAATTGTGTAAGCAAACTTCTAAAATGTTAAAAGGTTTTGGCGTTAAAAACAAAATTATCAACAGTAACGTAAAAGAGCTTCCTGATCAAAACGACTATTCGTGTTTTGTTGCGATGGTCGAAACGCTTAAAAATCGTATTAATGATGAAAAGTTGCACTTGGATAATATTGGCTTAGTTATTATTGATGAAGCACATTATAATTCGTTTCGAAAACTATTAAGTTCTTTCAAAAAAGCGTTTATTTTAGGGGTTACAGCAACACCATTGAGTTCCAATATTAAATTACCAATGCATCAGAACTATGATGAATTAATTGTTGGAGACACTATCCAATCTTTAATCAACAAAGGTTTTTTGGCAAAAGCCATTACTTATAGTTATGATGTAGGACTGACCTCTTTAAAAGTAGGTATCAACGGAGATTATACTGTGAAATCATCAGATGATTTGTATACCAATATGGCCATGCAAGAAAAATTATTGCATGCCTATACCGAAAAATCATTAGGTAAAAAAACCTTGATTTTTAACAACGGAATTAATACTTCGCTTTATGTATATGAAACATTTAGAGAAGCCGGATATGATGTCAGACATCTTGATAATACCAGTAGTACAGAAGAACGGAAAGATATTTTGCATTGGTTCAAACACACACCCAATGCTATATTAACATCTGTTGGTATATTAACCACTGGATTTGACGAACCAACAGTTGAAACCATCATTCTTAATCGAGCTACGAAATCTTTGACATTGTATTTTCAAATGATTGGTCGTGGTTCACGAAAATTAGACAATAAAGACGAATTTACCGTTATCGATTTAGGAAATAATGCCGCACGATTCGGACTTTGGAGCGATCCTGTAAATTGGCAACACATATTCAAATCGCCCGAATATTACCTGGAAAACCTTCGTGATGATGCCGAAATTGAGTTGTATTTCAAATATGAAATGCCACCCGAATTGCGTGCTAAATTTAGTAAAACTAATGTCGTCACTTTTGACGTAGATGAAGAACACAAATTAGTCATTCGTCAAAATTTACGATCTAAAGTTGTATTAGAAAAATCGTTGGAGCAACATGCTGCCATGTGTGTTGATAATACAGAAGATTTACAAGGTGCTAAAACACTTGCACGAGAACTAGAAGAAGATATTGAATGTAGAGTGAAACGTTTCTCGAAATGTTTGAGCCAATGCAGTAAAAACTACCGAGAATGGTTAGTAGAAGACTATAAAATGAAATTAACGGTATTGATAGGGAAGAAGTACCGTGAAAAAATAATGAACGAAGCCGATTAAATTACACAATTTAATTCTTTACAACAACTGAAACCATGGTAAACCAATTTTCTGAATTAGGAATCTCAAATCCATTAGTACAAGCATTAACTGAATTGAAAATTGTTGAACCGACAGAGATTCAGCAAAAAGCAATTCCGCAATTACTTGCCAATACTACCGATGTAGTAGGATTAGCCAAAACAGGAACAGGGAAAACTGCGGCTTTTGGATTACCACTTTTACAATTAATTCAAGTTGAAAAAGAAGTAGTACAAGCGGTTATTTTAGTTCCGACACGTGAATTAGGTCACCAAATCCATACTAATTTAGAACAATTTTCTAAGAATATAAACGGAATTTCTATTGCAGTAACATGTGGTGGAATCCCTATAAAACCACAAATAGAAAGGCTTAAAACACCAACACATATTGTAGTAGCCACTCCTGGAAGATTAATTGATTTAATCCAACGAAAAGCAATTGATTTAAAAGAAACGCAATTTCTAGTTCTGGACGAAGCAGATGAAATGGTGAGTATTCTAAAACAAAGCTTAGATGAAATTGTGGCAGAATTACCCAAAAAACATAGAACTTTTCTATTCTCAGCTACTTTACCCGGGACTATAAAACAGTTGATTCAAAACTACTTATCCAAAAATGTAGTCGAAATTAGTGCCAATATGGAAACTATTGGCAACCAAGGAATTGATCATCAATATATTGTCGTAGATCCTATAGAAAAATTAGATGTATTGATGCATTTTTTGAATTCTAGAGAAAACGAACGAGGAATTATTTTTTGTAAAACCAAAGCAGCTGTCAATAAATTAGCCAAAAATCTAGCCATTAATAAATTTTCATCCGGAGCTATACATGGAAGTTTGTCGCAAGGAATTCGTGATAGAATTATGGGACAATTTCGTGAAGGACATATTAATATCTTAATTGCAACTGATTTGGCAGCAAGAGGAATTGATGTAGCTGATGTATCTTTTGTTGTCAATTACCATTTGCCAGATGTTTACGAAGCTTATGTACATCGTAGCGGTAGAACTGCTAGAGCTGGCGCAAAAGGACTTTCTTTAACTGTTTTACAAGCAGAAGAAGTTGGAGAAATCGCAGATTTTGAAAAAGAATTAGGAATTCAATTTTCTGAGTACAAAAAACCGACAGTGGCTAGTATTGAAGAAAATAATACATTATTATGGGCTAAAAAAATATTCAAGACAAAACCCAATCACGATTTAGATTCTGAATTAAAAACCAAAGTCAAAACTATTTTTCATCATTTGACTAAAGACGAATTAATTGAAAAATTGTTAGCTAATCATTTGCAACAAGTGAACGCTACAATAGAACAGCCTGTAAAAAAACAATAAAGATAATTTTTGGTATACTACCATAAAAATTACCCGATTTCAATAGTATTTTATTTGAACTATAATTTATATTATGTAAAATAGAATATTTTAAACACTCCTTATATATCAACAATAATCCTTTAAAAAAAGTTAATAGTATTCTATCTCAAGCATTGTAAGCAAATTATTAATTCTTAAATTGCCTTCATAAAATTATTCCTCACAGATTATGAATACTGTTGCAGAACATATTGCAGACTTTTTAAAAAAATTTCCACCATTTGATAATTTAACCTTTGAAGAATTATCTGAGATTGCTACGAATATTCGTGTGGTTAATTTGGAAAAATATACAACCTTGTTCCAAATCGATGATAAATTACACGATTGTTTTTACGTGGTTGCATCTGGAGTAATTCATTTGTCTGTGATTGCAGATGCTGAAGAAACTTTGTTGAATAAATGTCATGAAGGGGATATTTTTGGATTACGCCCGTTTTTTGCCAAAAATAATTATATGATGACGGCAAAAGCGCGTCAAGAATGTATTGTATACGCAATTCCAATTGCTACGTTCAGACCCTTTGTAGCCAACAACCCGAAGGTTTTAGACTTCTTATTAGAAAGTTTTGCTACTAACACAAATAATCCAAACGACAAGAATATTAGAGGGAAATTGCTATCAGACAACGTGGTTTATTCTGACCAGCAGTCTTCTGACATGCAGTATTTTCAGTCCTTAACATACAATAGACTTCCGTTAATAACTACAACAGACAATATCGTTTTAGAAGTCGCTAAAATGATGGCCGAAAACCTTTCTAACAGTATTGTTATTTGTAACAACAATAAACTCCCAATTGGTATTGCAACGCATACCGATATGAGTACAAAAATTGCGACAGGTCGTTTTCCTATTACTGCTACTATTGATAAAATTATGTCAAGTCCAGTGGTGACTGTAGTAGAGAATATTTCTTTGGCGGAAGCCCAATTAGTAATGTTGAAAAATAATGTAACCCATTTAATTGCTACAATTGACGGGACAAATCAATCGGAAGTTAAAGGAATTATTTCTGAACACGACTTAATCGTTTCTCAAGCCAATAACCCAGGAGTTTTAATTAAACAAATCAAACGTACTCAGTCTGCTGAAGATTTAAAGCAAATGCGAGAACGTTTAACAGATATTATTCAGAATTCTATCCATAAAAACATTCCGCTATTTCATATTTATACTATTGCGAGTGAAATTAACTTAGCTTTGATTAAACGTTCAGTGGAATTAGCCATTTTAGATTTAGGCTCCCCTCCTGCTCGTTTTGCGTGGTTATGTATTGGTAGCCAAGGTCGTAAAGAACAATTATTACTAACTGATCAAGATAGTATTTTAGTTTTCGAAGATGTGGTTCCCGATAAATACAGAGATGTCAAAGATTATTTCTTGAAATTAGCGAAACGTTCAACTGCTAATCTTGAAAAAATTGGATATTCATTATGTCCTAACGGGCATATGAGTAGTAACACGCTTTGGTGTAAGTCGTTGAGCGACTGGACTAATCAATACAATAGTTGGATGAATACTCCAGGTAAAAACAGTAATGATTTGAGTAGTATTTTCTTTGATTACGAAATGGCCTTTGGAGAACCAAAAATTGAAGAAGCCATTGAGAATCTAATTTATAAGAATGCAAAAAACAATACCTTATTCTTTGATTTCTTAGGTAATGATGCATTACGAAATAACGCCCCTCTAAGTTTTTTCAAAAAATTTAATGTGGAAGAAGAAGGAGTCAACAAAGACAGATTTGATATTAAAACACGTGCCTTGATGCCATTAGTGGATAGTGCGCGTCTTTTTGCCTTAAGTTATTCAATCAAAGGAGTTAACAACACCTATTCTCGTTTCAAACAATTGGCAATAGCCGATCCTAGAAATGCAGAAATTTACATCAATTGTGCCGAAGCCTTTTTGACCTTGTCTAAATTTAGAACTATTGAAGGATTAAAAAATGAAGATTCGGGTCAATATATTAATTTAAACGAGTTAAATAAAATGGATAAAGAGCGTTTAAAAAATGCGCTGGCGCCAATGAAAGAACTGGAAGAATTAATCAAAGATAAATTTCAACTCACCCAATTTTCATAATTATGTTAGACTGGCTGAAAAATATAACAAAAGAACATCCTGAATTTTGGAAAGAATACCTTTCTAAATTTGAAAATAAATCCAATCGCTATGTTGTTCTTTCAACTGAAAAAACAGGACTAGATACAGAAAAAGATGTGATACTATCTTTTGGATGTTTTGCAGTTGTAAATGACAATATCTATATTGGTGATAACTTCGAAGTTACATTGTTGCAATACAAATACCTACATGACAACGGACTTTCAAATGAATTTATTGTAGAAAGTAAATTAACAAAATTGGGGGAATCTGAAGCTATGGAGACATTTCTTCGTTATATTGGCAGTGCAACATTAGTTGGTTATCGAATAGACATAGATGTGGAAATTATCAATACTGCTTTAGGAAAAATGGATTGTGGTCGATTAAAAAACGAACCGCTAGACCTTGAAATTATGCATCGTAGATTGCATGACATTAATGACAAACAATTCACATTAGACGAATTGTGTACATTGTATAAAGTTCCTATAAGTGATAGGAATTCAGCGTCAGAAGAAGCATACAAAATGGCATTATTATTCTTGAAATTAAAATCAAGACTAGGACTAAAATAAAAAAAGGGCGTTATCACTAATAACGCCCTTTATATTTAGTGTAATTATTTTATAATTTACCTTCTTTAATTTCTTCAATTACTTCCGGATTTAATAAGGTAGTGGTATCTCCAAAATTTGAAAAATCCCCTTCAGCAATTTTACGCAAGATTCTACGCATAATTTTTCCTGAGCGTGTTTTTGGCAGACCTGAAACAAATTGGATTTTATCTAATTTGGCAATTGGTCCAATATGGTCTGAAACATGCTGATTGATTTCTTTGCTCAAATTATCTCTATCTCGGTACTCCCCTGTTTCCTTCAAAATCACATAACCATACAAAGCATTTCCTTTGATATCATGTGGAAAACCAACAATAGCTGATTCAGCTACAGCTGGATGCTCGTTAATAGCATCTTCAATTGGTGCTGTGCCTAAATTATGTCCAGAAACAATCACTACGTCATCGACACGACCTGTGATACGGTAATACCCTACTTCATCACGTAAAGCGCCATCTCCAGTAAAATACTTTCCTGGGAAAGCACTGAAATAAGTATCTTTATAACGTTGATGATCGCCCCAAATAGTTCTTGCAATTCCTGGCCAAGGAAATTTAATACATAAACTACCAACCACTTGATTACCCTCTATTTCATTACGTTTGTCATCCATTAAAACCGGTTGAATCCCTGGTAATGGAAGGGTTGCATAGGTTGGTTTGGTTGGTGTTACAAAAGCAATTGGTGAAATTAATATACCTCCAGTTTCAGTTTGCCACCATGTGTCTACTACTGGGCATTTTTTACCTCCAACATGATCGTTGTACCAATGCCATGCTTCTTCATTGATGGGTTCACCAACAGATCCAATTACTTTTAAAGATTTAAAAGGAAACTTTTGCACGTAATCTAAACTTTCCTTTGCCAAAGCACGAATAGCGGTTGGAGCGGTATAAAATTGAGTTACTTTATGTTTTTCAATTACTTCCCAAAAACGACTAAAATCTGGATATGAAGGAACTCCTTCAAAAATTACAGTAGTTGCACCGTTTAATAAAGGTCCGTAAAGAATGTACGAGTGACCTGTAATCCAGCCAATATCTGCAGTACACCAAAAAATATCATTCTCTTCATAATGAAACACATTTTTAAAAGTGTAAGCAGTATAAACCATATATCCAGCGGTAGTATGTACCATTCCTTTTGGTTTTCCAGTTGAACCAGAAGTATACAGAATAAATAAAGGATCTTCAGCATCCATTATTTCAGCAACATTATTCGTTAAAGCGTCATCCAAAAGTGGTTGTAACCATTGGTCACGACCCTCCTTCATATTCACATTGGTATTCGTTCTCTTCGTCACTAAAACTGAAGTTACAGAAGGACAATTGACCAATGCTTCATCGATAATACCTTTTAAATCAATTGTTTTATTGCCACGATAACCACCATCAGAAGTAATGACCATTTTGCATTCAGAATCGTTAATTCTTGAAGCAACGGCTGAAGCAGAGAATCCAGCAAAAACAACCGAGTGAATAGCTCCAATTCTAGCACAAGCCAATACAGAAACAGCGAGTTCTGGAATCATTGGTAGATAAATACAAACACGATCCCCTTTTTTAATACCCTGTTCTCTTAGCACATTTGCCATTTTACCTACTCTTTCATACAAGTCATTATAGGTAATGTGTTGTGCCTCTTCTTTTGGATCATTCGGTTCAAAAATAATTGCCGTTTTATCCCCTCTTTTAGCAAGGTGTCTGTCGATACAATTTTTTACAATATTTACTTTTGCATCAACAAACCATTTAATATCTGCTTCTGCCATATCAAAATCAACTACTTTATCCCATTGCTGATACCAAGTAAAATTTTCTTCGGCTATTTTACCCCAGAATTTTCTAGGTTCGCGAATCGATTTATTATAGTGTTTGAAATACTGTTCAAAGTTGTCGATTTTATAGTAACTCATTTTCGTTTATTTTTTATAAAAGTATTAAATCTATTGTTATTGTTAAAACATTTTAATTTATAAATAAGTATAAAATTTTAATGAGATGAAATTTTTCTGTTTTATAATATCAATCTGGTTGATTTTTGAATGAATTGATATTTTATTAAAACTAAAAAAGCGAGACAGTATAACTATCTCGCTTTTTACGAACAAAATTCAATTACAATTAATTGCTTTTATAATATTAGGAATTACATCACTCCACTTTCAAAAAAAATGGAGTGAACGCAATTTGCATTACGTTATATCTATTAGTCTCAAAATTGCTAACTAATTCAAAATTTGGGATTTATTACGATATAATGCTAATTACAACACAATAATTGTGGTAATTCCTTTGCTAATACAGATTTGACTAAACAATTTTTTTCATTGCAGTCATTGACTCTCTCAACCAAGCACCAACTTCTTCAACAGGATGGTTACGAATGATGCTATTCACTTCGATTAATTCTTTATTATCAACACCATTACTTCCATTATTAAATGGACGCCCAACTAAATTAGAAGGTGCATTTTTAACATACTCAGCAATTAATGGCTTACAAGCATGGTCAAACAAATAACATCCGTACTCAGCTGTATCTGAAATTACTCGGTTCATTTCGAATAATTTTTTTCTTGCAATAGTATTCGCAATAAGTGGAGTTTCGTGTAAAGATTCGTAGTAAGCTGATTCTTCAATAATTCCAGAGTCAGTCATAGCTTCAAAAGCCAATTCTACTCCAGCTTTAACCATAGCAACCATTAACACTCCATTATCATAATATTCTTGCTCAGAAATTTCTACATTTCCAGCTGGTGTTTTTTCAAAATTAGTTTCTCCTGTAGCCGCTCTCCATGCCAATAAATTTTTATCATCATTATCCCAATCTTCCATCATCGTTTTAGAGAAGTGACCCGAAATAATATCATCCATGTGTTTTTGAAACAAAGGACGCATAATGTCTTTCAATTCTTCAGCAACTTTAAAAGCTGCGATTTTAGCTGGATTTGACAAACGATCCATCATGTTGGTGATACCACCATATTTTAATCCTTCAGTGATAGTTTCCCAACCGTATTGAATTAATTTAGAAGCATATCCAGCATCAACACCTTCTGCAACCATTTTGTCAAAACACAAGATAGAACCTGTTTGCAACAAACCACAAAGAATAGTTTGTTCTCCCATTAAATCTGATTTTACTTCAGCTACGAAAGAAGAACGTAAAACTCCTGCTCTATGACCACCTGTCGCTACTGCGTATGCTTTGGCTTGAGCCAAACCTACTCCATTTGGATCATTTTCAGGGTGAACTGCAATTAATGTTGGCACACCAAATCCTCTTTTATACTCTTCACGTACTTCAGAACCTGGGCATTTTGGAGCACACATAATAACGGTTAAGTCTTTACGAATTTGCATTCCTTCCTCAACAATATTAAAACCGTGAGAATACGCCAAAGTTGATCCTTTTTTCATCAAAGGCATGATCGCGTTTACAACCGCAGTATGTTGTTTGTCTGGTGTAAGATTACATACCAAGTCAGCGGTTGGAATTAATTCCTCATACGTTCCCACTTTGAAACCATTATCAGAAGCATTTTTGAAAGAAGCTCTTTTCTCTGCAATAGCTTCAGCACGTAAAGCGTAAGAAATATCTAAACCTGAATCTCTCATGTTTAAACCTTGGTTCAAACCTTGAGCGCCACACCCTACGATTACTACTTTTTTACCCGCTAAAGCTTGAGTTCCTTCTGCGAATTCTGATTGATCCATGAATTCACAAACTCCTAATTGTTCTAATTGTAATCTTAGTGGTAATGAATTGAAATAATTTGCCATTTTTTACTATTTAATTTATGATTTTAATTCCTCTAATAAACTGGTGATTTCCATTTTTTCTTTGGAAACCGAAATTCTTCCTGAACGCACAAACTGCATGATTCCGAAAGGTTTTAATTTTGCATGTAATTCATCAATTTCAGAACGACGTCCTGTTTTTGAGATTACAAAAAAGTCTCTGGAAACCGTTACGATTTCTGAATGACTTTCTTTAATGATATTTTGAATTTGTCTTTCGTCAAATAATAAACTCGAATTGATTTTGAAAATCGCACTTTCTAGGAAAATGGTTTCTTCATCAATATGATAAAACGCCTTGATTACCTCTATTTGTTTTTCAATTTGACCTACAATATTCTTAACCCATTTTTCAGTTGTATCTACTACAATTACAAATCGAGATACATTTTCGATCTCCGATTCAGATACATTTAAACTTAAAATATTGATATGGCGTTTTAAGAATATCACAGATATTCTATTTAATAAGCCTACGTTGTTTTCTGAATATACAGAAATGGTGAATGTTTTATTTTCCATAGTATTAACTTAATCGGATATCTGAAACCGAAGCTCCTGTTGGAATCATTGGAAACACATTATTTTCTTTCTCAACCAAAACTTCTAAGAAATATGATTCTTTTGAAGCCATCATTTCAGCTACAGCTGCATCTAAATCTTCTCGTTTGGTTACTTTCTTCGCTTTAATGTAATAGCCTTCGGCAATAGCAATAAAATTCGGATTAATCATTTCAGTTGAAGCATAACGTTTGTCAAAAAACAATTGTTGCCATTGACGCACCATTCCTAAGAATTCATTATTCAGCACTACTATTTTTACAGGAACTTTAGTTTGGAAAATAGTTCCTAGTTCTTGAATTGTCATTTGGAAACCACCATCACCAATAATTGCCACTACTTCACGATCTGGTCGTCCCATTTTAGCTCCAATAGCTGCTGGTAAAGCAAATCCCATAGTTCCTAATCCACCAGAAGTAATATTACTTTTAGTCGAATTGAATTTTGAATAACGACAGGTAAACATTTGATGTTGACCTACATCTGAAACCATAATTGCATCACCTTTCGAATGTTTATTAATCATTTCGATAGTTTCTCCCATAGAAATCCCTTCCTTTTTAGGTTGTAACTCATCATTAATAACCGCATCTAATTCAATTGCATATTTTTCTTTGAATTCGTTGTGCCAAGATTCATGCGTTTTAGTTTCCACAAGAGAAAGTATTGCCGCTAAGGTTTCTTTTACATCGCCCAAAACAGCTACATCAGCTTTGACATTTTTATCCACTTCGGCAGGATCGATTTCAAAGTGAATTACTTTGGCTTGCTTTGCATAGGTTTCTAAATTTCCCGTAACACGGTCGTCAAAACGCATTCCTAATGCAATTAAAACATCACATTGATTTGTCAAAACATTAGGTCCATAATTCCCATGCATACCAACCATTCCTACATTTAATGGATGATCCGTTGGCATTGCTGAAAGTCCTAAAACAGTCCATGCAGCTGGGATTCCTGTTTTTTCAACAAAAGCTTTTAATTCAGCTTCTGCTTCGCCAAGAATAATTCCTTGACCAAAAACAATCATTGGTTTCTTTGCATTATTAATGATGTCCGCAGCAGCTTTAACTTGATCTAGTTTTAAAGTTGGCTTCGGAACATAACTTCTAATATTGGTACATTTTTTATAACTGAAATCCAATTCGTCAAATTGCGCATTTTTCGTAATATCAATCAATACCGGACCTGGACGACCTGATTTGGCGATATAGAATGCTTTCGCCATGATTTCTGGGATTTCGTGAGCTTCTGTAATTTGGTAATTCCATTTGGTTACAGGAGTAGAAATACTTATAATATCGGTTTCTTGAAAGGCATCCGAACCCAACAAATGTTTTCCTACCTGTCCAGTAATACATACCATTGGAGTAGAATCAATTTGAGCATCGGCAATTCCTGTAACCAAGTTTGTTGCCCCTGGCCCCGAAGTTGCAATCGCTACACCTACTTTTCCGGTAGCTCTCGCAAATCCTTGAGCAGCATGAGTAGCACCTTGTTCGTGACGAACTAAAACATGATGTAAGTCTTCTCTAAATTTATATAATTCGTCGTAAACAGGCATAATGGCACCGCCTGGATAACCATAAACCAAGTTTACTCCTTCTTCTAATAAGCATCTAATAACGGCTTCTGCACCTGATATTCTCATTTGTTTTTCTCTACTTTAATTATTTAAATAGCTCAGGATAATTTTTATTTATCAGTAACACAACCTGTTGAAGCGCTTGAAACTGCTCTTGCATATTTGAGTAAAACTCCTTGTGTTACTTTTAATGGTGGTTGCACCCAATTGGCTCTTCTTTTAGCCATTTCTTCATCAGAAATTTTCAAATCAATGGTGTTTTTAACCGCATCAATAGTAATTACATCTCCATTTTGAATTAAAGCGATAGCACCTCCTTCATAGGCTTCTGGCGTTACGTGTCCTACTACAAAACCGTGAGAACCACCAGAAAAACGTCCGTCAGTAATTAATGCTACAGTACTTCCTAATCCAGCTCCCATGATGGCAGATGTTGGTTTCAACATTTCTGACATTCCTGGACCTCCTTTGGGACCACAATAACGAATGACTACAACATTTCCAGGTTGTACCTCTCCTGCTCTAACACCAGTAATTGCTAACTGTTCATTTTCGTAAACAATTGCTGTACCTTCAAAAAACTCTCCTTCTTTGCCACTAATTTTAGCCACACAACCCTCAGTTGCAATGTTTCCGTATAGTATTTGAATATTTCCAGTAGACTTCAATGCATTTTTCACTTCGTGAACTACTTCTTGTCCGTCTTTTAAACTTGGCACTGTAGCTAAATTTTCAGCTACTGTTTTTCCAGTTACAGTCAAACAATCGCCGTGTAAAAATCCTTCTTGCAATAAATATTTCATCACTGCTGGAACACCTCCTACTTCGTGTAAGTCTTCCATCAAGTATTTCCCACTTGGTTTTAGGTCAGCCAATAATGGTGTTTTATCACTAATATCTTGGAAATCTTTTAATGTTAATTCAATCCCTACAGAATGCGCAATGGCAATCAAATGCATAACTGCATTCGTAGAACCTCCTAAAACAGCAACAATCGTAATTGCATTCTCAAAAGCTTTACGTGTCATGATATCTCTAGGCTTGATATCTTTTTCTAATAATAGTCTTATGGCTTTACCTGCATCTACACATTCTTGTTTTTTTTCTGGACTCAATGCAGGATTAGATGAACTGTATGGCAAACTCATCCCTAATGCTTCAATCGCGGATGACATGGTGTTAGCTGTGTACATTCCACCACAAGCTCCTGCACCTGGACAAGCATTTTGAATTACTCCTTTGAAATCTTCTGGTGTAATGGTATTGTTGAATTTCTTTCCTAAAGCTTCAAAAGCTGAAACGATATTTAAGGATTCACCTTTCCATTTTCCAGAATGAATAGATCCACCATACACCATAATAGAAGGACGATTGACTCTACCCATAGCCATTAAAGACCCTGGCATATTTTTATCACAACCTGGAACTGCAATCATGGCATCGTACCATTGTGCACCCATAACTGCTTCAATCGAATCAGCAATAATATCTCTAGATACTAATGAAAAACGCATACCATCATTCCCATTAGAAATTCCGTCACTTACTCCGATAGTATTAAAAATCAATCCTACTAAATCAGCAGCCCAAACACCTGCCTTAATATCTTTTGCCAAATCATTCAAGTGCATATTACAGGTATTTCCATCATACCCCATGCTCACAATTCCAACCTGCGCTTTTTCAAGATCTTCTTCAGTTAAACCAATTCCGTACAACATCGCTTGTGAAGCAGGTTGTGTTTCGTCTTGAGTGATTATCTTACTGTATTTATTTAATTCCATTGTATTTATTCTTGTTATTTTTTGAGGTGTTATAATAACCTCATTTTATTTTTTAACTAAACTATTGTCGATTGACCCAACTGAACAAAATCTTTTTTGAAATACAAATCGCCTTCATTTAGAATGTAATTGGCAACAAAATCCCCTACTTCATTGGTTCCAATTTGAGAATCTACTTTCAAATCAACGGTGACAACATTACTCACTATGGCTTTCTCCACCGCAGCAATTACTTTTTTCGATTCGGTTTCTAAACCAAAATGCTCCAATAATAAGGCTACAGAAAGAATTGAAGCAATTGGGTTGGCTATATTTTTACCTTTTGCTTCGGTATAACAACCGTGAATAGGTTCAAATAAAGAATACCTTTCTCCTAATGAGGCAGAAGACATTAATCCAATAGATCCTGAAATCACACTGGCTTCATCTGATAAAATATCACCAAACAAGTTGTCAGTTAACAAAATATCAAACTGTCTAGGATTTACAATAATTTGCATCGAAGCATTGTCCACATACAAACATTCCAAAGTTACATCGGGATATTCATTGGCAATTCTAGTCACTACTTTTCGCCATAATCTTGATGTTTCTAATACATTGGCTTTGTCTACCAAAGTCACTTTCTTGCGTCTAGACTGAGCCGCTTTAAAGGCTAAATGTGAAATTTTTTCAATTTCGTCTTCGTTGTATTCGCATAAATCTGAAGCATAAGTTCCTTCTTCATTGGTATTCTTTTCTCCAAAATACATTCCGCCATTCAACTCTCTATACACCACAAAATCAGTACCTTGAAGTACTTCTTTTTTAATTGGCGATGAATTCATCAACTTTGGATAGGCTTTGATTGGTCTAATATTGGCAAACAAACCTAATTCTTTTCGAAGTTTAAGTAATCCAAGTTCGGGACGTATTTTTGCAGTAGGATCATTATCATATTTTGGATCGCCAATAGCGCCAAACAAAATCGAATCGGTATTTCTACACAAATTCAATGTTTGCTCAGGAAGTGGTTTTCCTGTTTTTTCAATAGCAATAGCGCCGATGTAGGCATCTTCAAAAACAAACTCGTGATTATATACCACACCAATAGCGTGCAATGCTTTTTTAGCTTGCAATGTAACCTCTGGACCTATTCCATCTCCTGAAAGAACTGCTATTTTTAAATTCATTTTTTTACTCTTTTGGGATTAAGCTTGCAAACATTTACTTGCTTCAACGATTTGATGAATGTCGTCATCCAATACTTCTTTCTTGATATCAGCAAATTTTAAAAATTCGACGTAAACGATATCCAATTGCACTTTGGTCAATTCATACCCTACTTTTTTAGCACGGTAAGCCAAAGCTGCTCTTCCGCTTCTGGCAGTAAGAATAATAGACGATTCATTTACACCAACATCCAAAGGATCTATAATTTCGTATGTCGCTCTATTTTTGATAACCCCGTCTTGGTGAATTCCAGAACTGTGAGCAAAGGCATTGGCACCAACAATTGCTTTGTTGGGTTGCACCATCATTCCCATACTATCAGAAACCAATCGGCTCATTTCATTCAATTGTTTTGAATTGACATCAGTATATAAATTCAAATATGGATGTTGTTTGAACACCATAACAACTTCTTCTAAAGCGGTATTACCAGCTCTTTCGCCAATACCATTAATAGTACACTCAATTTGACGCGCTCCATTAATAGCTCCAGCAATAGAATTAGCAGTAGCCATTCCTAAGTCATTATGACAATGACAAGAAATAATTACATTTTCAATTCCTTTGACGTTTTCCTTAAGGTATTTAATTTTTGCTCCGTACTCATCTGGCAAACAATAACCTGTAGTGTCTGGGATATTAAGTACAGTCGCCCCTGATTTGATTACTTCTTCGCAGACTTGCGCTAAAAAAGCATTATCTGTTCTACCTGCATCTTCAGCATAAAACTCTACATCTTCCACGTAGGATTTGGCGTGAGCAACAGCTGCTTTAGCTCTAGCGATTATATCTTCTTTGGTAGTATTTAATTTATGAACAATATGGGATTCTGAAGTGCCGATTCCGGTGTGTATTCGGGGTCTATTGGCATATTGAAGTGCTTGAGCTGCAACATCAATATCATTTTTAACCGCTCTGGTTAAACCACAGACAGTAGCATTTTTGACAATCTTACTAATTTCTGAAACCGATAAAAAGTCTCCTGGGCTTGAGACGGGAAATCCCGCTTCTATTATGTCAACACCCATTTCGTCTAAACGACTAGCAATAATAAGCTTTTGAGCAGTATCTAACTTGCATCCAGGGACCTGTTCGCCGTCTCTTAAAGTGGTGTCAAAAATTTGAACTTTATCTTTATTCATTTTCGTTTATTTAATGTAATTTCACATCTTGTAACAAAATTAGATTTTTATAGTTTTTAGTAAAATTCATTTTAATAAAATATACTGCTTATAAAGTCAAAAATTGTTATTTAAAAAATTGAAAATCAGCATTTTAAATCTTTACATTTTACAATGGCTAACCATCAAAAAGATTTCTTATTTGTATTAATTAAATCGCTTTCAAAATCGGAGAAACGTCAATTTAAGATTTTTGCAAGTCGATTAGAGACTAGTTCAAATACAAAATTCATCGAATTGTTCAATATTTTGGACAAGTCCGAAGTCTATGATGAGAAACTTATTTTGAAAAGTGGCAGTATCAAAAAAGTGCAATTATCCAATTTAAAATCCTATTTATACAAACAAATTTTAGTCAGTATTCGATTGAATATCCCTAGCCAGAATATTCGCTACCAACTTCGTGAACAGATTGATTTTGCTACAATTTTATACAACAAAGGTTTATACAAACAAAGCCTTAAAATCTTAGATAAAACCAAACAACAAGCCTTAGAAAACGATGAAAAATACATGGCGTATGAAATTGTAGAATTCGAGAAACTAATCGAATCGCAATACATTACCCGAAGTATTCAAGGTCGTGCAGATGAATTGGCGGTACAAGCTAAAGAATTGAATTACCGAAATACTATTTCGAGCAAATTATCTAATTTATCACTTCAGTTGTATGGTATTATGCTTAAAACCGGTTATGTCAAAAGCGATGAAGAGCACCAATACATTGATATTTATTTCAATAAACACATCGCTAAATTTGATGAGGAGAAATTCGGATTTAGAGAGAAATACTGGTATTTTAATGCGAATCTTTGGCGGAGTTTCTTAGTCCAAGATTTTTTATCTTGCTATAAATTTGCCAATAAATGGGTGACACTTTTCTATGATAATCCCAATATGATTTATTTGAATCCTGTTTTTTTCTTAAAAGGAAACCATTATTTATTGGAATCCTTATTCATGTTGAAATACAAAACTAATTTCAAGAAATACCTGGTTCAACTAGAAGAAACTATTAATGACCCTAAATTTCCAGTCAACGATAATATTGCTTCTTTGTCATTCCTGTATTTATATAACAATAAATTAAATTATCACATCTTAGAAGGTAGTTTTGCCGAAAGTGAGTATTTGATTCCTGAGGTTTTACACAAAATGAACCTTCATTCTGAACATTTAGATGAACATCACGAAATGTTATTTTATTATAAAATTGCATGTATCTATTTTGGAAATGAAAAATACAATGAATCACTTTTCTATTTAGAAAAAATAATCAACAATAAAAATCTTACCATGCGCGAAGATTTGATGTGTTTTGCACGTCTATTGTATTTAATTCTACACTATGAATTAGGTAATGATTATTATTTAGAGAATCAGTTGAAGAATACGTATAAATTCCTATTGAAAATGAATGACTTACATGAAGTTCAAAAAGAAATTATTCGCTTCTTGAAAAACCTTAATTCAATCTATCCAGGAGATATCAAAAAGGAGTTTATTAAGATGAAAGAGCGCTTCGTTGAGTTAGAAAAAAATACTTACGAAAAACGTGCATTCTTATATCTTGACATTATTTCTTGGCTTGAAAGCAAAATTGAAAATCGAAAAATTGGCGATATCATTCGTGAAAAAGCCCAATTGAGCAATCGATAAAACTACATTTCCCTTAATTGAAAATATTACTTACATTTGTGAAGAGCGTTTACGCTTTTTTAGATATTAAATACATACAATATGCAAAACATTCCTAGTGTTGACTTGCGTGATTTCCTGTCGGATGACCCGACACGTAAACAAAAATTTGTAAATGAAATCGGAAGAGCCTACGAAGATATTGGCTTCGTAGCATTAAAAGGACATTTTTTAAATGACCAATTGGTAGAAAATCTATACAGTGAAGTGAGGAATTTCTTTTCATTACCACTAGAAACCAAATCTAAGTATGAAATACCCGGAATTGGTGGGCAAAGAGGTTATGTTTCTTTTGGAAAAGAACATGCTAAAGGACGCTCCGCCGGAGATTTAAAAGAGTTTTGGCATTTTGGACAATACGTGAATGACGATTCAAAGTACGCCAGTGAATATCCTAAAAATGTTACGGTTAACGAATTAGCAAATTTCAATTCGACTGGAAAAGAAGCTTACCAAATGCTTGAAAAAACAGGTATTTATGTTTTAAGAGCTTTGGCTTTACATATCGGTTTAGATGAATTCTATTTCGATAATTTTATCAAAGAAGGCAACAGTATTTTGCGACCAATCCACTACCCTCCTATTACTGATGAACCTAAAGACGGTGCTGTTCGAGCAGCAGCTCATGGCGATATTAATTTGATTACTTTATTAATGGGTGCTCAAGGTAAAGGCTTACAAGTTCAAAATCATAACGGTGATTGGATTGATGCCATGGCGCAACCAGACGAATTAATGATTAATGTGGGCGATATGTTGTCAAGACACACTAATAACAAGTTAAAATCTACTATTCATCAAGTGGTAAACCCTCCTAGAGAATTATGGGGAACTTCACGTTATTCTATTCCGTTTTTCATGCATCCTGTAAGCGATATGCCTCTGAATTGCTTGGAACAATGTATTGATGCAACACATCCAAAACAGTTTGACGACATCACTGCTGGCGAATACTTGAATGAACGATTAGTTGAATTAGGATTGATTAAGAAATAAACTCAACTCATCTTTTATAGTTTATTAGAACACAGATTATTAAAATTTTAAAAATTTCTAAAATCTGTGTTCTAAAAATAACCTAATCATAGATTTTTTTAGATTTCTCTAGTTTCTTAATCCGTGAACCAAAATAATATATTTATACCCAAAAAAAACTTCCCAAATCAAAATGAAAAACTACCCCCACCAAGAATTAACCAAATCGATAATTGGTATATATTATGACGTGTATAATGAATTAGGTTATGGATTTCTTGAAAAAGTATACCATAGAGCTATGATTATAGAACTAAATAAAAATGGATATGAAGTTGAACACGAAAAGAAAATAGAAGTTTTTTATAAAAATGAAGTAGTTGGTATTTATATCCCCGATTTAATAATTAACAAATCCGTAATTCTTGAACTGAAATGTGTTGAATACCTTATTGAAGCTCACGAGAATCAATTAATAAACTATTTAAAAGCAACAGATTGTGAAGTGGGCTTAGTATTAAATTTTGGAAAAGACCCTCAATTCAGAAGAAAGATTTTTACAAATGACTTAAAAAAATGCAATAAATACAAGAACTAAGATTTCTCTAATTTTCCAAATTTCTAAAATCTACGTTCAAAAAAATTACCAAATTATAGATTTCTCGAATTTCTCTAATCTGCGTTAAAAAATTAACAAACAATGGACTTACAAGATCAATTAAAAAATCTATTCCCAGACCACCAAATTTCAAATGAACCTGAAGAGATTGTCGAAAATGAGCATGAATTATACGTTCAAGCCGAACCTATGATTTGTAAATTTGAAAAGCGCAAAGGAAAACCTACTACCATCATTGCAGGATATGAAGGTGCTGACGAGGATTTCAAAGTTTTAGCCAAAGAAATTAAAAGCAAACTCGCTGTGGGTGGTACATTCAAAGATGGAGAGATTATCATTCAAGGTGATTATCGCGATCATATCATGAAAATGCTTCAAGAGAAAGGATTTAAAACCAAACGCGTAGGAGGATAAATTCGATATACGAAGTACAATATTCGATTTACGAATTCAAATTTTACACATAAAACAAAATGATTGCATCATCAGAATTGATATTAAACCCTGACGGAAGTGTGTATCACTTAAGTCTAAAACCCGAAAACATTGCCCACGATATTATTTTTGTGGGTGACCAAGATCGTGTGGAAAAAATCACGCAATTCTTTGACAGCATCGAGTTTTCAATTCAAAAAAGAGAATTTAAAACCCAAACAGGAATTTATAAGGGTAAAAGATTAACGGTACTTTCTACTGGAATTGGTCCCGATAATATCGATATTGTCTTAAACGAATTGGATGCCTTAGTTAATATAGATTTGAATACCCGTCAGCCTAAAGAAAACTTAACTTCTTTAAATATAATCCGAATTGGAACCTCAGGTTCTATACAAGCGGATATTCCTGTAGATAGTTTTGTACTATCAAAATTCGGAATAGGTTTAGACAATATGTTGCGTTCTTATATTGTGGATGCGGTAACTCATAACGAAATCGAGGACGCATTCATTGAACAAACCAATTGGGATGCTCGCAAAGGAAGACCTTATGCAATTGCTTGTTCTGAAGCCTTAGAAAAAAGAATTGCAAGTGACCAAATGTACAAAGGAATTACCTGTACTGTAGGCGGTTTTTACGGTCCACAAGGACGTGTTTTGCGTTTGCCAATTCAAGATAATCAGTTGAATGCTAAAATGGATCATTTTCAATTTAACGGCAACCGAATTACTAATCTCGAAATGGAAACGACAGCTATTTATGGGCTTTCGGCCTTGTTAGGCCACAAAGCTTTGTCCTTGAATGCGATTATCGCCAATAGAGTTAGCGGAACGTTTAGCAATGATCCAAACATAGCTGTCGATGAATTGATTGCTTATACTTTAGAAAAATTAGCTCAATAAATATGACTTCCTTAAAAATTGTTGGCGTTCCAGAACATTTCAATTTACCTTGGCACCTATGTCTTGAAAATGGCGAATTTGAAAAAGAAAACATCGATTTACAATGGACTGATGTACCGGAAGGAACAGGGAAGATGTGCCAAATGCTTCGCGATGGAACTGCTGATATTGCGGTGATTTTAACCGAAGGCATCATCAAAGATATTGTAAACGGAAATCCATCTAAGATAGTACAAGTGTATGTAGAATCGCCATTAATTTGGGGAATTCACGTGGCTGCGCATTCAACATTCCAAAACCTTGCTGATTTAGAAAATTCCAAAGCAGCCATTTCACGACTGGGATCAGGCTCCCAATTAATGGCCTATATCAATGCTAAAAACCAAGGTTGGGAAACTAGCAAATTACAATTTGAAATAGTCAACACGCTCGATGGTGGTGTGACCGCCTTAACCGAAGGAAGAGCAGATTATTTTATGTGGGAGCGTTTTATGACAAAACCACTTGTCGACAAAGGTATTTTTAGACGTCTAGCTGACTGCCCTACTCCTTGGCCCTGTTTTGTCATTGCGGTGCGAGAAGAAGTATTGGCTAAACAACCCAAGACCATTAATAGACTTCTAGAAATTATTAATGCCAAAACCCAAAACTTCAAAGGCATTCCAAACATTGTAAATCTGTTAGCTACTATCTATAATCAAAAAACAGAAGATATAGAAGAATGGTTATCTTTAACCAATTGGTCCCAAGAAAAAATAGATTTAGATTTACTTGAAAGCATTCAAAAGCAATTGTTAGAATTAAATATCATTGATTCCAATTGCGATTCGATTATTTGGACTTCGAAATAGTATACAATTGTCTTCCAAGTTCTGCCAAAAATGGAATTCCAATTTCATCGTATTCATAAATGCCATCATTGAATATTTTATTCTTGTTGACTAACAATGTAGCCGTTACCATAAATTCAACTCCATTTTTCTCATCAATGATGTAAGCACAATCAGTTAGCGTTCCATAGGCTTGACCTATTTTATTATATATTTTAATAGAGGAATTAATGGTATCGGTTGTGTCGCCAAAAATGAAAAATTTGCAATAACTATCATAAAATTCTTTAGCATCAAAACATTGTTCTCTTGGAAGTTGATACATAGAAGATAATATAAACTGACGGTCAGTTTCATTTAAATTAAATCGCTCGTTCAATTTAAACTCTTGAGGGAACAAAAGGCGTTTGAGTGTAGAATGTAATGTTTCTAATGGGTAATAATTTTTGGCAGAAAAATCAAAAGCTCCCTTTACTATACTATCATTTTCTAAATAACCAATCCCTTTTTTGGTGGAATTGAGATGTAATGCTTTTACATTTTTACCCTTCAAAGAAGGAAGTTCTGCAATTAAATTATCATTTTTATATAATAAAATTGAGGAAGTTATTTTATTACTTGAATTCGTTGAGGATAAACGGTGATTTAAAGAAAATGGAACCAGTCCTTTTTCTTTCATTTTAGAATTTATATAATCAAATCCAGTAAATTCGATCAAATTATTAGCTGCATCATTATCACTTAATGCAAAAAGTTTTGAAATTTCTTTCTGAAAATGTAGCGAACTGCCTTTTTTATCGAAGCCAAAATGAATACTATCGGTTGTTAGATTCATTGAATTTAATTTTTCAACAGCAAGAAGTGCAATTGGCAATTTGACTGTACTTGCCGGATAAAAATAATTCTTGGAATTGACATTATAATGATAGTCTTGAAAAGAAATTCTTCCATCCTTGTCTCTATTGATTTGCGTGTAGATAATTTGTAGCTCATGTTCACGAGCATTATCCATGACAACTTGAATTTTTGGATTTTGGGATTCTAGGACTAAATTCAGAGGATTGCTTTTCAATGCGTTGTTAGATATCACACAACTAGAACATAAAAATGGAATGGAAAAAAAGATATATTTAATGTTTAACATCTAATACTATTTGCAAATTAAATTATACAAGTTTGATTTAGTCTTATTAGTTTAACAAACTTAATGAATTATATGTATAAGAATATATACATCAAGCATACATAAATAATGAATTCATACTAATTTCATTTAATTAAAAAACTCCATCATCACTGATGGAGTTTTAAATTTTGAAACAATTTTCTTATTTCCAACCACCGCCTAAGTTTCTGTAAACAAATACCGAGGCGTTAATTAGCTCTTTTTGGGTTTCCACCAATTCTAATTTGGATTCCAAAGCATCACGTTGTGTCATCAATACTTCAAAATAATCAACTCTTGCTGATTTGAACAAATCATTGGAAACCAAAATTGATCGGTTTAAAGCATCCACTTGTTGGGTTTTTAAATTGAAACTCTGTTGTAAGTTTTCAATTTTTGACAATTGAGTTGCTACTTCTAAGTAGGCATTTAAAACAGTTCTTTCATAATTGTACAAGGCTTGCAACTGACGAGCATTGGCACTTTTGAATTCGGCTTTAATCGCATTTCTATTGATTAAAGGAGCTGCCACATCACCTACAAGAGAAAACAATAACGATTCGGGGGTTTTAAATAAATACGACGATTTGAACGCATTCCTTCCAACAGAAGCCGAAATATCCAATGAAGGATAAAACTCTGCTCTTGCTACTTTTACATCTAATTTAGCCGCTTCTAATTGCAACTCGGCTTGTTTTATATCAGAACGATTCGCTAACAATTGCGACGGGATTCCCGCTTTAAATTGCGAAGGCAAAGCACTTACTAAACTCGCTTTGTCTCTCTTGATTTCTTGTGGATAACGTGCCAACAAGAAGTTGATTTTATTCTCCGTTTCTTTTATTTTTTGAAGAATATCAAATTCCATACTTCTAGAAGTCAATACTTCAGCTTCAAATTTCTGAACGGCTAATTCAGTAGCTCGAGCGGCTTCTTTCTGGATTTTTACAATTTCCAACGCATTTTTTTGAATTGCAATATTTTGTCTAACAATTTCTATTTGGCTATCATAAGCTATTAATTCATAGTACGAACTTGCAATTTCTGCAACCAAATTGGTAATCACAAAATTCTTTCCTTCAACAGTTGCCAAATAGCGGCTAATGGCAGCTTTCTTACTATTGCGTAATTTCTTCCAGATATCTACTTCCCAATGCGCATAAGCGGCTAATTTGTAATCTTGCAAGGCTTCTGGAAATTCATGTCCAGGTGTAATTTCTGTTGAGGCATCACCCGCACCTTGACTGGTATAACGTCCTACTTTTTCTACTCCTGCAGTCGCCCCAATGCCTACTGTAGGCAACAAAGCACCTTTACGCACTCGAATATCATTTTTAGCAATTTCAATTTCTTGCAAGGTTATTGCTAATTCTTGATTGTTTTGTATGGCAACGTCAATTAAATCAACAAGGTTTTTGTCTTTAAAAAAATTATGCCATTGAACGGTAGCCATATTTACAGTATCCTTACTTGTAGCAAACGCCTCTGGAAGAACAGTAGATGAAGCAGCAGACTTAATATCGGGTGCTTTACAGCTAATTACCGCAAGACACAAGCCCAGCGGAATAAAATATTTATTTACTTTAATTTTAAACATTATGATTCATTTCTTCAGTTAATGGATTTTCTTCTTCATTTTTAACAAATTTGGTTTTCTCTGAAATTGTACCAAAAATGTAATACAAACCAGGAATTACTATAACACCACAGAGCGTTCCTATTAGCATCCCTCCAGCAGCTGCAGAGCCTAATGTTCTATTCCCAATTTTACCTGGATCAGAGGCTAATACTAATGGTATTAATCCCGCAATAAAAGCAAAAGAAGTCATCAAAATTGGTCGGAAACGAACTTTTGCACCTTCAATGGCGGCATCAATAATTGAAGCACCTTGACTGTGTTTATGAGCCGCAAATTCAACAATTAAAACCGCATTTTTGCCTAATAATCCTATAAGCATAACAAAGGCTACTTGAGCATATATATTGTTTGCTAAACCAAATAATTTTAGAAATAAGAAAGCACCGAAAATTCCTGCTGGTAATGATAAAATGATTACAAATGGTAGAATAAAACTTTCATATTGAGCTGCTAAAACTAAATAAACAAAGCCAAGACAGATTAAAAATATATATAGTGCTTCATTTCCACGGGCAACTTCATCTGCTGAAATACCAGCCCAATCAATACCAAAACCCCTAGGCAAAGTCTCCTCGGCCACTTTTTTAACAATTTCTATGGCGGTTCCACTACTGTATCCTATTGCAGGGGCACCACTAATTTCAGCAGCATTATACATATTGTGTCTGGTGATTTCTGATAATCCATATACTTTTTTCATTGTCATAAATGAAGAAAAAGGAACCATTTCATCACGGTCATTTTTTACATATAATTTTAAAATATCTTCAGGTAGTGCTCTATATTCTGGCGCTGCCTGAACGATAACTTTATATTGTCGATCGTATTTAATAAAATTAGTTTCATAATTACTACCCACTAAAGTAGATAGTGTATTCATAGCGTTTTCTATAGTTACCCCTTTTTGTTGTGCAAGATCATTATCAATATCAAGAATATATTGTGGGAAACTGGCACTGTAAAATGTAAAAACTGAAGTAAGTTCTGGACGCTTTTTTAAAGCTGCAACAAATTCTTTACTTACAGTTTCCATTTTTTTATAATCACCAGAACCGGACTTATCCAATAATCGTAATTCAAATCCACCCGCAGCACCGTAACCCGGAACTGCTGGAGGTTGAAAAAATTCAATTGTTGCTCCAGGAATATTTTTAGTTTCTTCTTCAAGCTCTTTAATGATTTCCTCAACATTTAATTCTCGCTCATGCCAATCTTTCAAATTAATCAAACAAGTTCCGGTATTGGCTCCTGTCCCTTCGGTTAATATTTCGTATCCCGCAAGTGCAGAAACGGATTGTACACCATTAATTTTTTCTGCAACTTTTTGCAATTTTTCAGCTACCTCGTTAGTTCTTTCCAATGAAGATCCTGGAGGAGTTTGAATAATAGCATAAAACATACCTTGATCTTCCCCAGGAATGAATCCAGATGGTAAGCTATTATTGATGAAAAATATTCCTGTACAAAAAACTAATAGCACCCCTATTGATAGTGTTCTTCTATTTATGAATAAACTCAATATTTTGATGTAACCAGAAGTTAAAGTATTGAATCGATGATTGAATCCATCTAAAAATCGGTTTACTAAATTTTTTTGTCGGGTACGTCCGTGATTATTTTTTAGCATTATAGCACATAATGCAGGAGTTAATGTTAAAGCTACAATTCCGGAAAGAATAATAGCAGTTGCCATTGTGATTGAAAATTGACGATAAAAAATACCAACTGGTCCTGACATAAATGCAACCGGAATAAATACCGCAGCCATCAAGAAGGTGATTGCAATAATAGCACCGCCTATTTCAGACATTGCTTTTTTGGTAGCCTTTCTAGCAGAAAGATGTTCTTCTTCCATTTTAGAATGTACCGCCTCAATTACTACAATGGCATCATCGACTACAACTCCAATTGCCAAAACAAGAGCAAAAAGAGTAATTAAGTTGATGGTGATTCCAAATAATTGCATAAAAGCAAATGTTCCAATTAACGACACAGGAACTGCAATCGCCGGAATCAAGGTGGAACGCCAGTCCCCTAAAAATAAAAAAACTACTAAACCTACTAAAATGAATGCTTCAATTAATGTATGAATTACTTTATCGATAGAAGCATCTAAAAATTTTGAAACATCATAACTGATTTCATAATCCATCCCTTTAGGAAAAGATTTTTTTAATTCTTCTAATTTCGATTTAACGTCTTTAATTACTTGACTTGCATTACTTCCATACGATTGTTTAATTGAAATCGCAGCGGATGGTTTACCATCAATACTCGAATAAATATCATACATCGAACTTCCAAATTCAACATCAGCGACATCTTTTAGGCGTAGTAACTCGCCCTGAGGATTCGATCGAACTACTATATTGCCATATCCTTCCTTGGTAGTGTATCTTCCTTTGTATTTTAATACATATTCAAAGGCTTGTGATCGTTTCCCTGAACTTTCACCTGTTTTTCCTGGCGAAGCTTCTAAACTCTGATTACTTAGTGATTCCATAATTTCATCAGCCGATATTTTGTAGGCTAACATTCTATCCGGTTTCAACCAAATTCGCATGGCGTAATCTCGATTCCCAATAATATCTGCAAATCCAACTCCATTGACTCTTTTTAAATCAGAAAGAATATTGATATCGGCATAATTATATAAGAATTTTTGATCTGTTCCTTTGTCTTTACTGAACAAATTGATATACAATAGCATATTAGGTTCTTCACGGGTAATTTTTAAACCTTCTCGTACTACTAAGGGTGGTAATTTATTAATTACCGAAGCAACCCTATTTTGAATATTAATAGCGGCTTGATTAGGATCTGTCCCCAAATTAAAAACAACTTGAATAGAAGCTTCTCCATCATTTCCTGCATCAGATGTAATATATTTCATTCCAGGTACTCCATTAATAGCTCTTTCGAGAGGGATAACAACTGCTTTAACCATTAATTCTCCATTGGCTCCTGGATAAGCCGCAGTAATATTAACTTTAGGAGGAGATATAGAAGGAAATTGTGTGACTGGCAAGCCAGTTATTGCTAATACTCCCAAAAAAATAATAACCAGAGATATTACTATTGATAATACTGGCCTTTGTATAAATTTATTAAACATTGATTTATGATTTATAAGGATTGAATTTATTCTGCTTTTAATCTCAAATGCGAAATAACATCGAGTGGCTTTTTATAAATAAAGCTAATTTTATCATCGTCATTCACTTTTTGAACACCTTCAAGCAAAATTTTGTTGGTTTCATCAATACCACTTTTTATTACATACAGATCAGGTAGTTCACCTGTAATTTTGATTTCTCTAGAAGTAACAATATTGTTTTTATTTATAACAAAAACATATTTTTTATCTTGAATTTCGTAAACTGCCTTTTGAGGAATTATTAAAGTGTTGTTTACTGGTACTGTCATTAAAACTTTACCCGTTTGCCCATTTTTTAATAGTTTGTCTGCATTTGGAAAACTTGCTCTAAAAGCAATATTACCTGTTTCACTATCAAATTCACTTTCAATAACTTCTACTTTCCCTTTGTATTTAAAAATTTCATTATTGGCTAAACGTAAACTAATCGTCTTACTTCCTCGTCCACTTTTATTGGTTTGATATTCTAAATATTCCGGTTCAGAAACATTAAAATAAGCAAACATTTTACTGTTGTCAGAAAGACTGGTTAGTAATTCTCCCTCTTCAATCAAACTACCTAGTTTATTAGGAATTCGGTCTATAGTTCCTGAAAATGGAGCTCTTATTTCAGTGAAAGAGAGATGTAACTTTGCCAAGGCGACCTCGGCTTTTGCCATTTCTAATTTTGCTTGTGCCAAAGCTTGTTCATTTCTTGAAACTACATTTTTGTCAGCCAATGTTTTAGCATTTTGCAATTCAATTTCTGCCGATTTAGCTTCAGCCTTTGCTTTTAGTAATTCAGCTTCATACACTTTGGGCATAATTCTAAATAACAACTGTCCTGCTTGTACAAATTGTCCCTCATCTACGTAGATATTTTGTAAAAACCCTTTTTCTTGAGCTCTAAGTTCAATATTTCTAATGGAACGAATTTGTGTAACAAACTCTTTAGTAAAAGAAGTATCCATCCGAACTGGGTTAGTAACAGCGAATTTCCCTACTTCTTCTTTTCTTTCTTTTTTTGGAGTACAACTAATGATTAACATAAGGGCAATGCCCGTGAATAAAGATATTCTCTTCATGGTATAAAATAATATATTAAAGGATTGAATAGTAAAAATTGTAGATTCCTAAAATAAAATTACAATACCATTTAAAAGAAAATATTTCATATATCAATATAATGAAATAGCTCTACAAAATAAAGTTTAACTATTATTAAGAATCTAATTTTGGAGTTTTCAGATTCTAAAAACGCTGTTTTTAAGGTATAAAGGGGAAGACAATAAACCTAACGAAATATTGGTAGGATTGTAATGGCTATCTAAATAAGACACAAAAACAGTATCGAGATCCAATTGAGAATTGGTCTTCCGATATTTATTTAAAATTATTGTAGTAGCAGTATCTAGATTATCGTCATTATGATAGTCTTCTTCTAATTCAATATCAGTAAATTCAATTGCAATAAATGAACACTCTTTTGTTTTAAAAAGTTGTGTTAGATTTATTTTACTATTACTATTCTCAGTTATAGACGATTGAATATTCTGAGCACAATAAGCGTAATCATTCCCCAAGCCAAAAAGGAAAAAATAAATTGATAGTATGTGAAAAATTGTTTTCATTGGCCCACAAAAATAATCAAAAAAGATATATTATAGTTGTTTTTATATTTTTTATAACATTTTAAAAACTTTATTTACATCATAGTTATTTGTTTTGAAAAAGGAGAGTATTACATTTGAAACTTATTAAAACACTATGGCTCGATTTAAAGAAAACGATTTACCCAAATCAAAAATTACCTTAAGCGCACTTCAAAAAGCAACACTGATTTTTCAATATTCCGGCAAACACCGATGGAAGTTTTATGTGGGTTTGGTTTTCTTATTGTTTACTGGCGGAACCGCATTAGCTTTTCCAAAATTAATGGGTCTATTAGTAGATTGTGTTAAAAATAAAGATCTAGCACAAGCTAATTTTATTGCGCTCAGTTTAGTAGGTATATTATTTATGCAATCTATTTTTTCATTTTTTAGATTGTCTTTATTTGTGAATTTTACCGAGAATACTTTAGCTAATTTGCGTTTGGCATTGTACAGTAATTTGGTAAAGCTTCCAATGTCGTTCTTTTCTCAAAAGCGTGTGGGTGAATTAAATAGTCGTATTAGTTCAGATATTACCCAAATTCAAGACACATTAACGTCAACAATTGCTGAGTTTTTAAGACAATTTATTCTTATTATTGGTGGTATTGCTTTATTGGCTACAGAAAGTTTCAAATTGACATTGTTAATGCTTTCTGTTGTTCCTTTGGTTGCTGTTGCTGCAGTAATCTTTGGAAGATTCATCAGAGGTTACTCAAAAAAAGTACAGGATAAAGTGGCCGAAAGTCAAGTAATTGTAGAAGAAACGATGCAAGGTATTAGCATTGTAAAAGCATTTGCTAACGAATGGTACGAAATTGCCCGTTATAAATCTCAAATAAAAGAAGTAATTCAAATTGCTATCAAAGGAGGAAAATACCGAGGCTACTTTGCTTCGTTCATTATATTTTGCCTTTTTGGTGCTATAGTGGCGGTAGTTTGGTACGGAGTACAACTCAGTATCGCTGGCGAAATGAGTGTAGGTCAATTAATCTCGTTTGTTCTGTATTCTACTTTTGTAGGGGCTTCTTTTGGTGGTATTGCCGAATTGTATGCGCAAATTCAGAAAGCAATTGGTGCTACGGAACGTGTTTTTGAATTATTAGACGAAACACCTGAAAAAATTGAAGGCACAACAGCTCACCAATCTATTGAAAAAATTAAAGGAAATGTAAATTTCAAAAATGTAGCATTCAAATATCCATCTAGAAAAGAAATGACAGTATTAAAAGACGTTAGTTTTACTGCTGAATTTGGACAAAAAATAGCGATTGTTGGGCCAAGTGGTGCCGGAAAATCAACGATTGCGTCTCTCCTATTGCGATTCTATTCCGTTGCAGAAGGAAGTATTGAAATTGATAATAAAAATATTTACGACTACGATTTGGAACAACTTCGAGGCAATATGAGTATTGTCCCTCAAGATGTTATTTTGTTTGGTGGAACCATTCGTGAAAACATTGCGTATGGTAAACCTAATGCAACAGAAGATGAAATTTTGGCTGCAGCCCAACAAGCCAATGCATACAATTTCATTGAAAGTTTTCCTGATAAATTAGATACTTTAGTGGGTGAGCGCGGGGTGAAATTATCGGGAGGTCAAAGACAACGTATTGCAATTGCAAGAGCCTTGTTAAAAAATCCAAGTATTTTAATTCTTGATGAAGCCACTTCTTCATTGGACAGCGAAAGTGAAAAATTAGTTCAAGAAGCCCTCGAAATATTGATGGAAGGAAGAACGAGCATTATCATTGCACATCGTTTATCCACCATTCGCTCAGCTGATCAAATTTTAGTTTTAGATCAAGGAATAATAGCTGAACAAGGCACGCATCAAGAACTGATCGCTATTGAAAATGGGATTTATAAAAATTTAAGTAACCTTCAGTTTAGCAATTCATAAAAAAAACGCCATTCAACTGAATGGCGTTTTTTTTATGTTGAATTACAAACTTTTTCGACGGCTTCGCTCCGCTTTTAACATAGAGAGTTCTCGACTCGTTTGTCCCGCCACTGATGTGTTTTCTTCGGCACGGCGTATTAAATAAGGCATCACATCTTTAACTGGTCCAAATGGTAAATATTTAGAAACATTATACCTGTTAGCGGCCAAATTGTAACTAATATTATCACTCATTCCGTATAATTGTCCGAACCAAATGCGTTCGTCATTATTTTTTATTCCTCTTTCCTCCATCAAATGCATTAAAGTATACGAACTCGATTCGTTATGAGTTCCAGCAAAAATAGCCATTGATTCGATATGATCTAACATATACAAAACAGCTGCATCGTAATTAATATCGGTTGCTTCTTTTGAAGAGCAAATTGGCGTTGGGTATCCTTTTTGTTCTGCTCGTGCATTTTCCTTTTCCATGTAGGCGCCACGAACTAGTTTCATTCCAATAAAAAAACCGTCTTTTTTCGCTTGTTCGTGCAATTGTTTCAGATAGTCCAAACGATCCCAACGGTACATTTGTAGCGTATTAAATACTACTGCTTTTTCTTTATTGTATTTTTGCATCATTTGGGTAACCAAATCATCTGCAGCATCTTGCATCCAACTTTCCTCAGCATCAATCAATAAAGCAACATCTTTGTAATGAGCGGTTTTACAAACCAAATCAAAACGATCTACTACTCTATCCCATTCCTCTTGTTCTGAAGCTGACAAAGCAACTTTAGATCCAACTTTTTCGTATAAATCCAATCGCCCTAAACCGGTTGGTTTAAAAACCGCAAATGGAATAGCTTGACGTTCTTTAGCAAATTCAATCGTTTTTAAAGTCATGGCTAATGCAGCGTCAAACTGCGATTCTTCTTCTTTACCTTCAACAGAATAATCCAATACTGACGAAACGCCTTTGGTAAACATTTTATCCACAACTGAAAGGCAATCATTCTCATTTACACCACCACAAAAATGATCAAAAACAGTAGCTCTAATTAAGCCATCTACAGGTAAATGCGCTTTAATTGCAAAATTTGTAACCGCTGTTCCAATACGAACAAGTGGCTCATTGTCAATCATTTTGAATAAAAAATAAGCCCTATCTAATTCCGTATCACTTTTTAAGGCAAACGCAATTTGTGTATTATTGAATATATTTTCCATTAATTGTTATATTTTTTTACAAATATAGAGAGAGTTTTCAATACTATTAATCAAAAAATACCTTATTTTGCATTCTCAATAAATTCTCAATAATGCAGACGATTCAAGCCAACAATTATCCCGTTCATTTCAATGAAAAAGGCTACGAAGCCTTAAACTTACATTTGAAAGCAACCAAGTATTCTAATCTGTTTATCATAACAGATAGCAATACAAATGATTATTGTTTGCATCAATTTTTGCCTTATCTAGAAACTGATTTGACTATTGAAATCATCGAATTTGAAGCAGGTGAAATCAATAAAAATATTGACACTTGTATTGAAATTTGGAAAGTCTTAACTGAATTAGGTGCCGATAGAAAAAGTTTAGTCATCAATTTAGGTGGTGGAGTTGTTACTGATTTAGGGGGATTTGTGGCTTCAACCTTCAAAAGAGGGGTTGATTTTATACATATTCCTACTACTCTACTTTCTATGGTAGATGCTTCGGTTGGAGGAAAAACTGGAGTGGATTTGGGTAACTTAAAAAACCAAATTGGTGTTATCAATGTACCATTAATGGTTATAATTGACACACACTATCTTGAAACAGTTCCACAAAATGAAATGCGCTCCGGTTTAGCCGAAATGTTAAAACACGGGTTGATTTTTGATAAAAAATATTGGGAGCAATTTTTAGACATAAGTACTATTGATTTTTCTGATTTAGACCAATTAATTCATCGTTCGGTTGCTATTAAGAACGAAATTGTAATGCAAGATCCTACAGAGAAAAACATCCGTAAGGCATTGAATTTTGGACATACTTTAGGTCATGCTATTGAAAGTTACTTTTTGGAGAACGAAAACAAAACAACTTTACTTCATGGTGAAGCAATTGCTATCGGAATGATACTCGAAAGTTACATTTCATTACATAAAAATTTAATCACGGAAACCGAATACAATCAAATAAAATTTGTGATTAAAACTATTTATGATGATATCACTTTTGAGGAAAATGACATTCAACCGGTACTTGATTTGTTGATTCATGATAAGAAAAATGAATTTGGTACTATTCAATTTGCATTAATTGAAGGAATTGGGGCTATAAAAATCAATCAATTGGTTGAAAATGAATTGATTCTAAGCGCATTTCAGGACTATAAATCATAATCTTATTTTTAATTAAAAGGATTGCATTTCGTATATATATTTTTTTACATTTGCCTCGATGAAAACGAATCAAAACACAATGTACTACACGCTGAAAAACTGCTTAAACGTCAGTTCCTTTTTAAGGATGTGGAAACGCTTACGTGCTTTCAGAGGAAGTTTTAGTTTTGATATTTATCAGTATCTAAAAGCTGAAAATGAAAAACTTCAAATTGTGTATGCTAATATTCGAGTTTGAATTTTAGTTTAATTATTTTTTAAACTATATCTAATCTAAAATTCTGACAACTAAATGAATACTAAATATTTCGACTTAATCAATCAAACGTATTACTTCCCTCAAGAAGAATTTACTTTAAACAAAGATAACCTTCAATTTCACAACATTGATTTGATGAAATTAGTGGAACAATATGGAACTCCACTGAAGTTTACTTATCTCCCTCAAATTTCTAACAACATCAACAAGGCAAAGTCTTGGTTTAGAAAATCAATGGAGAAAAACAAATACGATGCAAAATACTATTATTGTTATTGTACCAAAAGTTCTCATTTTGAATACATTATGAATGAGGCTTTTAAAAACAATATTCATATTGAAACTTCTTCTGCTTTTGATATCAATATCGTTGAAAATCTTTTGGAAAACGGAAAAATCAACAAAAGCACTTATGTAATTTGTAATGGTTTTAAAAGAGACGAATATGTATCTAACATAGCACGTCTTATAAATACTGGGCATAAAAATACTATTCCAATAATCGATAACTTCGAGGAATTAGATTTACTTCAAGCACAAATTAAAGGTAAATTCAAAATTGGAATTCGTATTGCTGCCGAAGAAGAGCCTAAATTTGAGTTTTATACTTCTCGTTTGGGAATTGGTTACAAAAACATTGTCCCATTCTACAAAAAAGAAATCAAGGAAAATAAAAAATTGGAACTAAAAATGTTGCACTTTTTTATCAATACCGGTATCAATGACAATGCGTATTATTGGAATGAATTAGTGAAATGTATCAAAGTATATGTAGCTCTAAAAAAAGAGTGCCCTACCCTTGATGGATTGAATATTGGTGGCGGATTCCCTATCAAAAATTCATTGACATTTGAATACGATTACCAATATATGATTGATGAGATTATCAATCAAATTAAAATAGCTTGCGACGAAGCTGAAGTAGCTGTTCCAAATATTTTTACTGAATTTGGATCCTTTACTGTTGGCGAAAGTGGTGGAGCGATTTACCAAATCTTGTATCAAAAACAACAAAACGATAGAGAAAAATGGAATATGATTGATTCGTCATTCATTACCACTCTACCTGATACTTGGGCAATTAACAAGCGTTTTATCATGTTGGCTGTCAATCGATGGAATGATACATACGAAAGAGTTTTGCTAGGTGGATTGACTTGTGATAGCGATGATTATTACAATTCAGAACAAAACATGAATGCCATCTATTTACCAAAATACAATAAAGAAAAACCGTTATACATTGGTTTTTTCAACACGGGAGCTTACCAAGAAACCATTGGTGGTTATGGCGGATTGCATCACTGCTTGATTCCACAACCTAAACATATCTTAATTGATAGAGATGAAAATGGAATCTTAGCAACAGAAGTATATTCAGAACAACAAACTTCTGATGATGTATTAAAAATATTAGGATATAAAAAATAATTAAATAACCTTAAATTTATCTTTCAAGGAATACAATTTAATCCTATTTTCGTAAACGTATTTCCGATTAATAAAATAACAAAAATGAGCAAAGGACCAATTAGTCAATTTATTGAAAAACATTATTTGCATTTTAATTCAGCCTCTTTAGTTGATGCTGCAAAAGCCTACGAACAACAATTGGCAAATGGTGCCAAAATGATGGTGAGTATGGCTGGTGCCATGAGTACCGCAGAAATCGGTAAGATTTTCGCTGAAATTATTCGCCAAGACAAAGTACAAATTATTTCTTGTACAGGGGCGAATCTTGAAGAAGACATCATGAATTTAGTAGCGCACTCTCACTACGAAAGAGTACCGAACTACCGTGATTTAACTCCGCAAGACGAATGGGATTTGTTAGAAAGAGGTTTAAACCGTGTAACTGATACTTGTATTCCAGAACATGAGGCATTCCGTCGTTTGCAAAAACACATTTATAAAATTTGGAAAGACGCAGACGATAAAGGAGAACGTTATTTTCCTCACGAATTCATGTATAAAATGTTACTTTCAGGTGTTCTTGAAGAATATTATGAAATTGATTTAAAAGATAGTTGGATGTATGCTGCAGCAGAAAAAAACTTGCCTATTATAGTTCCAGGTTGGGAAGATAGTACTATGGGTAATATTTTTGCTTCTTACGTAATCAAAGGTGATTTGAAAGCCTCTACTATGAAATCAGGTATTGAATACATGACATATTTAGCCGATTGGTATCCAAAAAATAGTGCTAACGGAATTGGCTTCTTCCAAATTGGTGGTGGTATAGCCGGAGATTTCCCTATTTGTGTGGTTCCCATGTTATACCAAGATATGGAAATGCATGATATTCCATTTTGGAGTTATTTCTGCCAAATCTCAGATTCTACAACAAGCTATGGTTCGTACTCTGGAGCAGTTCCAAACGAAAAAATCACTTGGGGTAAATTAGATATTAAAACTCCCAAGTTTATTATTGAATCAGATGCTACGATTGTGGCTCCATTAATTTTTGCTTATTTATTAGACTTATAGAATAGACCCCCGTATGAAAAGAGTAATTGTTGACTACGCTAAACTTACCAATGAGATTTTAAACTTATTAGTTGAAAAATTTCCTGATGGTTATGATGATTCAGACATTATCCGTTTTAAAAATGCAAAAAACGAATTAGTTGAAGCTGTTGAAGTACGAACTGATGATACTATTTATTTAGTAAAAGTAAGTACCAAACTTTCAGATCGAATTGAAAACTATGATGAGGATGATGAAATCCTTAATGTAGCTGTTGAACCTATAAAAGAACTTGATCTAGACGAAGATGATTCTGATGAAGAATCTGAAGATGAAAATCTAGATAAAGCAGATAGCGATCCTGAAGACGGCGATGATGAAGACGACGATGATACTAATTTTGATGATATTGCTGACGACGATGATGAAGATGACGAATAATTATTAATTCGATCCCATACAAAAAAGGCTACCTATGAAAATAGATAGCCTTTTTTACTTTATATAAACCTTAGTCTTACAAATAGCGTTCTTCAAAAACTTTCTGATGGTGTTTCTGATGTCCAATTAACATAAAACCAAGGGCACGTACAGAAATAGGTTGATCTGATGCAATTCCTTTATTCAAAAGTTGTTCATCCGAAAAACTTTTAAATAGTAACAAATTAGAATGACGAACTGCCGCTAATTCTGTTAATAAATATTGTAAACCCCTTGTATTTGCTGAAGTATTATCAGCATAACTATTCTCGTCAAAACCAGGTAAAGGCGTAGTATCATTCCTAGAAATACGTAAAGCGCGATAGGCAAGAATTCGTTCCGTATCAATAATATGTTGGATTATTTCTTTTATAGTCCATTTTCCCTCTGCATACCGATAATCAAATTTGTCCATTGGTAAATTTTGAACAAACCGAATAAAATCATGTAAGCAAATTTCAAGTTCTTCAACTAACTCTACTTCTCCAGCTGCTTTAAAATAGGTTTCGCAATAAGCAGGATATTCATTTTGTTCTAATTGACTTGTTTTCATACTATTTAATTAAGCGGAGTTTCTACTAGCGTTGGTATTACCAAAAAGCGAGCGTGTTACGATTTTTTCGTATACTTTTATCAACTTTTCATCTGGATTTTTTTGTCTCAACAACTCATTAATCCTTGTTAAGCCATATTGCTGTATTGTCAACAAAGGCAACACAATACGCTCTCTAATTGCAATGGATGCTTTACCATCAGGATAGTTTTCCATTAACTCTTTGTGCCCCGCAATTTTTAACAATAGTCGTTTTGTTTCTAAAAATTCGTTATAAATGATTTTCCAAAAATCACCATATTCAGGATCCTTACTCATGTATGCAGTTAATGGAAAGAAGGATTTAGCTAATGACATCATACTGTTTTCCAATAAGGTTTTAAAGAACAATGAACCATCATATAATTCCTGTACTTTATCCCATTGATTTGTGTCTTCAAAATGCTTTAATGCAGTACCTACTCCAAAGAAACCAGGTACATTTTGTTTCAACTGACTCCATGAACCTACAAATGGAATTGCGCGCAAATCAGCGAAGTCTAAAGTTTCTGACTTACTACGTTTAGAAGGACGACTTCCAATATTAGTTTTAGCATAGTACTTTAGCGTACTCATTTTTTCTAAATAAGGAATGAATTTAGGATGATTTTTAAAACTTAAATATTTTTCATAACCCAATTCTGCCAATTGATCTAAAATAGCTTTTTCATCAACTGTTAATTCATTTCGTCCTTTAGCAAATACTTGATTGGTCACACCTGCACTTAACAAATTTTCTAAATTATGACGACAAGAATCTAAAGTCCCAAAATTAGAACTAATCGTTTGACCTTGTACGGTAACTTGAATCTCATTATTCTCAATTTTTGGCCCCAAAGAAGCGTAGAATTTATGTGTTTTACCTCCACCACGAGCAGGAGGTCCTCCTCTACCATCAAAGAAAATAGCTTTAATTCCGTACTTTCTAGAGATTTCAGTCAATGATTCTTTTGCTTTATAAATACTCCAATTGGCCATCAAATAACCACCATCTTTGGTTCCGTCAGAGAAACCTAACATGATCGTTTGCTTATTATTTCTTGATTCTAGATGTTTTGCATACGATGGATTAGTATACAACTTCTCCATAATTTCATGTGCATTTTGTAAATCATCAACCGATTCAAATAACGGAATAATATCAACCGAAGGCGCTGCCCAATTACTCAATTTAAAAAGAGCAAACGTTTCCATAACATTTAGTGCGCTTTCGTTATTACTAATAATATAACGGTTTGAACCAAACTCGCCATTATTGTGTTGAATTGTTTTGATAGCTTGAATAGATCCTAATGTAGAATTGGTCATTTCGTTCTGAAATGCAGCTGGATCTAAATCTCCAGTTACATTTGACAAAATATCAAATTTTTCCTTTTCAGAAAGTTCAAAATAATTGGCAGGAAATGTAGAACTTCCTGATTCTAAATAATAATTTACAACATCTTTAAAAACAGCATTATGTATTTTACTATTTTGACGAATGTCTAAAGTTGCAAAATGAAATCCAAATAAATTTACCTTAATTAAAAGAGCGTCTAACTGATCTACATACAAAGATTGATGCTGTTCAACAATTATTAATCGTATTTTTTTAAGTTGCGATTTAAATTCATCGAGAGTAATAAAGATTTCTCCTTTTGAATAAAAAACGGAACGATATAATTTTTGTTCTAATTCAGAAACCAAAGTATCTACACCCGAAAATGTCAACTTACGTTTCAAATTTCTCATTTCAATATAATAACATTTTAATATTGAAGTACGTAAGCGATCGGCTACTTTTAAAGTAATATCCGTGGTTACAAAGGGATTTCCATCACGATCACCACCAGGCCAAAAACCTAGTTTAATAAGCGGATTATTGATTGAATTTCCATTAAATAAATTTTTCTCTAAATAATGAACCATCTCACCTGCTGTTTCGTAAAAAACATTTTCAAGGTACCAAATCAAACTAACTGCTTCGTCATACGGATTGGGTTTTTCATTTTGAATAAAAGGTGTTTTCCCTAATTGCGCTAATAACTGTTTAATTCCTAGTAAATTATTATTTCGAATCGCATCAGTTAAATCGTTTATAATCCCTAAAACTGCACCCGGATAAAATTGGGTTGGATGGGCAGTTAAAACAGTTCGAACATTAAAGTTTTCTAAAAACTCCGTTAATTCAACCTGGTTGTTATTATTATCCGACTTTTCTTTAATGTCTCGCAAAGAACCTCTCCCTTCCATGTTATTTACTTTTGAAAAAGCGGCATCCTCAATGGCATCAAAAAGTACAATTTGACGTTCTATGTATTGAATAAAACGAAACATCAAATCAATCTTATCCGATTCAGAATCGGTTGGTAAGTATTTCTTTGTAAAAAAATCAACAATTTCTACCGGAGTTTCTTGTTTTTTAAATCCCGTATCGCAAACATCAGTAAATAAAGGAAGTAAAACCCCTGTATTGTCAATAGAATCAAATGGTAGCGTTATAAATACACTATTATAAATATGGTATTTAGAAAGTACATCTTGATTAAAACGTTCAATTTTAGGAAGCGTATACATAAATTAAGTAATAGTTAGTTGTTGTTGTAGTTGTAGTTGTAGTTGTTAAATCAAATGCCATAAAAAAACCCCAAGAATAAACTTGAGGTTATAATATATTATAGCGTCAAGTATTACATATTTTTAAAAATCGTATGCATCAAGCGCTTCTTATCATTTATACTTTCTTCCAATGAAATCATAGTTTCTGTTCTGTATACACCATCGATATCATCAATCATAAAAATTACATCTTTGGCATGCTTTGTATCTTTTGCTCTAATTTTACAGAATATGTTAAATTTACCAGTAGTAACAGAAGCAACTGTCACAAAAGGAATTTCATTAATTCGTTCTAAAACAAATTTAGTTTGAGAAGTATTGTTAAGAAATACACCCACATATGCTATGAATGAATAACCTAATTTGTCGTAATCAAGTACAAGAGAAGAACCCATAATAATTCCGGCATCTTCCATTTTCTTAACTCTAACATGCACTGTACCTGCAGATATTAATAATTTTTTTGCAATATCCGTAAATGGAACTCTAGTATTGTCAATCAACATATCTAAGATTTGGTGATCTACTTCATCTAAACGAAACTTACTCATAATTTTTTCAATTAATATTATTAATTAGCGAAAACAAAGTATAAAATTATACATAAAATTCAATTAAAAGATAATAAAACTATTTTTTTATCAATCCATTCACAAATTCTATGCTTTTATCTAAATAAAAATTGGCTTTTTGATCTAATTTAGGAATAGTGCCATAATCTTCTGAATAAATAGCTCCTTGAGCATCGTACTCAACATGACCAAAACGATTTTCTAAATCATCAATTTGATTAATATAAGCATTAAAACAAATTTGATTGCCAATCAATTCTTCTTTGTATTGTGCTGCAAAATTGATGATTTTTTCCTTACCATCATAATAAATTTTGATATTTTTATACAAAAAATCACAAAAAACGGGATTATTTTGTGAAATATTCAAATATTCATCGATTCTATTGCTAACTATATCGTTTTCGTTAATTGTAGTAAATGCCGAAACTAACGATATAAATACAAATTTTCTGGTTTGCTCTCTTTCATAATCATTTTGAAAATGACCGGCTTCAAATAGGATAGTTGGCACACCTAAAGACTGAAACATATCGCCAATACAGTTAATATTAAACGAATCATCAAATCGTCCTACTTGACCTGGAATACATTGTTGCAACTCTTTATTTATGCCAGCAATTACATTTATTGCTTTCATTCGAGTGGTATTAACTTCTCTTTCTTCGTTATACGAAGGCGCTAAAAAAGACATTGTAGCTGGTTTACCTGTATTGGCTACGCCGAAAATGGTTCGTTGATCGTGAAGATTAAAACAATAATCAGGTTTAAATCGCTCGAATGTTGCACGCAACAGCTTACTTTCAGGTTGTGTTAAATCCTGTGAATCCCTATTCAAATCAACCGAATTTGCATTTGCACGCGTATACAAAGTAGCTCCATCAGGATTTAACATTGGAATGCAACAAAAAGTATATTGGTTTAAGAATTGATTAGCTATATCAGTTCCGCTTTGCAAAAAGTTTAAAAAATCAAAAAGTCCTTTTGTAGTTGTACTTTCATTTCCGTGCATCTGTGACCATAGAAAAATTCGGGTTGCCCCAGATCCAATTTGGTATTCATAAATTGATTTACCTAAAACAGATTTACCAATTTCTTGCAATTGATTTTCTGTATTTAATCGTTGTAAAATGGGTTCTATATGCTCTAATGTAATGTAACGACCCTGAATCGATTGTTCTTTATTTTGAACAAATAACACTTCTAAATTCATAGTTTCTAATTTGATTTTACAAAAGTAAACATCTTTATATTTACAATTGTAAACTGATGATTAGATGTTAAATTCAATTATGTAAACAGTATTTGCGACAATTGAACTCTTTTAACCGGTATAGGAATTACCAATTGTAAACGAATTTATAATTATTATATAAATTACTATTATTCAGTGATTTAATTACTATTATCTAATTTAAAAATTTAATTTAATTTCAGTTATTTTATCTTTTTAACTACGATATTATAGTATGTTTTTATTATTTTTATTACATTTGTAAACAAAGTAATTTTAGATCCACTTCTACAATGGTAAACATCGATGATTTCGTAAAAAGATTAGAAACACTATTGGAATACTACAATTTAAACGCCTCTTCTTTTGCAGATAAAATTGGCGTACAACGCTCTAGTTTATCTCACCTCCTATCTGGAAGAAACAAACCCAGTTTAGATTTTGTATTAAAAATTTTGGAAGTTTTTCCGGAAGTAGATTTGTATTGGATCTTAAATGGAAAAGGAAGTTTTCCAAAAACAAATAACCTAGATACACTAAAGGTGCCTACTTCTATTCCAGTGAATGACACTTCAATAAATACCAATTTGTTTTCTGAAGTTCAAGAAATTAAAAATACTCTTCCTGTACAAGAAAAAATTACAGAAAAGTTACCTGAATCTGTTTCAAGCGAAATAGAGAAAATTGTTTTCTTTTATAAGAACGGAACTTTTAAAGAATATAAACCGAATTAAGATTCTTTTACACGATAGCCATATTCTGGAATTTTACCCGTCACACCTACAAAGTGTTGATTAAGCACTTTACAGTCTGCTTCATAATCACCTGAAGGGAGTAATGGCTGCCCAAATCGCACTTCTTTTTTACCAAAATCAAAAGCCACTGGAATAATTGGCACATTTGCTTTCAAGGCAATATAATAAAAGCCTGTTTTAAGTTCGCTTACGTATTTACGTGTTCCTTCAGGCGCAACGGCTAAACGGAATGTTTCTTTTTTATCAAATATTGCTGCAATAGAATCAACTTTATTCAAACCACCAGTTCGATCTAAGGCTGCTCCACCCATGTATTCAAAATAGGAGCCAAAAGGAAAACGAAATAATTCCTTTTTGGCTACAAAATTCATTTCAAGACCCACAATTCCTCTTGTGAAAATGCCTAAATAAAAATCGTGCGCACTTGTGTGAGGCATCACCATCATTACACACTTCTTTATTTTAGGATCAATGGTGCCAACGATCCTCCAACCCATGATTTTGATAAACAACCATTTGTAGAACTGCTTCTTCATTCTTTTAAAATTTATTGCAAATAAAACAATTAAAATCTTATTTTTGAATAAATCCCCACATTATGATTCGTAAATTCCTGAGTTATCTCATTCCCATAACTATATACAAAACCAAATCCAGTTGGAGTAAATCCATTGAAGTTACTTGGGCAAATGGTGAATTAATGATGGATTCTAAGAACACGAACTATTCCTACGGAAGTTTACAACGCATTTTACGATTGGGATTGAAAAAAATTGGCTTCCGCCAAATTAAAAGCATGAGTAAAATCCTAGTACTAGGTGTTGCAGGTGGTAGTGTAGTTAAGACTTTATCCCATGAAATTAACTTTAGAGGAGCTATTACGGGTGTAGAAATTGATCCTGAAATTATTAAAATTGCCAACTCTTATTTTCATCTAGATCAAATCCCAAACCTTACCATTTTGATTGCAGACGCTTTTGAATTTGTTTTACAAGCCAACGAAAAGTACGACTTAATTATTGTTGACATTTTTCAAGACACTAAAATGCCTGGATTTTTATTCGAAAATTTCTTTACCCAAAAGCTTTGTTTTTTACTTCAAGAAAAAGGCTTTATATTGTTTAATACCATGGTATTAAATAATAATGATAATCAAAGAAATAAAAAATATTGTGAAGAATTTTACCAACCCAATTTTAAATTAAAAACAATACCGCGTGTTGAAAATCACAATGAATTAATCCTAATTGAACGAATTAAATAAAATATTTTTTTAGTACCTTGTATTGGTGTAAATCAAACGTATAATGAGAAAAACAGTTAGAAAATTATTTTTAGGGAAGTCATCTAACGGATTACAAGCCGAATGCAATCCAATCCAAAAAAGAATTCAAAACATAAAATCCATTTGGAACAACGATCATCAAGATGACAACGGATTAGAGAAGATTTTAAGATTGCTCCTTTCCTCTTCTCTTTTATTATTTCCCGGTATCTACATCAAGTATTTTTCAAGAAAAAAAGGAATCGAATACCAAGATTTAGCAATTGATACTTACATTTTACTTAAGGTAATTTTTCCAATAGTCATTTTAATAAACCAATGGTACACTATTGATTGGGTGGTTATAGTTATGACGTATTTGTTTTTAGAAACTATATTTTACATTCCAACTTTAATTTTCGCTTCTGATTTGTTCTCTAAACCACGGTCGTATAGAAGGTCAATGCTATTATTGTTTTTTAATTATTTAGAAATTGTATTAGCGTATGCAGTTTTTTATTCCTGTGGTAACTATTTAAACAAACCTTTTGAGCATTGGTTTGATGCAGTATATTTTAGCGTAATAACTTCTTCGTCAATTGGATATGGTGATTATCATCCAGTGATGACCATGGGTAAGTTTCTAGTAAGCACTCAGGCATTACTTTTCTTATTCTTTATTGTCCTTTTTTTGAATTTTTTCTCAACTAAGGTAAAAAGTAAAGGGTATTTTGATCACGAAAATCAAGATTAATTAAAGCATTTTTCTAGCTTTTTCTAAATCTTCAGGAGTATCAATTCCAATTCCTACGTGAGTCGTTTCGACCATTTTGATGCGTTTACCAAATTCCAAATAACGCAATTGTTCCAGTTTTTCGGATGCTTCCAAAGATTGCATTGGCAAACTGTAAAAATCAAGTAACGCTTGTTTTCTAAAAGCATAAATACCAATGTGCTGAAAATAGCGTACGCCTACATTTTTCTCTCTTGGATACGGAATTACCGAACGGGAAAAATACAAGGCAAATCCGTTTTGATCTACCACTACTTTTACATTATTCGGATTATTGATATCGTCTTCATTGGTAATTTCTCGCATTACAGATGCTAAATCTACTTGTTTAGCCGAATCCTTTTTAAATACTTCTATCACTTTTTGCAACGGATCAATATCAATAAATGGCTCGTCACCCTGAACATTGACTACAATATCAACGTCTAAATGCTGAACTGCTTCAGCAATTCGATCACTTCCTGACTCGTGTTCTTTAATACTTTTAATGGCTTTACCTCCATTGGAAACAATTTCTTCAAAAATAATATCCGAATCAGTTACCACAAAAACATCATCAAACAGCTTGGTAGAAAGCGCTGCTTCGTAAGTTCTCAAAATGACTGTTTTTCCTCCTAAATCTTGAATTAATTTAGCGGGGAATCGCGTGGAAGCGTAACGCGCGGGAATGACTGCTATTGTTTTCATTCTTATGTGTAGTAATTAGTAGTATCAATATTAGATACAAATTTAATTAATTTTTTGACTTATTTCTTGTTGATTACTCCACAAAACTATCGTCTTTGAATCCAATCAAATACAATTTGTTTTTAGCCCGTGTCATCGCAGTATACAACCACCGAATATAATCGTTGTTAATTCCATCAGGTAAATACGGTTGTTCAATAAAAACTGTGTCCCACTGCCCTCCTTGCGATTTATGACAGGTAATAGCATACGAGAATTTCACTTGCAAGGCATTAAAATAATCGTTGTTTTTAACTTTCTGGAATTGCTTGAATTTGGTTTCCCCTTCGTAATCTTTCATCACTTCTTGGTACAAACGATTCGACTCTTCATACGTCAGTGAAGGTGATTCACTTTTTATGGTATCCAAAAGTAAAACCGTTTCTAATGGTTTTTGATTGGGATAATCGACCATTCGGATTTTTACTTTGGCAAATTGAAAACCATACAATTCTTGGATGCCAAATATTTCTAATACTTCTATAATATCGCCATTGGCAATAAATCCGGCTTCATCGGAATCTTTGAGCCAAAAGTAATTGTTCTTTACTACCATCAAAAAATCTCCCGTTGACAATTCGCTTTCCCGGTCTAAAATTCGAGTTCGGATTTGTTCATTATACTGATTGGCTCGTTTATTAGAACGAACAATGAATGCCGTATCTTCTATACTATAATTGCTGTATGCAGAATGAATAGCGTCTTGAATGTCATAGCCATCGGTCAAACGTACAATGTCTTTAAATTGATTCACGTCAAACTGAAAATCAGATATAAACGAATCTTTCAATAACTCCCTCAATGCTGTGGCATTGAATAAAATTCCAGAACTTTCCTCCTGACGCATCACTTCGTCTAATTCTATAGACTCTATTTCTTTATCATAATGCACCGCCAAAGTATGAGTATCTAAAGCTGGACTGATATCTAAATTGACGGGTGTTAGCTGGGCCGTATCTCCCAAAAGTATCATTTTACAATTGGTTCCCGAATACACATACGAAATCAAATCATCCAACAAAGAGCCATTCTCATAGAGTTTTGAATCTGAATTGGTATCCGAAATCATCGAAGCCTCATCAACAATGAAAATAGTGTTTTTGTGTTTGTTGGGCTGTAAGGTAAATGAAACGCCTCCTCCAGAAGATTTCTTTGGAAAATATATTTTTTTATGAATGGTAAAAGCAGGCTTATTCGAATAATTAGCAATCACCTTAGCCGCACGACCTGTTGGTGCTAGCAAAACATATTTTTTATTAATCTCTATTAAATTATTGACAATGGTAGAAATTACGGTCGTTTTTCCTGTTCCTGCATATCCTTTCAAAACAAAAATGGTATTGTTTTCCATTTCGGTTAAGAAAATGGCAATCTTTTGAAAAAAGATATCCTGCTTGTACGTCGGCTCAAACGGGAATTTTTTCTTTAAAAGGCTGTAAAATAAGGAGGAATTCATTAGGATTAATTTGATTGCAAAGTAAACAATTGCAATGACAAAAATCAATTGCAATTGGAAAAATCAATGATAAAAATAAATAGCGAGTTCCAAAATTAATTTGATTTCTTTATTGATTTTTGAAATTGATATTGAAATTGATATTGAAATTGCTATTGAACTTGATTTTTGCCATTGAAGTTGATTTTTCGTATGTTTGCATTGTTGAAAAAAATGATATGAACACAAACATCACCGAAAAGAGTTATAAAAAACTATCGATTCAAGTTGCCTTGAATGGATTATCTTTTTGTTGTTTCGATACACTCAACAATACCATCACTGCTTTCAACGAAATCCGATTTGATACGTTTCATAAAGCTACTAAAACCGAAGATTTGTTTGCAGATGCATTTAGTGATTTTCCAGAATTAAAGGAGTCGTACGATGAAATTTTAGTGATTCACAATAACAATCTTTCAACGTTTGTACCCGAACCTTTATTTGACGAAAACTTTTTAGGAAGCTATTTACAATACAACACTAAGGTTTTTGAAACTGATTTTTTTGCTTTTGACGAAATTGCCAATTGCCAAATGAACACCGTTTACATTCCGTATGTGAACATCAATAATTTTTTTATTGATCAATTCGGCACTTTCGATTACAAACATGCTAATACAATTTTGGTATCTAAATTACTGATTGGTTCCAAAAACAATCCAGAGAAAAAAGTATTCGTACATTTCAATTCGGGGCATTTTGAAATTATTGTAGTTCAAAACCAGAAATTATTGTTTTTCAATTCTTTTGACTACGCTACTCCTGAAGATTTCTTGTATTATATTTTATTTACTGCTGAACAATTGGGTTTAAATCCAGAAGAATTTCCTTTAGAATTGATTGGGAAAATTGATACTGAAAGTGACTATTACCAATTAGCTTATAAATACGTTCGCAATATATCACTACTAGAAGTAAGTGATTTACAAGCTAAAAATAATTTTTCAGAAGCAGAAAACAGAACTCATTTTATACTTTTTAATTCATGAGAATTATTTCAGGCAAATACAAAGGTCGCCGTATATTTCCTCCTAAAAACCTTCCTGTACGCCCAACCACCGACATGAGTAAAGAAGCCTTATTCAATGTTTTGAATAATCATTTTAGTTTTGAAGGACTTAAAGTATTGGACTTGTTCTCGGGAACAGGGAATATCAGCTTCGAATTTGCTTCAAGAGGAAGTTCGCCCATAACTTCTGTGGATGGTGATTTTGGTTGTGTTAAATTTATCAAACAAATTGCTTCTGAATTTGATTTCAATATTGCAGCTACAAAAAGTGATGTTTTTGCTTTCTTAGAAAAAAATAAAACTACTTACGACATCATTTTTGCAGATCCTCCTTACGGTTTAGACCAAAAAACGTTTGAGAAAGTTGTTACTTTAGTTTTTGAAAGAGGACTTTTAGAAGAAGAAGGTATGTTGATTATTGAACATTCCAAATACACTAAAATGGAACATTTGCCACATTTTTCTTTTCAGAAAAGTTATGGTGGATCTTTCTTTAGCTTTTTTGAGATTGCTACTTCAGAAGACGAAGTAGAATAGTTTTTAATTAAAAATAAAAAAAGCAGACCTATAAGCCGGATTCTGTCTCCGTAAAACGGAGCCTTATCATTTATCTAGATCTTACATTGCTGTAAGACTCAAGCTATCTACCCTTCAACAACGGACGAGAAGCCCTTAAATGCTGATATACTTGATATTTCACCGCATAGAGTTTACCTGGTTTCACTACAGCATTACCTGTACATACTTTCTGTT
>JACCDZ010285603.1_pt1 | contig 64030 bp, 56 predicted proteins | sample 7449551 | NCBI WGS metagenome assembly JACCDZ01 (sample SAMN15323452, study PRJNA562643) | freshwater metagenome | isolation source: river surface water | place: USA:Blue River Watershed | collected 2017-08-18 | reverse complement strand
CGTGGCGGTCTTGCCGTTGTATTTGCTGCGCATGGAATAGTCTTTGGCGCCGAGCTCGGCATGACCGACATCGCGCACGCGCACCAGCGAGGCATCCCCCTGGCCGGCGCGCAGGATGATGTTGTCGAACTGCGCGGCTTCGGTCATGCGCCCGGATGTAGCGACCGGGAAGGTTTGTTGCACACGGCCCTGTGTCGGCGACTGGCCGAGGCGGCCGGCGGCATATTGTTCATTCTGCTGTGCCACGGCTTGCTGGATGTCACTGGCGGTGAGGCCGAGCGCCGCCATGCGGTCCGGTTTCAGCCAGATGCGCATGGCGTAATCCGGTGAGCCCATGATGGCGGCCTGGTTGGCGCCGGGAATGCGCTTCAGCGCATCGAGTACATAGATGTTGGCGTAATTGGCCACATAGGTCTGGTCGTAACCGTCATCCGGGGCATAGACGGCGATGATCATGAGGAAGCTCTGCGAGCGCTTCTGCACGGAAACGCCCTGTGCCTGCACGGCATCCGGCAATTGCGGCAGGGCCAGGTTGGCGCGGTTCTGCACATCTACCTGGGCCAGCGCCGGATCGGTGCCGATCTTGAAATAGGCGGTGATGGTGGTGTTGCCGGTGGAGGAGCTGGATGAGCTCATGTACAGCATATTGTCGGCGCCGTTGATCTGCTGCTCCAAGGGGGCGGCGACATTCTGCGACACCACCTCGGCACTGGCACCGGGATAGCTGGCACTGACGGTAATGGTGGGCGGTGAAATGTCCGGGAACTGGGCGATGGGCAGATTCACCATGGCCACCAGACCGGCAATCACCAGTACGATGGAAATGACCGAGGCGAAAATCGGCCGGTCGATGAAGAAGTGCGAAAATTTCATGGCGCTGCCCTCAGTGCTTTTTGGCAGCGGCGGCGGAGACTGCTCCGGCTGCCGCAGGGCCCGTCGGGCTTGCAGGGGCAGCGATGATTTTCACGGGCGCTTGCGGTGCCAGCCGCATGAAGCCGTCGACGATTACCTGATCGCCATCATTCAGGCCCTGGCGTATCACCCAGTCATCGCCAGACCACTCACCGGTTTGTACCGGGCGCTGCAGGGCCTTGCCGTCTTTGACGACCCAGACATAGGTGCCGCGCGGTCCTTGCTGCACGGCTTTTTGCGGCACCCGGAAGGCGTTGGGGCGGCTGATGCCGGAAACGGCAACGCGCACGAACTGGCCGGGGCGCAGCTGGCCTTCCGGATTGGGAAATTCCGCACGGATCAGGAAGGAGCCGGTGTTCTGGTTGTAGGTGGCGTCGGCAAAAGTGATGTGGCCTGCGTGCTTGTAGCGGCTGCCGTCGGCGAGGTTGATGTTCACGATGAATTTGTTTTTTTCCGGCGTGCTCAGTTCGCCACGTTCCTGTTCGGCACGCATGGCCAGCGCTTCGTTTTCCGAGATGCTGAAATTCACGCGCATGGGGTCCAGTGCAGCCACATAAGTCAGCAGGCTGTTGCCGGCATTGATATAGGAGCCGGGCTGCTGTTTGGCGAAGCTGCTGAGGCCCTGCACCGGCGAGGTAATCAGCGTGTAGGAGAGGTCCAGTTCGTTTTGCAGGACCTTCGCTTTGGCGGCTTCCACGGCGGCCGCGGCGGCCGATTCGCTGCCGGTGGCATCGTCCAATTCTTTTTTGCTGACGGCATCCTGTGCGGCCAGCGGCTTCACGCGATTGAGGTTGGCGCGTGCCGTGGTCAAGCGTGCCTGCTGCTCGGCCAGTTCGGCTTTGGCGGCGGTGAGCTGCGCCTGGAAAGGCTTGGGATCAATCTGGAAGAGCGGCTGACCGGCATTCACCATCGCGCCTTCGGTATACAGCCTGCGGTCCAGATAACCGGTGACGCGGGCGCGGATTTCCACCTGCTGCGAGCTTTCGGTTTGGCCCACGAAGTCGGCGGCAACATCGACATTGCCGGAATGCAGTGTGATGGCCGGAACTTCGGCCGGTGCTTTGGCCGGAGCGGAAGATTTCGGGTCATCACAGCCGCAGAGAAGGGCAGAAAGCAGCAAAAGGCTGGCGGGCAGCAGCGGGCGGGAAAGGGTCATGATCATCCTTGTGATGCAGTCCTGAGGCTGCAATTTTGTTGAAGCCGGCGGTGTGGACGCCTTGAGCTGCGACACACGCGTGCTCAGGGGATTCTGCTGATGCTGCATGCGATCGGCAAGACGCGTCATATCGTTTTGGCTTTTCTTTTGACAGGCCCTATACTGCGCGCCGCCCGCCCCCTGCCGTTTCTGCGCCGGGGCGGTCCGCTGTGGCAACCCTGTCGGTTCCCCCGCAACGCTAAGCAGCAAATCCCGCCAGGTCCGGAAGGAAGCAACGGTAGCTGTGATGTGTGTGCCGGGGTCGGGCTGGCAGGGGGGCCTTCCCTTTTTATGTTCATGGCGGGACGTCCTGTCCCGCCATGAACACGCAAAGTCCGGCACTGCGCCCGCAGGAAGTCCCCTTGGGGGATCCGGACTTTGCTCCGCCGGCCTTGGATGCTCCCGGCATGCCAAGGCACTCCCCCCATTCCTGTAGGCCGCAGGCGGTCATCCGGCCCGCCTTGTTCTCCGATCTGGCTGCTGAGTGCGCGATGCTCTATCCCCCTTTGTTCCAGTCCATCGGAATAGACATCCAGTCTTTCTGGTAGTTCCTGTTTCCGAACCAACAGCCTGCCAAGAGAATGCGTGAAGGACGTTGAGTCAACTGAGTTAGGCCGCTTCACCGGCCCACTTCACCTACGCCTCCGACAGTGAAAAAAGCAGCGCAGTTAATCGCGAGTCGCAAGCGCGCGAGCAGCATGCGGATGTGTTTATCGACGGGAGCGTCATGCATCGGGTGAAGGGCGCTCCGCAGAGCCTGCCCCGGCAAGCTTTAGTCCGGGGAGTCGCATTTCCTTTGCTTACTTTCCTTTGGCGACATCCTCACGAAGTGAGGTGAACGCCCGCTTTGTTGGGCGGCCCGAAGGGTGAGGCCGTAGGCCGAATAAACAAAGGAAAGTGAGGCCCCGCCGGCAGGGCGCAACGCGATTGCAAATAAACAGCCGGTGCAAGCTCATCGGAGCACTTCACCCAATCCCCGACAGTGCAACAATCCCCGCACTCCTGGGTGATGCAAAAGCAAAAGCCCAGCGCGCGTATACAGGGGCCGTGGGTAAACAATCGGGATGGCGTCGGGCTCAAGCCCGACCTGGAGCCGAAGAAAGTCAGTGGGGCAAGAAAAGCATCGCGGATAAATCCGCTCCCACAAGAGCTGGCGAAAAGACCGTCGTACTCAGCCCGCCAGCACCGGCTTGCGCAAAGCCTGCGGCGTCAACCCCGTCCAGCGCTTGAAAGAGCGGCGGAAGTTGGTGGCGTCGTGGAAGTGCAGGTGGCGTGCCACGGCTTCATTGTCCCAGCCCTTGAAGTGCAGCAGGTAGAGCGCGACATGCTTGCGTACCAGATCGTGCTGTGCCTGGAAGCTGGTGTCGTGTTTGTGCAGACGGCGCTTGAAGGTGGCCGGGCTCATGCCGAAATCGTGGGCGGTTTCTTCCAGACTGGCCGGTGTCTGTACACGTTGTAGCAAGTAGTCATACACGGCCAGCAGGAATGAGCTCTGATAGCCCGCTGCAAGCAGATCGCGCTCCGCACTGGGCCGTAGTACCCGTGCTGCTGTGGCCGAGCCTCGTGGCCAGGGATGCTGCAGCCATGCACGGTCGATCAGCATGGCGTCTACGCGGGCATTGAAGTGCAGGTCTGCGCCAAGGTGTACAAGGTGCTGCTCGCGGTAATCCGGAGCGGCGCTGTCGAAATGAAATGTCCAGGGCAGATGTTCGCCACTGAGCCAGCGGCACAGGGCGGTGACGGCCGTGAGCTGCATCTCCACCAGGAATTTTTTCTGAGTAGCGCTACCGCAGGCATCCACCCAGTAAAGGCCGGTCTGTTTTTCACTGTGCAGGCGGCGTGCGGCCAGCAAGGGAAACAACAGCGGCTGGAAGTGCACCAGCATGTCCAGTGCCTCAGCAAGATTGCCGGCCTGCATGAGCATCTGGCTGACTGTGCCGTAATGGCCGGGCAAGAGTCGCTGGCCGAGCAGAAAGCTGGTGTCGTTCGCATCCAGACAACGTTCTGTATTTTCGAGCAGACGCAGGAAGCGGGACGGGCAGAGGTGCGCGCGGCCGGCGAGCAGGTCTTCATAAAAGAGACCGGTGCCACGTAGCAGCCGGTGCAGGTCGATGTCGCGGCTCTGCGCAAAATCGACCAGTACGGCAGCTTGGTGGTGCGACGCAATGAAGCGCGTGTCGCACTCGTAGTAGGGACTGCTCAGTGTCATGCCGTGTTCAGACCGGTGCCGTCACATGCGGCGCTGAACGCCGCATGTGCTCCAGCGACTGGTTCAGCTTTGCCAGCAGGCTGTCGGCGGGTTCATTAGCCGGTGACACGGCAATACGTGCGCTCAGCGCGATACGGCTGCCATCACGCCGGCTGCGGTGCGAGAAGTGATTTATCGCTGCGCTCAGCTCAGCGGCAATGCGCAGTGCTTCGTCCTCGCTGGTGTCCGGCAAGAGCATGGCAAAGCGGTCGCCGGCGTAACGGCAGAGCAGGTCGCAGGTGCGCAGGTTGAGCAGCAGCAGATGCGATACCGCCTGCAAGAGGCGATCACCTTCACCATGACCGTGCTCGCGGTTGATGTGATGAAAGTCATTGATGTCGAGCAGGACGAGGGCTGCCTGCTGTTGCGGAAAGCGCGCGTGTTCCAGCGCGAGCTGTTCACGCAGGTAGGCTGCCGGCGCCAGTTGGGTGTTACGGTCAACGCCGCGATGTTCACGGAAAATGCGCTCCCGCTTTTGCATCTGTTCGCTGAGGCTGAGTTGCTCCTGGCGCCAGAAATAGATGCCGGCGGTAAGCACCAACATGCCCAGCGGCATGAACAGTGATTCCATCCAGTGATCCCAGACCTGTGCGGAGGGGATGGCGAATATCTCGTCCATGAAATCCGCCCACATCGACAACATGATGCCGCCCAGACCCAGCACAAGCAGTTGCGTGACTCGGCCACGAGGCCGGCTGCTGAGAATGAGCAACAGCCAGCAGGCCGTGAACAGGGCCGATCCGCCTTCGCCGGCAATATCCATCCAGCTGATGGCGGACAGGACTTTGAGATCTCCTGCCGTGGCAAAGAGCGCTGTGCAGGCGAGGAGCAGAAGCAGCAGCAGGGCCAGCGGCAGGAGATGCAGTTGCAGCAGGGACTTGGTGGGCATGTCTTAAGGGCCGGGGCAAAAAGTCGGGACGCTATAGCACCAGTCTTTTATGACAGTGCCGTGTCGGTCGCTTGGTCGGGGGGTGCGATCAGCTCAGGCTAAATTTTCCTGCACACTGCCGGAAGCAGGATTGGTGGGCTCAATGCGCCATGCCGGCGGCGCAATCCTGCCAGCAGCGCCGCCCGGCAGCAGGACAGGCCGGTCCTATCAGCTCAGAATGCACGCCCAAACCTTGCCAAAGCCCTGCCTGCGGCCTGTTGGCAGGCGAGCTGTCACCAAAATGAAATTTCTCCTTTCCAGTATGCGCGGCCATTACCGCGCCATTTGGCCGGTGTGCTGCACTTTGCCAAGGGGAAATATCGTGAGCCGTCAGAAAAATCCTGTTGTCATGTCACGTCGTCGCCATCGTCTTGCCGTGGCCATTGCCACGGCCTCTCTCAGTTTTTATGCCGTTGCTGAAACGGCCACTGATGCCGATGTACAGGAGCTGGGCGAGGTGATGGTGGTTGGCCAGGCGGCCAGCATCAGTAATGCGCTGGATGTGCAAACCGCTGCCGGCAATATCGAAAGCGTGGTGCATGCCGACGGTATCGGTCAGTTGCCCGACACCAATGTCGCTGAAGCCCTGCAGCGCGTACCCGGCGTGTCTACAGAGCGCGATCAGGGTGAAGGCCGTTTTGTGCGTGTCCGCGGTTTGGGCCCGGATCTCAATACCGTGACCGTTAACGGCTCGCTGATTCCCTCGCCTGAAAGCGACCGCCGCGCGGTGGCCATGGACGTGATTCCGGCCGACATCATCCAGTCCCTCACGGTCGTCAAAACCCTGACGCCGGATATGGATGCCAACTCCCTGGGCGGCACCATCGAGGTGAAAACCCTCTCCGCCTTTGATCACGATGCCCTGTTTTATTCCCTCGAAGCAGAAGCCAGCCAGAACACGAATGTCGACCAGACCAGCCCCAAGCTGAGTGCTGTGTGGAGTGACCGTGTTTCCGAGCAGTTCGGTATTGCGGCTGGCATCAGCTGGGAAAAGCGCGATTTTGGTTCAGACAATGTGGAAAGTGGTGGTGCCTGGGATTTCGAGCAATCTGAACCCCTGCTCGAAGAATTCGAGCGTCGTGATTATGAAATCACACGTGAGCGTCTGGGCACTGTGCTTAATCTGGATTGGAAAGGGGATAACGCCAGCTACTACCTGCGCACGCTCTACAGCGAATATACCGATACCGAAAACCGTCAGGCGCACAAAATCGAGTTTGATGATGCCCAGCCGGCTGGTGCACTGGGTGATGCCGAATCCGAGCGTGAGCTGAAAGACCGCGAAGAAACACAGAAAGTGCTTTCGCTGGTGCTGGGCATGCAGCAGAAATTCGGCTTGTGGACGCTGGATGCTGCCGCTGGTCATGGCAAATCCAGCGAAGATGAGCCGGCGCATATCGCCTCCGGCATTTTTGCGGGTGACAACACCTTCAATGATGTCGGCTTTAGCGACAGCGCCATTCCGCGTCTCAACGGACCGGCTGCCATCAATGAGGCTTCTGCCTTCAGTCTCAAAGAAGTCGAGGTGGCGAAAACCCATACGGAAGACACGGAAAGCAATCTGCGCTTTGATCTCACACGCGATATTGCCTTGGCAGATGACATCCTCAGTGTGAAATTCGGCGCCAAGGCCAGCCGCCGTGAAAAGACCACGGATGCCGAGGCCTGGCTATACGAAGATTTTGACACGCTGGGCTTTACATCCGACGAGCTTTTGCTGACCCAGTTCCAGGGCGGCAGTGTGGATTACAGCCTGGGCCAGTATGGTCCGCGTATTGATGCCGGTCGCCTGAACAGCCTGATTGCCGGTCTCGATGCCGCCGCGTTTTACGATGAGGAAGAGTCGCGCATCAATGACTTCACCATGAATGAAGACATCAATGCCGGCTATCTGCAGGCCAGCTATGAAACCGGCCCTTGGCGCGTCCTCGCCGGCGTACGTTACGAGGGCACCCAGTTTGAAGCGCAGGGCACGGGGCTCGATAACGGCAGTTTTGTGCCCAACAAGGTAGAGAATGATTTTGGCAACTGGTTGCCCGGCCTGCATCTGCGTCGCGAATTCGGTGCCGATACGGCCGTGCGCGCCGCCTGGACCAATGCGGTAGTGCGTCCGACATTCGGTCAACTGGCACCGGGTTATGTCATCGACGGTGATGAAGCCGAATTCGGTAATCCCCTGCTCAAGCCGTTGGAGTCTTCCAATCTTGATCTTGGTATCGAGCATCGCATGGGTCGTGCCGGTGTGTTGTCGGCTTATGTTTTCTACAAGGACATCAAGAATTTTGTTTACAACACGGATGTGGCCGGCACAGGTATCTGGAGCAGCTTTAACGAGGCCCTGACTTTTGCCAATGGTGACAGTGCTGAAGTGAAAGGGCTGGAACTGGCCTGGTCGCAGAGCTTTGGCGGTTTCCTGCTGGGCGCCAATGCCACCTTCAGCTCGTCCGATGCCACGATTTCGCGCTTCGACAGCAATAGCGGCCAGATGGTGAGTCGCGATATTCCGCTGCCCAGCCAGTCTGATACCACGGCCAATCTGGTAGTAGGTTATGAGAATGAGCGCTTCAGTCTGCGTCTTGCTGGCAACTACAAGTCGGAATATCTGCTGGAAGTGACAGATGTGCTGGATGCGCCGCATGATCTTTATGTGGATGCGCAAACCCAGCTGGATTTCACCGGCCGCATTTTTCTCGGCAAGCATGCACAAATCGTTCTACAGGCGCTTAACCTGAATGACGAGCCCTACTATGTGTACACTGGCCGCAATGCCTATAACGCACAGTATGAGGAATACGGTCCTACCTACAAGCTGGGCATTAATTTCACCCATTTCTAAGCTGAGCGGGGCCGTTCACGGCGTCATCGTGAACGGCTCCGTCTTGAAGGTTTCGGCGCGACGCCATTGAGGGCGGCGTGTCAATAAAGAGAATCAGGTTGAATGAAATCCACGATCAAGAATCAAGGCATTAGCGCGGCTCTCAAGGTGACCGTTTTGACCGCCGCCGTACTGACATTGTCAGCCTGCCAGAAAGCGGAAGAACACGTGACGGTGCCAAGCCAGCCGGTCAAGGCCGTAGCGGCGGCTCCGGTGCCGACCAAGGCAGAATTGCCGGTCACCTTAAGCGGTGCTCGCCATTTAACGGCGCTGCCCGGTGGACTCTGGTTGGTGCAGACAGAAAATGATGTGCAGCTTGTCGACAGCAAGGCCGTGCTGGCACATGCGGCCGTGAAGACCGACAAACTCGTCAGCCGTCCACTTTCTTCAGCAGCAGCCGTGGCGCTGTTGGAGGATAAAAATGGCGCCTTGCAGCAGCTGGATATCGATTTGAAGGCGCGCACGCTGAAGCTGACGACCTTGCCGGCTCCGGCTTTTGCGGTCGAGGGTTTTTGCTTGCAGCAAAGTGCAGAAGGTCTATCGGCCTGGCTGCTGGGTGATGAAGGTCGGGGTGAGCAGTGGCTCTTGCTGGAAAACGGCGTGCGTTCGGTGCGCTCGCTTTCGCTGCCGCCGGGTAGTGAGTTTTGTGCGGTGGATGATGCGGCCGGCATTTTGTATGTGAGCGAGCCCGGGACAGGGCTTTGGGCCTATAGCGCCGGCATTGAAATGGATATGCAGCGTCAGGCGGTGGATATGCTCACGCCTTTTGGTCGCCTGGAAAAATCGGCGGGCGCGATTGCGGTATTGCCGGATGGCGTGCTGCTGGTCGATGCAGAGGCGGCACAAGCCAGGATTTATCGCCGTGAAGGGAAAGCATGGGCAGCTCCTGTCACCGTGGCGCTGCCGGGTGAGAGCGAAGTGGAAGTGCTCTCCGTACAAACGTCTGGCAATGCGACGGACATTTTCTTGCGTGATGAAGACAAGGGGGAATGGCTGCATCTGTCATGGCCTGCTTCTGCCAAGGCCACTGCGCCTGCATCGGCTTTGCCCGTGGTAGCTGCTGCGGTACAGACTGATCCGGTTGCCCGACAGGGTGATGCCGCCGATGACCCTGCTATCTGGATCCATCCGCGGCATCCTGAGAAAAGTCTGGTGCTGGGCACCAACAAGAAGGAAGGCTTGCTGGTTTACGACCTCAAGGGCCGTGAAAAGCAGAAGCTGGCCGTGGGGCGCCTCAATAATGTGGATGTGCGCCAGGGCCTCAATCTGACCGGGCAGCGTCTGGATCTGGCCGTGGCGACACACCGTGATGAAAACAGTCTCGTGCTGTTCCGCATTGCGCCCGATGGTCGTGTTAGTGAGGCCGGCCGCATTGCCACGCCCTTCAAGGATATTTACGGTCTTTGTCTGTATCAGCCCTCGGCTGATGCCCTGCATGTGTTTGCGAATGACAAGAATGGTGAATTCATACAGGTCCAGGTGTCTGCCGTTGGCAAAAAGCTGGAGGGCAAGGAAGTGCGACGCTTTCGTGCCGCCAGCCAGCCCGAAGGCTGCGTAGCCGATGACAAGAATCACCGTCTCTTTTTCGGCGAAGAGGACAAAGGTATCTGGAGCCTATCCGCCGCGGCCGATGGCGCTACGACGCCCTCGCTGGTCATGGAAGTGGGTGAAAAGCTGGTGGCTGATGTGGAAGGCATGGCGATTTATCACGGCGCCACGGCCTCCTATCTGGTGGTGTCCAGTCAGGGCAATGACAGTTATGTACTGCTCGATGCCTTGCCGCCCCATGCCTGGCGTGGTGCCTTCCGCATCGGCATGAATGCCGAGGGCAGCATTGACGGGGCGTCGGAAACCGATGGTCTGGATGTGTCTTCTGCCGCGCTGGGCCCGCTCTTTCCGCAGGGAGTGCTGGTGGTACAAGACGGGCGCAAGCGTCTGCCGGAAGGGCCGCAGAACTTCAAGCTGGTGTCTTGGGCGGATATCGCCGCAAGGCTGGAATTGCCGTGAGTCGGCAGGGCGGACCCGGTGCGGCTTGGCGCACCGGGCCCGCTTCTTTTTGTAGGTGCGAATTTATTCGCACACTCTCCCTGTAGAAAAATGTGCGAATAAATTCGCGCCTGTATGCGGTTTTTCAGACATGACTGATTTTCATGATGCGCTCGAAGCCATTGACGATGTGGCAGTGAATCCCGGTACGAATCCGGCGCTTGCGGATGTACTGCGTGCCGACCGTCGCCAGTTTCTCAAAGGCGGTATGAGTCTGACCCTGGCGGCTCTGGCGGGGAGCAGCCTTTCGGCGTGCCAGCTTTTGCCGGGCAGCCGCCCGCAAGAACAGTCATTGTTGGGTTTTGCTTCGGTGCCGGCGGCTCTGGATAAGAACTTCGATACGGTGCAGGTGCCGCCCGCTTATTCCGCGCGTGCTTTTTTCTCCTGGGGCGATGCCGTGATGCCGGGCGCGCCCGCCTGGCGTGGCGATGCCCGTGAGGATGCTGCGGCCCAGGCCTTGCAGGCGGGCGACAACCACGACGGCATGTGGTTCTTCCCCTTTCCGGAAAATCCTGATGGCCATGGTTTGTTGGTGGTGAATCACGAATCCATCAATCCGCAGTTGCATGCGGCCAATACTCTGGATATGAAAAAATCAGCCGATGGCCGGGTGCTGAGGCCGGTGGCGGAAGTGGACAAGGAAAAAATGGCGCATGGCCTCAGCATCATAGAAATTCGAAAAGATGCACAAGGCGAATGGCAGCGTATTTATCCCTCACGCTATAACCGCCGTCTTACGGCTGAAACGCCCATGCGCCTTGCCGGGCCGGTGGCCGGTACGGACTGGGTGAAAACGGCGGACGATACGGAAGGCCGGCAGGTGCGTGGCACCTTGAACAATTGCGCCATGGGGGTCACGCCCTGGGGCACTTACCTCATGTGCGAGGAAAACTGGCATAACTATTTCGTCAACCGCGACAAGGCCGATCATGGCAAGCGGGTTGCGCACTGGCGCTACGGTATTGGCAATGGCATGGCCAGCAAGTACTACGCCTGGGAGTCGGTGGATGCGCGCTTTGATGCCACCCCGGATGCAGCGCGCGCGCATGATGGCTTCGTCAATGAGCCGAATCGTTTTGGCTGGGTGGTGGAAGTGGATCCCTTCAGTCCGCAAAGCCTGCCGGTAAAGCGCACGGCCTTGGGGCGTTTCTGTCGCGAAGGCGCCACCGTCACCTTGGCCAAAGACGGTCGTGTGGTCGTGTACTCGGGCGATGATACGGCCGGTGAATATGTCTACAAATTTGTGTCCGCAAAAGCGTTCCGCGCCGGCGACCGATTGCACAATCGCGATTTGCTGGATGAGGGCACGCTTTACGCCGGCCGTTTTTTGCCGGGCGGGGAAGGCCAGTGGTGTGAGTTGACGGTAGGCAAAGGCGAGCTCACGCCTGCCAACGGCTTTCATAGCCAGGCCGATGTGCTGGTGAATGCCCGCCGCGCGGCCGATCTGCAACAGGCCACGCCACTGGACAGGCCGGAATGGGTCACGGTGGATGGCAAGCGCCAGACGGTGTATCTCACGCTCACCAATCACAAGGCCCGCGGCAAGGAGGATGCCCTTGATGCGGCCAATCCACGTCCGGAAAATCGTCACGGCCATATCCTGCGCTGGGACGAGGCGGGCGCTGATGCCGCGGCCACGCAATTCCACTGGGACATTTTCCTGCTGGCGGGAGAAAAGCCGGGTGCACGCGACGTCAACAGCAAACCGGTACCGGACAATCTGGTCGGCAATATACGTGGCGATATTTTTTCCTCGCCCGATGGTCTTTATATGGACCCGCGCGGCCGTCTCTGGATAGCCACCGATTTCGATGACGACAGCCCTGAAATGGCAGCGATGGGTTGCAACCAGTTGCTGTGCGCGGATCCCGCCAGCCGCGAGGTGCGCCGCTTCCTGGTAGGGCCGCGCGGTGCCGAGATCACCGGCATCACCCTGAGCCCGGATGGAAGGTCGCTCTGGATCAATGTCCAGCATCCAGGCGGCAGTTACCCTGCCAGCGACGGTCACAGCCGGCCGCGCGCCACCACCGTGCTGATCCGGCGCGATGATGGCGGCATCATTGGCACATGAATGCCTGAGGGCAGGTCTGACTGACTTGAGCTTACAAATGAAAATCATTATCATCTGCGCCCTGTTCCGGAGGGATGCCGTCCATGACCACCCTGACTCCCGCCGCTGACCATTACGCGCAGCAGCCCGGCAGCCTGCGCCTGCGCAGTGGCGTGGCGGCAGCGGTAGTGCTGGCGCATATGGGTGCCATAGGCGCCTTGTTCATGGCGCCCGGCTTGCCCGAGGCGCCCGACGCGGGGGCCATGCAGATGGTCTTCATTGCCCCGCCGCAGGAAAACGCCGCGCCACCACCCCCTCAGCCGACAGTCGAGCAGCCACCCCTGGTGGCGGCCAAGCGTCAGGTACAGGCGCCTCCCGAAGCCCCTCTCGCCCCACCCGAGCCCCTTGAAAACGCGGTCACCGAGACGCGCAGTGATGAGGTGGTGGCACCGACCCAGCCGACGGCACCCGTGGCGGCTCCCGCTCCCGTGGAAATCCCCGTCAATGTGCGGGCGGCTTATGCCAACAATCCCCAACCCGGCTATCCCGCCACTTCGCGTCGTCTGAACGAGCGTGGTCTGGTGCGCTTGCGCGCGCTGGTGGGCAGTGATGGCCGCGTGCAGCAGATCGCTGTGGAAAGCTCCAGTGGTTACAACCGTCTCGACAATGCCGCCATGGAGGCTGTGCGCGACTGGAAGTTCGCGCCGGCTCGCCGTGGTGATGCTGCCATCGCGCAGTGGGTCATCGTCCCCATCAACTTCAACCTGGTAAAGTGACATGAACGAAGCAACCGGCATTGCCCATTTTCTGGCGCAGACCGATCTTGTTGGCAAAAGCCTTTTTGTGATCCTGCTGGTGATGTCCGCCGTCTCCTGGTTCTACATCATCACCAAGGCCATCCTGCAGATGCGTATCAAGAAGCGCAGCAAGGCGTTCACGGATTTCTTCTGGAATGCCACTTCACTGGATGCCGTGCAACACGAAATCACTACGCATGGCGTGGACAATCCTTTTGCCCATCTCACCAGCCATGCGCTGTTTGCGCGCGCGCATCATGCCAAGGTGGGGTCTGCCAAGCTGGAGGAAGCCGGCAGTGCTGCTGACTTTCTCACCCGTACCATGCGTCGCGTGATTGATGAAGAAACCACGCGGCTGGAAAACGGTCTCACGGTACTGGCCTCGATTGGTGCTACCGCACCTTTCGTGGGTCTCTTCGGCACGGTGTGGGGGGTGTATCACGCGCTGGTGGCCATCGGTGCCAGCGGCAGCAGCTCGCTGGAGCAGATCGCCGGGCCGGTCGGTGAGGCCCTCATCATGACCGGGCTCGGTCTGGCCGTGGCCATTCCTGCCGTCTTGGGTTTTAACGCCTTCGTGCGCAGCAATCGCGTCTTGCTGGGGCGTCTGGATGCATTTGCCCATGATCTTTTTGCCTTCCTCACCACCGGCCAGCAGGCCATAGGTAATGTCGGCAGCGGCAAGCCGGCGACCGTGTCCACACTGCGTCATAACGATGCGACGGGGAGCTGATCATGGCCTTTGGCGGATTCAACCAGCAGGGCAGCAATGCGCCCATGGCGGAAATCAATATGGTTCCGCTCATCGACGTGATGCTGGTCTTGCTCGTGATTTTCATGGTGACGGCACCGATGATGAGCAATGCCGTCAAGGTCAACCTGCCCACGGCATCGTCGGCTCCCATCAAGCCGGCAGAGAAAATTGATCTCTCCCTGGATGCTCATGGTCAGCTGTACTGGGACAAGCAGCCGCTCAGCAAGGCAGAAGTGCTGGCGCGTCTTGCCGCTACCGGTCGCACCGCGCCGGACACGGAAGTGCATCTGCATGCCGACAAGGACACGCGCTACGAGTTGATTGCCGAGATCATGTCGGGTGCGGCACAGGCAGGCCTTGGCAAGATCGGTTTTGTGACGCAGCCGGGTAAAACAGCGGCGCCGTGATTTGAAAAACCTTGAACCAATATCAAAAGCAAGCCCGGCAGTGCCGGGCTTTTTTATTGCCGTTTTTCAGCAAGCTGTTAGTCGGCGCTTTCAGCGGTGGAAATCACCTGCTGCTTCCGGCTGATAAAGAATGCCCAGTACATGAAGGCGGAGCATGCCTTCCGGCGCAGGCCAGTCTATCGATTGCCCGACGCTGAGGCCGAGCAAGGCGGCTCCCACGGGCGCCAGTACGGATACTTTGTCCGAGGCAGCATCCGCAGCACGGGGATAGACCAGCGTGAACTGATGCTTGCGGCCACTGCTTTCTTCCCGGCAGAGCACGGTGGAATTCATTGTCACCACATTCGCGGGCACCGCTTCCGGGGCCACTACATCGGCACGCGCCATTTCCTGCTGCAGCGCATCAGCCACTGGCAGCACCGTCAGGGCCGGTGTTTCCAGCAGGCGCTCCAGACGTTCGACATCAAGGCGGCTTAAGGTAAGCGCGGGCTGCGACATATTCATGGTGTGCTCCGTAATCTCCTGTCCCGTATATCAGGGGACGAAAAAAAGCCCCGCAGGATGCGGGGCTGGGGATCACCATAGCGCCATGCGGGCCGCTTGCCAATGCACGGAATCAGACAGGGATGAGATGGATCTCTTCGCCGTGGCGCAAAATGCCGTCACTGAGCACGGCCGCACGCAGACCACCGCGTTGTACAAAAGCACGGACGATTTTGTACGCCGGGCTTTCAGGCGTTGCGAGATTTTTACCCAGCTTGCTGCAGGGATCGCAGAGTTCGATGCCACGGAAATGAATGGTGCCGATACGGAAATCGCGGCCGACCAGATCATTCAGCGCAATGCCGCGCGTGACGATATTGCGGCGCGGTGCATATGGGCTGATATCCATGCCCAGCTCCAGCGCCGCCAGTGCAATGGCTTCTGCCTCTATCAGGGTGATATTGATCCCGGGGGCGCGCGGTGATGGCCCCTGATAGCGGTCGCCGACGATGCCTTTGCCGGTTTTCACCTGCACGGCATCCAGCGCTTGCATGGCTGCGCCATGTTTGGAGGCGACAAAGATTGCTTCGACGGTGGCCATGATGTTGCCGCGGATAAGCTTGCTGTGGCGCCAAGTCTACGGACCTTGCTGGCCTTGTGAAATGAGCAAGCAATACAAGCCGCGCTTTGACGGGCATGAAAAAAGGCCTGACGGCCTTTTTTCAGTCGCAGCAGCGCGCTTTACATCAGCGCATCCATGCACAGCACCACTTGACCGAGGCCGGGCCGCATCACCACGCAGGAAAAGGTGACGCAAAGACGTTGTTCGGTGAGCGAGAGATAGGGCCGGGAAATCTGCACGCGACCCGGTTGTTCAACCGCATTGCGGAAATACTGGCGCCGTGCCCAGCAGGCGCCGCGCGCATCCGAGAGGGGATGGCCACGACCGCGCAGGGCATGCGGGGTGAGGGCGGTGTCGCCTATCTGGTAACCCCTGTTGTCGATGGCGTAAACGCGGGTGACCTCGGCATCGGGGATATCGGCCACGATATCGTCCAGCTGCTTGCCATCACGAAAGGCATTCCATACCGCCATGAAGCGGCTGCGCATGCGCAGCTCGACACGATCCGGCGAGAGTTTGCTGGCGCCCATGAGCAGCGCGGCTTTTTCACGAATCGCATCGGCCTCAGGCAGGCTGGGGTGCGCGCTTGCAAACCAGTCGCCCTGCAGCAACTCGGCATCGGCATCCACGGCGATATGCGCCTGGCGTTCGCTCATGATGCCGTCCACCAGTACCAGTGAACCGGCCTCGCGCAGCAGTGACACCATATGCGGGAAAAGGCGGGCGGCGCGCTCCGAATTTTCTGCGTTTTGTACGAGCGTGGGATCAAGCCGCACGATGTCAGGCCGCAGCGCCAGCACGCGATCGAAATTCGAGGCCCCCGCTCCGAAATCATCCAGGGCAATGCGGAAGCCGGCTTCGCGGTAGCGGCGGACGAAGTCCTGTAATTGTTCGTCGTTCAGGCTGGCGCTGTCGGCCACTTCCAGCACCATACGCTCGGGACTCACATCGCGGGCGGCCAGTTCGCGCAGCGCCTCTTCGGGCGAGAACAGCTGATGACGTATGGTTTGCGGATGAATCGGCAGGAAAAGCCATTCATTGCCATGCACGGCCGGTGGCGCATTGCGGCTGTGTACGGCGAGCGCCAGACGGTCGAGATCGGCAATGTCTTTTTCATTCATGTGCGCCAGGCGCGTGTCTGCCGATTCCAGTCGGCCGCCCTGTTGCACCAACAGTCTTGCCTCCATGCCCACCGTGCGCAGCAGGGCGGGGCTGATGATGGCCTGGTACACACTCTTGAGTTCGCGGTCGCCAAGTACGCCGATGCTCATGGACTCATCCTCGCGCAGATAGCCACGTGGCAGGAGACGGAAGGGTTGTGTCATTTTTCAAAACAGCCTGTTCGTGAATGAAGGGGCATGCCTTCCGTGCGCCCGACAAATCCTCATTGGCGATTTTTTAGCAAAAACGATGCCGCATTTCTGTGCGTGGTCTTGGCTGTCCGTGCACCGCCGTAAGGCGGGCTGGCGGCGATTGCCATCAAGGGGACAAGTTGCGTGCACCGGGGCGGGGCGCTCTGCTCGTTGCAGAGGCGTGGGTCGGGTTTCTGCCTCGGGACTTCCTGCGGTCCTGGGCGGGGCATTAGCCGCGATGCTTTTGCAGAAGCCTTCGCGTGATTAAGGCCTCTCATGCAAAAAACCAGAAAGATGCAGGTCGGGCTTTAGCCTGACGACGGTGTTGATGACAGGCCTTGCTGTCGGGCTTTAGCCCGACCTGCAAAAGGGAAGTGCCTGGGATGTGCAAAGGCCTTGCCTTTGCGCACACGTGCTTGTGTTGGCCTGAACACAAGGCATATGCGTCGCATCGGGTGGTCAGCGCCTGCGCAGGGTGTGCTTGCACGCCCTACGAGCGATTACGGAAAGCCGCCGGGGTGCTGCCGGTCCAGCGCTGGAAAGCGTGAATGAAGGCGGCGGATTCGGCATAGCCCAGCTGCTGGGCGATGGCCTCCACGGAAAGCCGGCGATCCTGGAGCAGGGCCTCGGCTTTTTGCTGTTTCACTTCATCCAGCAGGGCGCGGAAGGACTGAGCTTGCTGGCTGAGCTGGCGGCGCAGGCTGCGCTCGGGAATGTCGAAGGCGGTCGCGACCTCCTGTGCCGAGGGAAAGCCGGCGCTGAACAGGCCAAGATAGGCGCGCAGCTGTTCCGGCAGTTTTTCCAGCGGCGTGGCGTCCTGTTGCTGTATCTGGGCATCGCATTGCTGACGGAAGAGGGCGTGGGCGGCACTGTCAGCCGTCGGGAAGCGCGTGTGCAGATAATCGTTACGCATGACGCAGCGTATGTCGCGGGTCTGGCCGAAATGCACCGGACACTGGAAATGTACTTCGTAGGCAGGGGCTTCCGGCGGTTCGGGATAGGGAATGAAGATGGCCTCGGCGCGCACATTCATGCCCAAAGTGGCCTGCATGTCGCGTATCAGCTTGTAGGTGCCTGAGGTTTCCCCATCCACGCGAAAGCGGAAGGCCTTGTCCGGTAGTTGCAGGGGTTGCAGGGTGAGCGCGCTGGTATGGGGGCCGGGCTCGAATCCCAAGCGACTGAAAAGGAAGGTGAGTTGCTGGTAGCGCACACCGGACTGGAAGGCTTCATAGGCGTTATGGCAGGTCAGCAGCAGCATGGTCAGCGGGCCATAGCCGGTAAAGCCGAAGAAGGTGCCGGTCCTGAGGCCGGCCAGCGGGTCTTTCAGATGCTGGGCCAGCTCGATATAGATACGCAGCTCCAGGGCCCGGTCTATGCGGGCGCCGGGGTCCAGCCGGTCCGGGTCCAGACCGAAGCGGGAGAGCACGGGGTCCATGTCCTCGCCGAGCTCGCGCAGGCCGCGTAGCGTATAGACAAGACCGAGAATGGATCGCGTAGACATCAGGAGCTTCTCCAAACCTGCTGGGTGAAGGGAATGGCTGCTTGCGCGCTACTGGCGACAGCCCGGCGTCTTCTCGTCCGCCCGTTGGCGAGGATGTGCAGAGGCTTCTTCACCAAGGGCCTTGCCCGGGATTGGCCGGAATTATCAATTTTTCGGGCTAGCCTAGCATATCGGTCTGGCCGCACAGGCAGTAGATTGGCGTCTGACCGGGAGCCTCCGGATGACAAGAAAACAGGTGCACAGGACATGACCAGAACAGCTTCCTCTTCCCATCCCCAAGTGGTGGATGTCGCCATCCTCGGTGCCGGTTTCGGCGGCCTGTGCATGGCCATCAAGCTGCGCGAGGCCGGCAACGACAATTTCCTCATCCTGGAAAAGGGCAGCGATGTCGGCGGTACCTGGTATTTCAATCACTACCCCGGTGCCGCCTGCGATGTGCAATCGCATATGTATTCCTTTTCCTTCGAAGGCAAGGCGGACTGGAGCCGCCGCTACGCCGGCTTTGCCGAAATCCACCAGTACATCCTCGACACCACCGAGAAATACGGCCTGCGTCCCTTCGTACGTTTTAACCAGGTCGTGAATGAAGCCCGCTACGACGAAGCCACCGCGCGCTGGACCATACGCACGCAAAATGGTGACACCATCGTCGCTCGTCATTTCGTCATGGCCACCGGCCCCTTGCATGTGCCTTCCATTCCGAAAATTCGCGGCCTCGACAATTTCAAGGGCAAGGTTTTCCATTCCGCGCAGTGGGATCACGACTACGATCTGCGCGGCAAGAATGTGGTGTCGATAGGCACCGGTGGCAGTGCCATCCAGTACGTGCCGGAAATCGCCCCGGATGTGAAACAGCTTTATGTCTTCCAGCGCACGCCGGCCTGGGTGATCCCGCGCGATGAGCGCCCGTATCTGGGTGTGGAGAAAAGCCTGTTCGCCAGGCTGCCGATATTGCGCAAGCTGCACCGCGCCCGCCTCTACTGGAGCAACGAGTCGCGCCTTTTGCCCATCCTCAATGCCGGCATTGCCGAGCAGCTGCAGAAATTCGCCAAGCTCTTCATACGCTTCCAGGTGAAAGACAAAGCGCTGGCCGAAAAGCTGACGCCGGATTACACCATAGGCTGCAAGCGCATCCTGATTTCCAACAAGTACTACCCCGCTTTCAATCGCCCCAATGTGGAGCTGGTGACAGATGGCATCCAGGAGGTCTGCGAAAACAGCATCGTCACCAAAGACGGCATTGAGCGTCCGGTGGATTGCATCATTCTCGGCACCGGCTTCGTGGTGGACCCGCGTGATTATCTGCGTGGTTTCCCCATCACGGGGCGTCCCGGCCACGAGTTGCTGCAGGACTGGAAGGAAACTTCCAAGGGCTATTACGGCACGCAGGTGGCGGGCTATCCCAACTTCTTCCAGCTGGTCGGTCCTAATACCGGACTGGGCCACAACTCCATCATCTTCATGATCGAGGCGCAGGTGCACTACATCCTGGAGTGCCTCAAGCTCATGAAGCAGAAGAGTGCCGACACCATCGAGGTGAAGCAGGCGGTGCAGGACGAGTTCAATGCCATGGTGCAGTCCGGCTTCCGCGACACGGTATGGAATTCCGGTTGCGTGAGCTGGTACAAGAACGCCGAAGGCGGCAACTTCGCCCTCTGGCCTTTCTCCACCTGGAAATTCTGGCTGGAGACGCGCAAGGTCAAGCCGGAAAATTATGTTTTCGGCAAAGCGGGTGTGAAGTCTTCTGTGACGACACGACGCGAATCCGCCGCCTGAATTGGCGGCATGAAATAAAAACGGGAGCTCAGGCTCCCGTTTTTTATTGGAATTAAATGCTTAACTCCATAATGACTTCGTCATTCCCGCGCAAGCGGGACAAAAGCCCGCAGGGCGTTGAACGGCTGAAAGCCGGCCCGAAGGGTGAGCTCCGTGAATCATCTTGGCGTTTAAAGCACTGCAAGTTTCATGAGATTCCCGCTTGCGCGGGAATGACGGGCTGAAAGTGGGGCGAACACGCCATTAATCCCGGCCTATGGCCTTCACCTTTTTTTCGCCACAGCGCTCGCAGCGGTATACCGTCACCAGTCGTCCCTGTTTTACGTCAAACTGCTTTTCCTGCAGGATTTTCCATTTGTGGAAGCCGTGCTCGCACAGGCCCCTGGCTTTGGCCGCAGGCTTTTTGAAAGGCAGGACATTGCTCATGAAAATCCTCCGGGGCATACCGGCTAAGAGGGTGCCATGATGGACGAAAACGTGGATGGACGAAAACGTGGATGGGGGAAATGCCCGTGAGTCAGGCGTTTGTTCGCGAACCCGATGGTGATCTGCCCGAGGACTGGCCGGAACTTCCCCTCAGTCCCTGGCCCAATTACGTAACGCCGCGAGGGCTGGCGCTGCTGCAGGAACGTTTGCAGCAAAACGAAGCCGCGCAGGCAGCACTTGCCGATGAGCAGCTGGATGCCAGGCGCCAGCGCAGCCTGCTGGCCCGTGAAGGCCGATGGCTGCAGGCACGAATGGCTTCAGCCCTGCTGGTAAAGCCACTGGCCGCCGCCCCTGAAAAAGCGGGTTTTGCATGTGTGGTGCGGCTGCGGGATGAGGCCGGTAAGGAGTACTGCTACCGCATCGTCGGTGAAGACGAGGCTGATCCTGAAGCCGGTGCTATCAGCTGGGTCTCGCCGCTGGCGCGCGCCCTGCAGGGCCGTGAAGTCGGTGATGAAGTGCTGTGGCCGCGTCCTGCCGGTGATTTGCGCGTGCAAATCCTGCGCATCGAAAGCGGGCCGGAATGAGAACAGGCCTATTGGCGGTATAGTGTGCGCCGTCATTTTCTGCCGGAAGCTGTCGTGAGTCGTCCCCGTCCTTCCCCCTTGCCGGTGCGCGACACAGTGGCGCCCAGCTATGCCTGGTTGCCGCAAGGCGAGTGGCCGCATCTTTTTGCCTGGTTGCTGCAGCGTTTTCCCCATGTGGGCGAAGATGTCTTGCGACAGCGCCTTGAGCGCGGCGAAATCGTCGATGAAGAGGGGCGAGCGCTGACAGCGATGTCGCCTTATCGCGCCGGCGCGCGCATCTGGTATTACCGTGAAGTGCCGGATGAACCGCGTGTGCCTTTTGATGCCGTGGTGCTACATCGCGATGAATATTTGCTGGTGGTGGACAAACCGCATTTTCTGGCCACGGTGCCGGGTGGGCGGCATTTGCGGGAAACCCTGCTGAGTCGCTTGCGTCATGAACTGGACTTGCCTGAACTGACGCCCATACACCGGCTGGACAGGGAAACGGCGGGCATCGTGCTGTTCTGCCTGCATGCGCCCAGTCGCGGTGCTTATCAGCAATTGTTTGCCGAGCGCGTGGTGGAAAAAACCTACGAAGCCATTGCGCCCTTCCGTGCTGATCTGGTTTTACCCTGTGTGCACAAAAGCCGGCTGGCAGAAAGTTCAGGTGATGGGCAGCGCTTTTTCACCATGCAGGAGGTGCCGGGCGCAGCCAATAGCGAAACCCGCATCGACTTGCTGGAGCGTCGCGGCGAGCAGGCCAGATACCGGCTGCAGCCACGCACCGGTCGCAAACATCAGCTGCGCGTGCATATGGCCGCACTCGGCATTCCCATCTGCAACGACCCTTGGTATCCCGTGGTGCAAGCAGACCAGGACGATTTTTCGCACCCGCTGCAATTGCTTGCACGCGAGATTGCTTTTACCGATCCCCTGACAGGACAGCCCCGCCAGTTCCGCAGCCAACGCGAACTGGGCTGGTAGGCCCGCACCCGTCACCACTGGCACGCATCAGCCACGCGGCCGCAGGCTGGAGCGGCCACCGTCCACGCCCATCACCTGACCAGTAATCCATCCCGCCTCCGGTGAGAGCAGGAATTCAGCCAGCGCAGCAACATCTTCAGGCTCGCCAACGCGCGCCATGGGATGCAGCTCGGCAATTGCCTTGGCAGTATTTTCATTGGCCAGCAAACGTGCCGCCAGCGCTGTGCGCGTGAGCGACGGGGCAATCGCATTCACGCGGATGCGCGGGGCAAGTTCCGCCGCCAGCGCGCGCGTCAGTCCCTCCACCGCGGCCTTGGCCATGGCCACCGAGGCATGCATGGCAAAACCCTGTTGCGCGGCCACGCTGGAAAAAAGAACAACAGAAGGCGTGCCTGCGGCTTTGCGCAGGGCCGGCAGCATAGCCTTGATGCAGAGTGCCGCGCCCATGGCATTCACCTGGAAATCATTCAGGAAATCAGCCTCGTCCAAGCGTGACAGCGGTTTCAGATTGATACTGCCCGCGGCGTACACCAAGCCCGCCAGCGCAGGCGCGACCGCCTCGGCAAGCACGGCCCGACCTTGTGCGGTGCTCACATCCGCCACCGTGTAGGCAGCATTCAGCTCAGTGGCCACGGCTTCAAGCCCTGCCGCATCCCGCGCCACCAGATGCAGGGGCATGCCTTTGGCAAACAGGCGACGCGCTAGCGCCGCCCCGATACCGCTGCTACCACCAATAATCATTACCGCTTCGCTCATGACGGTCTCTCCATGATTTTCAGGAGTAGAAAACGACAAGGGCCGCCGGGCCAGTGAACAGTCACCAGACAAGACGTTCGCGGCAGATGCACGGCAGTCGCAGGCTCAGGATGCGCAGACAGCAGGGGGCGACAGGCTCGCCGCGAAGGCTGCGCACAGGCTGTGAAAAGCCGCCGCCTGTGCGCACGCGATCAGCGCTACGGCTGCTCGCCTTGGCGGCGCAAGAGCACGATGATGCAGACGATGGCCAGCGGATAAATCGCAAACTGGATGCCGGAGGCCTCTTGCCCGCTGGCGATAGTGAGAAACAGCGAGCTGTCCCACAGGCCGTGCAAGACCATGCAGAGCAGCAGCGTGCCCGAGAGGCGTCGCAAGAGATAAAAGGCACTGCCCATCACGAAGGTCAGTACGACCTGCACCGGCATGGCCCACCAGGGAAGACCGAAGGCAATATTGGGAATATGCATTGCCGAGAACAGCAGGCAGCTGATGAGCCATACATGGGTTTCACCGTAGCGGGTGCGCAAGCCGACGATCAGGCTGCCGCGCGTAATCATTTCCTCGCCGAAGCCGACACCGATGGCGCCCAGCACGGACCACAGTAGCAGCTCTGCAGGCAGTGACGAGAAGGGCAGCTTGGCAAAATTGCCCGCGATGATGGCAGCCATGGCGGCCGGCAGAGTCCACAACCAGCGCGGCGCCATTGATATGGGCGTCTCAAAGAGGACTGCGCGCCACCAGCCCAGCACGCTGAGTGCAATCACCAGAAAGCTGCAGCCCAGCAGGGTGGGATAGGCATACCAGAGCCGGGTGCTTTCCACGCTCTCGCCGATACGCAGATAGTCGACGTCGTTGAGGGCCCAGGTGGCATAAAAGATGGCGAGGTAGCCCAGATACAGCAGCAAAGCGATCTGCAGGGAGGGCGCAATCCGGCAGGATGAGTCAGGGGTGGCGTGGCTGTTCATGGGCGTTAGCCTCAGCTTCTTGTGTCAAGGGCAGAGGGGATAGTAGCGAAGCTCGGGTTCTTTTTCGCAGGCGGCAAGGAAAAATCATCTTTTGATCTGCCAGGCTGCAAGTTTTGCTGGCGCACGCTGCGCGCGTATCGTCCGGGTTTTACCCAGGGATGGCTGATGCCCGTTTTCTCTGCGCTGATCTGTGAAAACCGGTCCGCCGCTGCGCGACGGTGCGTAGCGTGGGTAAAGGCGATCAGCCTTTACCCACGCGCAAGATGGCGAATTGCAAGGCGGAGTTATACCGCTATGCCATCAAGAATTTTGAGAAAGATATCGGGCTCGGGGCGAACGCGGTAGTTGTCCGTTTCATCGCAAAAAATGATTTTTTTGTTGGCATCGGTTAACACCACGGTGGGCATGGCGGTGTCATTGCCATAGCCCAAGGCTTGCAAGCCCATGGGCGTGCCATTTTTGGCAAGGATAGTGAGTTGACGGGCCACGCGATTATCCGGGTCCACCAGGAAGTGAAACGGCACATTGAATTTTTCGGCCAAGGCTGCCGTGTTTTCATGGGGCTGTGAGCTGATCAGCAGTGCTTGTACGCCACGCGCGGCGAGCTCTTTGTATTGGTCAGCGACTTCGCGAATTTGTGCCATGCACAGGGGGCACCAGTTACCACGATAAAAAATGATCAATAAAGAGCCGCTTAGTTCCTGCGTATGCACGGCATTGCCCTTGGCGTCTTCAAAGGTCAAGGCAGGTAATGCTTGCCCGACCACCAGCACGGGGCTATGGCTGCGACCAAAGCGCGAGTACCAGAGTTGGTAGGCAGCGCTGCCGCCCCAACCGATCAGGACGACATAAAGCCAGGGCAGCACATCGTGCTTGCCCGTGCTGATCAAGAGCATGGTGCCGGCGGCATGAAAAATGAAAAACGGCCACATGATGGCAGTGGTTCTGGCGATAGGTGCCAAAAAGAGGCGTATAAAAAACAAGGCGCCGGGTGCTAGCGCTATCACCACGGCCCACCAGGCCAGATTGGCAGGTTCACTGCCAAGCATCCAGCCGGCATGAGCGAGTGCCGCGTAAATGGCGCTGATATAAGCGCTGATGAAAATGGATTTGACAGTCATGCGCGCGGTACTCCGGTTTCAAGGCCCTTCATGTGCAAGGTATGCAACACGGTGAGCGGTTTTTTCTGTGTAAACGGACGTGTGCTTATGCGCCGTTAACTCAAGCGCGACGGATGTTCGGGTGATATGCCGCTTGCGCCAGGGCAAGGCGTCGCCCCGACATTGCGCTGGTTTTTTCTGCGGCAGAAAGCGCTAGCCTTCGCAGGCTAAAGCCAAGCGGCATATGATTTTCGTGCGCGGGGCATATTACCCCCGATCAAACCCGATTTCCCGCAAAAAAACCGCCATCTCTTTCAGATACTTGCCTTGGTCCAGATGAATCAGATGATTGCCCGGGAACCAGTGCAGGGCCGGTCTGTCCCAGTGATCCCAGAGCAGGCGTGAATGCTTGGGCGACGCAAAGCGGTCGCCCGCCCCGGCGACAATCATCAAGCGTTCCTTGGGGATTTTCGGTGTGTAGGTGAGGGGGCAACTCACGGCACTGGCATGCCGCATGCTGCGGATGTCCTGTCCTCCCAAACGCAGCATGGTGCGCATGAGCACGCTGGAGGGATTCCACTCCAGCATGAGGTCGGGAATGCTGGCCAGCGGCACATTGGGCACGGCGAAGGCGAGACGGTCTTCCGTGGCGGCTAATAGTGCAGACGTAAATCCCCCCAGCGAAATGCCGGTCACGCCAAAACCCGGCGCGCCTTGCTCTTCCAGATAATCCAGATAGAGACGGAAATCATGCACGGCATGGGCGATGGTTTCGTTCAGGTGCGCAATGCCGTGGCTGAAATAACCGTGGCCGGAAAACGGTGACGTCGCTTCCTGACGACGGCCGTGGAAGGGCAGGGTGTAGAGCAGCACGTCGTAGCCTTGCTTATAAAACCAGGGCAGGGCGAGGAAGCGGCTGTTGATCCAGTAGGGGTCGGCCACGAAGCCGTGGATGACGCAGATGGTGGGGCGCGCCGGGCCGTCATGACGCCAGTGTTCGGCCCAGGCCAGCCGGTTGCGGCGGAAGCGGGCGTAATCCTCGCGCAGGGCGGGATTCACGGCGCGGAAGTTGCTCTCGAAAGAGAGAACCTCCACGCGGCCGTCTTTGGGGCGGTAATCCAGCAGGCCGGGCGGACGCCGCCGCACTTGCACCTTGTGCTGCGGACGGGCGAAGAGGGCCTGCGGGTCACGGCGCTCGGCCAAGTCCTTGTAGAAGGGCCAGCGCTCGTAGTCGTGCTTGAGATTGCTGACCAGGCCGGGCAGGGCGAAGCCGGTGGCCATGCTGGCCAGCGCGGTGCGCATGCCGATGTCCAGCAGCGCGGTGCCATCCACCATGAGCTGGGCCTTGAGATCCAGATAAAAGTCGTCCGGGAATTTGTGGAAGGCCGGATCGAGATTGTTCCACCAGGGTTGCTCGGGCATGAGTCGGCGGGAGTGGCCATAGGTTTCATTGGCAACACGGGAGACGGTACTGGCGATAGCTTCCATGAAACGGGCTCTGGTGACTGGCAAGTCCCCGGACGATACCCAGTGGCACGGTGCAACGGCAAGCCGCTTGCCCCGTATTTGCGTGATTCGGCGCGGCCGGCAAGCGTCCCGCACCGAGGCTGGGGATAAAGCGTGCAAACTCCTGCCCGGGCGGCTTGGGCCGGCCCCGGTCAGCGGTTAGGATAGGCGCTCTTTTTCAGGCGGTTACCGGCGAGTCAGGCCGGTCAGGTAAAGGACAGTGGCATGAGTTATCAGGTTCTGGCCCGCAAGTACCGGCCCCGCAGCTTTCGTGAGCTGATCGGGCAGGAGCATGTGGCGCGCGCGCTCATCAATGCCCTGGATCAGGACCGCCTGCATCATGCCTATCTCTTCACCGGTACGCGCGGGGTCGGCAAGACCACCATCGCCCGCATCCTGGCGAAATGCCTGAATTGTGAAACCGGTGTGAGCTCCGAGCCCTGTGGCGTGTGCAGTACCTGCCGCGAAGTCGACGAAGGCCGCTTTGTCGATCTCATCGAAGTGGATGCCGCTTCGCGCACCAAGGTCGAGGACACGCGCGAGCTGCTGGACAATGTGCAGTACGCGCCGACGCGGGGCCGCTACAAGGTCTACCTCATCGACGAAGTGCACATGCTCTCCGGCCATTCTTTCAATGCGCTGCTGAAAACGCTGGAAGAACCGCCACCCCATGTGAAATTCCTGCTGGCCACGACGGACCCGCAAAAATTGCCCGTGACGATTCTGTCGCGCTGCCTGCAGTTTGCGCTGAAGGCCATGTCGCCGGAGCGCGTGGTGGAACACCTCACGGCCGTGCTGCAAAAGGAAATGGTGAGCTTTGACGAGAGTGCGCTCTGGGAGTTGGGGCGTGCGGCCAATGGCTCCATGCGCGATGCCCTCTCGCTCACCGATCAGGCCATTGCTTTTGGTAACGGCAAACTGGGCACGGCCGATGTGCGCAGCATGCTGGGCTCGATTGATCGCGATCTGGTGTTCCGTGTGCTGGAAGCGGTGAATTCCGGTGCTGCTGCTACCGTGCTGGATGTGTGCGCACAGCTGGCCGAGCAGAGTGTGGATTTTGCCGGTGCATTGGGCGAGCTGGTTTCATCCCTGCATCGCATTGCGCTGGCGCAGATGCTGCCGGATGCCGTGGACAATGCGCTGGGTGATCGCGAGCGTCTGCTGGCGGTGGCGCAGGCCATGACGCCGGAGGACACGCAGCTGTATTACCAGATTGCCCTGCATGGCCGGCGTGACCTGCCCTGGGCGGCGGATCTGCGCTCCGGTTTTGAAATGACCCTGCTGCGCATGCTTTCTTTCCGCCCGGTACCGACGACAGCCGATGCTGCAAATGCCGGTGCCAGCCAGCGTGCCGCCGCGCCGCGTCCGGCGCCCCGCGCGCCTGTGTCTTCATCAACGCCTGCGCCGACAGCATCGGCCGTGTCTGCTGCGCCCGCTGTCGCCCGTAGCGCGCCGGCGAGCAATGTGGCTGCTGCGTCTGCGGCTTCCGCTGCGACCATGCTGCGTCCGCAACTGCCGCCCCAGCCATCAGTGTCGGCACGAGCGGATGCGGCGCCGGTCTCGAATGTCGTGCCCTTGTATCCGGCACACGCTGCTGTACAGCCTGCCGTGGCTGCGCCAGCCGCGCTAACTGCGCCGGTGGCTCCGGTCTTTGATGGCCATCCGGAATCCATCTGCAGTGCAGAAAGCTGGGAGCAATGGGTGCGTAGCAGTGGCCTGAATGGCGGCGGCCTTAACCTGGCCCGTCATGCGGCCTTGGTAGCGGCGGCCGATAATGTTTTTGAATTACAACTGCCCGCCCGCCACGAAATTGTCGCCAGCGCACAGTCCTTGGCGCAGGTGGAAGAATGTTTCCGTCGCCATTTTCCCGGTATGCAGATTCGTCTGGCCAAGAAAGACCCGGCCTATGCCGTGCCCATGCAGGTGATTGCCGCGCGCAAGCAGGCGCGCCAGAAAGAAGCGGAAGCCAGCTTGCGCGCTGATCCGCAGGTGCTGGCCCTGATCAATGATTTCCAGGCAGAAATCCTGCCGGATTCGATTACCCCGATTGATTGAGTTGAGGAATTTGACATGAATATGCAGCAATTGATGCAACAGGCCCAGCGCATGCAGGAGCAGATGCAGAAGCAGATGCAAAAAGCGCAGGAAGAGCTGGCCAATACCGAGTTGACCGGTGAAGCCGGCGCCGGCCTGGTCAAAGTGGTCATGACCGGGCGCCACGATGTGAAACGTGTGCAGATCGACGACAGCTTGCTCAAGGAAGACAAGGAAATGCTGGAAGACCTGATTGCCGCCGCCGTGAACGATGCCGTGCGCAAGGTCGAGGATCACAGCCAGAAAAAGATGGGAAGCGTGACGCAGGGACTCAATCTTCCACCTGGCATGAAACTGCCTTTTTGATGTCGAGGTTAACGATCATGGTTGCGCGCAAACTCCCTGTGCTGTTTTGCGTTGTACTGTTCTCCGCGCCGGTGCTGGCTGACGGCTTCAAGCTGGTCAGTCGTGACGGCCGTCAGGCCGAATACGAAGGCACGCTCAGTCTGAGCGGCCGCTTCGAGCGGCGTCAGGATGCGGAAACCCTGGACTGGCGCGGCGATCGCGTCTGTTTCTTTCCGGAAGCGGCGGCCGCCAGTCAGTTGCCTAATGCCGCGGGCAACAAGACCTGGTTCTGCTTTTCCAACCATTCGGCGGCCACGCAGCAGTTGCGCGTCGCTTCTACCCAACCCGGCAGCTGTGGTGCTGCCGGCACTGCCACGGTAGCCATCTCGCGTTACATTGCTGAAAACGGCAGTGGCGAGACCATCAATCAGGCCTGGCTGGACAAAGTGGTACAGCAGGGGCCGGTTACTCCCATACGCTGCAACTGAGTTGGCCGCGTATGGGCTTCATGTTTGCCGAGGGTGCATGTTTTTAAGTCCGCTGGTTACCGAACTGGTCGAGGCCTTGCGTGTCTTGCCGGGCGTAGGCCCCAAGTCGGCGCAGCGCATGGCGCTGCAATTGCTGGAGCGCAATCGCAACGGTGGTCGCAGGTTGTCCGATGTACTGGCGCGCGCCATGGACGGAGTGCGCGAATGCCGCGAATGCCAGAGTCTGACCGAGCAGGAAGTCTGTCATATCTGCGCTTCGCCGCGTCGCGAGCGCAGCTTGCTCTGTGTGGTGGAAAACCCGGTGGACTTGCTGGCGATCGAAAGCTCGGCGTCCTATCGCGGCCTTTATTTCGTGCTCAAGGGTCATCTTTCGCCCCTCGATGGCATAGGCCCGCGCGAGCTCGGCATTCCGCGTCTGCTGGAGCGTGTGCGCCGTGATGAAGTGCGTGAACTCATCCTGGCCACCAATCCCACGGTTGAGGGCGAAGCGACGGCACACTACATACGTGAAGCGCTGCGTGACCAGGACGTGGTGGTGAGCCGTATTGCGCACGGCGTACCCATGGGCGGTGAGCTGGAATTCGTGGACGGTAACACCCTGGCCCATGCCTTGGCCGGTCGTAAGTCTTTGGTCTGAAGGAGGACTGGAAAAATCAGCTGTGCTGCTGCCTTTGTCCCCGGGGTCGCTTTTTCCGGGAGCCTTGTCTTGCATCGCCTGCGTTTTTCAAATTCCTCTTGCTGCAAGAATCTGTTGTCCTGCCTGTTTCTGCTTCGTGCGTTCCTTGGCACTTTGTTGAAGAAGAGGCGGCAGGATGACATCAACCCCGGTCTGCTTCGGCGCTGTTTGCCGTGTGACAGGCAGCCGGTCTATCTGCGCAAATCCGCGCAATGCAATGAGGAAGCAACGATGAGTTACACCGAGTACTTCAACGATACGCACGAGGAAGTGCGCCGCACCATACGTAAAATTGTCGCCGAACATATCGCGCCACATATCAATGAATGGGAAGAGGCGGGCACTTTTCCGCTGCAGCTCTACAAGATATTTGGCGATGCCGGGCTTTCCGGGATCGGCTATCCCGAAGCACTGGGTGGCTATGGCGAAGGCGATGTCTTCCTGAAGATCGCCGCCAGCGAAGAAATGATGCGCGCAGGCTCGGGCGGCCTTGTGGCCAGCCTGGGTTCGCTGGATATCGCTTTGCCACCGATTGTGAAATGGGGCAGCGAGGAAATGAAACAGCGCGTGGTGCCACCGGTACTGCGTGGTGAAAAAATTGCGGCACTGGCCATCACCGAACCCTCCGGGGGCTCTGATGTGGCCAATATCAAGACACGTGCGGTGAGTGAAGGTGATTTTTACCGTGTCACCGGCTCCAAGACCTTTATCACCTCCGGCATACGTGCCGATTACTACACCGTGGCGGTGCGCACCGGTGGTGAGGGTTATGGTGGCATCAGCCTCTTGCTCATGGAAAAGGGCATGCCCGGCTTTACCACCGGCCAGCCGCTGAAGAAGCACGGGTGGTGGGCGTCGGATACGGCTGAACTGTTTTTTGACGATGTGAAGGTGCCCAAGACCAATCTTGTTGGTGGTGAAAATGCGGGCTTTTTCGTCATCATGACCAACTTCCAGATGGAACGTCTGAATCTGGCGGTGATGGCGAACATGACCTCGCAGATGGCGCTGGAAGAGTCCCTGCGCTATGTGCATGAGCGCGAAGCTTTCGGCAAGAAATTGTCCAAGCTGCAGGTGATACGTCACAAGCTCGCCGATATGGCCACTGAAGTCGAAGCCAGTCGTGAATTCACCTACCGGGTGGCGGCGCGGATACAAGCCGGTATTCCTTCGGTGAAAGAAGTATCCATGGCCAAGAATTTTGCGACCCGTGTCAGCGACAAGGTCACCTATGAAGCGGTGCAGATTTTTGGCGGCATGGGCTTCATGCGTGAATCGCTGGTGGAGCGTTTGTCGCGTGACAACCGCATTCTCTCCATAGGCGGCGGTACGCATGAAATCATGAATGAAGTGATTGCCAAGCAGTTGGGGCTTTAAGTTTTTTTAGAAAAACGTCATTCCCGCGAAGGCGGGAATCTTTTGATGATGGCTAGAGTATTTTTTAATACTTTTCTTGGATTCTGGAGATCCCCGCCTGCGCGGGGATGACGGGAAACTTGATAATGGGCGGAACATATTGAACATCATCCATATTACGGACAATGCCGCACTGGCTGCCATGGCCAGCGAGTTGATGCAACGCGAGAGCATGGCGCTGGATACGGAATTCATGCGTGTGGATACTTTCTATCCGCGTTTGGCCCTGATACAGATAGGCGATGGCGACAACGAGTATCTGATTGATCCGCTTGCCATCACCGACTTCTCGCCGCTGCATCCGCTCTTGCTGAACGAGTTCCCGCGCAAGTTGCTGCATGCCTGTTCGGAAGACATAGAAGTGCTGACCCGACTTACAGGCAGCTTGCCGGCAGGCATTATCGACTCCCAGATTGCCACCGCTTTTCTCGGGCAGGGCCTGCAGGTGGGTTATCAGAAAGCCCTGCAGGACAATCTGGGCGTGGACATTCCCAAGGATGAATCGCGTTCCGACTGGCTGCTGCGCCCCTTGTCGCCGGGACAGATTTCCTATGCGGCACTCGATGTGAAATACCTGCCGCCCTTGTATGGGCATCTGCGTCGCAAGCTGGATGCGGCAGGGCTCAACGAGTATTTCGAAAGTGATTGCCAGCTCATGCTGGAGGAGCTCAATTTCACTCCTGATGCCACGCTCATGTATCGCGAGGTCAGCAATGCCTGGCGTTTGCGCCGTCAGGAGCTGGCGGTACTGCGTGAGATACTGGTCTGGCGCGAGGGCGAGGCACGCAAGCGCGATATTCCGCGCGGTTTTCTGGTGAAGAACACCAGCCTGTTTGCACTGGCACGCAAGCAGCCCACGAATTTGCAGGCACTAGCAGATATCGAGGATGTGACTCCGCGCATCCTGCGCAAGGAAGGCGAGGCCATCCTGCGCGTGATTGCCGGGGCGAAAAAACTGCCTGAGGACAACTGGCCGGCGTCGTTGCCGACACCGCTGCCACGGGAGGCCAAATCCCTGTTTGATGCCTTGCGTGCCAGCGCCAAGCCTTTGTCCCAGAAAACGGGCGTGCCCGAAGAAGTGCTGCTGCGCAAACGCCATGTAGAAGCGCTGGTGATGGGGCGTGTGGACTTTGGTGCGCAAGCGCCTCTGCCACGTGCCCTGCAGCGTTGGCGTGGCGAGTTGCTGCTGCCGGTGCTGGAGCCCGTGCTGCAGGCGGCTGAAAATGACATTCTTGCCTGGCGCCAGGAGCGCCAGCGCGCCGTGCAGGGCCACTGAGCCACTGTGAAAGAAGAGGATTTGCCATGAGTCTGTTGCTTCTGGCTGTTTATAAAAGCAGCAAGAAAGACGAGATGTATCTTTACGTGCCCAAGGCTGATGGCCTGAAGCATGTGCCGGAGGTGCTGCTGCAGATTTTCGGTACGGCCCTGCATGTCATGGACATGCCACATAAAGAAGGACGCGAGCTGGCCCGTGTCAGTTCTGAAAAGCTGCGTGCAGAAATTGCGGAAAAGGGTTTCTACCTGCAGCTGCCACCGCAGAAAGAAGACTATCTGCTGGATCTCTATAATCCGGATGACAGCAAATACCGGGACATCCCGGGGTGAGGGCGTCTGCATGAGCAACAATCTGCCCTCGGTCAGCATCATTGACGAGCTGCTCTGCAGTTCGGCCCAGCCCTCACCCGAACAGCTTTCAGCACTGGGTTCCACCGGTGTAAGGCATGTCATCAATCTGGCGCTGCCGACTTCGGACAATGCGGTCAGTGATGAAGGTGCGCGTCTGACGGCACAGGGCATCAACTATGTGCACTTGCCGGTGCTCTGGGAGAGTCCTCGCCCTGAGCAGTTCACGCTGTTTGCCCAAATCCTCTGGGCCATGCGTGACGAGGCGGTGCTGGTGCATTGCGCCTGCAATATGCGCGCTTCGGCCTTTGTTTTCCTGTACCGCGTTCTGCATGAATCCGTGCCCTTGTCCGAAGCCGCTGCCGTGATGCATGCCGTGTGGCGGCCCGAGGCAGTGTGGCGTGATTTCATCACGGCACAACTGGCTGACCAGGGTCTGGCGTATCAGGCCCATGCGGCGCTGGAGCAAGCATGAAAGCGGCGGCGAAACTGCGCGCGCGTTTCTGGGAGCATTACTCCCTCAAGGAACTGAGTCCGGCGGAATGGGAGGCGCTGTGTGACGGCTGCGGGCGCTGCTGTCTGCACAAGCTCGAATATGAAGACAGCGATGCCATTGACTACACCGATGTCGCCTGCCGCTTGCTGGATTTGTCCACGGCCCGCTGCAGTGATTATCCGGGGCGCAAGAGTCATGTCCCGGATTGCGTGCAGCTGACGCCAGACAATATCGCTGAGATAGACTGGTTGCCGGCCAGCTGTGCCTACCGCCGGCTCAATGAGGGGCGGGGGCTGGCGCGCTGGCATCCGCTTGTCAGCGGAGATGCCGGGAGTGTGCAGAAGGCAAGGATTTCCGTGATTGGCCGTGTGCTGCCGGAAACCGTAGTGGACGAAGACGAGATAGAAGAGCATGTAATCCGCTGGATACGCATGCACTGACGAAAAGCGGCCTGCGTTGCCATCACTGCGTTAAAGAGCACGCGAAAAATGCTCATTTACTATGTGTAAACTCCGCTTTTTCGCGTGCTCTTTGCCTTGTGCTGACGGCCTCGGCGACGCTTTTCGGCGGCTCTGTAGTTGCTCTTCTGGGTAAATTTTTCTGGAGAAAGAAATGGGTTATGCGATTGCCTGGATGATTTATCTCGGTATGGCCGTGCTCTTGCAAGTGGGCTTTGAGCGCTATCTCACCCCGTATCTGCAGGCACAACGGCAGTTGCGCATTTTCCTGCGCAGCCTGCTGGCCATTCTGCTCTTTACACCGGGGGTAGTGCTGAATGCGGACAGCGCTTTCATCGTGCCGGCCTGCGTGGGTGTGATGTTCAACATCCTGGCCAAGTCACCTTACGGCCTCTTGCAGGCAGCCTTGCCCTTGTTGCTGGTGGCCACGGTGGTGTACGGCGTGCTCTTCGCCGTGGAGACCCGCAGTCGCCGTGCATCTGCCGCCTGACCGCCTGCTGCGGTGCTGCGCTCTGCGGCCTATTGGCTGTAGTTTCCGGATACTGTGATTGGTGCAGCGAGCTGAATATACTCCGGGCTCAAGCTCCCGCTCGCCGAGGTTTTTCATGCAGTTCCAGGGTACCGACGCCTATGTGGCGACCGACGATCTCAAGATGGCCGTCAATGCTTCCATCGCCTTGCAGAAGCCCCTGCTCATCAAGGGTGAGCCCGGCACCGGCAAGACCATGCTGGCCGAACAGGTGGCCAATTCGCTGGGGCTGAAGCTCATACAGTGGCATATCAAGTCCACCACCAAGGCCCAGCAGGGCCTCTATGAGTACGACGCTGTTTCGCGTTTGCGCGATTCCCAGCTCGGCGATGACCGTGTGCACGACATCAGCAACTACATCAAGAAGGGCAAGCTCTGGGAAGCCTTTGATGCCGATGTGCCGGTGGTGCTGCTCATTGACGAAATCGACAAGGCGGATATCGAATTTCCCAATGACCTGCTGACTGAAATCGACAAGATGGAGTTCTACGTCTACGAGACCCAGCAAGTCATCAAGGCCAAACGCCGTCCTATTGTCATCATCACCTCGAATAATGAAAAAGAACTGCCGGATGCTTTCCTGCGCCGCTGCTTCTTCCACTACATCACTTTCCCCGACACCACGACCATGAAGAAAATCGTGGATGTGCACTATCCCGGCATCAAGGCCTCGTTGGTCAGCGAAGCCATGGAAATCTTCTTTGATGTGCGCAAGGTGCCGGGTCTGAAGAAAAAGCCGTCCACCTCCGAGCTCATCGACTGGCTCAAGCTGCTGTTGGCCGACGATATTCCCGAAGACGTGCTGCGCAACCGCGACACGCGTAAAGCGATTCCGCCTTTGTATGGCGCGTTGCTGAAAAACGAAGCCGATGTGCATCTGCTGGAACGTCTGGCCTTCATGAATCGCCGCGAAGGCTGACCCGCTGCGCCTGAAGGGCTGATGCGGCGTTGCGGGGCGTGCTGCGCTGCTCATTTACGACAAGTAAACTCCGCTGCTCGTGCGACCCGCGCCTTGCCTGAGCCCATCAGGTTGTGCGGGTCGCGAAGAGTACAAAGGCGAGGATCAGAACATGCTGATCAATTTCTTCTTCACATTGCGCGAATTCAAGGTGCCCACCACGATTCGCGAATTGCTGGATCTGATCAATGCGCTTGAGCATGGGCTGGTCTATGCCAATGTCGATGATTTCTATCTGCTCTCGCGCACCGTGCTGGTCAAGGACGAGCGCCATTTCGACAAGTTCGACAAGGCTTTTGCCAAGTACTTTGAAGGCATAGATGCGTTGACGCCGGAATTGCTGAGCAAGGCCATTCCCGAAGAGTGGTTGCGCAAGGCCCTGGAAAAAAACCTGACGCCGGAAGAGCTGGCGGAAATCCAGAAAATGGGCTCGCTGGAAAAGCTCATGGAGGAATTCCGCAAGCGTCTTGAGGAGCAGGAAAAACGCCATCAGGGTGGCAACAAGATGGTGGGCACCGGCGGCACGTCGCCCTATGGCGCGTTTGGCGCCAATCCCGAAGGCATACGTCTGGCGGGAGAATCGCGCAACAAGCGGGCGGCCAAGGTCTGGGAAAAGCGCGAATTCCGTAATCTGGACGATTCCGTGGCGCTGGGCATACGCAATATCAAGGTAGCCCTGCGTCGCCTGCGCCGCTTTGCCCGCACCGGCGTGGATGAAGAGCTGGATGTGGACGACACCATACGTGCCACCGCTCACAAGGCCGGTCTGCTCGACATCAAGATGCGGCCCGAGCGCAAGAACAAGGTGAAGGTGCTGCTCTTCTTTGATGTCGGCGGTTCCATGGACCCTTACATCAAGATTTGCGAGGAGCTGTTTTCGGCCGCGCGTACCGAGTTCAAGCATATGGAGTATTTCTATTTCCACAATTTCATTTACGAAGGTGTGTGGAAAGACAATGCCCGGCGCTGGAGTGAGCGTACGTCCGTTCATGACATCATTCATAAATATGGACGCGATTACCGCGTGATTTTCGTGGGTGATGCCACCATGAGCCCTTATGAGGTCATGGCAGTCGGCGGTTCGGTTGAACATTTCAACGAAGAGCCGGGTGCCGTCTGGATGCAGCGCCTCAATCACCATTTTGAAAAAGTGGTCTGGCTGAATCCGGAGTCGGAAAAGAACTGGAGCGGCACACAGTCCATTACGCAGGTACGCCAGCTCATGGAAAACCGCATGTATCCGCTGACCATCAAGGGTATTGAGGACGGCATGCGCTATTTGAGTCGCTAAAACGCTTTTCCGGCATAAAAAAGCCCGCCACATTGGCGGGCTTTTTTATGTCGTGATGGCAGCGCTGTGTACCGTGAACAAGCAAAGAGCAGGGCTGTGCGGGAGGGGCTTTGGCCGCGATGCTTTTCTTTCACGCTTAAACCGCCGCACGGCTACAGCGTCTCCCACGAGCGCAGCTCGGAGCAGGGGGCGAGTGGCGCCGCTGATATTGCTGGTGTCGGTGTCGGTGTCGGCGTCGAGCCGCCGCATCGGATCGGCATTTTTCCGCTGAATTGCCGGCGTCAGGGTTTGTGCTCATGCACGTTCTGGGCATGCGCTTCCACGGAGTTCAGGATTTCCACCTGGCGTATCACGGCGGCCGTATCGAAGCTCAGGGCGTAATCGAAGAACTCGTTACGCCCTTGGCTGGCATGACTGTTGATGCAAGAGAGAGCGGTGATCTTGTGCAATGAGCTGAAGTGACCGTTTGCTCTGCCGGAGTCGAAGCTGAGCAGGCGTCGCGGTCTGCCGGAACAGCGCAGACCTGAAGGCATCAGGCTCAGGTATGGCAAGTGTCCAGAGCGACTCGTGCGGCACGGTATTCGTCCTGCAGACGTCTTACCAGGCTGGCGACATCGGGCAGGTCACTGATCACGCCCACCCCTTGTCCGGCACTCCAGATATCGCGCCACACTGTCGCCGTGTTCTCTTTTTCCGGTTCCAGCGGCAAAGCGGTTTCCGCATCAAAGCCACAGCGCAGCACGCTGGCTTTGAGAAAGCTGGCTCCCGCTACGGAAAAGCGTGGCGTGTAGAGAATGTCGGAAGCGCTGGCATCCAGCACCATTTGCTTGTAGTCGGCCTCGGCCTGCGCTTCCTGCGTCGCGATGAAACGTGTGCCCATATAGGCGATATCCGCGCCTAGAGCCTGAGCTGCAAGTATGCCGGCGCCGTCGCTGATGGCGCCGCCCAGAGCCAGAGGGCCGTCAAAAAAACTGCGCACTTCGCGCACGAAAGCAATCGGATTGAGTGTGCCGGCATGGCCGCCAGCACCACCAGCCACCAGGATGAGTCCGTCCACAGCTTGCGATATCGCTTTCCTGGCGTGACGGGTATTCACCACATCATGCAGCACGATGCCGCCCCAGCCATGCACGCGCTCCACCACATCGGCACGTGCGCTCATGCTGGTGATGATGATGGGTACGCGATGCTCTGCGCAGATGGCCAGATCGGCCTCCATACGCGAGTTGGAGGGATGCAGGATGAGATTCACGGCATAAGGGGCTGCGCTCGCCGGCAGCTCGTCGAGCTGATCCAGCCAGCTGGAAAAAATCTCGCTGCTGCGTGCGTTCAGTGCCGGAAGTGCGCCGACGATGCCGGCGCGGCATTGCGCCATCACCAGTTCCGGCGATGACACCAGGAACATGGGCGCTGCCATCACGGGCAGGGCAAGGCGGTTTTGCAGCAAAGTGGGCAGGGGCATGACGGGCTCCGGAAAGTGACGGGCAACAAGGCAGCAAGCCTAAGGCCGACAGGCATGTTCCTGTCATGACAAAACACTTACCCCGAGTGACCAAGGTGGATTGGCAGGAGGGGGCCGCGTTGGGCAGGACTGAAAAAGCGGGATCAAGGAGACGTATTGCGGCTAGAGGCCCTGCCGGGAAATAGCGGCCGCTGTAGTGGTCAACACGCATGCGCCTGGCCCGGGTTTCACTTCCGCAGTTTTTTGCTCAGTGCAGTTTGAGCGTAGGCCCTGATGTTTTGCTCAGCATGTCTTTAGCGAAAAGCAAGGCGGTCTTGAAGACGCCGTGCAGCTTTAGCTGATGCATGCGGTAGAGGGAGAGGTACATGAGACGGGCAATCCAGCCCTGGATATTGATATTGCCTGCCAGATTGCCCACGGTATTCGCCGAGCTGATGGACACCAGCGAGCCGTAATCATGGAAGCGGAACTCCGGTAAAGGCTCATTGCGCATATGGGCCAGCATGGCTTTCACCAGGAAGGTGGCTTGCTGGTTGGCAACCTGGGCTCTTGGCGCGAGTGGACGTACATTGCCGGGCAATGTGCAGCTCGCACAGTCGCCAAAGGCAAAAATATTTTCATCGCGGGTGGTCTGCAAGGTGGGTGTGACCAGCAGCTGGTTGATGCGATTGGTTTCAAGACCGCCGAAATCTTTCAGGAAATCCTGGGCCTTGATGCCGGCGGACCAGACTTTGAGCGAGGCCGTGACAAAAAGATCGTCGCGGGTTTTCAGGCCCTGCGGCGTGATTTCCGTGACCATCTGTCCCGTGTGTATCTGTATGCCCAGCTTCGCCAAGGAGTCATGGGCGCGCTTTGAAGCCGCTTCCGGCAGGGCTGGCAGTATGCGTGGCGCTGCTTCAATCAGGCTGATCTTCACCTGATGTGGCGGAATTTCATCGAGACCGTATTGCATGAATTCGTGCGAGGCGTGATGCAGTTCGGCCGCCAGCTCCACGCCGGTGGCGCCGGCACCGACGATGGCGATATTGAGCTCGGGTTTTTCCGGTGCGTTTTCCGGCAGTGCATGCGCTTGCAGATACATCTGCAGCAGTTTTTTCTGGAAGCGGTCGGCCTGTGGGCGCGAGTCCAGAAAGATGCAGTTGTCGCGCGCACCCGGGGTGCCGAAATCATTCGAGGTGGAGCCTATGGCAATGACGAGTGTGTCATAGGAAAGGTCGCGGCCATCCGCCAGGATTTCGCCGTCGTCACCGGTGAGCGGGGCGAGATGTATGGTTTTGCCGTCCCGGTTGATGCCGTCCAGACGGCCGTGCTGGAACTCGAAATGGTTTTTCGCGCCATGCGCGAAATAATTCAGTTCGTCTTCAAAGGAGTTGATGGTGCCGGCAGCCACTTCATGCAGCAGCGGTTTCCAGATATGGGAGAGACCGGCATCGACCAGCACGATTTTCGCCAGGCCCTGTTTGCCGAGACGATGACCCAGTGCGGTGGCGAGCTCCAGCCCACCGGCCCCCCCGCCGACAATGACGATGCGCTTCAGCTTTTTCATGAGGGGTTTCCGCAAGGTTTAAAAATCTTCAGGTCAGCACGCTGGCGGGCTCGCTGCCGAGAAGGCTCTTGAGTGCAGGGCCGTGGTATTCCGGGCCGCGTGACCGGCGTTGGCTGCCGCGATTTTACGCGCCGTAGGGAGGGGAGGCGAGGCGGATTGTTTGACGCTTGATGATGTTTGTGGCGCAAACGCCCCAGGCCCGGCACGTGCCGGGGCTGTGCGTTGCCGGCGCCATGCTCATCGCAAGCCGCTCCCGCTGTGGGTCCAAGTGCTTTATGCGCTGTTCTGCAGGAGCGGCTTTAGCCGCAATGCAGCGTGAGTGAGTGCAGGGATCGGGACGTGCGGAGAAAAAGCATCGCGGCTAAAGCCCCTCCTACCGGTGCACCTTAAAACCACAAGGCCGGCCCGGGCATGCGCCGGGCGCAGCGTGTTTGCGCTGCGAACAGCGGCGGAAACGTCATGAAAAAAGCGCCTGCGGCGGAGCGCAGCCCGGGCGTGTACCGGGCGCAGCGTGTTTGCGCTGCGAACAGCGGCGGAAACGTCATGAAAAAAAGCGCCTGCGGCGGAGCGCAGCCCGGACATGCGCCGGGCGCAGCGTGTTGTAGCCGCGAACAGCGGCGGAAACGTCATCAAGAAGGCAGATGCTTTTTGATCCATGCCAAGAGGTCGGTCACCACTTCATCGCGGTTGGTCTCGTGCAGGATGTCGTGGCGGGCGTCGGGGTAGAGACGCAAGGTCACGTCATGGCTGCCGGTAAGGTCGCGATAGGCTCGGGCAAGTCGTTCGACACCACGGCCCATATGGCCGACCGGATCGCGATCACCAGAGAAAAGATAGACGGGCAGGTCGGCGCGTATTCTTTTCATGGCCCGCGGCTGATAAAGCGCAGTCAGGCCTTTGATGAAGTCGCCCCAGTAACCATTGCTCATCTGGAAGCCGCAGAGCGGGTCGGCGACATAGCGGTCGATGAAGGCCGCGTCGCGCGAGAGCCAGTCAAAATCCGTGCGTGGATTCTTGAACATCTTGTTGAAACCGCCGAAGGACAGGGCATGGATGGCCGGGCTGCGGCCGTTCACGCCCTGGCGCCAGCTTTCAAAGCGCCCGATAAGCGCGGCGATGGAGGTGAACCAGGGCGCTTCAAAGGAACTGCCTTCCAGCAGCAACAGATTGATCTGGTCGGGATAGTGCTGGGCGAAGTATTGGGCAATGAAAGAGCCCATGCTGTGGCCGAGCAGGATGACGGGCAGCTCAGGATAGCGATGATGGATTTCCGTGTTCACCACGGACATGTCGTGGCAGACGCCGGTCCAGTGCTGCTGCGGGCCGACATCGCCCAAGGCCTGGGTGGCCAGGCCATGGCAGCGGTGGTCGTGGGCCAGCACGGCATAACCGGCGGCATTGAAGAGCGCGGCAATATCACCATAGCAGCCGGAGTGTTCGGCCATGCCATGCGAGATATGGATGGCCGCGCGGGGCTGGGCCACCGGCCAGTGGCGCAGGGGAATGCGGTGGCCATCACTGGCGGTCAGCCATTCGATAGCGGGGTCAGCGGCAGCAACATTCATCACATGGCTCGCAACAAGATTGTTCATTATTCTAAACCGCCTTCATTTACTGCTTTTTGCCTGTCCATGAACAGGTCTGTAGCGGCCACCGGGTGGCCGTCCCGTTTGTATTCGCATCTGTATGCAGAGGAGCTGTAGCCGCATGAGCGTTGCTGTGGAGTACCGGATAGGCTCACGCCGTCCCGAGGCACATATCTTCGAGGTGGAACTTAGCATCGCCAAGCCGGCGCCGGACGGGCAGCAGCTCAGTCTGCCGAATTGGATACCGGGCAGCTACATGATCCGTGATTTCTCGCGCAATCTGACCGGGCTGCGTGCGCGTGACGAAGCGGGCAATCCGGTGAGCCTGCGCAAGACGGGCAAGTCCGACTGGGTGTGCGCTCCCCTTGCTGACGGCCCCCTCATCGTCAGTTACGAGGTCTATGCCTGGGATCTGTCGGTGCGCGGCGCTCATCTCGACCAGACCCACGGCTTCTTTAACGGCACGTCCGTTTTCCTCATGGTCCATGGCCAGGAAGAGCAGGCCGTCGAGGTGCTGATCGCGTGCCCGGCCGGCGTGAGCGACTGGCGTCTGGCTACCAGCTTGCCTGCCGCGCCGGGTACCGAGGCGCTGGGTTTTGGCCGTTTCCGCGCACGCGACTATGACGAGCTGATTGACCATCCGGTGGAAATGGGCACCTTCACCCATGCCGGTTTTACGGCCTGCGGCGTACCGCATGAGCTTGTCATCACGGGTCGCCACAGGGCAGATACGAATCGCCTTTGCCGCGATCTGGAAAAAATCTGCACGGCGCAGATCAGGATGTTCGGCGAGCCAGCGCCCTTTGACCGTTATGTTTTCCTCGTGATGGCGGTGGGCAATGGCTATGGTGGTCTTGAGCACCGTGCGTCTACGGCCTTGCTCTGTGCGCGTGATGATTTGCCTCTGCCCAGCGAATCTGAAGCCAATCCGGGCGAGCGCTACACGACGTTTCTCGGGCTTTGCAGTCACGAGTATTTCCATAGCTGGAACGTCAAGCGCATCAAGCCGGCGGCTTTCATTCCCTATGATTTGCGCAGCGAAACGGTGACCCCCCAGCTCTGGGCGTTTGAAGGCATCACCTCCTATTACGACGATCTCACCCTGGTGCGTGCAGGCCTGATTTCCACGCAGCGCTATCTGGAATTGCTGGCACAGCAGATCACCCGGCATTTGCGTGTGCCCGGGCGTTTCCGGCAGAGCGTGACGGAGTCCAGCCAGGATGCCTGGACCAAGTATTACAAGCAGGATGAAAACGCGCCCAACAGCATCGTCAGTTATTACGTCAAAGGTTCGCTGCTGGCTCTGTGTCTGGATTTGCTCTTGCGCGAAAAAACCGCCGACCGTGTTTCACTTGATGATCTGATGCGGCGCTTGTGGACGGATTTCGGTCAGTGTGGTGTGGGGCTGCAGGATGAAGATATTCCCCGCCTTGCGACTGAACTCTGTGGCGATGCCCTTGAGGATTTCTGGCAGAACGCGCTTTACGGCCATGAGGAGTTGCCCTTGCGTGAACTGCTGGTCACTCGCGGATTGGACTGGACCCTGCGTGCTGCGGACAATGCCGCCGATTCCGGTGGAAAGGCCGGTTCGGCAGATAGCCGTGCGCGGCCTTGGCTGGGCGCCAAACTTGCTACGGCCGAGGGCGGCGCCAGCCTGCAGCAGGTGCTGAGTCACAGTCCCGCACAAGCGGCCGGGCTGTCGGCCGCTGATGTGGTGGTGGCGGCCAATGGTCTGCGTGTGAATGGCGCCAGTCTGGAAAAGCTGGTGGCCAGCCATGCGCCGGGCGATGTGCTGCAGCTGCATGCCTTTCGCCGAGATGAACTGATGGAATTCCGTGTTGTGCTGGGCACTGCCCCGGCCGATACCTGCGTGCTGTCGATGCCGGCTGATACCGATCGTCAGCGCCGCGCGGAACAGTGGATATTGGGCGTTTAGGAAGGCGGCGGCTGCGCTTTTTTCCGACACGGCCCGAAACACTGGCGCATATTGCTGCCGGCGCTTGCGCCGGATTCCCAAGCCTTTGCTTTCAGAACGGCCCTGCTTGCCGGGCCGGCCGGCAAAGAATTCGCCACAACAAGCACTGCAAGACCCGCACAGGAGATTTCCATGCAAGCTGATTTCTGGAAAGACAAATACCCGGCCGATGTGCCCTTCCGGATCGACACGGCCGCTTATAAATCCGTGCTTGATGTCTTTCATGAGGCCTGCCGGAAATACGGTGATCTGCCGGCCTTCAGCAATATGGGCCGTACGCTTTCCTATCGTGAGCTGGACAAGCTCTCCGCGGATTTCGCGGCCTATCTGCAGAACGAAACCAGCCTCAAGCCCGGCGACCGTATCGCGGTGCAATTGCCCAATGTGCTGCAATATCCCATCGCTGTATTTGGCGCCATGCGCGCAGGCCTGGTGGTGGTCAACACCAATCCGCTTTATACCGAGCGCGAGATGGAGCACCAGTTCAATGATTCCGGTGCTTCGGCGCTGGTGGTGCTGGCCAATTTCGGTGACAAGGTGGAGAAAGTCCTGCCGAAAACCGGCATCAAGACCGTGATTGTGTCTGAAGTGGGCGATGTGCTGCCGCCGCTCAAGCGCTTCATCACCAATCTGGTGGTGAAGAAAGTGAAGAAGATGGTGCCAGCTTTCAGTCTGCCCCAGGCGATTGCCTTTACTGACGTGATGAGCCGTGGCCAGCGCCACACCGTGAAGGATGTGACCCCGTCCAGCGCTGATGTGGCCGTGCTGCAGTACACCGGCGGTACCACGGGTGTGGCCAAGGGTGCCATGCTCACGCACGCCAATCTGGTGGCCAACCTGCTGCAGATGCGTGCCACGCTGACCGGTTTTGAGGCGGGCAAGGAGATCATGATTGCGCCGCTGCCGCTTTATCACATCTTTGCCTTTACGGTGTGCTGCCTCGGCATGATGGATCAGGGCGGCCACACCATCCTCATCACCAATCCGCGCGACATTCCCGGCTTCGTAAAAGAGCTGCAGCAGTGGAAATTCACCTGCATGGCCGGTCTCAATACCCTGTTTGTGGCGCTGATGAACAATGCAGAGTTCCGCAAGCTGGATTTTTCCACCGTGAAGCGTGTGGTGGCCGGCGGTATGGCCATGCAGGTGCAGGTGGCAGAAGACTGGGAAAAGCTGACCGGCGTGCGTATCTGTGAGGGTTTCGGCATGACGGAAACCTCACCGGTGGCCACCATGAATCCGCTGTCGGCGGTGCGTATCGGCACCATCGGCATGCCGATTCCGAATACGCTGGTCAAGGTGATCGACGATAACGGTAATGAGCTTGGCATCGGCGAAGCCGGCGAGCTTTGCGTGCAAGGTCCGCAGGTGATGAAGGGCTACTGGCAGCGTCCGGAAGCCACCGCGGAAATCATCGACAGCGAAGGCTGGCTCAAGACCGGCGACATCGGCGTGATTGCTGCCGATGGCTATATCAGGATTGTCGATCGCAAGAAGGACATGATCCTGGTCTCCGGTTTCAATGTGTATCCCAATGAAATCGAAGACGTGGCGGCTACGCATCCCGGCGTGCTGGAATCGGCGGCGGTCGGCGTCGCGGACGAAAAATCCGGCGAAGCCGTGAAGCTCTTTGTGGTGAAGAAAGATCCGAGCCTGACGGAGGCGGCCTTGCTGCAGCATCTGCGTGAAAACCTGACCGGCTACAAGGTGCCCAGGCAGATTGCTTTCCGTGCCGACTTGCCCAAGACCAATGTCGGCAAGATCCTGCGCCGTGAACTGCGCGGCCAGTAATCAAGGTCTGCTGCGCGTCGGTCCTGCGGTCATTGGCGTGGGAAGAGGACATCGAGAAAAAGCTGGCGAGGCCTGTACATTTACGCCATGTAAACTCTGCTGCTTCTTTGCCGCCGGTGCGCCTTTCCCTTGGCAGCAGGCGGGCTCGCGAGACTTCAGTTCATGATGAAAACGCCCCCGTTGTGGGGCGTTTTCATTGCGGCCGATGCCGACATAGGCAGACGGGGGCTGGTTTTTGCCAGCCAGGCGTCTCTGCGGCCAATGCCGGGCAGGGCGACTGGGCTAAGATCCGGGCTTTGCTCAGAAGCCTGCGCCACGCATTGAACGGGAAGTAATAACAATGATTCACGGAAAAGCCCTGCGGACCCCCGCCTTTTTGAAAAGCTGTGCCCTCGGTCTGGCGCTTTTGCTGCCTGCCGCCCCCCTGCTGGCAGCGCCGGCCACCGCGCTCGACAAGCCGCTCAATATCACCTTCTGCATTTATGATCCGGTGGGCGCCAATGGCGATGCGTCCACGCGTGCGCGTGATCTTGCGCTGGAAGCAAGGAAATGGAATGTGCACACCACTATCAAGGTGTACACGGATGAACGCGTGGCGGCTGAAGACTTCAAGGCGGGGCAGTGCGAAGGTCTGGTGGTGACGACCTTGCGTGCGCGCCAGTTCAACAAGTTCATGGGTAGCCTGGATGCCGTGGGTGGCATACGCAGTGCCAAGGAAATGCGCGCCGTGCTGCAGACGCTGGCCAACCCCAAGGTGATTCCGCTCACCATCTCCGGTCCCTACCAGGTGATAGGTATCGTGCCGCTGGGTGCCGCGTATGTCTTCGTGAATGACCGCAGCATCAACTCCATTGAAAAAGCAGCCGGCAAGAAAGTGGCGGTTCTGGACTGGGACAAATCCCAGGCCAAGCTGGTGCAGCAACTGGGCGCACAGCCGGTGGCATCCGACATCACCAATTTCGCCAGCAAGTTCAATAACGGCCAGGTCGACATCCTGGTGGCGCCGGCCATTATCTACAAACCCTTCGAGCTTTACCGCGGCCTGGGCACCAAGGGCGCCATTTTCCGCTATCCGCTTGTACAGATTACGGGCTCCATCATCATCAACCGCGAGCGTCTGCTGAAGCAGGTGCCGGATATGGATGAGCGCATGCTGAAGATGCGTGAATTCGCCCTGACGCGTGTGGAAGAAGCCTTTACCTTCATCGACAAGAGTGAAAAGGAAATCGATCCCAAGTACTGGCTGGATCTCAGCCCGGTGGAAAAGGACAAATACACGCGCTTGCTGCGCGATGCCCGTCTGCAGCTCACCGCGGATGGCACTTATGATCCGCAGATGATGAGCCTGCTCAAGCGCGTGCGTTGCAAGTTTGAGCCGCAGAGCTTCGAGTGTGCGCTCAAGGACGAATAAGTTCCGCGACTTTTTGGTCTGAACATGAACAGCCCCGCGCCACGCCGCGGGGCTTTTTATTTGAGGGTATTTTCTGCTTTTGACGATGCGTGCGCCTTGTCAGGTTGCCTGTGCGCCTTGTCGCTCTGCAGAGCCTGCTGCCGGAAATCGCGCGGCGTCATGCCGAACCAGACGCGGAAGGCCCGTGTGAAGTTGCTGAGATCGGCAAAGCCCAGTGAGTAGGCAATGTCCTTGATGGGACGTTGGCTCTCGCGCACATAAACGCCGGCCAGATTGCGCCGGGTGTCATTGAGCAGTCGCGTGAAAGACAGGCCCTCTGCTGCCAGCCGGCGTTGCAGGGTGCTCGGGCTGATGCCGAGTTCACGCGCTACGCTGACGCGGTCGAAGTGTCCGCTGGAAAGCTTGCTGATGACTTTTTGTACGATTTCGTGCACGTCATGCTGCTGGTCCAGCTCGTCCAGATAGCGGTATATGACCTGATCGGCCTGGGTAACCAGTCTGGCATTGCCGGTTGGCAAGGGGGCGGTGGCGACAGCCAGTGGCAGGCTGATGCGGGAGCGCGAGGCATTGAAAACCACCGGGCAGCCGAAGAAGTCATCAATACGGGCTTTGACGGCGCGCTCTACGGGCTCGGGAATGCCGCGCAGCTCCACACGCAGGGGCTTCAGCTCCCTGTTGCTGAGACTGCGCCAGATTCCCAGTACGACGGCATGAAAGAAAATCTGTTTCTCGCGCACGGAGCCGGGATAGGTCGGCGCAACATCGACATGGAATGCATCATGACTGGCATGGCAGTGCACCCTGGCGGCATAGCTGAGCAGGCGTAGTGGCAGCAGGAGATGCTCCGAGGCCTGTTGCAGGGTCAGGCTGGAATACAGGCCGAAGGCCAGCACATAAAGATTGCCGGGACGGAAGTGGCGGGCGTAATCCAGGCCCAGAGCCAGATTGGCGCCGCCAGCGAAGGCGAGCCGCCAGAGCGTATCCATCTGGCTGGCTGGCAGTCGCGCACCTTCTGCATGCATGAAGGCAGGATCAATACCGGCCTCCCTGAACAAGGCCGTGCTGTCCAGGCCCTGACTTTCTGCCGCAAGAGCGAAGGGTTGCAGCCAGCCGGCCACCTGCGTGATCTCGTGGAAAGGGGCTTTGGCCATCATTTCGTCCCTGATTTTTGTGGAGATACCGCCTGTATCCCTGCTTTTTTCATTAAAACAGTCGCTGCTGCCTTGAAATGACAAGCTCTTGGCTTGTGCTGACAATCCACCCGGCTTGTGGCTGTGTAGTCTAAGCCATTAATTTCGCGAACGTTTAGTAAACGGGTATGACAGCCTTTTCCTCGTCGTATCCCTGCATGCTCAGATGGCTGAAGAGTCATCTGTCTGGCGCCAGGATGGTGCTTTTTCCTGAGGGGTCGGCAATGCCGTGATGAGTCTGCGCCAGGGAGGCAGGGCAGCTTCATGACGCTTGCCTACCGTTTTTGCCAGTTTTGCCTGCAAACACCCTGTGACCAGATCCGATGGTGTTTGCGATTACAACGAAAAGGCTGCGTGGATGTCATCACTCAGAAAGATTGCATTTCTCTCTGACAACGATTCAGAGCGGGAGCTCTTTGCTTCCTTCATTACGGTGATGGGAGATCGCACAGGCTGCCGATGGTCCAGCAGTGCTGAGCTGACCGCCGATGTAGTGGTTATCGATACTGATAACCCCTTGTTCTTCGAGCGCTTGCGCAAACATACCCAGTCCGTGGTGGTGGGCTATGGATTGCTTGATCGCAGGGGCACGCATTATCACCTGCCAAAGCCTTTGCGCATGCCGGCGCTGTCGGCCTTGCTGACGCGCATCGTGCAGGAGGGCGCGAGTGGTCAGGATGAAGTCATGGTGCGTTACATCGCCGGACTTAGTCATGCCAATGTGGCCCAGGGTGTCGTGCTGGAAATGGTGCAGCGCCTGGCCAGTGGTCAGGTGGACAAGGAAACGGTGGCGCGGCGTATGGGCATCAGTCCCAGCACCTTGCAACGCCGTCTCGCCGCCGAGGGTGCCTCGTTCCGCCAGCTGCTCAACGATACCCGGCGTGATCTTGCCGAGCGTTATCTGCAGGATCGTCAGCGCGCCATCAAGGATGTGGCCTACTCATTGGGCTTTGCTGACCTCAGCAATTTCACACGCGCCTTTCGCAGCTGGTTTGGCGTTTCTCCGCGCGAATATCGCAACAATACCCGCAATTCGCCGTGACACTGGCTGCTTTCAACGCTCTGCTGTTTGCAGCGGGCAGTTGAGATAGCGCGAGGAATCCAGCCATTTCCGGTCCGGATAATAGGAAAACAGGAACTGCCCGCCTTTCAGCGTGTCGATGAGCTGGCGGGCCACGCCCTCGCGCACCGCCGGACAACCCCAGCTGCGTCCCAGACGGCCCAATTTCTCCACGATGTCTTCATTCACATAGGGCGCGCCATGCATGACGATGGCGCGCTCCAGGGCCTTGTCATTGACGCCGGGCTCAAGGCCTTCCATGCGCAGGGAGTAGCCATTGCTGCCCTGATAGGTTTCGCGTGTGCGAAAAAGCCCCAGGCTGGAAGCGCGGCTGTTCAGGGTGTTGGAAAAATGTGTGGTCATGTTCTCGCCGCTGTTGCGGCCATGGGCGACACGTTCTTGAAAAAGCAGGCGGGCCGAGTCCAGATCAAATACCCAGAGCCGGGGCCGGGTGGAGGGCAGGGAGTAATCGATGACGGCGAGCTTTTGTGCCTCGGGCAGGCGGCCCGCCGTGGCACATTGCAATGCCTCCAGCGCGAGCGCGATGACTTCCGGCTTGGCCTCGGGTGCGGCAGCGGCCAGACGCGCTGCCAGTGTTGGCGCCGGCATGCTCTCGCTCTCTGCGGGAGGGTCAGCCAGGGCGTGCGTGGGCAAGGCTGCAGCAGCCAGTCCGGCACAAAGGAAAAACAGGGAAATAAAACGAAAACGCATGCAGAAGCCTCGGGCCAGGGCAGCCACTTCCACACGCCGGGGCGGTGGCTGCTGTTGATGCCGCACTCATGCTGCACCGTTGCCGCAATCCCTCGCCAGCTGAACTCATCAAGGCTGCCACCCTAGCATTGCCTCCGGCCACTGTCAGCCCTTGAAGTGCCTGTACAGGGGCTTTGCAGGCCGGGAATTTGTCAGCGACTGTGACCGGGTTCCTGCCACCGGTCCTTATGGGGTAAAAGGAGCGACCAAAAAGCCGGTGTTGGGGAACAGCCTGATGTGGAAATCCATGATGCGGCTTCTGCTGCCATTGCTGCTGGTGCTGGGTGGCACGCTGCAGGCAGAGACCCCGGACGAGATCATACGCGCACGCCTGGAGCCTTATGCCGATAGCCAGAGCGCATTGCAGCTGGCCGGCAGCTCGGTGCCCCAGGCCGTGGTGCAATTCTATGGCGAGCGCAATTGGCAGCCGGTATGGGATGAGGCACGTTTCCAGTCTTTGCTGAGCCAGCTTGCCACGCTTTATACCGACGGCCTTACGCCCGAGGACTACGGTTTTTCCCTGCTCGAGCGTTCGCAAAAAATCGGTGACGAGCCGCTGCGTCTGGCCGAGCGCGACATGGTGGCCACGCGCGCCTATCTGCTCGCGCTGGTGCATCTCTATCGTGGCAAGATTGATCCGGTGCGCCTTGATTCGCACTGGAATTTTGACGCGCGCCAGCTCGATCCCCTGACAGGTCTGCATGCCGCGCGTGAAGCGGCTGAGAACAACGATCTGGAAAGCATTTTCAATCGCGCGCGCCCCACCTTGCCGCAGTACAACGCCCTGCGCTCGGCGCTGGCGCGTTTGCGCAGCATTGCCCTGGCGGGAGGCTGGCCGGAGCTGCCGGCCGGGCCGGTGTTAAAACCCGGGATGCGCGATGCACGCATGCCACTCTTGCGCCAGCGTTTGCAGATTGCCGGACTGCTGCCGTACACGGTGCCAGCGGATGCCGAACTTTATGACGAGGCGCTGAAGGCCGCTGTGCAGCGCTTCCAGCAAGAATCCTATCTGGAGGCCGACGGCGCCGTAGGGCCCGGCACCCGCAATCAGCTGAATGTGCCGGTGGCTGTGCGCATCGGCCAGATACGGGCCAATCTCGAGCGCGCGCGCTGGTTCATGCATGAAATAAAAGATGATTTCGTGATTGTGGATCTGGCCGGCTATCGCATCGCCTATGTGCATGGCAATGAAGTGAAGTGGCGTTCTCGTGTGCAGATCGGCAAGGAGTATCGTTCGACGCCGGTGTTCAAATCGGTCATCAGCTATATCACGCTGAGTCCGGGCTGGGTGGTGCCGCCCACCATCTTCAAGGAAGATTCGCTGCCGGCCATACGCAAGAATCCTGACTATCTCACCCGCAACCGCATGAGTGTCCATAACGCGGCCGGCCAGAAAATTCCGGCCAGCAGCGTGAACTGGAGCCGCCCCGGCAATATCACCCTGCGTCAGGACCCCGGTCCCGAGGGCGCGCTGGGTGAACTGGTCATACGCTTCGTGAATCCCTATTCAATCTATCTGCACGACACGCCGCACAAGGAGCTGTTCAATGTCAGCCAGCGTGCCACCAGCTCCGGCTGCATACGCGTGGAAAATATCCATGAGCTGGCCGTGCTGCTGTTTGACGACGAGCAGAAATGGAACCGCTCCGCCCTGCAGAAAGTGATAGACGAGCGCAAGACGCGCAATGTCACCCTGAAAAGGAAGATTCCCATCCTGCTCGCTTACTGGACGGTGGATCTGGGGGAAGACGGTTATGTGTCTTTCAAGCCGGATGTCTACAAGCGTGATCCGCAAGTGCTGATGGCCCTGGAAGAAGCGCCCTGAACGGTTTGCTGAAGTGAGCAAGCGAGGCGGCAAAAGCCGCGCGGTTAAAGCCCTTGCCAGCGGCTAGCGACAGCCGTTGGGAGCGGCTTCAGCCGCGATGGCAGTCTTTCAACAGCGCAGCGTGCCGAGCGCAGCTCGCGATGCTTTTTGACTCAGGTGTGCAAGAGGGTGAATTTCTCCATGGCTTCGGGAACCATGGCCGGCCAGTGCAGGCGATCCTTGATCAGCAGGCGCAGCGTATCGGCTGCCGCCGGTTCGCCGTGGGTGATGAAGGTTTGCCGTGGCGCGGCCGGTGCCGTGGCCAGCCAGGCCAGCAACTCCTCCTGATCGGCATGGGCGGAGAGGGCGTCGATATTCAGTACCGGGGCGCGCACGGGAATATAGTCGCCATGGATTTTCACGAAGCGGCTGCCGTGTACCAGCGCATCGCCGCGTGTTCCCGCCGACTGGTAGCCGATGAAGATCACCTGGTTGCGTGCCTCCGGGAGCAGATGTTTCAGGTGATGCAGGACACGGCCGCCGGTGGCCATGCCGCTGGCCGAGACGATGATGTGCGGTCCGCGGCGCTGGCCGAGCGCAATCGATGCTTCCACCGAATCCACATACAGCGTTTGCGTTTCCAGTGCCCGGCAGGCGGCGGTGTCGAGATGGTGCTCTTCAGGAAAACGCAGCAGCACCTTTGTGGCCTTGCTGGCCATGGGGCTGTCCAGAAAAACCGGCATATCGGGAATGCGGCCTTGCTGGCGCAGGCTGATGAGCAGATGCAGGATCATTTGCGCCCGGCCCACGGCAAAGGCGGGCAGCACGGTGATGCCGCCGCGGTGCGCGCATTGCGAAATGGTGTCGGCCAGCACATCCATCACGTCGACATCCGGATGCAGGCGATCACCGTAAGTGGACTCTGTCACCAGCCAGTCGCAGGCGGGCAGGGCCTCCGGAGCGCGCAGCACCGGGTCTTGCGGACGACCGACATCGCCGGAAAAGCTGAGACGGCCCTGCGGTGTGTCGAGATGCACGGAAGCCGCTCCGATGATGTGGCCGGCATGGCGCAGACTGAGGCGGATGTCGTGAGTGATAGCCTGCGACGCCTGCCAGTCCAGAGGACGCAGCAGGGCGAGGGCGGCCTCGGCATCGGCGCTGGTATAGAGCGGCTCGGCCGGATGATGTTTGGAGAAGCCCTTGCGGTTGGCGTAATTGGCATCCTCTTCCTGCAGGTGGGCGGCATCCGGCAAGAGGATTTCGGCCAGCGCCTGCGTGCCCTTGCTGCAGTAGACCGGGCCCTGATAGCCGGCGCGTACGAGGGCGGGCAGCCAGCCGGAGTGATCCAGATGGGCATGGGTCAGCACTACGGCATCCAGCGAGTCCGGGGGCACGGGGAATTCGGCCCGGTTACGTTCGCGCAGCCGTTTCACGCCCTGGAACATGCCACAGTCCACCAGCACCCGCTGTTTCTCGTGCTGGAGCAGGTAGCGTGAGCCGGTCACCGTGCCGGCCGCACCGAGGAATTGCAGCTCCATCACTTTCTTCCCTGAGATCCTGTTGATGCAGACCACTCTAGACCCTGCCGCCTCTGCTGGCTTGATCTGGATCAGTTTCTGCGTCCGCCTTTCCATGCAGGCTGGCGGTCTACCCCGCCTCGAGGCTTCATATGTCACATGTTCCGGAATCGGCGGAGGCCGCCCAGGCCCGCCACTATCGCGCGTCTGACCCGGACTTTGCGCACTGGGCACAGGGCTACGGCCTGATCCGCCACAGCGAGGCAACGCAGTTGCAGGTGCACGCCTTGGCCAGACGCCTGTGCGAGCAGGGTTTGCAGGCCGATACCGCGGCGGTGTTCCGCCTCTTGGCGGCAGCCGATCGTGTCACGGCCATGGGCTGCTGGCTGGTGGGCCATCTCAGCTATGCCCGCCATGTCCGTCTGGATGGCAGTGCCTTGCAGGCGGCGGACTTCAAGGAAGATCCGCAAGGCCATACCGGCGGCTCGCTGAATATGGTGCCGGCCTATGTGGCCTATATGGCGGCCAATGCGCTGGACCATGTCACACGCAGCTGGCTGATGGGCCAGGGCCATTGTGTGGCAGCCATCGAGGCCGTGAATGCGCTGCTGGGTAATCAGGGGCCGGAGCAGGCCGCGCGCTATCCCTGGACCGATGCCGGGCTGACGCGCCTGAGTCAGGACTTCTATGGCTATCGCGTGCGTGCCGACGGCCATCCGGAAGCGCCGCTGGGCTCACATGTGGGCGCCTTCACGGCCGGTGGAGTCATCGAGGGCGGCTATCTCGGTTTTGCCGAATTGCTGTATCCGCACATGGCGCTGCCTGGCGAGCGTCTGTTGGCTTTTCTCAGTGATGGCGCGCTCGAGGAGCAGCGTGGCGCCGACTGGGCGGCGCGTTGGTGGCGCGCGCAGGACTGCGGCCTCGTGGTGCCGGTGCTGATCGCCAATGGTCGTCGTATCGAGCAGCGCTCCACCTTGCAACAAATGGGCGGTGTGCCCTGGTTTGAAGCGCAGTTGCGTCTCAACGGTTTTGCACCGCAGCACATTGATGGCACCGATCCTGCCGCTTTCGTCTGCGCCATTTTTGCTGCCGAAGCGGCGCTCGAGGCGGCCGGCCGTGAGGCCCTGCAGGGCCGGGAAAAATATCCGGTGGCCATGCCCTATGTGATTGCCGAGGCCAGCAAGGGTTTCGGTTTTCCGCATGCCGGCAGCAATCTCGCGCATGGCACGCCGCTGCCGGGCAATCCCTTTCATGACGCGGCGGCGCGCGCGGAATTCAATGCCGCTGTGCGCACGCTCTGGGTGGCGCCGGATGCACTGGCCGAGGCGCGTTTGGGTTTGATAAATCATGCACAGGGCCCGCGCCGACATGAGCGCAACCATGCCATGGCCATGCGCCGGCCTTTGTCACCGCGGTTGCCGACGCCGCTCTGGGAAAAAGCCGGCACGCCAGTTTCAGCCATGAAAGCGCTGGATGGCTGGCTGGAGACGCTGTTTCGCGGCAATCCCGATCTGCGCGTGCGCGTGGGCAATCCGGATGAGTTGCACTCCAACGGTCTCGACCGCGTGCTGGCCTGCTTGCGGCACCGCAGCACGGATCCCGAACCCGGCAATCACGAGGCCCTCGATGGCGCCATCATCACGGCCCTCAATGAAGAGGCCGTGGTGTGTGCGGCGCTGGGCAACAAGGGCGGCCTCAATCTGGTGGTGAGTTACGAGGCCTTTGCCGTGAAGATGCTGGGTGCGCTGCGTCAGGACATCATTTTCGCGCAGCATGCCATCGAGGCCGGCAGGCCGCCGGGCTGGATATCCCTGCCTGTGCTGGCCAGCTCGCATACCTGGGAAAACGGCAAGAACGAACAATCGCACCAGGACCCGACCTTGAGCGAAGCCCTGCTCGCTGAGATGAGCCATGTCGCGCGCGTGCTGTTTCCGCCGGATGCCAACGCCACCATGGCGGCGCTGGCCTCGGTGTATGCCAGCCGGGGTGTACTTGCCGAAGTGGTGGTGTCCAAGCAGCCCTTGCCGGTTTTTCTGGAGGCAGCGCAGGCCTTGCAGTTGACGGAGCAGGGCGCTCTTGTCCTGCAGGACGCGCCCGCAGCGGGGGTCGAGCTCGTGGCCATAGGCGCGTATCAGTTGCGCGAGGCCAGCAAGGCCTGTGCACGATTGACCGAGCGTGGCGTGGCTGTGCGCTTGATCTGCGTGCAGGAGCCGGCGCGCTTCCGCGCGCCGCGTGATCGCCATGAAGCAAGGGTGGTTGCAGGGGACGAACACATGCGCGCGATTTTTTCAGAGCAGACCAAGACGCGCGTTTTTCTTGTGCATACGCGCGCTGAAAGCATGAGTGGTGTTTTGCGCCCGCTAGACCTCGGGCCGCGGCATTGCCGTTTTCTCGGCTACCGTAACCGGGGCGGCACCCTGGATGCCTACGGCATGCTGTTTGCGAATGCCTGCAGCTGGGCGCATGCGGTGGCTGCAGTGGCCGAGCTGCAGCAACGCTCGCCCGGCGATTTCCTGAGCGAGGCCGAATGGCAGGCGGTGCGCGGCGAAGGCGACCCTTACACGCTCATGCCGGTGCCACATGCGGCGTCGGCATGAGTGCGCTCGCGGGCGCCGTGTTGCTCATGCCGGCTGCCAGCTGCCGGCTGTGTATCGGCGGGCTGCCGGAAAATCTCGCGCACATGCTTGAGGGCCAGCAGGGGAATGAAGTCGCGGATGCAGGCACCATTCTCCAGATGCAGCTTTTCCTGAAGATGTCGGGCCCGGACCATGGCTTCCGTCACCCCTGCCTGAAGCGCAATCGTGCGCAGGCTGTCTTCATCAGACAGCGTCGGCTTGTCCGTTACTGGATTCATGCGTGTCTGCCTCGCCTTTGCTGCCCGGTGCGCGCACCAGCAGCACCGGTGTGTTCGAACTGCGTATCAGTGTTTCGGCCACGCTGCCCATGAGCAGGCGGCTGATGCCGCGTCGTCCGTGTGTGCCGATCACGATGACATCGGCCGGCCAGTGTGCGGCTTCCGCGAGGAGCGCGGCCGCTATGCTCTTGCTGGGCAGCTCGGCCAGATCGAGCAGATGGGTGCGTGCTTCTATGCCCTTGTGCCGCAGCAGGACTCTGGCGCGCTCCAGAACCTCTTTGGCGCCCTTCACCAGTGAGGTGTGCAGCAGGTCCAGGTCATAGTCCGCTCCCGGTTCCAGGGGCATCGCCCAAGAGGGGTTTTCCACCACCGTGACAACGCGCACGCTGGCATTGGCCGGCGCCAGCTTGGCGGCTTCAAGCAAAGCCAGATTGGATGTCGGGCTGCCATCAACAGCCACCAGGATGTGCTGGTACATGCGCGTCTCCTTGCAGGAATGCAGCTCGCATGGTTTCACTGCAGGGCGTTGCGGCGCTTGATGCACATCAAGAGTGGCTGCGGTCGGCTTGCCGTCGGGCGGCATGGTCCTGTGGTGCTGCGGCCGGTGCCGGAAACGTGGCTCTGGCTGATGCAGGTCAAGGCCTTCCGGGCTGAGGCAGGCACCATGCCTGCTGTGGATTTTTCTGTCCTGGGCTGCCTGCCGGGACGCTGAGACGGAGTCTGGAATGGATGATTTGCTGCTGGCCTTGAATGTCGGCTCGTCGAGCCTGAAGGCGGCTGTATATCGCCTGTGTGATGGGGCGCACCCGGTTTTCCGTTACAGCGTCGAGCTGGGCAGCGGGACATGCCAGACCAGTGGTGAGGTGCCAGCGGCGCTGCGCGAGTCGCCACCCGGCGAGCTTCTCGAGGATATCGTGGCAAGACTGGTCAGCCAGGCGGCCTTGCCGGGGCAGCGCGTGCTTGCGATCGTGCATCGCGTGGTGCATGGCGGCCACCAGCGTCATCCGCAGAGGGTGACGGACAAGTTGCTGCAGGAGCTGGAAAAGCTGGAGAGCCTCTGCCCCTTGCACCAGCCGCTGGCGCTGGAGCTGGTGCATTACCTGCATCAGCTCTGGCCGGAGCTGGTGCAGCTGCTGGTCTTCGACACGGCCTTCCATCAGACGCAGCCGGACATGGCGCGTACTTACGCCCTGCCGGCGCCCTTGCGCCAGCAAACCATGCTGGCGGGGGGCTTCCACGGCATTTCCTGCCAGCATGTGCTGCGCCAGTTGCGGCGCGAGCATCCGGCGCTGGCCGGTGCCCGTGTACTGGTGGCGCATCTCGGCCAGGGCGCCAGCATCACCGCCATCCATCATGGCGAGAGCGTGGCCTGCAGCATGGGTTTCAGCACTCTGGACGGCTTGCCCATGGGGACGCGCTGCGGCGAGCTGGACCCGGGTGTGCTGCTCTGGTTGCTCGAGCAGGGCTGGAGCAAATCGCGCCTCACCGATCTGCTCTACCACCAGTCCGGTCTGCTCGGACTGTCCGGGGAGAGCGCCGATATGCGCGTGCTGCTGGCCAGCCACTCGGAGGCGGCGGCATTTGCCGTGGATTATTTCTGTTATCGCGCGGCACGCATGATGGCTTCACTGGCCTGTGCACTGCAGGGCGTGGATGCCATCGTGTTTACCGGCGGCATCGGTGAGCGCCAGCCGCGCATACGCGAAAAGATCTGCCGGCAACTGGAGTGGATGGGGGTGCAGGTGGACAGTGCGGCCAATCTGGTCGGTCATGGCGCCATCAGCAGCGCGGCATCGCGTTGCCGGCTGCTGGTGATGGCGGCGGACGAGGAGCGCGAAATGTGCTTGCAGGTGCAGCCCTTGCTGCACTCAGTGGCAAGCTGAGTGCAGTTCTTCTTCGGCGCCGCTGGCCAGGGCCTTGAGGCCCTCGCGGTTGAGGATTTCCACTTCACGCCCCTGCACCTGCAGTACGCCGATCTGCTGGAAGCGGGTGAAGATGCGGCTGACGGTTTCCAGCGCCAGTCCGAGGTGATTGGCGATGTCGGAGCGCGACATCGGCAGGTGCAGCTGGTCTTCCGAAAGACGGCGGCGTTTGAAGCGCACGGCGAGGCCGAGCAGGAAGGCGGCGATGCGCTGTTCGGCACTGCGCCGTCCGACCAGCTGCAAGGTGTGCTGGTCGGCGCGGATTTCCGAACTCATCAGGCGGAAGAGGTGATGCTGCAGGCCGGGCAGGCGCGCGGCCAGCATTTCCAGCGCGTCAAAGGGCAGCACGCAGACGGCGGTGGTTTCCAGGGCGATGGCGGTGCTGCCGTAATTGCCGTTGGGATTGGCAATGCTGTCCAGTCCCACGATTTCGCCGGGCAGATAAAAGCTGGTGACCTGCTCTTCGCCGCCCGGGGTGCTGCTGCAAGTCTTGATGGCGCCCGAACGCACCGCGAACAGGGCCTTGAAGGGCATGCCCTCATGGAACAGTACGCCGCCGCGGCTCAAGGGACGGTTACGCGAAATGATGTCGTCAATCTGCTGCATTTCGCCTTCGTCCAGTGCCGGAGGCAGACAGATGGGATTGAGGGCGCAGTCAGTGCAATGGGTCTCGCGCATGGCCCGGATGACGCTTTGGCGAACGGGAATGTCCATAAATTGAATGTCCTGTGGCTGTGTCGGACAGAGAGCCGTGTCCGGTCAGCGGCGAGAGTGCGGCCTCCCACCACGCCATGTTTTGATGCAGATCAAAACGGCGCGGGACAGCCCTCCCTAGTCTGGCCTGCGGATTGAATAAGGAGAGGCGGCCGTGTATCGCAAAGTGATGGTGGGATTTGATGGCAGTCCCTGTGCCGACAAAGCCTTGCAGGAAGGCATGGAGATGGCACAGGCCGGTGCCCGTCTGACCGTGGTGACGGTGCTTCCCCGGCAGGCGGCCGGCCATGGCCAGAGCAGGGCCGGCTTGCATGACGGGATGCTGTCGCCAGCGCACAAGGAGCTCTCTCTGGCGCATGCGCTTGAGCTGCAGGAGCAGGTTCAGGCGCAACTGGCCCGGCAGGAAGTCGAAGCCGCACTGCAGCTGATTGACCTGAGTGGCGAGTCCCGGGGCACGGTGGCGAGCGCCCTGGTTGCCGCCGCGGCCGAATCCGGGGTCGATCTCATCATCCTGGGCACGCATGGCCGCAGCGGATTGCGCCGTTTCTTGCTGGGCAGTGTGGCAGAGTCGGTGTCACGTCTGGCACTGTGCCCGACCTTGCTGGTGCGGGCCGCTGATACCTCGGCCTTCGCCTGTCTTAACCCTGTAGAGCTTTACGGAATGTGGCCGGAGGAAGAAGCAGCCCGCACCGTCCCCTGAGTGCGCTGCCCGTGCTACAAGAGCGGCTGCCTGCTGCGGATTTTTCATGACCATCATGCCCCCCTTTCTGGTTTCTCTGGCTGCCGCGCTCGGCATCGGCTTGCTGGTCGGGCTTGAGCGTGAGCGCAAGAACGGTCATCTGCCGGCGCAAAGCCCGGCCGGTTTGCGTACCTTTGCCATCGCCTCGCTGCTCGGCTGGGTGAGCAGCAGCCTGGCGCTGCCCTGGCTCTTGCCCGTCTTGCTCTTGGCGCTGAGCGTCTTGCTGGCGCTTGCCTACTGGCGCAGCGAGCGCGCGGATCGTGGCCTGACGACGGAAGTTGCGCTCTTGCTGGTGCTCTTGCTGGGCGCCATGGCTTTCACGCAAGCCGCGCTGGCGGTAGGGATTGCCGTGGTCGTGGCTGCGCTGCTTTTTTATCGCGAGGAGCTGCACCATTTTGTGCGCTCCCAGCTTTCCGATGCTGAAGTGCGTGATGGCATCGTTCTGGCCACGGCCGCCCTGGTCATCCTGCCCCTGGTGCCGGCCGGCTTCATCGGTCCTTTCGGCGCCATCAATCTGCGCACGGTCTGGATGTTGTGCGTGCTCATGATGGGGATAGGGGCGATCGGCCATCTCGCCATACGCCTTGCCGGGCCGCGCTTCGGTTTGCCGCTGGCCGGCTTCATTTCAGGCTTCGCCTCCAGCACGGCCACGATTGCCAGCATGGGCGATTACGCGCGCCGTGAGCCCGCCATGCGTCGCGCCGCGGTTTCGGCGGCGGTCATGTCCTCGGTGGCGACCATGGTGCTGATGGCCATGGTGCTGGGGGCTATCGATCTTGCGGTCTTGCGCCTGCTTGCCCCGGCCTTGGCGCTTGCCGGCGTGCTGACCCTGTCCTATGCGGCCTGGGGTTTTTTCCATCAGCCGGTGCATGGTGAAAACAGCAGGCTGTTGAATGGCCGTGTTTTTGACTGGCGCATGGCGCTGGCCGCCGCGCTGGTTTTTGCGGGGGTGCAACTTTTTTCGGCCCTGCTGTTTCACTGGCTAGGCAATCAGGGCGTGCTCTTGTCCACCGCGCTCAGCGGTTTTGGCGACGCCCATGCGGCCGCCGCATCAGCTGCCGTGTTGGCACAGTCCGGCAAGGCCGCCGCTGCCGATGTGGTGCTGCCCGTGCTGGCCGCACTCAGCACCAATGCATTTTCCAAAAGCGTGATGGCCTGGGTGAGCGGCGGACGTGGCTTTGCCCTGCGCGTGCTGCCGGGTTTGTGGCTGCCGCTCCTGAGCATGTGGCTTTACTGGTGGTTTTCCTGAGCCAGCTGGCATTTCGCCAGGCGGCGCGCCGCTATGCGCGCGGTGCTGCTGCTTGCCCAAAGGAATGATGAAGCAAGGCGCCGGCTTGAGCGTCACGCTGACAAGATGTGCCGTTTTTCCTGGCGCCAGCCCTCGCGTTTTTTCAAGCCTTTGCGTCGCGCCGATTGAAGCGTGATGCATTCCGCTGGCCGCAATGTATCGGGGCTTGCCTGGCGGCTTGCTTGAAAAACTCGCTGCCTTGTCATCACGGCCTGCCCCCTGCAGGGGACCGTGGAAAGAACTGGCTCTAAATGCTCATTTACGCGCTGTAAACGGCGCTTTTTTGCCGGTTTTTGCCTCGCCTGGAGGCGCCTGCTGTTGGTGTGCTGAGGCCTCGGCCAGGTTTTTCAGCAAGCGGCTAGGCCGCGGGTTTCAACACCTGCACCAGCACCTGCAGCGAATGGTCATTGTCGGTAATCCAGACTTCGCCATCCTGTATCGTGGCCTGCAATTGCATGGTGCGTTGCGCCAGTTTGCCCAGTGCATCGCTGATCTCCACCGGGATGTTCACCACGCTGACCTTGTCCAGCTTGTCCAGCGCACGCTTGTTCTGTTCCCACCACATATCTGCACTATTGCCGCTATAGGGATAGATGATGACGGCACGGGAAAGTCCGCAGGCACGGCGCACGCGTTTTTCATCCGGCTGGCCGATTTCTATCCATGTCTGCACGGCGCCAGTGAGATCTTTCTGCCAGAGATCGGGCTCGTCGTCCGAGGAAATGCCTTTGCCCATGGCCAGCTCTTCGCTCGCATTCAGGATGAAAGCGAGCACGCGCACCATGAGGCGCGCATCGGTTTCGGAAGGGTGACGGGCCAGGGTGAGGGCATGACTGGCGTAATAGTGCCGGTCCATATCGCTGATCTGGAGTTCGGCTTTGAAAATGGTGGCGTTCTGGGCCATGACAATGCCTGCGTGCTGCGGAGTCTGTGAAGGTCGCGGATGATAGGCCAAAAGCGGCGGCCCTGCCGTCTTTATCGGGGCCGGCAGATATGGGATGGTTGGCCCCTGTTGGCAAAGGGCCGGGTCACGCGGTCCGCTATCACGCACAAGGAAGCACTGCATGTCCCGCCAGTATCCCGCTGTTGATCCCGATGGCCTGCTCGAATATTCCGTGGTCTTCACCGATCGTGCCCTCAACCATATGTCGCAGACCTTCCAGCAGGTCATGCGCGATATTTCCGCCACCCTGAAAAATGTTTACGGCGCCGAAGCGGTGGCCGTGGTGCCGGGCGGCGGCAGTTTCGGCATGGAAGCGGTAGCACGGCAGCTGGCCACCGGCCAGAAATGCCTGGTGCTGCGCAATGGCTGGTTCAGTTATCGCTGGACGCAGATTTTCGAGGCCGGCCGTATTCCCTCTTCCGAAATCGTGCTGAAGGCGCGGCCGCTTGAGGCCTCTGCACAGAGCGCCTGGGCGCCGGCCCCGATTGCCGAGGTGGTGGCCTGCATACGCGCGGAAAAACCGGCGCTGGTGTTTGCAGCACATGTTGAAACCGCTTCCGGCATCATCCTGCCGGATGACTATCTGCGGGCTGTGGCCGATGCCGTGCATGAAGTCGGCGGTCTTTTCGTGCTGGATTGCGTGGCCTCCGGCACGGTCTGGGTGGACATGAAAGCCAGTGGCGTGGATGTGCTGATTTCCGCGCCGCAAAAAGGCTGGAGCTCGTCGCCTTGTGCCGCGCTCATCATGCTGAGCGAAGCCGGCAAGCAGCGTGTGGAAGCAACCGCGAGCTCAAGCTTTGCGGCCGATCTCAAGAAATGGCTGCAGATCATGCAGGCCTATGAAAACGGCGGCCATGCCTACCACGCCACCATGCCCACCGCCGGCCTCATGCAACTGCGCGACACCATGCGTGAGATGCAGCTCAGCGGCTTTGCCGAATTGAAAGAACAGCAGTGGGAGCTAGGTCGCAAGGTGCGCGCCATGCTGGCTCTTCATGGCGTGAAAAGCGTGGCCGCCGAAGGCTTTGCCGCGCCCGGCGTGGTGGTCTCGCATACCACCGATGTGGATGTGCACAATGCCAGGAAGTTCATTGCCCAGGGTCTGCAGACGGCGGCGGGTGTGCCGCTGATGTGTGACGAGCCCGCCGATTTCCGTACATTCCGTGTCGGACTTTTCGGTCTGGACAAACTCGCGGATGTGGACGGCACCGTCAAACATCTGGAGGCCGCGCTGGACCAGATAATCGGGCAGGGCTGAAGCACTCAGGCTAGAATCGCCGCGGATTTTTTATCAGTGAAAACCCTCCTATGAAATTCCGGGGCTCAGCCAGCGCCGATCTCATGCTGGTCGGCGTTACCTTGCTGGCTGCCATCAGCTGGATATTCTCGCGCGAAGCGGTGCTCATCATGCCACCGCTTTTTTTCATGGCGCTGCGCTTCCTGTTGGCGGCTGTCTTGCTGGGCGCATTTGCGCACCGTGAATTGCGCCAGTTGGATGCGGCGGCGTTGTGGCGCAGCGTTCGCGCCGGTCTCGTGTTTGCCACCGGCATGTGTCTTTGGGTGATGGGAATTTTCCACGGCACGCATGTGGGCGAGGGCGCTTTTCTCACCAGTCTCGGCGTCGTGCTGGTGCCGGTGCTGGCCTTTTTGGTTTTTGGCGAGCGTGCGCCGCGCAGTACCTGGCTGGCCTTGCCGGTGGCGGCAGCCGGTTTGGCGCTGCTGTCCCTGAAGCACGGCTTCAATCCCGAGCCAGGTCAGCTTTTCTATCTGTTTTCTGCGGTCATTTTTGCTTTCTATTTTTCCCTCAGCACACGTACGGCGAATGCCCAGACCCGGGTGAATGCCGCCGGCGAGACGCTGCATGTCGCTGCGGTGCCGCCGTTGGCACTGACCACGGTGGTGCTGGCCTGCGTGGGCGTGCTGACCCTGGTGCTGACGCTGGCCTTCGAGCCCTGGCAGGAAACCCTGGCGCATTTCCGGCCGGCGATGGCGGGCTGGATAGTCATCAGTGCGCTGCTGGGCACGGCCGCGCGTTTTCTCTTGCAGACCTATGCGCAGAGCCTGTCCGCCAACACCAATGGCGTGGTCATCATGGTGCTGGAGCCGGTATGGGTGGCGATACTCGCCATGTTGTGGTTTGGCGAGAGCATGGGCGTGCAGCAACTGATTGGTTGCGGATTGATATTCGCGGCGCTGTTGATTAACCGGGCGGCGGCTTTGCGGGGATGGCTGAAACTGACCGGCTGATTTTTCTGCGCATTGCTCTTTATCCCGCTGGACTTCCCCTGATCGTAGGAGGGGCTTTAGCCGCGATTGTCTTTTGCAGTGCCTGTTTTTATGCGCCGAGCTCTGGGGTGGCGCTGCTTGATGGCGGGGTGTGTGTGCGCTGCTCCGCTGTATTCCGCTTGCCCGGGAGTGCGGGGATTTTTGTACTGTCGGGGATTCGGTGAAGTGCTCCGACTGGGTTGCTTCTGTTGTTTATTCCTTAATGGGATTGCGGCTGCACCGGGCCTCACTTTCTTTGCTGCGCCTAAAGAAAGTAAGCAAAGAAAGGCGCCCCCTGCGGGGAGCTCTTCATTTAACGTGAGCCCATCACTTTTCTAGCACCAGCCGTGTGGTGCTCGCGCGTTCGCGACTCGCGATTACCTTCTGTGCTTTTTACTTCTCTCGGGCCGTAGGTAGAGAAGGCCGGTGGAGCGGTCTCGCTTCGCTTGCCCACGCAGCCGTCACTTGCTTCGCCGATGCCAGTGATTCCGCATGAGGGCCTGAGATGAGCCTCGTAAAAACCCATCGTCATCCCGGTGAAGGCCGGGACCCATAGCCCGCCTGCCATTTCACTATCGTATGGACCCCGGCCTGCGCCGGGGTGACGAATACTCCCAAAAGAAATCTGTCGCCCCGGAAGGCTTTATTCCGGG
>JACCDZ010837732.1_pt1 | contig 64098 bp, 58 predicted proteins | sample 7449551 | NCBI WGS metagenome assembly JACCDZ01 (sample SAMN15323452, study PRJNA562643) | freshwater metagenome | isolation source: river surface water | place: USA:Blue River Watershed | collected 2017-08-18 | reverse complement strand
GGCAAAACCAAATGTGCCATTTGTGCGACTGGCTAAAATTGTTTTTAAAAAATGCGGGGCGGAAAAAAAATAAAAAACATTGGGTTGGCTAAGGTGTCGGCTTGGTTGCCGTTTCTTTTCAGTAAGTTCTGTTTGTCGTTGGTTCTCTGTCAAAATAGTTTACTTTTTTCGTTTTGTTTTCTGGCTGTCGATGGTTGTTGGGTCGTCCGCTACGCTTGCACCTAACGTTTTGCAGATTGGCGATGGGCGGGCTTTTCAGCACAGAAGTTTGTTCGGAGAACTGAACTTTCGGCAACCACAAAACTGTCAAGCGGAGACGAAACCCCGCCTATTGCCAATGTGCTGTTATGTGCTGGTATTCTAGTCATTTCAGTTGTTTTATTTTCTTCCATTTTCGTATTCTGTCCTTTGCGTTTTTAAATGGCGAAGAAGTATTGAGTTGTATCATTTTACCAAATGTCCACTTGTCGTACCAAGCCATTTCATAAAGTTCTTCGTTTGTTTTACTTTCAATTACTTTCAATATTTCGTTTGTCGTCTTGTCAAGTTTTTTGTTAAGCGTTTTGAAGTCGTCTTTTTCGTAGTTCTTGTAAAATTTTTGTGCAAGTAGTCCGAGTTCATTCCATTTATAACCTGTCTCTGGAAAGTCAACGTCAAGTCCTTTGCTTTTCTTGTCGTTCCACTTCAAAACTAATTGTCCCCAACCTACAAGATAAGCAACAAGGTTGTTGATACTCATCAATGTGTTTTTCGAATGTCCTTCCAATTCTTTATTTGTTGTAAGGTCAGTTGGAATAGTTGAAAGTTCGGTTGTCAACTTATTGTAGTTGTCAACGATTGCTTTTACTAACTCTTCTTTGTCTTTTGGTATTGCCATTTTTTTCGTTTAGGCGTCTGTTCGTTGGGTCGTCAGCTATGCTTGCACATAACGTTTTGCCGCTTTGCGAAGGCGGGGTTTTTCAGCACTAAACTTCATTAGATGCACAAAGCTTGAATTTAGCACTTCACTTTCATAGAAGTATGAAACTCCCGCTTTTGCAAAACGGCTGTTATAGGGCGTTTTTCTTGTCATTGTCTATGGAGATTTAAGTTCAAGTTCGTTTAAGTCTTTGTCAACTTTTACCCATTCTACTCTTTTGTCTATGTCGGTCGGAACTTCGCTTGTAATCATAAATAACGGTGTCAAATAGAAAACTTCAACTGTCCGCTTGTTATAACCTAATGCTCCAACGTCTTGCATTTGAAACTCCACAGTCTTAAAACTTAAGTGACCGTTTTGATACAAAATTGTCTGTGTCCGCCAAGCACCTGATGAAAACAGAATTTTCATTGGGTTCACGACAAAAATGAAAATCAGTAAAATTGTAGGATAAAATGTCCCAATAATACGTTTAGTTTTTGTCTTTATTGAAAACAAGTTCCAAAGTAAAATTGTCGGTGTCCCGATTAAGAAACCAAAGTAAACGAACGATTTTAGGATTTGATTTTTGATATCAAAACTTGTCAAGCCGTCTAACAGAAAAAGTAAAACTGTCAAACAGTAAATAAGGTTTAATATTTTGGTCGTCCGTGTCAATTCGTGAGTGTTGTCTTAAAATGCCCTATAACTTGATTATATACGAAACTAAGGCAATCACTTACGATTTCCAAAATATTCAAAAGATACTGATTTCATTACATTTGCGATAATTGCAAATTGCGGATTATTAGTTGCAAAAAATGCACACTACCTTCGTATATTCTTACCAATTTAATTTATGAATGCAGTTTGAACTCGCTAAACACCGAAACAAAAATGTAATTTTTTGCTACTTTGAATATGACCCTCAAAGCTTAAGGATATTCAAAAGTACCTTTCCTAAGGCAGTATGGAGTCGTTCGAAATCTGCATGGTTTTTACCAGATACGGCACTCTATCGAAAGCGACTCAACATAGGATTACCAGAAATAGGTGATCAACTTTTACCAAAACTGTATGAAATTAACAAACAAGAATTTCTCAAATTCAGAAATGCATTAAAACAAAAGGCATTTTCGTCTAATACCATCAGATTGTATTTAAATGAGTTTGCACAATTGTTGATTTTATTAAGAAATCATCCTGTCCAAAATTTAACCTCAGACCGCCTAAATTCTTATTTTCTTTACTGTATTAAAACACTCAAACATTCAGAATCCCAAGTTTATTCACGAATGAATGCAATAAAATCCTATTTCACTCTTGTTCACTCAAGGTCAGAGATTTTCGATGCTGTTATTAGACCCAAACCCACCAAAACATTACCCAAAGTACTCAGTTCATCCGAGGTAAAAAGACTGTTTCAAGCAACTCAAAATCTCAAACATCTGCTCATTTTGAAAATTGCCTATGGTATGGGATTGCGTGTTAGTGAAATCATAAATCTAAAAATTGCTCACATTGACATAGATCGAATGCAAGTGCTAATTGCTTGTAGTAAAGGCAAAAAAGATCGGTATGTCAATTTTCCGCAATCCCTGATTCAATTGTACAATGATTATTTAAAAATGTATCAACCCTCCGTATTTCTGTTTGAAGGTCAGTTCGCTGAAAAATATACTACCCGAAGCGCACAAGCGGTGTTCAAAAACGCCATGAGAATTGCAGGCATCAATAAAACCGTCGGAATCCATGGACTGAGACATTCCTACGCCACACATCTTTTAGAGGCAGGAACCGATATGATTTTTATTCAAAAATTGTTGGGGCATTCCCAAATTAAAACTACAGAGATTTATGCAAAAGTCTCAAACAGAATTATCTCTCAAGTGAAAAGCCCACTAGATTCTATAAATTAACTTTCGGAAACCATCAGCCCTTGGACGAAGCAATAAACCCTTAAAGCGAGGTAAAAATCACCCCTTAGGTATTGTGGTGGTCACAGTTGAATCCGTACCGTTAAATACTACTAGTAAGTGTGTATAATAAATACAATGTGTATATTTGATTTGTGAAAAAACGAATCAATATCACCTTAAACTCCTATTTGCATGAAAAATGCAGTCGCTTGACGGGCAATTTGAGTCAGCTGATTGAAGATCTTCTTGAAAAACATGTTGCAGATTCAATAGTATCTGTTGCCGAAGAGCCTGCGGAGTATTATGTAAAGTCGAATATTGAATATGAACTTAAAGATTCGATGGCGTTTCAAGTTTTTCAACAATTGAAAGGACAACCCCAAAAAATACAGTCGGAGGTATTGAATTATGTAAAATATCTGCTTTCACAGGAAGCAACCAATACCAGATTTAAAAACAGGTTAGAGCCGGGGCTTTTGAAAGGACAAATTAAAATGTCTGATGATTTCAATGATTCAATTTCAGACTTTGATGCTTATTTGTGATGGGTAAACGTTATTTATTAGATACCCAAATATTGATTTGGTATTTGAATGGTGAACATCCATTGAGCGAATATGTAATTCAAGAAATACAAAATCAAGACAATGAAGTGTTTGTCTCTATGGTCTGTTTTTGGGAGATTGCCTTAAAGAAAAATACAGGCAAACTCATCATGCCCTACAGCACGGTTCAATTGATTAATTTTTGCGCTGTTTATCAATTTCAAATTATCCCCATTGATGAAAGAGCCATTGACAAATTGGGTGAAATTCCTTTCAAACATAAAGACCCCTTTGACCGATTGCTGATAGCAAACTGTTTGACTCAGGATTTGATTTTGATTTCAACAGACGGGAGCATGAACGGGTATGAAGATTCAAGCGGTTTGAAATTATTGAGTTAAGATTAATTACTTTTGCCCCATGAGTATTGCCTCAACCATTTTAAAGAGATTATTTCTTCCGCCTCATATATTTAGAGTCATCAAATTGCAGCGTAATCGCAAGAAGCACGACAGATCTGCTGATGATGCACAGTTGAAGTTGTATCACGATATTTTGCCAGGTGATTATCTGCATTATGGTTATTTCGAAAATCCAGATATACACCCTCTAGATATGTCTTTCAGGATGATCTATGAAGCCCAAGATAATTATGGCAAGAAGTTAACTTCGTTGATTACCGATTTCGAAAATCCGGTGTTTGATGTGGGATGCGGCATGGGTGGATTGTTGGGCCAGATGAATTCAATGAACTTAAAAGCCATCGGATTGACCCCCGATGTGAATCAAGTCAAACACATCAGAGCGAAATATCCTAATGAGGTGATACATTCAAAGTTTGAAGAATTTGATTCAACGGGTTATGAGAAGCACTTTGGAACATTCATTACCTCAGAATCTCTGCAGTATTTGAAGTTGGATAAGGCTTTGCCTTTGATACAGAAGGTTTTAAAAGAGGGTGGCAAATGGATTGCTTGCGATTATTTTAAAACGGGTGTAAAAGGCGAAAAGAGCGGACATAATTGGGAAATGTTTGAGCAAAAGTTGAAGGATAACGGATTTAAAATCACGTTTCAAGAAGATATTACCAAGCATATTTTGCCCACCATTGGGTACGCTCATCATTGGGCAACCAAAATTGGAGTGCCTCTTAAAAATTATGGTATAGGCAAGTTGAAGGTGAAAGCACCTGGAATTTATTATGCTTTAGAAACCGTGTTGCCTGAAATTGATGCAAAAATAGAGAAGAACATTCAGACGGTTGACCCCGAAGTATTTGCTGCCAACAAGAGGTATATCTTGATGGTCATCGAAAGAGCCTAAACTTATTTCTTGCTGAGAATTCCCGATCCCAACATTGCAAATTCAGCCGTATCGTTGGCGGTGTTGATTTTGTGGCTGTAATCAAAGCTGCCGGTTTTTCGGATAATCTGAATTTTTTCAGTGCCGTTTGACAAAGTTTTATTGATGGTCACGATGTTTTCTGGACCAAAATAATACTTCGTATCATCAATATTTAAATACAATCCTTCTTTGTCTTCCCACATGGTGTGTGAGATGGTATCTCTGAAAAAGCGGGTATTCGTGGGATTGGAAGAGCTTCCCTTATAAGTGTATTCGGTGAAGGCAATATCCCCTTCAAAGGTTCCTTTATTTACAGGTTTGCCTGTAATGGTTTCACAAGAGTTCAATAGGGCCAAGCTGAGGATTAATCCAAAAAAGGTTTTCATAATGCTAGCAAAACTACCACTTATTGTTCAATCGATCGTAATTCTGTAAGTTGATTTTAAATTGAGCAACGGGCCTATTGAAGAGGTTTGAGTGGCCCACACAATAGTAAATTCCAATTTTGTAGCGTTCTCGCCAAATGCGAATTACCTTATCAATTCCGGCATACGCCTCAATGAAGAACATGTTTCTTCGTTCGGGTGCGTAAAGCATATTCATTCCTACAGATTCATACAGACTTAATTTTTTAACTAAGGGAATTTTATTCAAAATTGCCCCATTGAAGTGGTGTCTATAATGAACTTCATAGAATCGCTTGAATGTGGTAAATGTGCTATCTAAGGTTTGAAAGGCGAACATGGGTGGAGTAAAAATCAAGGGGTCGCTTCGGCGCTGATATCGATAGTCAATGAGGCTTACATTACGTCGGTTCAAAAAAGCACCTGAATTGGCTTTGATTTCACTGTTTCCAAGAAGTCCCCAGGGAAAATCATGCTCTATGGTGTATTCCAGATAATCGAGGTCAATGGTACTTTGCAGAATTCCGGGGAGTGATTTTCGGTAAGTAACGGCGAAGGTGGGCCATGCAGAACCGAGAATTACTTTCCTGCGCGGCTCTGAAATGTATTTTTGGAAGGGGGTGTAAGACAGGGTGATACTTCCAAAAACCGCTCGATGGCTTTTGAATTGAATCGCAGTATTGTTCTCAAAAAGGCTATCTCCTGAGGCAGCAAATCGGTACGATGAAATGTCTTTTCGGTCGCTGATTTCGGCTCTCAATCTCAGATATAAACCATTCACAATTTCCTGTCTGTGGTAAGCAGTTAAGTGATCGTGTTGATAGAAATTATCGCGTCTAAAGACGTCAACATACGCCGCGAACGGGTTGATGAATCCAAAATCTCTACCCACTTGAAGCCAAATTCTTTTTTGTTTGTAGGGATTGTATAGGGTGGTGAAAATGATGTTTCCTCTGATGTCTCGATTCAGTAAGCCGTAAGACAAATTAGGCACGAGCCTCACGGTTTTCTTGTTTTCGAAGGTTTTTTCGAGGGCGCAGAAAAATACCCCGCGTCCGCCGCCAGGCCACCAAGGTTGGTAGGTGATCCACAACGGTTGAAAGCCCATTTGAATGCCTTTTCTACGATCTTGGAACCCTTGTCCTTCAAGCACCAAGCTTTTGAAAGTGACTTTGTTGATGAGTCGTTCAATGGAGTCAAGATAGTCATCAGAATTATGCACTCGTTCTATGCTGTCAGTCTGAGTAACAAACTTCTCTTCAATCACACTGAGAGGAATGGCACGATTTTGCTTCCAAAAAGCGGTGTCTTTATCGTATGCTTCTTGATCGGTTTTGCTCAGTTCTAGTCCGAAGTGCTTCTTTGGGAAGTTGGGATTTACCTGAATGTTGGAATAAATGACTTTTGTATTGCCCAGATTCAAAGTGCTTCCAGACTTGGAAGTGTAGTCAAAGGTCTGACTGTCAATCAGTATCAGGCTGTCTTTTGTGAGTCGATAAGATTGAGTGAGTCTCATGGAATTGTATTCAGCCATGAGGTGCTGAGGGATATTTAATCGAAGTTTAGAAACATAAAAGGCGGTATCTACCAGATGTATTTCACCGTTGAAAGTAGCGTTAGATGTTTGTCTACCGTCAAATCTTATGATTAATGTTCTTCCGTGTTGTGAATCGACATAGCTTTTTATGAACCGAAAACGGTAAGCAAGAAGAGCAGAGTTAGAGAGCGGAGACATGATGGGTAGAGGGCTCAAAGCGGGAAGTGACAGCAAATTTTGGTAAATGTTAAAGTCGCCGTCAAGAGTGGTTAGATAGAAAAGCCCAGATTTATCGCCTCTAATTTTCACAGCGGTTCGCACTTCTTTCAATTTATTTGGTGGCAACCAATCGCGAGTCATGATGACCTCGGCCATGTTAGCATTGACCAAGGGCTCGGATGAGTCTTTTTTGGAATCCGCTCCAAATTCAGCCGCAATGGAAGCAGTACCTTCTTCTTGAGTAGACTTATACTTATTCTTTCTTTGGGACGTAACTTCTTCGAAGGCCTTGATAAAAACGGTAGACGATTGAGATGGAATTCTGGATGCCCAAACATCTCTTCGATCAATGGCTTTCCGCATATAGCTGGGTCCTGGGTCTTTCCATTTGGTTTTGACGTAAACGGTTTCAACCGATTCCACGGTGGGAATCATTTTGATGATTACGGTATCTGATTTTCCGTTTTGGCAGAGGTACGCAAACTCTTGTTCGCGAAATTCAATTTTTGAAAAGACCAGGTTGTAGTTGCCGTTATCAAAAGGAATTCTGAAATAACCATCTATGCCGGTTTGTCCGATTTTACGGTTTTCGTCGTTGGTTTTTAAGTAGATATCTACGTATGCTAAAGGGGCTTGATTGGTATCTAAAACTAGTCCTGTCAGTTGTGATTTATAAATTTGTGCAAAGGAGGTTTGATTCAATCCAAAGAGAAATAGAACTAGACCAAGGAATTTGCGCATTTTATATAAAACGTTTAAATGGCTCATGAGTTACCGAACCATTTTCTTTTTTTGGAATCTTTGGAATCTTTTGATTTTGACGCAGGAAGCTCCTTGATTTTGTATTTTTTAACTGGAACTTTTACGGGGAAGGGGGTTTGAAAATCTTTCAGGGTGGGTTTATCTTCTATGTTCCATTTGAAGCGCGATAGCTTGGTTTCACTGTCGGGAAGTTCTTGCAACGGATAGATTTTACCTTTGGGTTCAACGTAGAAGTGAACGGTAGATATTTTGCCGGCATTGAAGCGAAATTCCATATTGGTGCAGTCAACGGTGAAAGCAGAGTTGATGGTGTCTTGTTCTTTGATGTAGTAGAGGGCTTTGCCTTTTCGGAAGACTTGAGTTTTATCGATGCGTTGGTTTGAATTTAAAAAATAGTGAATGGAATCGCCTTGAATTTGACTGAAGCGGCCACTGTCTTCTTGAATGGCAATAAAGGCATTTGGGAAAAGTTCACCTTCTCGCATTTTGCCATTTTTGATGACTAAATTCACCGAATCGCCTGACAGTCTGCTGCTAGAGTCCCAAATTACGGGGTTTTCACGCAGTCGGAAGGTGCTATCTTCAGAGGTATAAATCATGCGATTGGCAGAAATACGGGTTTGTTTTTGCATGATTTTTACTCTGTTCAGTGCTCTGGTTTGTTGTTTTCCTGAAATGGGTCGGCGTGAGTTTTCAAGGGTATCTGCAGCAATAAACAGAGTGTCTTTTGATTTTGTTTGGATTCCTTTAGCGTTTGGATATACCATGGAAAGTCCAATATCATCGCGGTAAAATCCTTGATTACCCCAAATTTGGAACATTTCAGCAGAGTCTATGCTCCAAACATGTCCTTTGGTTATGCCGTATTTTGCTTTTTGGTTGACCCAAGCCGAATCTGCGATGAGGGTTTTTCCGGGAGAGGAATAGGCAAATTTGGTGTGAAAAAAACCATTTTTTTCTTCGGTGAAATAGTAGCCTCCTTCAAATAAAATGAGATCTTCATCAGTGTTGATTTGAGTAAAGCTCATGAAGTTGGCTTTTTTCTCTTGGGTATTGTATTGAAGGGTATCGGTTTGAATGACGTAATCTGGAGTGATGAGTTTGACGTTTCCTTGAAAGAAGAGTTGATGTTTTGAAGGATCATAGCTCCCTCGGTTTGAGGTGAGTTGGGTTTCTTTATCAATGATTTTACCTCCGGCGCCGTACCATCCCAATTTGGTGAGGGTGTTGTATCGGAGCCAGGGGGTTGAGAGTTTCATGGACTCGTCTTTGAGTTCTACCTTTCCTTCTACAAAAGCAACGTGTGTTTTATTGTCGTAGAAAAGGCGATTTCCGGTTACAACTGACCCACCCGTATTGACAATTTTAACTCCACCTATTCCACGTAGGGTTTCATCTGTGGGGTCATATTCAGCTTCATCGCAATATACGGTTGAGCCGCTTTGTTCGAATTGTACGTTCCCTTTTAATAGTTGGCCTTTATGTCCGTTGATGTCTAAACTCTTCATTCTGCGGGCTTTCAGCGATATGGGCTGTGCGTTTGCCGCGTAAAAGCATCCCCCGAAAAAAAGAAAAACCAACCACCACCTAAGTAGCGTTTGCGAAGACCATCTAGATCTATTTGCAAAAGGATTGAGGGCGGTGATGTAACTTGCGTTCAAAATGTCAAATCAACCCGCAAATTACCTATTAAATTCCATTTTGGCGGAGTCAAATCGTTGGGAGTGGAACTTAGGCCGACAATTGACTTTGTTGGGAGTTTCAGGTGGGCGTGATTCTACGGCTATGTTGTTGGCATTTGCGGAGTTGAACTTGCCGGTAATAGTGGGGCACGTGAACTATGGACTTCGGGGTGAGGACAGTGATGGAGATGCGGAGTTTGTGCGGGAATTGTGTGAAAAATTAGGGGTTAAGTATTTCATATTGAAGGTGAATGAATCTGAGGGTGGCCGGTTTGAAAAGCATTCTGGAGAATCTACCCAAGTTTGGGCAAGAAGGGTGAGGTATGACTTCTTTCAAGAGATTATGCTTGAGAATGGGGCGGTGCATTTAGCCGTTGCTCATCATCTTCAAGATCATTTTGAACATCTGTTTATTTATTTATCACGTGGACAAAATCACCATGCTTTTTCGGGAATGAGAATTCAGAATGGCAAATTGATTCGTCCTCTGTTGAAAGTCAAGCCGTCTTCAATTGTTGAATTTTTGAAGCATCGAGGGGTAGTTTGGCGTGAAGATGCATCGAACGAATCGCTTAAATATTTGAGAAATAGGGTTCGTTGGGGAATTGTGACCCCTTTACTTGCCGAAAACGAGGCACTTTTGGATGAATTTTTAGAAAGTAGCCAGCATTTTCAAGTTAGTTTTGATGAAATTCGTCAACAATTTGAGTTAAAGTGGCCGCGGAAGGATTTGAAAAAGGGATTTTGGTTCAAGGCTGATGACCGGTGTACGTATTGGGGAGTTTTAGATGATTTTATGAGAGGTCTGGGTTTTACATCTTCTGATGTGGAGCAGATTTTTGGGAGTTCTTCTATGGTGGGTGCTATACGGGAAACGGGAAATTACGTGATGTGCAAAGAGCGGAATTCACAGATTTTGGTTTTTGAGAAGTTGGATATTGATGAACTTTATGAAGATTGGCGAATCAATGTCCCACGGCAGTGGAAAGAAAAAAACCTAGAAATCAGGCAATGGCAACAGGGAGATAAAATCAAAATTGCGTTAGGCAATAAAATGATTACCAAAAAGATAAGCGATATTTTTGTTGATTTAAAATGGAATAGATTGCAAAAACAGCGGTGCAGAATCCTGGTGGTTGATGGGGAAATTATGGCTGTGGAAGGTGCTTTAAGGTCGTGGGAACTGCAATTTAGTGGAGAGATTATGGTGGAAATCGTGGTTCAGGGAAAAAACATTGGGTAAGCGTTTTGGAATGACTAAATTTGCTATAAGATGAAAGCGATAATTCCGGTTGCAGGTATTGGAAGTAGGTTAAAGCCGCACACTCAAACCCAACCAAAATCTCTGATTCCTGTTGCAGGTAAGCCTATTTTGGGTCACATTATGGACCATTTGGTGGCAGCAGGTATTGATGAATTTGTGTTCATCATTGGCTATTTAGGAGATAAAATTGAGCAGTTTCTTACTGAAAATTATGCTGATGTTAAATTGAGTTTCGTCATGCAAACGGTGGGAAAAGGGATAGGACATGCCATTTGGTTGGCCAAAAATGAGATCAATGTAGAAGAACCCGTATTCATTGTTTTGGGTGATACTATTTTTGAAGCTGACTTGAAGGAAGTTTTCGCATCTGAAAACAGCAGACTGGGTGTTAAAAAAGTCGAAGATCCGAGGCTGTTTGGGGTTGCTGAAGTAGAGACCGATGGCAGAATCAAAAAGCTGATAGAAAAGCCCAAAATTCCTCATTCTAATTTGGCATTGGTTGGACTTTACTACATCAAAGAAACGGCTGAATTGATGCAATGTTTGGAATACAACATTCAGAACGATATTCGCAATAACAATGAATTTCATTTAACCGATGCCTTGGAATGCATGATTCAAAAAGGCGTCAAGATGGAAACATTCCCTGTTTCTACATGGTTTGATTGCGGTAAGAAAGACATCATTTTACAGACCAATAAAACTTTGTTAAAGCGCAGAGAGATAGGCAATTACAAGAAGTTTACGGATCAAGGAAACATCATTGTTCCTCCAGTTTACATTGCTGATTCAGCGCAAATTGAGAACAGCATCATTGGTCCAGATGTGAGTGTGGGTGCTGACGCCATCATTTCTCAATCGATTGTAAAAAATAGCATCATTGGACAAGGCGCTTCATTGAAGCATGCCATCATTGAAAATTCGCTCATAGGAAGCGATGCCTCACTTTCTGGCGCCGTTCATTCTTTGAACATTGGAGATAGCGCGGAAATAAATTTATAATTATTATGTATTCTGCTTCAGAATTGGCCGCAATCATGAGTGCCCAAATTTGGGCTCAGGAACTGAAAGCAGAAGAGGTTTTTGTTGAAGGTGTTTGTTATGATTCACGCTTATCGGAAGGAAGGGGAAGTGTGTTTTTTGCCCTTAACGGCGATGGTTTTTCGGGGGATATTAACTCTGCCAGCCTGAACGATGGACATCGATATTTAAAAGAGGCCGCGGTATCGGGAATTCAGGTGTTTGTGGTAAATAAGAGGCCAATAAATTGGGATGTTGAAGGTATTTTTTTAATGGTTGATTCACCTTTAGCGGCTTTGCAGAAATGGGCAGCAGTGCATCGAAAAAAATTCACCATTCCGGTAGTAGGAATCACAGGCTCCAATGGAAAGACCATTGTAAAAGAGTGGTTGGGAGAGTTGTTACACGGTGATTTTAGAATTCATAAAAGTCCTCGGAGTTTCAACAGTCAATTAGGGGTAGCGGTTTCCATATTGGGCATCAGATCGCACCATCAAATGGCATTGATTGAGGCGGGTATTTCTCAACAAGGCGAAATGTTGCCTTTGTGGGAGATGATTCGTCCATCGCTAACGGTATTGACTGGGTTAGGTTCAGCGCATGGTGATGGATTTGAATCGATGCAAGAAAAGGCGGCTGAGAAAATGCTACTTTGCAAGCATGCCGATGTGGTAATAATGCCCTCAGATCAGGCAGATTTGATGCTGGAAGCTTCCAAATGGCGGCAGCTTCAACCCATGACTAGATTTATCACCTGGGGAAAGGCTGAACGAAGTTCGTTTACCCTTCAAAATATAGAGATTACTTTCATGGGGCAAAAGCTTCAATTTACCTATAGAGGTCAACCCCAAGAATTGGAAATAGCCATGAACGATGCGGCCAGCGCGTTCAATGCCATGACGTGTTTTTCGGTGTTGTTCGCTTTTGAGCGTTGGGATGCTGAACATATCGATAAATTCAAAGCCTTGCAGCCAGTCGGAAACAGAATGTCTTTAGAGCGAGGAAAGCGCGGGAACATTCTTTTGAATGATAGTTACTCCATGGACTATGAAAGCTTGGTTTTAGCCATAGACTACTTGAAGTCTCATGCGGGAAGCAGAAAAATTACGGCGGTGCTGAGTGCGGGTGGAGATTGGAGAATAGAAGGGAGAGTGGATGAAGTAATTTGGGTAGGCCCTGGTGGACAATTTGACGATGTTCAAGATTTGATAGCCTCAGGCGTATTGGATAAACTTGAAAATCAAGGAATTTTGATCAAGGGCGCTCGAAGATTCGGAATGGAACGGATTGTTGACCGATTGAAGGGGTTGTTGCATAAAACCGTCATGGAAATCAACCTAGATGCGCTCAAGAGTAATTTTATGTATTTCAAAAAAGCCGTGAAACCGGGGGTGAAATTGATGGTGATGGTCAAGGCTCAAGGGTATGGTAGCGGAAGCACCGAAGTGGCTAAGGAATTGCAGGATCTCGGGGTAGATTACTTGGGTGTGGCTTATGCAGATGAAGGAGTATCCCTCAGAGAGGCAGGAATTCACGTTCCCATCATGGTTTTGAATGTAGATGCCTACACCTTGGAGATTCTAGATAAATATGGTTTAGAACCAGTCATTTATTCGGTGAATAATTTGAATGAATATTTGAATGAACGAAGCGGAAGAGCCGGTAAGATTCACTTGGAAATAGATACCGGAATGCATCGTTTGGGTTTTGAGGGACCAGAAATTTTTGAGGCCATGAAAAATCTGCCCAAAGAAATTGAAGTGGTGAGTTGTTTCAGCCATTTCTCAGTTTCCGAAGATGAATTACAAGACTCATTCAGTCAATCTCAAGCTGAAAAATTGATTGAATTTTCCTCTGAAGTTGAGAAAATTTTGGGGTATAAAGTAATCAAACACATTTGCAATACGGCCGGAATCATTCGTTTTCCGCAGTACCATTTAGACATGGTGCGTTTGGGATTGGGGCTTTACGGGTTGGATCCTTCGGGAGAAAATAACTATAAAATTCGCGCTATCGCTTCATTGAAGGCCTCTGTCACGCAAATTCGCGATGTAAAAAGTGGCGAAGGGATAGGTTACGGACAGAATGATCGTTCCGATAATGATCGTAAAATTGCTACCATTTCAATGGGTTATGCCGATGGGCTTTCACGGATATACAGCAGGGGTAATGGCAAGGTTTGGTTGAATGGTCAATTGTGTGCCTTTGTAGGGAATATTTGCATGGACATGGCCATGATAGATGTCACGGGAGTGAATTGCAGGGAAGGCGATGTGGTAGAGATTTTTGGAGAGAACTTATCTATAAACGAAGTTGCGAGATGGGGGTCAACCATTTCGTATGAAGTTTTGACCGGCATCTCGCAACGAGTTCCACGGGTATTCGTGGGTGAATAATATTATTTTTTTACTAGAGAAGTCATGGGAGACTTCAAATTTTGGGTTTTTACGATATCCACTTTCAAAGAACCCACGTATATATCAGTTTGGATACGCACTGGAATGTGGTTGTCATCGTCAGAAACCCATACGGTCATGGCGTCTTTAGATTTGAATACTCTATCAACCACCAATTCGGGCTTTAATTTGATGCAGCGCACCTTGCCAATGTCAGTTTTGATGGTTTCCTTGCCTACGTATTTGAGTTTCAAGTTATAAATTTGATTGTCAATGTAAATGTTTAATGGGAACTCATATCCTACGGCTTTGTTGGAATAATCTAAGTTTCTGAGATAATAAATTGCAGCGGCAACGTCTTGGGTATTTTCAGTGATGGGCATTTTCCCTTTCTTGTTTTTCAGGAATTTGTCTTTGTGGTTGTATACCACCACATCTTGGAAATAGTAGTCGTTTTCTCTAGCGGTTTTGGCATAGCGCAGGGGAGTGTGGTTCTCGGCATCTACCCAAGATTCAAGTTTATCTCTAACAATGTAAAGCCATTCAAAGGAACTGAGGGTTTCACCTTCAATTTTTAAACTGAGGGCTTTTCTATTGTTGATCATGATGGGGTCTGAAACGCTCATGTTTACAACGGCAGCGTTTATAACACCATAGTGAATGCGGTATTTTAAATTTTCATTGGGCTGATAGGCCAATTTGGTTATTTTTTGAGAGAATTGTCCGTGATCAGCAGAAGTATTTTGCATGGGTTCTGCTTTGTAAGAAATAAGAGAGGCAGCTAGTGCTATTCCAGCAATTGCAGCGATTCCGAAAATGTGCAGACGTTTCATGCCAAGATATACACAAAAACCGTGCCTATCCCCCAAAACAAAAGAGTAAATTTGCAGATATGCAAGAACAAAGACCATTGACCCAGTTTTCTAAAGGCAGCGGCTGCGGTTGTAAAATTCAACCCGCAGTGCTTACAGAGTTGCTTAGTGGTCTGAGGATTGGCGCTGATAATTTTGATAAAATTTTGGTTGGAAACAATCACAACGATGATTGTTCGGTATATGATTTAGGCAACGGTCAATATCTGCTGCAGACCGTTGATTTTTTCACTCCAATGGTGAACGATGCTTCTGTTTTTGGGAAGGCCGCCGCTGCAAATGCATTGAGCGACATTTATGCCATGGGAGGCAAACCCATTATGGCGAATGCCATTTTTGGATGGCCTATTGATGATTTGAGCTTAGATCAGGCGCGTCAAGTGCTACAGGGTGGACATGATGTCTGTAAGATGTTTGGTGTTCCGTTGGTTGGTGGACATAGCATTGATTCCAAAGAGCCATTATTTGGATTGAGCGTAACGGGTTTGGTGTCTGCCGCTGATTTGAAAGTAAATTCCGGCGCGAAAGATGGAGATGCCATCATATTAACCAAATCTCTTGGGGTGGGGATTTTGGCAGCAGGACATAAGCGAAATTTGAATTCTGCTGAACAAAACGAAGCGTTGTTTGCCTATTTGACTCGGGTGAATTCGGTGGGACAAGAATTGGGTAAAATTCCAGGAGTTCATGCCATGACCGATGTAACTGGATTTGGGTTGTTGGGTCATTTGGTGGAAGTGTGTCAAGCTTCGGGATTGATGGCTGAGTTGAATGCGGGTGCTCTTCCCAAGATAGAAGAAGCCCAAGCATTAGCTGCTCAGTTCGTGATGCCCGATAACGCGATGCGAAATTGGAATACCTACGAAAAATTCTGTGAGATGAGTGCGGCAGACGCTTTTGCATGGATAAATGATCCCCAAACAAACGGAGGATTGTTGTTATCTGTTGCAGAAGGATCTGTTGATGAAGTACAGAAAATACTTGAATCAAACGGCGATGAGTTTCACCTCATCGGGAAGATGGTTGCTGTTAGTCGCGATACAGAGTGCTGCGTACGGCTTTGATGATTCTTTCTACGCTAGGCAAGTAAGCTTCAACGAAGGTAGGTGCGTACGGCAGGTTGGTATCCATACTGGTTACACGGTGAACAGGTGCATCTAGATAATCGAATGCACGGCGCTGAACAATGTGTGACAATTCTGAGCTGATGCTTGCCAAAGGCCAAGCTTCTTCAACTACAACCAATCTGTTTGTTTTCTTCACGCTATTGATTACGGTGTCATAATCAATAGGTCGAACGGTTCTTAAATCTATTAATTCAACGCTGATGCCTTGAGCTTCAAGTTCTTTAATAGCCTCGTAGCAGCGCAGCATCATTTTACCGAAACTGACGATGGTTACGTCTGTTCCTTGTTGAACAACGTCAGCAACTCCAATGGGGATGGTGTATTCGCCGTCTGGAACCATGCCTTTGAAACCATACATTTGCTCACTTTCCATGAAAATCACAGGATTTTCATCGCGGATGGCACTTTTAAGAAGGCCTTTAGCATCGGCTGGATTGGATGGAACCACTACTTTCAAACCGGGAGTATTGGCGTACCAATTTTCGAAATTTTGAGAGTGTTGTTGAGCCAATTGACCAGCGCTTCCTGTAGGTCCGCGGAAAACCATAGGGGCAAGGAATTGCCCGTTGCTCATAGAGTTGATTTTTGCGGCAGAATTAATCACTTGATCAATGGCAACCAATGAGAAGTTGAAAGTCATGAACTCGCAAATTGGGCGGAGACCGTTCATGGCTGCTCCAACGGCAATACCTGCAAATCCTAATTCAGCGATGGGTGTATCTATAACGCGTTTTGGACCGAATTCGTCGAGCATTCCTTGGCTCACTTTGTAAGCGCCGTTGTACTCTGCTACTTCTTCTCCCAACAAAAACACGCGTTCATCGGCGCGCATTTCTTCTTGCATGGCTTCGCGAAGTGCTTCGCGGAATTGAAGTTCTCTCATAATTTCGAGGGCAAAAATAATGAATTCAATTCAATCTCTTGTTCAAAATTCCTAGTACAAAAGCATGTAGTTGTCTAGGGCCAAATTTTCTCCATTCAAGATCATCTAAATCGCCCCCAAAATTGAGGTAATAATCGATTCCGTTTGATCTAAATTCATGGAGTACGTGTTCTCTAAAATTGAGCAGGGCAATCCAACCGTCTTCGCAATCTTGGAACCATTCTTCGTAGTAACTGTCGTCAGAGGCATGAAAATTCATGACGTTTTCGCCAATAAGAATGAATTGATTGATGCCTTCTTGGTTCAATATTTCAATGACTTCGCGTTTGAGCATCATAATGTCATTGTACAGAGCATCGTTCCATTCACCAATGAATTCTATGATGGCAAAACCGTCTTGGTAATCGGCAAACAAAATTTTCAGGTAAAGGGTTTGAGAACCAAAATCATCCCACTGCGGGTGAATGAGGTGGTTGTACACGGCATTTTGGTAATAAAATTCACTGTATTCGCGTCCATAAAATGGAGAACGCGGATCTTCGGCAGCGCTGTATTGGCTGATCCAGGTGAAATGCGGTTCTAGGCTGTGCACTTTGCAAAGATATCTTGAAAATCCATACCTTCGCGGCACTGTGCCTCGTTCATTTGTCAAAAATTTGTTGTGGTTGCAAGCCATAAATTGGTTGGTGAAACCCTTGTGGATTTTATGGATTGAGCGAACCGTTCAAGTACAATTGGGAAATGAATGGTATGGAAATTACTTTGTGCATTTCAATACCGGACTGTTATTTGCAGTGCTTTTAGACGCCGGTTTGAACTCGTATATTGCCCGAGAAGTAGCGGCTTCGGGAAGAATGAAGCACCCCCAAAGAATGTTGGTTTTCAGGCTAATTTTGGGTGCAATTTACATTCTGTTAGTAGGGGTATTTTCATGGAAACAGAATTTAGATTGGAGGATCTTGGGATTTGTAGTCTTGAATCAGATTCTGGCATCGTTGGTATTGATTCAACGGTCTGTTTTGCAAGGTAGGCACTTGTTTGTTTCGGACGGATTTTTGAGCGTGGCTGACCGGTTTGTTGCCATACTGGTGAGTGCTTGGTTTTTATTCGGATCGGCCGGTAGTTTTACTGGGTTGAACGGAATAGTCGTGTTCTTGACAGCTCAAACGGCCGGGTATGCTTTTGCCCTATTGACGGGTGTTTATTTCCTCAAGTTCAAGAAGAATGTAAGTAATTTGGCTAATGAAGCTGTAGATGAAACCTCTTGGATGGATTGGTTTTCTGAGGTGAAGTGGTACGTAATGATGGCCTTGTTTATGAGTATATTTACTCGAATTGATGCATTGATGATTCGAAATTATTCGAATGATAATGGATTGGTTCAAGCGGGTTTGTATGCTCAAGGGTATAGATTATTGGATGCAGCATTGATTTTTTCTACTTTGTTAAGTACCCAATTATTGCCTTTGTTCAGCCAAAAATTGTCTAGGAAAGAGAATGCAGGAACGCTTGTTTGGGGAAGTTTTAGGTTGGTTTTGTGGGTGGGATTGTCTGCCTCTGTGGTGGCTTTCACCTATGGAGATTGGATTTTGAAATTGTTGTATAAAGAAGATACTCGTGAGGTGAGTTATTGGATATTTTCATTCCTGATGACATCATTTATACCTATGGCGGCCATCCATGTTTTTGGAACTTTTGTGACTGCCATGGGAAAATTGAATTGGTTGACAGGGGCTGCTTTGCTCGGCATGGCGGTGAATGCTTCGTTCAACTTTTGGTTGGTACCTAAATTGGGAGCAGCGGGAGCAGCTTTGGTTTGCTTATTAACACAGAGTGTTTTTGTGGCTTTGTGTTTTCGATTGGCTTTAAAGTCAGATTATTTCGGCTGGAAACGGGCGTTTACAGTTAAAACGTTGGTGGTTTTTTCTGGATTTATTTTGTTCGTGTCGAAATTTTTACAAAAGCGTTCTGTAGACATTACTTTGTTAAATGATGCTGCAGATTTGGGCGGTGATGTCTGGATGGTGCTGTCTTTTGTGGTGTTGATGGGAATCACCTTGTTTTGGGAAGAAATCAAAAAGAGAATTATCTAAAACTCTACTTTATTGTAGTAGTTGACCTTTCTCTTGGATTTGTCGTCAGTATTTTTGATGACTTGATAACCGCTGTTCAAGAAGTAATTATCATACCAGTAATCGGTTGTTCCTGTTGATCTGCGTACTTCGTCTTCAGAATTTAACGTGACATCGTTATTGATGGTTTGTTGATTGGTAATTTCGCCGTTGATGTTTAACGTTTGAGCGTAAATCTTTTTGCCTGAGGCATAAACAAGTCCAATAGAAGACGCATCGTTGTTGCGGATGGTTAAAAATTCTATTGGAGAATAGGGTTTGTAACCGGGATTTAATTCAAATATTTGGTCCCATTCCTTCTTGCCAGTTTCGTCAAAACTAACAATGCTTGCATGAGTGTATTGATATCCATCAAATACACGTTGAGTGGTTGCCTTCCCATTTACATAGGTAACTTCTGTGCGATAAGTTGGATAATAGCTTTCACCTACATACAGAAATTTGTTGCCAACAGGTATGATTTCATGTGACTCCATCAATACATTCACGTTGAGTTCTTTGCCTCTAGATTCTGCTTTAGCCAATTTCTTGCCCAGTTTTTCTTGTTGTTTTTCAGATAAATAATCAAAGAAATGTTCAAAATCGGTGTATTTGTATTGATTGAAATAAGACCAATCACCATTTTCTAGAATTCCGAAGTAAATACCTTCAGTGGTGATGGTTGATCTGCCAGAATATGTTCCGGTAAGGGCGTATTTACCTTCTGAAAGCTTAGTAATGGCTTGAGAATTGAGGTTGGTTTCTAATTCTAATTTTCCCGAAATTTCGCCGTTGAACTTTTCTTTTTGATCGCTGTCAATGATGTTTATGAATACGTTAGATGATTTTCGGGAATTGTAAGTTACGTATACAATGGCAATTTCATTGGTGTTAGGAATAGAGATTACTTCTTTGATTTTCAAACTTTTGGGTTGTAATCCTCCGAAAGTTAAGGGAGTTTCTGTTACCTCAAAAGTGGTTAAATTCACGGTGAAAAGCAATGGAGTTTTCTTTACATTTCCTACAAAATGTATGGCGCCTTTGGTAGGATAGAGCCCTTCAAGCTTTTTGCTTGCAGGATTTAATTGTATTTCTTTTTGTTGGAACTCACCGTTTTCTTTGTTGAAATAGTGAAGCACTCCGTTGTTTTTAGCGTCGCAGTTGAAATTGTAAATACCGTTTTGGTCTTCACCGGTAAAATTGTATTTCTGAGCTTGCGCAATTTCAGTTTCGTATGATTTGTTCAGTTTTAAATCGGAATTGTAATGGTCGTATTTCCAATTGAAAAAACCATCCACCGCTTTGTTTGATCTGGTTTGTATCAGCATTCCTTGTTGTTTAAGGAGGTAAGTTCTTTCTTTAGCGGTTCCAGAAACATCCTCAATTTCGAGGCGATTCAAAATTTTTATGGATTCTTGTGCTTGCGAAGCGATAAAATATCCTCCGAAAAGAAGAACAGCGGTCAATGATTTGAACGAAATCATGGTTTAAAAGTTAAATTGGTTGTTATATAGCGGAAATTCAGACATAAAACGTTGAACTTCCTGTTTAATTGTATCGAGAATTTCTGGCTGGTTGCGATTCATCAGGGCTCGATCAATGAAATCTGCAATGGTTTCCATGTGTTCCTCTTTGAGTCCGCGGGTTGTAACCGCTGGTGTGCCCAATCTGATACCGGACGTCACGAACGGACTGCGCTCTTCGAAGGGAACGGTATTTTTGTTGATGGTGATGTCGCATTTAACCAAGGTATTTTCGGCCATTTTACCGGTTAATTCAGCGTCTTTAGGACGTAAATCTATGAGCATTAAGTGATTTTCGGTGCCGCCAGAAATCACAGAATAGCCTCGTTGAATCATGGCTGAAGCCAAAGCCTGAGCATTTTTCATTACTTGAATTCCATATTCTTTGAAATCATTGCTGAGGGCTTCGCCGAAAGCAATTGCCTTTGCGGCAATTACGTGCTCTAAAGGGCCGCCTTGTGTGCCAGGGAAAACAGCTCCATCCAATATGGCACTCATTTTTTTAACTTCTCCTGAAGGAGTTTTTAGTCCCCAGGGATTTTCGAAATCTTTGCCCATCATGATGATACCCCCGCGAGGACCACGAAGAGTTTTGTGGGTGGTAGAAGTGATGATATGGCAGTGGGGTACGGGGTTGTTGAGCAATCCTTTGGCAATTAGACCTGCAGGGTGCGAGATATCAGCAAGTAATAAAGCTCCTACTTCGTCAGCGATGGCTCTTAGGGTTTGATAATCCCAATCTCTTGAATAGCTGCTTGCTCCGCAAATGATCAATTTTGGTTGCTCTTTGAGGGCAGTTTCTTTCACTTTATCATAGTTGATGGTTCCCGTTTCCTTTTCAACTCCATAAAATGTTGCACGATATAATTTTCCTGAGAAATTGACAGGCGATCCGTGGGTTAAGTGTCCGCCGTGGCTCAAATCAAAGCCTAAGATGGTATCTCCGGCATTTAAAACTCCTAGCATCACTGCTGCATTGGCTTGTGCACCTGAGTGTGGCTGAACGTTAGCCCATTCAACACCAAAAAGTTCTTTTAGTCTGTCTATGGCAAGTTGTTCAACTTGGTCAACAATTTGGCAACCGCCGTAATATCTTTTGTTTGGTAAACCTTCGGCGTACTTATTAGTTAAAACACTTCCCATGGCTTTCATGACTTGGGGACTGGTGAAATTTTCACTCGCAATCAGTTCAATACCATGGTTTTGTCTGTCAAATTCTTGTTGGATTAGGTCAAATACTACGTTGTCGCGGTTTTGCATGCGCAATTTTACAATTTTTTCGGGGGATTTTTTGTTGTCAAAGGTCATGTAAAAAATGATTTTAAATCATTTTGGTGGATGTATGCTAATTTGTAATAAAAAACTCAGAAATTCGCTAGGTCAAGTGTCTATATGAAACTAAATCAGACTTATCTAAAAAATGCGGGTTACTTTTTAGGAACCTTGGTGTTATTTTATTTGATCACACGTTGGTTTTTTGCGCCAGCGTTTGATGGAATGGCTTTGAAACAAGGCGATATGCAGCAGGTGCGATTCATGACTGATGCACCCGCAAAATTCAAAGAGGTTAATGGGCAGTATCCTAATTGGAACGACCGTTTGTTCTCGGGAATGCCAAATAGCTTGATCAGTGGAATTCCCCAAGGGTCTGTGTTGGCAAAGTATAATCCTTTGGTATTTTTTGGTGCTGTTAAATACGAAGTGAGTTTCTTGTTTTTGTCTATGCTTAGCATGTACGTCTTATTGTTATCGGTAAGGGTAGACAAGTATTTGAGCATTGCAGGAGCTATTGGATATGCGTTCATGACTTTTACCATTAGCAGTTTTGAGGCGGGTCACATTACGAAGGTATTGGCCATGTCTGTAATGCCCGGCGCGTTGGCAGGGGTGCTGTTGTTATCACAAAAAAGGTATTTATTAGGTGCGGCGGTTTACGGACTGTTTTTTGCGATGCTGGTTTATTATTTCCATTATCAGATTTTGTATTATGCAGGAATCATCATTGCCCTATATTTTGTTATTGAAATAATTAAAACCCTTAAAACCAAGGAATGGAAACATTTTGTAATGACTTTGGGAATTACAGGTGTGGTTTCGGTTTTAGGTGTGATGACATGTGTAGGCAAGATTTATGATACCATGGAGTATTCTAAAGCAACTATGCGTGGTGGTTCTGAAGTTGCTAGTGAGGTACCCCAAAATGGCCCTAAAACAGTCAATGCGAAAGGGTTGGATATTGAATATGCTTTCAGTTGGAGTTACGGAATAACTGAAACATTTACCTTGTTTGTTCCTCGATTCAAAGGCGGAAGTTCAGACGAGCCTGTTCCAGAAAATATGTTTGGTCAAGAGCGTTTACCCATGTATTATGGCGATTTGCAATTTACATCGGGTCCCATTTATATGGGGGCAGGGTTGATGTTCATGTTTGTCTTTGCCATCGTTTTTTCCTTCCAATGGAAGAAAGAACAACCTGAAAATGCTGATGCTCAAAATTTTGGGTATTTGGTTTGGTTTGGCATAGAGATTTTTGCCCTATCGTTGATTCTCTCTTGGGGAAAATACATGGGATTGAATGAGTGGTTATTCAATAATCTACCTTACTACAATAAGTTTAGAACGCCCATGATGGCCTTGAGTATTGCTCAAGTTATTGTGCCGTTCATCGGAATTTTAGGGGTTTACAACGCATTGTCTCAAAATTGGAGTGATGCTTTTGCCAAGAAATTGCAAAAATCTGCCCTTTTTACTTTGGGAGGTATCGTTTTAGTGTTGATTCTTGTTGCTAATGGTCAACAATTTAAAGCCCCAGTTGATGAACAAATTGGCGATCCAAATGCTATCACCGAAATACATAATTTACGCAAAGAATTGCTCTGGAATGACCTTTGGAGAAGCGTTGGAATCATGGCATTTATTGCACTTTTGGTGTGGGGTGCATTGAAAAAACAATTGAGCATGACCGTGTTTGCAGCTATTGCAACAGTCATTGTAGCTTTTGATTTAATGGGTGTTTCTGGTCGTTATTTAAATGACGAAAATTGGGAAGATAAAGAAGTAGAGCAATCAATCACACCTACCCGATTAGACGAGCAAATCATGGCAACCAATAAAGAAGGAGCTAGGGTCTTTGATTTGAGGTATAATCCATTTAATGATAATCATGCTGCTCCCTTTCACAGGAATGTGGGTGGTTATCATCCGGCTAAATTGAGCCGATACCAAGATCTAATTAGCTACGGTATAACCAAAAATGGGGCTCAAATGAGTGCCGATGTCATTTTGAATAATCAGGTTTTAGACATGCTAAATTGCAAGTATGTACTCACAAAATCGCAAGACGGGAAAACCGAAGAAGTTATTCCTCGTCAAACGGCTTTGGGACATGCTTGGTTTGCAGATACCGTAGTGAAATCGGCATCTGCAGTTGAAGCTTTGAAGAAACTGAATTCATTGAACTTGGGCGTTTATGCTGTGTCTGAATCTAAAGATGAAGCCCCAAGTCAGGGTGTTTATGCTTACGCTGAAACTGATAAGATTGAAAGGACTTACTACAGTTTTGACACGTTAACTTACACTTCGTCAAATACGAATAAAGCATTGGCCGTATTTTCTGAGATTTATTATAATGAGAAAAACGGAAGTTGGAAAGTTTATGTTAATGGAAATGAAGCAAAGGCCTTGAAATTGAATTATTTGTTGAGAGCAGTAGAACTTCCAGCGGGCAAGAATGAGGTTAAGTGGGTGTATGTGCCCACCTCTCGTGAAACTTTCTTGAATTTAGAAATGGCTAGCTCAGGGTTGATTTTGCTTCTTTTCTTGGGACTGATGATTCGTCCTTTGTTCGCCAAGGAAGAGAATGCATAAGCTCTCTATCATTACTATTAATTTTAATAATCTTGCGGGACTTCAAAAGACCGTAGAGTCAATGAATGTGCCCTTGCCTGAAGGGGTTGAGTGGATAGCGGTGGATGGGAATAGCCGCGACGGATCAGTAGATTATATTCAAACGGCTCCCTTCACTCATCGTATCATTGAAAGCGATAAAGGCATTTACGATGCAATGAACAAAGGTCTGAAAGCAGCATCTGGTGAGTTCGTCTGGTTTATGAATAGCGGAGACCGATTTCATTCGAGTGATTCTGTTTTTCGAATGCTTCATTTTATAGAGAGATATTCAAAGGTGGATTGTTTTTATGGGGACACTGAATTTGTAGACGAGAATTATCAACCAATGGGCTTGATTAGTAAGTTGAAGCCACAGAAATTCCCATTGAATCTCAATAAAAATAGTTTCAGAACGGGAATGAGCATTTGTCATCAGAGTTTTGTAGCTAGAAAAACGTTGTGCGATGAGTACAATTTGAAGTATCGATTTGCTTCAGATGTGGATTGGATTATTCGTATTCTCAAAAAGAATCCTGTTTGCATGGCTGTTGATTTTGTGGTGGCAGATTTTGCCGTGGGTGGCAGTAGCTATCTTCATACAAAGAAAGCTATGAAGGAGCGATTCCAAATTTTAGGCGAGCATTATGGATATTTCGCAAATATATTGGCCCATATTTGGATTGTAATTCGCAGAATTTTATTTAATTTGAAAGGTCGTGAGTAATACGGATAGAGTAGATAAGCAGTTATTTGAGGGTGAACATTATTTGGGAAAACCTGCCGATGCTCAAGATTTATTGGTTTCTAGACGCATAAAAATTTTAGAAAACTTCCAGGGCTACTTTGATAAAAATGCTGAATTGTTAGATATCGGTTGCGGAAATGGCAATACTGTTTTACAGATAGCTTCTAAATTTAAATACGTTTACGGCTTAGAGTATACCAATCAACACCTTGCCGATTTTGAGCGATTAAAGGTTGATTTGGAAGCCAAAAATGCTGAGTTTGTTTGTGCAGATATTTCGGCTGGTCCTTTTCGCAAAGAGGTAGATCGTTTATTGAGTTTTGAAGTGATTGAGCACCTACCAACTGAAGAGGCGGTTCAAAATTATTCGAAGTCATTAAAGGAAGGGGGATTATGTGCCATTTCGGTTCCCAACAAATGGTGGATTTTTGAAACCCATGGGGCTTCGTTGCCTTTATTGCCATGGAATAGGGTTCCTTTTTTCTCTTGGTTACCCAAGCCCTTGCATGAACGATGGGCGTTGGCAAGAATTTATACTCGTTCAAGAATTCAAAAATTGTTAGAGAATTCGGGGTTTGAAGTTTTGGAAATGCACTACGTGACCGCACCTATGGATGTGGTGAAATGGAAGCCTTTACAATGGCTTTTACGCAAAGTAATTTTTAATTCAGATACTACCATTTGGCCATTTAAAGCCGTGAGCATCATGGTTTTTTGTAAGAAGAAATAATCATTAGTTATGAAAAAATACAGTTTATTCGTAGCGGTTTTAAGCGTTTCAACGGTGTTGTTGGCGCAAAAACCTGCAAAAGATTGGCACTATTCTGCGCCATCTAAAAAGAACATGGGCATTTCAGTTTATGAAGCCTATCAATCTGCTGCTGCTCAAGTTAAGCCTCAACCCATAGTAGTTGCGGTAATTGACGGAGGTACCGATATCAACCACGAAGATCTGAAAGATGTATTGTGGACCAACACCAAAGAGGTTGCTGGAAACGGAATTGACGATGACGGAAACGGTTACATTGATGACGTGCATGGTTGGAATTTCATTGGTGGTAAAGACGGCAGAAACGTAGGTGCTGATAACCTAGAAAAAGTAAGGGTTTACAAGAAGCTACGCGATCAATATCAATCCATTAGTTTTGATTCAATGGATTATGATAGTTTCACTTACGCAAATCCTAATTATTTGGTTTATGAAGGAATTAAGAATGAGATTGAGAGCACTCGTGAAGGTTCACTTCAAGGAATGCAGCAATTGGAGAAAGTATTGGAAATGTTGAATAAACTTCGCAAAGAAAGCGGAAAAGACAATCCAACGGCAGCTGACTTAAAAGAAATGAAAAGTGATGATCCGTTCATGAATGGATTGGCTCAAGGTATTGCTAAAGCCATGGAAAAAGATAAAACCAACAGTTCTTTTGAAGCCATTTACAATGAAATTCAAGAGGGTTATAAAGCCATGGATATTCGTGCTAATTATCAATACAATCCTGACTATGATTCTCGAGAAATAGTGGGTGATAACTACGCAAATTCTTCTGAGCGTTACTATGGCAATAGCGATGTGGTGGGCCCAGATGCTAGTCATGGTTCTCACGTGGCGGGTATCATTGCCGCTACTCGTGGAAATAATATCGGATTGGACGGAATTTCTGATGCCGCTAGAATTATGGTGGTGCGTGTTGTTCCCGATGGTGATGAGCGCGACAAAGACGTGGCAAATGGAATTCGTTATGCTGTTGATAATGGAGCAAAAATCATTAATATGAGTTTCGGTAAAGGTTTTTCTTGGGATAAAGCAGCCGTTGATAGTGCTGTGGCCTATGCCGGTCGCAAAGGAGTATTATTGGTTCACGCCGCAGGAAATAGTGGAATGAACATTGATATGGAACCTAACTATCCAAACGATAGCCTTTGGGGTGGGCAAGTTTTCGCTGAGAACTGGATTGAGATTGGTGCAAGTCAACCAGCTTTGAAGGCTTTGGCTACTGATTTCAGTAACTACGGTAAGAATAACGTTGATCTGTTCTCACCCGGAAGAGACATCTACAGTACCATTCCGAACAACAAATACGAGTATTTCAATGGAACTTCTATGGCAGCTCCTGTGACTGCTGGTGTTGCAGCATTTGTTTGGAGCCGCTATCCAAATTTAACTGCGGTTCAAATGAAAACCATCTTAATGGAATCAGGAACATTGGTAAAGGGAAAAGTAATCTTGCCAGGTACCAAGAAAACCAAAATTAAATTCTCAGAAATCTGCAAGAGTTCAAGATTGGTGAATGCTAAGAATGCCATCGAAATGGCTGCAAGCATGTCTAAATAAAATGTTGTAATTCTCTGTAAAACTTGGCTGCTGGGAAACCCATCACATTGTAAAAACAACCGTTGATGGATTTTACTCCAACGAGTCCCATCCAGTCTTGAATACCGTAACTGCCGGCCTTGTCAAAGGGTCGGCAGTTTTGTATATAGTTGTCTATCTCAGATGGAGTTAGCTGATAAAAGGTAACTTCGGTTTGGTCAAAAAAGGTATGTGATTTTTGATGATTTCTCACCGTTACACCGGTGTAAACGGTATGTATTTTTCCGTTCAATTTTTGAAGCATTTCTCGGGCTTCTTGGGCGTCAGTCGGTTTATTTAAAACTTCGTCATCTACCCAAACAATGGTGTCTGCTGTGACCAATAGTTGATTTTTTTCTAGGGGATGAGCATAGTGTTTAGACTTATGTTCAGATAGAAAACAACAAATCTCTGAGCCTTTCAATTCTGATGGAAAATCTTCATCGGCTTCGATGTTCACCACCTCAAAATTAAATCCCGATAAAGTGAGAATTTCATGCCTCCGAGGAGACTTAGATGCCAGTAAAATCTTAGTTTCTTCCATGGAAGTTGGGCGCCACTACCAATTCTTTACCGCCGTGGCTGTAATCGTAGAATCCGCGTCCGCTTTTTACACCCAAATCACCTGAAGTAACCATGTTTACCAACAAAGGACATGGAGCATATTTGGGGTTTCCAAGTCCGTCGTGCAGCACATTTAAAATGGCTAAACAAACGTCAAGTCCAATGAAATCAGCCAACTGCAATGGACCCATAGGGTGAGCCATACCTAATTTCATGATGGTATCAGTTTCTTCAACACCTGCTACACCTTCGTGAAGTGAGATGATGGCTTCATTTATCATGGGCATTAAAATTCTGTTGGCTATGAACCCAGGATAGTCTTGGGTGAGTGCTGGTATTTTACCCAATTTACGAGAAAGATCAAAAATGGTATCGGTAACCGATTTGTCTGTTTTGAATCCTTCAATCACCTCTACCAATTTCATTACTGGAACAGGGTTCATGAAGTGCATACCAATTACTTTTTCAGGACGGCCAGTCACTGATGCAATTTTGGTGATGCTGATAGATGAAGTATTAGATGCGAGAATGGCATGTGCAGGTGCAGCAGCATCAATGTCGCGGAACAGTTGCAATTTGATGGTCACGTTTTCAGTGGCGGCTTCAACCACTAAGTCGGCATTTGATACACCCGATTTAAGGTCTGTGGTGGTATGCAAACGAGAAAGGGCTTCATTTTTTTCAGTTTCTGTCAATTTTTCTTTGGCAATCAATCGGTCCATATTTTTGGTAATGGTTGCCACGGCTTTATCAAGCATATCTTGTTTGATGTCAATCAAGGTAACTTGGTAGCCGCTTTGTGCGAAAACGTGGGCAATTCCGTTGCCCATGGTGCCTCCTCCGATAACTGAAATATTTTTCATCGCCGCAAAGATAGTTATAATTATATTTGCAGCCCCAATTTGGGGATACTATACCTTATGAAATTATCGCATTTCAAATTCGAGTTGCCCGAGGAGTTGATCGCTCAGGAGCCATTGAAGACCCGCCACGAATCACGTTTGTTGGTGGTAGATAGAAAAACACAGAAGATTGAACACCGCATGTTCCACGATGTTTTGGATATCTTCAATGAAGACGATGTGTTTGTTGTGAACAATACCAAAGTTTTCACTGCACGTATGTACGGTCAAAAAGAAAAAACCGGCGCTCAAATTGAGGTGTTTTTGCTTCGTGAATTGAACCATGAGTTGCGTCTTTGGGATGTTTTAGTGGATCCTGCAAGAAAGATACGTGTTGGAAACAAGCTCTATTTTGGTGATGATGATCTAGTGGCAGAAGTTGTAGACAACACCACCAGCAGAGGTCGTACCATCAGATTCTTGTTTGACGGTGACGATGAAGCCTTTGATCGTGTCATAAAAAAGCTGGGCGAAACTCCCATCCCAAAATATATTACTCGTCCTGTACAAGAGGAAGATGAAAATTGGTATCAATCGCTTTTTGCAAAGCACGTTGGTGCAGTTGCAGCTCCAGCAGCACAATTGCATTTCACTCGTGAATTGTTGATGCGTATGGATATCAAAGGCATCAAATTCACCGAGGTTACTTTACACCTAGGGTTGGGTGCATTCCGTGAAGTAGAAGTGGAAGATTTGACCAAACACAAAATGGACAGCGAATACTATCGCATTCCACAGTCTACGTGTGACGTTGTCAATGACGCCATCATTGGCAAAAACAAAGTTGTTGCTGTTGGTGGTTCAGTAATGCGTGCATTAGAGTCTTCTGTTAGTTCAACTCAAACCTTGAATCCAACCGAAGGATGGACAGATAAATTCTTGTTCCCTCCTCATCATTTCAATATTGCAAACGCCTTCATTACCAATCTACACGCTCCAGAGTCGCCCTTGTATATGATGTCAAGCGCTTATTTGGGACATGAATTCATTCGTGACGTATACGCTGAAGCCATGAAAGAGAAGTACCGCTTCTTGTGTTATGGTGATGCGTTGTTGGTGATTTAAGTACCTAGTACCTAGTACCAGGTACCTGGTAGTGGGTAGCGGGTTTCGAGTAGCGGGTCTCAGACCCTAGCCTCAAGTCTCAAATCTACGGACTTCGGACTATTGACCATGGACTTTGGACCAACGACCAACGACCATCCACCAACTACCAACTACTATAGACTAGCAGCCACAAACCAATAGATTGGCAGCCCAACAATGATGTTGAAGGGGAAGGTCATGCCTAAGGCCATTGGGAGGTAGATGCCGGGATCGGCGTTGGGAACGGCTTGTCGCATGGCCGCTGGTACTGCTATGTATGATGCGCTTGCGCCCAAAACACCCATAAGGAAGAGGTTTCCTGGTTCATGGATGATGAGGCTGGAAATGGCCATCAAAGTGATGCCTTGAACAATGGGAGTGATGATGGAAAAGGCGAGAACAAAGGGCCCGTTTTTCCAGAGCCCTTTAAGTTGTCGTCCGGCCGATAGGCCCATATCCAAGAGAAAAACAGTTAAAAATCCCTTGAAAATATCTGTAGTGAACGGTCGAATTCCGTCGGCTTGTTTGTCACTGGTGATCATGCCAATGAGAAGGCTTCCGATGAGTAGAAATACGCTTCCGTTGGTGAAGGCATGCTTGATGATGCTGGAGAATGAAGAGCGTTTGTGATTGGTAGAGTTTCGATTAACCATGAATACGCCTACAATGATGGCGGGTACTTCCATGAGGGCCATTGCGGCAATCATGAAACTTCCGTAGGGAATGTTTTTTTCATCGAGGAAGGCAATGGCTGTGATGAAGGTTACGGCAGATACTGATCCATAAGAGGCGGCAATGGCGGCTGCGTTGTCAATACCCATGCGTTTTTTGAGAATTCTAAAACTTATTAGGGGGAAACAGAAAGCAGATGTGATTCCAATGAGTGAGTAGTTGAGGACTTTTAATCCGGCATGAGCGTGAATGAGTTCTTGACCTCCCTTGAATCCGATGGAAAGTAGAAGATAAACGGAGATAAATTTAGCAGAGGTTTCGGGGATTTGGAGATCGCTTTTTATTTGGGAAGCGATGATGCCGAGTAGAAAGAAGAGGAGTGCGGGATTGCTGAAATTATCGAGTATTGCGTTCATTATTGAGTCGCAAAATTCGGGCTAACTTATCTTAAATGATAGTTTATAGTTTTTATGATTATCATAAAAATTGTTTATGTAAACTATTTGTGCCCAGTACTGGATTCGAACCAGCACGTCTTGCGACACCACCCCCTCAAGATGGCGTGTCTACCAATTTCACCAACTGGGCTAACAGGGTGCGAAGATAGTTACTTTTTGTAAAAAAAACGAGGGAACATCCAACGAAAAATAGGGAATAGAATCATGGGTATGAGCCCAAAATAGAGCAGGTATTTTGCTGATGGATCTAGGGTAAAGAAGAGCGCGGGAAAGCATCCCCCGAAAAGAAGTCCGCCCAAATGTCCTTCGTGAGAAATGCGCTCGCGATCACCGGTTTGAGAGAGGATGATAGACGCCCAGACGAAAATGATGCCAAAAATGTAGGCGGGTAGGTAGACGGGAATGAGGAATAGCCCAATGCCGCTGTGGGGATCTGCAAACATGGTGAACATGACCAACCCACTGACGCCTCCTGATGCGCCAACGGCAAGGTAGTTTTTGTCTTTAAAACGAAGGGCCAAGGTATAAAGTGATCCACCTATTACGGAAAGTAGGAAAATCAAGTAGGTAATTGTAGGGCTGGTGAAATATTCGACGGTGGGTGCAAAATAATAAATTCCCATGGCGTTCATGAGCAGGTGAACCCAGCCAGAATGTACCAGAAAGGGGGTGAGGATTCGGTGGTATTCGCCTTTTCTGACTGAGCCAATATGGAAACTGAATTTATCTATGAATTCATGTTGAGCCAAATGGGCAAGGGCAATAATGGCAATGAGAACGATGCTGGTCATGAGTTAAAAAAAAGTAATCAGTTTTCCGCTGCCCGTGGTTTGAATGTTGATTTGCCTGAAATTTAACGTGTCGGGAAGGATTAGGTTGCCGGAGTTAAAAAGATAGGCGTGCAGTATTTTTTGGGGATGAACGTGGCAGTCTTTGACGGTATAATGCCAAAAATAAAGGTCGTCATTGATGAGTTCTCGGGCGTACAAGGAGGTGGCACGTTCGCAATACCACGACATTATAGTGGCTCTTCCGGCTAGGGTCATAGAGCCAAAGTTTTGGCAAGAGCCTGTAAGGGTGTTGTAATCTAGGTTAAGCTGACAATCACGAACAGAGCGGTGGTGAAGTTCCAGTCTGTCGCCGTGGAGGGTATCTTTCGAGAAGACTTCGGCGGAGCCTTCAATTTCGAAAGACCACAGTTGATGTACATTGAGTTTAATTTTAGGTCTACCGGCGGGGTCGTTTCGCCATTTGGCTTTATAATTATCTGTAATGTTTAGGCACCCGTCATCGATATCGATTTTGATGCTTGATAGTCGGTGGCTGTAGTAGGTAATTTCGGCAAAAGGAGGTTGAGCGGTATCGTTAGTAACTTCTAGAATAAAGTTTTGTGAAATTTTCAATTTGCTGAACTCTTGAAGGGTGCGTTTTTCGGAAGAGATTTCTTGGTCTTGTTTGCAAGACGGGCACAAGAGGGTTAGGCTGAGTAAAAATCCCCAGAAAAAAGACATTAGAGAAAGAAAATGACGAGGTTTAGCCACCTTACAAAGGTCGAAAAAGAACTTTATATTGTAGTACCTTTGTAAAAAATGAATAAAAATAAGATCATCAATGACCCGTTGCACGGATTTTTAACCATTCCGTCGGAACTGTTGTATGATGTTATTCAGCATCCGTATTTCCAGCGATTGAGAAGAATCAGGCAGTTGGGAATGAGCGATTGGGTATATCCGGGAGCGACACATACCCGTTTTCATCACGCGTTGGGTGCGCTGAATTTAACGTTGCAAGCGTTAGATACTTTAAGAAGTAAAGGAATAGAAATTACAGAAGAAGAATACGAAGCAACGGCAATCGCTATTTTATTGCACGATGTGGGACATGGTCCATACAGTCACACGCTCGAACATACCTTAATTCAAGAGGTTCATCACGAAGACATTTCGTTGAGAATCATGAATAAGCTGAACGATCAATTTGGTGGGGCATTGAGTTTGTCTATTTTGATCTTTAGAAATCAATATTCAGCAAAACCTTTTTTGGCTCAATTGATTTCAGGTCAGTTGGATATGGACCGTCTAGACTATCTACTAAGAGATAGTTTTTACACGGGAGTAAGCGAGGGTATTGTGGGTGCAGACCGAATCATTCACATGCTGAATGTAAAAGATGGGCACCTAGTTGTGGAAGAGAAGGGCATTTATTCGGTAGAGAAATTCTTGATTGCTCGCCGATTGATGTATTGGCAAGTGTATTTACATAAAACCGTGATTGCAGCAGATGCTTTGTTGGTTTCAATTCTGCAAAGAGCGCGGATTTTGGCTCACGAAGGATTTGGACTGGGGAGTTATCACCCGTTGTTGCATTTTTTGATGAATGAGGTAACGGCTGAAAATTTTGATGACGAAGCTTTGGATTTATTTTTGGTTTTAGACGACATAGATATATTGTCGAGTGTGAAACAATGGCAATTTCACGGAGATCCTATACTAAGTAGGTTGTCTCAGAGTTTGTTGTACCGAAAGTTGCCCAAGGTGATGATATCCAATAAAGAAATAGATGAGATAAAAGTTGCGGAAGCGGCGCAAAGAGCGAGTGACATATTTGAGGTATCGGAGATGGATGCTTTGCGGTACTTTGTAAAAACGGGAGAATTGGAGAACCATGCTTATAAAATAGAAGGCGGAGGAATTCGAATTTTGACTAAATCAGGCGAGGTTCGCGATGTGGCAGAAAGTTCAGACAATTACAATTTATCTGCTTTAAAAGAAACGGTTAAGAAGTACTATCTAACCCACTGGAATGGATGAAGGTTAGAGCGAAGAAGCACTTAGGACAGCACTTCTTGAAGGAAGTCAGTATAGCCGAAGATATTGCCAATTTGGTGGCCGATGGAGCCGATGAAATCATTGAAATTGGCCCTGGTATGGGTGTCATGACTCGTTTTTTATATGAAAAATGGGGCGACAAATTAACGGTTGTAGAGATAGATTCAGAGTCGGTTGCTTATCTCAAGCAGGCAGATTGGGCTCAAGGATTGCGTATTGTTGAGGGGGATTTTTTAAGGCTGGATGTTAAGAGTATTTGGGGAGACAAGAAAGTTTGTATCATTGGAAATTATCCATACAATATATCGACCCAAATTGTGTTTGTGGTGGTAGAATCGGGATTGAATGTGGTGCAATTTTGTGGGATGTTTCAGAAGGAAGTCGCTGAAAGATTGGTAGCGGGACATGGGAACAAGGATTACGGAATAACCAGTGTTTTGTTGCAAGCAAACTTTTCGGGAAGGTATTGTTTTACGGTAGGGGAGTTGGCTTTTGATCCACCTCCAAAGGTAAAGAGTGGGGTCATTGATTGTAAGTTTATTGGGGCTGAAAAAGAATACGAATACAAATTTTTGAAAATGGTAGTTAAGGCGGCTTTTAGTCAGAGGCGGAAGACATTGTGGAATGCCTTAAAGACCTTAATGGCATCAAAACCTGAGATAGAATTGACAGAAGAGCAGAAAAAGAAGCGGGCTGAGGAGTTGAGTGTTGAAGAATTTGAAGATTTAGCAAAAATTATTTCAAATACAACTCATTGAAATTCTGATGATAGGGGGTCATTTTAGAACTATTCTAAGGTTAAATGTGTAATAATTGAAAAAAATCTTAAGGAAATAGGGTCAATTAAAAGGGGTAAATGCTAAATTTGTGCCTTAAAACCCCATTTAGTACAAAACTAGAGATGAAAATGGATACGTTGAGAAAATCGTTGGCTTCGATGGCCTTGTTTTTCACCCCAATTCTCGCTATGGCTGCAGATGAAGTGATAGCACCACCAAAAGAATTTAGTCTTGCCAATTACGATTGGACTAGTATTTTGAGCGTTTTATTGGCGCTCTTAATTATTTTGGTTGTTGCTCGTGCCTTTGACATTGGAGCTTTAACAGAAAAGATCACGGGTAAGTCAGTGGTAAAATGGAATGATGTCAACGCTTGGGTTGCCATTATTGTATTGGTTGCTGGTCTTATTGGAGTATGGTATGAATTGAAGTATCATAGCATTTATTTGATGCTTGGTAATTCAGCCTCTGCACATGGAAGTACTTATGATTCAATGTTCTATTGGACGTTTGGATTCACTTTCTTCGTATTCATCGTTACTGAAGTATTGTTATTTTACTTCATGTTCCGTTACAGATACAGTGCAGATCGCAAAGCTCATTACTATTTCCACAACAATAAATTAGAAGTTATTTGGACCATAGTTCCAACCATCGTATTGACCTTTTTGGTATTGCGTGGTTTCACAACTTGGTCAAAAATTACAACTGAAATTCCTAAAGAAAGCCAAGAGATTGAGGTTTTTGCTTATCAATTTGGTTGGAAAGCTCGTTATGCTGGTGATGATAACAATTTAGGCAATAGTAATTTCACCTTGATCAGCGGAACCAATCCTTTGGGTGTTGCTGAAGACAATGCAGTTGATGAATTGGTGAAAGAATTAGAAGCTGATGTTGTAAAAATTAAAGGATTACAAGCTAGCATCAAAGATTCAGTAGCCATTTGGAAAAAGAACCATGATTACATGGTTTCAACTGGTTTGAGCAGAACATATCCTGAAGAATACAAAACGGTTAAAACTAAATATACGGATGGTATTTCAGGAGCTTATGAGCGCACATTGGAAAAAGATCTTAAACGTAAGATGACCAATTTGAGTCGTATTGTTGAATACAAAAAAGACCGTACGTTCTTTGATGGTTCAGCAAAAGACGATAAGATTACTACGGAGATCGTATTGGTTAAAAATAAACCATATGTATTTAAGTTCCGTGCAAGAGATGTGATTCACTCTGCTTACATGCCTGATTTCAGAGTTCAGATGAACTGTGTACCCGGTATGCCTACTCAGTTTGCATTTACTCCAACCATGACTACTGAAGAGACACGTAAATCTAGAAACAATGCCGAGTATGATTATTACCTGTATTGCAACAAAATTTGCGGTGGCGCACACTACAATATGAAAATTAAAGTTACTGTTGTAGATAGTGAAGCTGAGTATAATACTTGGATGGCTTCTCAAGTGCCATTTGTGGCTCCAGTTGCGGTTCCTGCACCTGCAGGTGCTGTACCTTCAGGTGATAGTGCTACAGTTGCACCGGTTACTCCAACAGTAGCGATGAAATAAGTTTAATTTAAAAAAAGTCTAAACAAACAATTAAAGATATGAGCACAGCAGCAATGCACGCAGAGCACCATCATCACGAGGAGCACCACCATCACGAGAGCTTCATCAGTAAGTATGTGTTCTCTATGGACCACAAGATGATTTCCAAGCAGTTCTTGATCACTGGTATGATCATGGGTATGGTTGGAATGATCATGTCGTTGTTATTCCGTTTACAATTGGCTTGGCCTGACGAGCAGTTCTCCATTTTGGAAACTCTTTTAGGTAAATGGGCAGTAGACGGTAAATTAGATCCTAATTTCTACATGGGTTTGGTTACCATTCACGGTACCATCATGGTATTTTATGTATTGACCGCGGGATTGAGCGGAACGTTTTCGAATTTACTCATTCCGTTGCAGGTTGGTGCCAGAGATATGGCTTCACCCTTTATGAATATGCTTTCATATTGGTTCTTTTTGGCCAGTTCTGTGGTATTATTAATCAGTGTTGGTGTTGAAACAGGTCCTGCCTCAGGTGGTTGGACAGTTTATCCTCCATTGAGCGCATTAGAAAAAGCCATGCCGGGTTCAGGTTTGGGTATGACTCTTTGGTTAGTAGCCATTGCTTTATTCATTGTTTCATCATTGTTGGGTGGTATTAATTACATTTCCACTGTGTTGAATATGAGAACTAAAGGTATGAGTATGAACCGTATGCCTTTAACCATTTGGGCGTTCTTCTTCACTGCAATCCTAGGATTGTTATCGTTCCCAGTGCTATTGGGAGCAGCGTTGTTCTTGATTTTTGACCGTTCCTTCGGTACATCTTTCTATTTGAGCGACATCTACTTAGAGGGAGTAGGAGCATTAGAAAATATTGGTGGTAGTCCGGTTTTGTACCAGCACTTGTTTTGGTTCTTGGGACACCCTGAGGTGTATATCATTTTGATGCCTGCATTGGGTATCACATCTGAGGTAATCTCATGTAATGCACGCAAACCAATTTTCGGTTATACGGCCATGGTTATTTCTTTGATGGGTATATCTTTCTTGTCATTCATTGTATGGGGTCACCACATGTTTATTACTGGTATGAATCCTTTCTTGGGTTCAGTTTTCATGATTCTGACACTGATTATTGCAGTGCCTTCAGCAGTAAAGGCATTTAACTATATTACAACACTTTGGAGAGGTAATCTAAGATTTACACCTGCCATGTTGTTCTCTATTGGACTAGTTTCATTCTTCATTTCTGGAGGATTGACCGGTATTTATTTAGGTAATGCTGCCTTAGACATTCAATTGCACGATAGTTATTTTGTAGTGGCTCACTTCCACTTGGTAATGGGTTCTGCAGCTATCTTTGGAATGTTTGCGGGTATTTACCATTGGTTCCCTAAAATGTATGGCCGAATGATGAATCATACTTTAGGTTATGTGCACTTCTGGGTTACATTCATTACTGCATATTTGGTATTCTTCCCAATGCACTTCATGGGATTAGCTGGAGTTCCACGTCGTTACTATCAGTTCACCTTGGTGAAAGAATTTGATGTATGGATGGATGTAAATAAATTGATTACAGTTTCTGCTATTGCAGCGGGTGTAGCACAATTATTCTTCATTTGGAATTTCTTCTATAGTATCTTCCGTGGTAAAAAAGCAGGTACTAATCCTTGGCAAGCAACTACCTTAGAATGGTCAACACCAGAGGAGCGTATACACGGTAACTGGCCTGGTGAGATTCCAACGGTTTATCGTGGACCCCACGAATATTCTCGTCCTGATCGTGAAGAAGACTACTTCCCACAGTATATTCCAGATGAGAGCGATTTAGCTCAAACTGAAACTCAGAAAACCAAAACTGCCCCTAGCGAAAGCGAAGTAGAAGAGACTGAATCAGCTTCTGTGTTCTTTGCGGCCATCAAGAGGGTATTTGGTTTGAGTTGATATGACTCTCGAGAAAAGACTTAAAACAGAACATTTGTACAGACGAATAGGTTTTCTTACCTATTCGTCTGTTTTTTTATTGTTCTTTTTGGGAAGTTTGGTGCGGGCAACGGGCAGCGGAATGGGTTGTCCTGATTGGCCTCGTTGTTTCGGAATGTTAGCACCTCCTTTGAGCGAAGAAGCGCTCCCTGAGAATTATCAGGAGGTTTTCTTAGAAAAGCGTGTAAAAAAATTAGAGAGATTTGTAGGAGCACTTGAGAAAATAGGACTTGAGCAAAAGGCGGCTGAAATACGACAAGATAAATCATTGTTGTTGCCGGAAGAGTTTGATGCTACAAAGGCATGGATTGAATACATTAATCGTTTGTTTGGCGTATTAAGTGGGCTCTTTGCATTGATATTTTTTTGGTTAGGATTTAGACTAAAATTAGCAAGAGGTTGGTTGATTTTGGGGATGATATTCCTATTGATGAATGGTTGGTTAGGTAGTTATGTAGTAGCAACGAATCTTTTACCTGGATTAGTTTCACTGCATTTTATGCTGTCGTTTATTTGTTTATTCGCATTTATAAAGGCTTCTGATGTTTCAAAGTCTTTGTTGCCTCTCCATTCGCAAAACAATCAGACCCAATGGATATTTTTAACCGGTCTGTTGTTTGTAATTGTCATTCTTGGAACTTGGAGTAGAGAACAAGTGGAAATATTAAAAGCTGCAGGAAATATTGCTGAAGCTGGTGGTTCAATGCTTAATATACATTCTATGGATGTGCTCTTTGCAATACACAGGTATTCACCGATTTTGGTAGGTTTATTTGGGTTTTTTATGTTCAGACAGACTCAATTAAAGGCAATAGAATCGCATGCTTTTATTCTATTTACGTTGAGCATTGCACAAATTTTATTGGGAGTCATCCATATAGTTTTTTTAGTTCCAAATTGGACGCAAATATTACATGTAGTTTTGGGCAGTGGATTGCTGACCTATATTTTTGTAGTAACGTTAGCATACAGACATCCCCACAGGGGGTAATCCTCCAATGAGTTCATTCAAAACAACCCTCAAGAATTATGGCGAACTGATCAAGTTTCGTCTTTCGAGTACCGTAGTAGCCACTTCTACTTTTGGTTACATCATTGCATTGCAATATTCGTTCGGTACAAATTGGACGTACTATTTTGATTGGTTGCTTTTTTGTGGAGTATTGTTTGGGGGGATGTTCATAGTTTTTGCCGCCAATGGCTTGAATCAAATCATTGAAAAAGACAATGATTCTAAAATGAATCGAACGGCGAATAGACCTATTGTTGAAGGTCGAATTCCGGTGGCTGAGGCTCGTATATTTTGTTGGGTTACTGGTTTCTTGGGATTGTTTATTTTAATAGGTTCAGGTGCGCCATTTCTATCAGTATTGCTAGGTGGAGCGAGTTTGGTTGTATATGTGTTTCTTTATACACCTATGAAGCAAGTGAGTCCTGTGGCGGTGATGATAGGTGCCATTCCCGGTGCATTACCACCATGGATTGGTTACACTGCTGTGGTTCCAAGAGTTGACGAATTGGGATTTGTCTTGTTTTTGATTCAATTCTTTTGGCAATTCCCTCATTTTTGGGCAATTGCTTGGCTTCTTCACGATGATTATCAGAAGGCCGGTTATTGGCTATTGCCAACAAAAGAGGGTAGAACTAAACGAAGCGCTACGCAAATTTTAATTTATACGGTAATTTTAAATTTAGTCAGTTTGATGCCTTTGGTATATGGTGTTTCCAGCATCAAAGCGGTTATAGTAATTGTGCCTCTCAGTATATTCTTTTTTTATAAGGCTTTCCGTTTGTTTCAAACTTTGGATGTAAAAGAAGCACGAAGTCTACTTTTTGCATCGTTTATCTACACTCCTGTTGTATTTTTGTCGTACATTTTATTTTAATTGGATATGAGTAATAGTTCTAAGGTCAATCGCATAAAAGACCAACAACCTGCGGTTCCACCAGCTAGGTTGAATTTATGGTTGTTTATGCTTGCTAGTAGCATGCTGTTTGCTGCTGTAGTAAGTGCATTTATTGTTCATAGGCCAGATGCCGAAGGTAGAGGAGCGTGGACTGCTTTTGATTTGCCAGTGTTCTTTTTATATTCCACTATTATAGTTATTGCAAGTTCAGTGACTGCATATTTGGCGCAAAAGAATGCCAAAAATGATGAGTTAGCGGCGAACAGAAATTTTTTGTTGATTACCACGGTATTGGGAATACTCTTTTGCATTTCGCAGTATTTGGGTTGGCAGCAAATGATCCGTCTAGATTTAACTTTTGTTAATGCTCGTCCGGAAGATATTTCTGCTTCTTATGTTTGGGTTATTACAGCACTGCATTTTGTACATATACTTGGTGGAATTGCTTTATTGATAGCGACTTGGATTTCAGCAGTGAGATTGAATGTTCACAAAAAAAGCATGGGATTGATGACAATTACACACACGTATTGGCATTTTGTTGGAGTTTTGTGGATTTTCTTGTATTTATTCCTTTATTTCGCACAGTAGAATTTACTCCAATGGCAAACCATTCAGACGCTGCATTTGAGAAACTGCCCATGTGGGCCGGAGGGCGTTCACCCTTCAACGTGAGTTACGGTAAATTGATGATGTGGATATTCCTTTTGTCAGATGCCTTCACTTTCTCTAGTTTATTAGTTCAATACGGAGCTCAACGCTTTAGTAATATCGAATCTCAGGTAACCACCAAATGGCCTGATCCCGCTTCGATTTTTAACCATTTCCCTTTTATTCATGGATTTCATTTACCCTTGCTATTTGTGAGTGTAATGACCTTCATTTTGATTTTAAGTTCAGTAACTATGGTTTTGGCTGTAGAAGCAGGACACAGAAACAGCAAGAAAGAGGTTGAAAAGTACATGTTGTATACCATTGTTGGTGGTGCGGCATTTCTAGGTTGTCAAGCCTGGGAGTGGTCTACATTCATTCACGAGGGAGCTCGTTTGTGGGGTAATACCTTTGGAATTACCGAACAAGGATACAAGCATTTAAGTGAAGTTGCTTTTGGAGATCATTTTCATTGGGAAGAAGGTGACCGTACCAACGGGCCCGTTCCTTTTGCTGCTCTATTTTTCATCGTTACTGGTTTCCACGGATTTCACGTATTCTCAGGTGTGGTTATAAACGTAGTAGTTTATATAATGACCGTTCGCGGCGTATTTGAAAGACGCGGTCACTATGAAATGATTGAGAAAGCTGGTCTTTACTGGCACTTTGTAGATTTGGTTTGGGTATTCGTATTTACCTTCTTCTACCTAATCTGATGTTTAATTTAAATTAAGATTAATATAATTTATGGAATTCTATACCAAACCCGGCGACTACGATCCCATTAACTACATTCCTCATACCGAAAGTCATGGTACTAAGGAACTGTGGAAGACCTTCTGGATTTTGTTGGGAATTACCCTGTTGGATTTTATGATTTACTTTGCAATGGGTCCATCAGGATTTAGGAACTTCATTTTCATATTTTTTGGGATTGTAAAGGCGTATTACATTGTGGGCGCTTTTATGCACTTGAAGCATGAGAAAATTAATTTGGCTCTTATTATTTTAGTGCCAACCATTTTCATTCTTGGTTTGATAATGGGCTTACTTTATGAAGGTAACGCCTTAAGCATGATCAAGTAATAATCTATGAAAATATCAAGTAATTATAAAGTGGCCGCTATTGCGGCCCTTATTATTTTACCAGCCCTTGGAATTTTCTTTTTGGGAAACCTAAAATGGGTACATAAGCCTTTACCCATTTTAGGGGAAAGACAAGTGGCAGCTAATGGCGATACCATCTATCATAAAGTGGGTGATGTTGTGCTCTTTAATCAACATGGGCAAAAAATAGGTTTGGCAGATTTTGATTCGAGTATCTTATTGGTAAATATCTTTTTTGCTTCTTGTCCTGAAGTTTGTCCTGAGATGAATAAACAGCTCCAATCGGTTGCAGAGAAGTTTCAAAATGAGCCTCAGGTTAAATTTTTAACGGTTAGTATTGATCCTGAATCAGATTCTGTTCCTGTTATTGCCAATTATGCTAATGCATTTAAAGCTGATTTTTATAAGCGAACATTTGCTACTGGTTCCAAAGCAGAAATCTACGATTGGGCGATAAACGATGTTTTATTAGCAACTGAACAACGTGGTTCTGATTTCATTCATGATGATAGAGTGGTTATAATTGATAAAGAACACCGTATTCGAGGAATTTTACCTACAAGAGCCAAAACAAATTCAGAGCGAATAGAGTTAATACGTAGAATCATTGATGACATTGAAAATTTGAAATATGAATACAGAGAAAAAAGCTTGGATAAGTGATAAGTCGTTTTTTTGGTTGGTTGTAGGTATTTCTATGGCTATTCCAGCGGTTGTTACTCTTTTGCGTTTTCTTCCAGATGAATGGAGACCAACAGCTGAGTTTGCACGTGGATTGCCAAAATTGAATGCAATCATCAATACTTTGGTTTCCATTACATTGATTTTGGGGTTTTGGGCTATCAAGTCTAAAAAGGACAAAGGTCTTCATCAGAAGTTTATGTTGGCTTCATTTGTTTTGTCAACGGTGTTTTTGGTGAGTTATGTTATTTATCATTTCAGTGTGCCACATGTGCCTTATTGTCAAAAGGGGACAATCAAAATAATATATTTATTGATTCTGTTTACCCATATAGTTCTTGCTGCCGTTGTATTGCCTTTGGTTTTGTACACCATTTATTTTAGCACGTCTGGGCAGATTGTAAAGCATAGGAAATGGGCAAAAATCACTTTCCCTATGTGGTTGTACGTATCTGTAACAGGGGTTGTTGTTTACTTAATGCTCGCACCTTGTTTAGGTCAATAGTATTTAGTGATATTAGTTACCAAACTTTTAGTTTTCAAAACCTAATTTTGTACTCAGTCATGAAAAAGTTCATTTTAATCACCGTGTTAACTTTGGGATTAGCTTTCGATGGATATTCGCAATGTCCAATGTGTAAAGCTGCCTTGACAAGCGGACGCAAAACTAAAGCTTCGCAGTATGACCGTCAAGTAGGTAATGGAATCAACAAGGGCATTTTATTCTTAATGTCCGTTCCTTATGTGCTTGTAGCGGGTGCGGGTTTTGCTTTGTATAAAGCCAATACCAAGAAAAAACGCAACAGATTAGCATGAGTAAAATATGGCCATTTTTAAATTCCCGTTGTCCACGATGTGGTAAAGGTCCCGTTTTTAAAAACAAGATTCTATCTTTTAAGAAATTTTCAGATACTCTAGAAGAGTGCCCCAAATGTCATTTAGACTATGAACCTGAAACAGGTTTCTTTTTTGGAGCCATGTATTGGACTTATGCAATGCTTGTTGCTATGACCGTTACTTTGAGTGTTCTTATGTATATGCTTGGTTATTTTGATTATGCTATGTATGCAATTCCGGTAGTGATTTTATTTACGCTGCCTTGGGTTTTTCGATATGGAAGACTTTTAATGTTGTACATTGTTTATCCAATGATGTATAAAGAGCAGTACGAACATGGCGTGCGAGAAGATTACCACCACAAAGAAAAACATTCATAAAAAAAGGGGCTTTTTAGCCCCTTTTTGTTGGTATTATTCTGGTGTTGATACTTCAACAACTTCTTCGCCATTCTTGATTTTATTCAGAATTTTAGCTTCAATGGATGCAACTATTTCTGGATTATCTTCGAGTAGTGATTTAACGGTATCACGACCTTGTCCTAGTTTGGTGCCGTCATAACTAAACCAGCTTCCGCTTTTTTGAACAATATTGGCGTCAACGGCAATATCAAGAATTTCGCCAATGCGATTGATTCCACGGCCGTACATAATATCAAACTCAACTACTTTAAATGGAGGTGCTACTTTATTTTTAGCCACTTTAACTTTGGTTCGGTTACCTAAGATATCATCGCCGTCTTTAATTTGTGCGTTTCTGCGAATATCTAAACGTACTGAAGCATAAAATTTTAATGCATTACCACCGGTAGTGGTTTCAGGATTGCCAAACATCACACCAATTTTTTCACGCAACTGGTTGATGAAAATTGCTACGCAACCGGTCTTATTGATGCTACCAGTTAACTTTCTAAGAGCTTGGCTCATCAAACGGGCGTGTAGTCCAACTTTGCTGTCTCCCATATCCCCTTCTATCTCTGCCCTTGGTACCAAAGCAGCAACAGAGTCAATTACAATGACATCTATAGCACCGGAACGAATGAGGTTATCTGCGATTTCAAGTGCTTGTTCCCCGTCATCAGGTTGAGAAATTAGAAGGCTGCTCGTATCAATACCTAGTTTTTCGGCGTAGAATTTATCAAATGCATGTTCTGCGTCTATAAAGGCGCAGATGCCACCTTTTTTCTGGGCTTCTGCTATGGTGTGAAGTGCGATGGTTGTTTTACCGGAGCTTTCAGGACCATAAATTTCAACGATACGACCGCGAGGAAAACCACCAACACCTAAAGCTATATCCAAGCCAAAGGAACCGGTAGAAATTACGTCAACGGCTACTTTTTGGTTGTCATCCATGCGCATTACTACGCCCTTTCCGTAGCTCTTCTCCAATCTTTCGATGGTTTGTTGTAGAGCTTTTAGTTTTTCCTTTTGTTCACTCATATTATTATTATCAAAAATATTAAACGTTTGTTTTTGTTGTGACTCTTTGTGTGTTGCTTTTTTGAAAATATATTTGACAAAGGTATGATAAAAAACTTATCAAAAAAATATTTTTAAAATGAACACAAGTGCAATTACAGAAGTGAGAATGCGGCATAAGCTGCATGGGAGAAGGGTTTTGAGCGATGTTGAACTCTTGCAAGTGGTGTTGAATTATCGCGGTAATCGCAAATATGAATTGAGCGATTTGCAGAAAATAATGAAGAAATATGAGGGGCGACTGGATGAATTTTCTAGAACGGAACCACGAGAATTGATCTTAGAATCTGAGTTAGGTGAGTCGCAAGCATTAATGTTGGACGCTGTTTGGGAATTAGCTAATAGGAAATGGTCTTGTAAATCAAATAAAGTTCCTATCAGAAGCAGCAGAGATGCACGCCATTTATTTTCGCATTTATTGGTTGATTTGAATCACGAAGAGTTTTATGTAGCTTTTCTCAATAGAGCCAACATGGTTGTAGAGATTCCTTGCATTAGCAGGGGTGGAGTAAGTTCTACGGTTGTTGATGTTAGATTGTTAGTAAAAAAAGCCATCTTATTGCAAGCCTCTAACGTGATTGTGGCGCACAATCACCCTTCGGGAAACTTACAGCCCAGTGATGAAGATCGGAAACTCACTGAGCAGATAATTAAAGGTTTGGCCTATTTTGATATTCATTTAATTGACCATCTCATTTATGCTGGAAATCAAGTACTGAGTTTTTCGGATGAAGGGTGGATATAGACCTATAAACTTGCACAAAAATTCCAGGCGAATCGTTAAATTTGTGGCAAATTATGAGCCAGTTTAATGCCCAGTATCACCATCCCTTCGAAAGCCGACATAATGGACCTAGCGAAGCTGATGTAAAAGAGATGTTGAAAGTCATCGGAGCCAGCACACTTGACGAGTTAATCGACAAGACGGTCCCGAGACACATTCGCATGCAAGAGATGTTGAATGTGGGTGAGCCAATGTCTGAAGCTCAGTTCTTAGATAATTTAAGAGGTATTGCTTCCAAGAACAAGGTTTACAAAAACTACATTGGTATGGGTTATTATGGAACCTTTACTCCGGGTGTTATTTTGAGAAACATCATGGAAAATCCAGGCTGGTATACCCAATATACTCCTTATCAAGCTGAAATTGCGCAAGGTAGATTGGAAGCTTTGTTGAATTATCAGACTATGGTTTTGGATTTAACCGGCATGGAAATTGCCAATGCGAGTTTACTTGATGAAGGTACTGCCGTAGCAGAAGCAATGGCCATGTTTAAGGGACTTTTAGACCGCAAGAGTACTGCTCATAAATTCTTTGTAGATACAAATACATTCCCACAAACTATTGACGTTTTGTATACTCGCGCAGAACCTATTGGTGTTGAAATTGTTTTGGGTGATTATCGCACTTTTGAACCTACGGCAGAATATTTTGGTGCTGTAGTTCAATATCCAAACGAAAAAGGAAGCATAGAAGATTACCGCGCATTTGTGAAGAAATGCCAAACCTTAGATATCAAGACTTGTTTTATATCAGATTTGTTGGCTCTGACCTTGTTGACCCCTCCAGGTGAGATGGGTGCCGATTGCGTAGTGGGTAATACCCAACGTTTTGGTGTTCCTATGGGATTTGGTGGTCCGCATGCTGCATTTTTCGCAACTAAAGACGATTTTAAACGTCAAATGCCAGGACGTATCATTGGTGTTTCAGTTGATAGAAACGAGAATAGAGCTTTAAGAATGGCGCTTCAGACCCGTGAACAGCACATTAAGCGTCAAAATGCTACTTCTAATATTTGTACCGCACAAGTGCTTTTGAGCATCATGGCGAGTATGTATGCCGTTTATCACGGTCCTGATGGATTGAGAAAAATTGCTGGTAGAGTTCATGGACAAGCACGCAGTTTGGCTAATTCTTTGGCTCAATTGGGTGTTAAAAACCTCAACGAGAATTATTTTGATACCCTTTATTTGGATTCTGGCCTATCGGCCGATACTTTGAGATCAGTGGCTGAAAAGCACCAGGTAAACCTTCGTTATTTCGCTGACGGACGTGTGGGAATATCCTTAGATGAAACCACTACCGAAGCCGACTTAACGACATTGGTAAACATCTTCGCTGAAGCTAAAGGTGCCAAAGGTGCTTTGAATATGTTGGGTGACTATGATTTAAATTGGCCAAGTTGGGCGGTTCGTGAATCTAATTTCATGACCCACCCTGTGTTCAATAGTTATCATATTGAGCATGAGATGCTTAGATACATCAAGCGTTTAGAATCTAAAGACCTTAGTTTGGTTCATAGCATGATTCCATTGGGGTCTTGTACCATGAAGTTGAACGCAACTACCGAAATGATTCCAGTTACTTGGCCAGAGTTCAACGGATTGCACCCTTTTTCTCCGTCATATCAAACTCAAGGATATCTTGAAATCTTAGATGAGTTGGATCGAGATTTGAGCCACATTACTGGTTTCGCAAAAATGAGCATGCAGCCAAACTCAGGGGCTCAAGGTGAATATGCCGGTTTGATGGTAATTCGTGAATATTTCAAAGATCGTGGAGAAAGCCACAGAAATATTGCTTTGATTCCATCAAGTGCACATGGAACCAATCCTGCGAGTGCTGTAATGGCAGGTATGCAGGTAGTTGTAACAAAGTGCGATGACCACGGAAATATAGATGTTGAAGATTTGCGTGCTAAAGCTGAGCAGCATAAAGATAACTTGGCGGTATTGATGGTGACTTATCCATCAACTCACGGGGTTTATGAAAGTGCGATCAAGGAAATCACTCAATTGATTCATGATTTTGGCGGACAAGTTTACATGGATGGTGCCAATATGAATGCTCAGGTAGGTTTAACTTCACCTGGTTTGATTGGTGCCGATGTTTGCCATTTGAATTTGCATAAAACTTTCTGTATTCCTCACGGTGGTGGTGGACCAGGAATGGGTCCTATTGGTGTAGCCGCTCATTTGGCTCCGTATTTGCCCGGCCACAAGGTGGTAAATATGGGTCCTGAAAAAGCAATGACGGCGGTGAGTGCAGCTCCTTGGGGATCTGCGAGTATCTTGTTAATTTCATACGCTTACATCAAAATGATGGGTGGAGAAGGTTTAACAAATGCAACCAAGATTGCCATTTTGAATGCGAATTACATCAAAGCTCGCTTGGAAAGCGAATATCCAATCCTCTATGTTGGAGAAAACGGAACTTGCGCACACGAAATGATTTTAGACACTCGTAAGTTTAAGCAATCTGCCCATGTTGAAGCGGAAGATATTGCTAAACGTATGATGGATTATGGATATCACGCACCTACATTGAGTTTCCCAGTTGCTGGTACTTTGATGGTAGAACCTACTGAAAGTGAAAGCAAATGGGAGTTGGATCGTTTCTGTGATGTACTTCTTGCAATCCGCGAAGAAATCCGCGAAATAGAAGAGGGCAAAGCCAATCCTGAATCGAATGTATTGAAGAATGCCCCTCACACAGCTCAAGAAGTAACTTCTGATGCTTGGAGTTTTGACTACTCAAGAGAGAAGGCTGCCTACCCAATATCTTACGTCCGCGAATTCAAATTTTGGCCAACCGTTGCACGTGTGAACAACACCTTCGGTGACCGTAATTTGGTTTGCTCATGTTTGCCTGTTGAGGCGTACGCATAATGGTCGATGGTCGATGGTCGATGGTCGATAGTCTGTAGTCTGTAGTCTGTATTCCGCTGCCTGTGGTCCGGGGACTAGAGACTGGGACTTGGGACTAGAGGCGGACGAATTACCGCAGAATTTAGACTACGTCACATGGACTACGGACCATGGACTACGGACTACGGACTACAGACTATTGATCACCAACCTCGTAATTACGGGAATATGGGTTGTTGGGACAGGGGGTGATTGTAATCTTAATAAATGAGTATTCTGCCATAATGCTGGGGGCCATTTCAGCCCATTCGATGAACCAAAAGGTGGTTGGGGAATGGTGTGGCTGAGTGGTGAGGTAGAGGTCTTCCTCGATGCCTGAATCGTAGATTTCGGCGGGGGATTTGATGCGGTACCAGTCGGAGTGGTAGATGTGGCAAGAGGGAGCTTCGTAGGTGTGAACCAGTCCGTAGGTGGGACTGCCAATGGCGTCTGTGTATCCTAAGTGCTTCGATAAAGCTGAAATTAGTGTAGTTTTACCCGATCCAACGTCCCCAGAAAACCAAAAAATACGGCTCCCCTGGGAGATAAGCGTGTCAATGTGGGCAATGACGGGGCTGAGGTCTTCGAGGGGAGCGGTAATGATCATGTTGAATGTGCGGCGCGTGGATTATTTGTTTTTGGGCGAAAGGGTGATGAGTGGGCATAGCATTTCTTCGAGGGAGATGCCGCCGTGTTGGAAGGTGTTTTTGTAGTAATTCGCGTAGTAATTGTAGTTGTTTGGGTATGCGAAGAAGTCGTTTTCGCGGGCAAAAATGAAGAGACTGCTCAGGTGAAGCAGGGGTAAGTGAGCGCTGTGTGGTTTTTTGACTTCGTAAACTTCTTTGGGATTGTAGGTCAAGTTTTTGCCTTGTTTGTAACGCAAATTGGTATTTACATTTTTGTCGCCTATCACCTTGATGGGATCTTTTACACGCACTGAGCCGTGGTCTGTGGTAATGACAATTTTGCAGGGTTTTTCGGCGATTTTTTGGAGGGCTTCCCAAAGGGGCGAGTGCTTGAACCAAGTTGCTGTGACGTTGCGGTAAGCGGTTTCGTCATCGGCGAGTTCGCGCACAATGTTTACGTCGGTGCGGGCGTGTGAAAAGGCATCTACGAAATTGTAAACAACCACGTTGAGTTTGTTTTGGCGCATATTGGCTACTTGATCAACCAAATCTTTTCCGTGGTTGAGTTGAGTAACTTTGGTGTAACTGAATTTGATGTCTCGGCGCAAACGCTTGAGTTGTTCAGCGAGGAATTCCTTTTCGAACAGGTTTTTACCGCCTTCGTCTTCGTCGTTTGACCATTTATCTGGGAAGGTTTTTTCTATTTCTAAAGGAAGCATTCCACTGAAAATGGCGTTTCGCGCATATTGGGTGGTAGTAGGGAGAATGGCTAGATATAGATCTTCGGTATCAATGTGATAAAGCTCGTTTAGAGTCTCGCTTATGGCCCTCCATTGGTCAAAACGAAGGTTATCAAGTAAGATGAAGTAGACGGGCTCTTCAGAGTCTAATAACGGATTCACGCGCTTACGGAATAAGCTGTGAGACAAAACTTCATCTTCCGAGTTGATCATGGTATCGTAATTCTGAGAGATGAATTTGCAGAAGTTGCGATTGGCATCGGTTTTTTGGGTGTCAAGAACTTCTTTCATTCCGCCTTCGTTGGTTTCGCCGAGTTCCATTTCCCAGTATACCAATTTCTTATATACGTCTTTCCATTCTTGCAGATTGAGTTTATCAGAAACGGTCATGCCTATTTGCATGAACTCTTTTTGGTAACCTTGAGTAGTTTTTTGACTCACCAACCGTTTTTCATCGAGGTTCTTTTTAACGGCTAGCAATATTTGATTGGGATTGACGGGTTTGATGAGATAGTCGGCAATTTTATTGCCGATAGCTTCTTCCATGATGTGCTCTTCTTCGTTCTTTGTGATCATGATGACCGGCAAATTGGGTTGAAGCTGTTTGATGGAAGCTAGAGCGTCTAGTCCGGATATTCCGGGCATGTTTTCGTCCAAAAAAACCAAATCAAACTGAGTGGTTTTGATTCGGTCTATGGCTTCGGTGCCGCTTTTGACGGTGATGATTTCGTATCCTTTTCCCTCGAGAAATAAAACATGGGGTTTGAGCAAATCGATTTCATCATCGGCCCAGAGTAAGCGTGCAATCATGATAGTGTAACGTAAAAATGTTTACAAAATTCGGTCAATTTTATAGGTTTCTGTTTATTTTTCGATAGGACCCCTAAAAAAACTGCAAATTTGCAGAATGAGTTCCCATCACATTGTTCGCGACAATCAAGAACCGGCCCTCATCATTGCCAATGGAGAGGCCTGTTCTTATGAGTTATTGAGCGAATTGATGGAATGGACCCCCTTTGTGGTTGTGCTGGATGGGGCCTTGACTCGTGTTTTAGAACAAAAAATTCGCTTTGATGTGTGGTTGGGGGATTTTGATTCTGGTAACGAGGTGAATTTTGAAGAATATCCTCATTTGTCGCACGTTGAAGTAATTCATACCCATGACCAAGATAAAACTGACCTACAAAAAGGCATTGAATTTTTGATTCAAAGAGGATTTTCCGCGGTGAATATCATTTGGGCTACTGGTAGACGATTTGATCATGCAATGAACAATGTGTTCACTCTGGCTCGATATTCAAATAATGTGGTTATGAATGTTTTGGACAGCCACTCGCGCATTTTTGTAGCGCCCTCGGGATTCAAAAAGTGGTATCCTGCGGGAACATCAATTTCCTTGATTCCTTGCGGAAAATGTGAAGGTGTAGTTACCGAGAATTTGGTTTGGAATATGAGTGGTACAACATTGGAACTCCCTTACAATACAAGCAGTTCCAATAGAGTTGACCAAGATGGTTGGGTAGCAGTGAATTTTGAGAAGGGGCATTTGCTCATTATGGAATGTTTTGATCATGAAAATAATTAGTTATAACGTAAACGGTATTCGTTCGGCAAGCACCAAAGGATTGGCTGAATATTTGAAAGCTGAAAATGCAGATGTGGTGTGTTTTCAGGAGCTTAAGGCCTTGCCTGAGCAGATTGAAGAAAGTGATTTTACTTCTTTGGGATATGAATGCCATTGGTTTTCAGCACAGAAGAAAGGCTACAGCGGCGTGGGTATAATCAGTAAGGAGAAACCACTGCTTGTGGAGCGCGGCTGCGGACATGAATTATACGATGCAGAAGGGCGTGTGATTCGTTTGGATTTTTCCTGGGGAAGTGTACTCTCTGTTTATTTCCCTAGCGGAACCAGCGGTGATGAACGCCAAAATGTAAAAATGGATTTCTTAAATTATTTCTTTGATTACATAGAAGATTTAAAAAAGTCAATTCCCAATTTAGTGGTTTGTGGGGATTACAATATTTGTCACCAAGCCATAGATATTCACGACCCTGTAGGCAACAAGAACAGTACCGGATTTTTGCCTGAAGAACGCGATTGGATGTCGAAATGGTTTGCCTCTGGAATGTTAGACTCATTCCGAACATTGCATGAAGGAGTGGCTCATCAATATAGTTGGTGGAGCTTTAGAGCCAATGCGAGGGCAAACAATAAGGGCTGGAGGATTGATTATATTTCCATTTCTGGAATTTTGTCGGAGAGGTTGAAGTCATCAGGAATACATGCGGACGCTAAGCATTCAGACCATTGTCCGATTTGGGTTGATTTGGAAAAGTGAGAGTGACAGTAGTGCCACTGGGGTTATTTTTTGAAACTTTAATTTCTCCTTTAATTACTAGTAACATTTTAAAAATTAAATTGAAACCAACTCCATAACTGTTATACTTTATAGAGTCTCTATTTAAAATTTGTAGATTTTTCTGATTGATATTGTCTAACATTTTATCACTGATTCCTTTTCCAGTATCAGAGATGGTAATGGTATTTATGTGTTTGACCTTGTTGAATTTATGAGTGATAGATATTTCGCCTTGGTTTGTAAATCGAATAGCATTACTTACAATATTGGTTAGAATAATGGTAAGAGCGTCTTTGTTAGAGGTGATTAAACTATCATTATTTAGATTTATCAAGAGTTCATTCTGGTTTAATTTTAGTCCAATTTGAAAGAATAATTTTAATTCGTTGATCACATCAATTATTGGAAAGGATGAAATTTCTAATTCTTCGAATCGTTTAGAATTTATATGATTTAAAATATTTGAACATAAAATTTCTAGTCTTTTGGTGGTATTGATGATGGTGTTTAAATGTTCTAGAATTTGGTATTTAGTAACTTTTTGATTGTGGTTTGTAATTTGATTTCCTATAAGATTGATAAATTTAATAGGTGCAAAAATATCATGATTGATAACACTGATATAAAATTGATTATTGTTATTTGATTCAACAAGCTGGTCAATTTTAATTTTTAATTCTTCATTGAGTTGATTTAGAGCAATGGTTTTTTCATTGATTAATGTTTGAAGTTTTTCTTCTTTTTGCTCCGTTCGGAAGCTTCTCGCACTATCATAAGCGTATAAAAATCCCCATAAAGCGATGATTCCGATTAGAAGGTAATACCATTGGGTATACCATAAATGGTTTCTGAATATATTAATTTTTAATAAGCTTTTAATTTTATTATTTTCTAAAGTATAAAATTCTATAGGCTCATATCCATAGTGTTCTATGATAAGTCTTAAGTTATTTAATTTCTCAATAGGGATAAAATAAGATTTATTTCTGTATTTGTAATATAGTGGGAGGTTGAAAGAATTCCCCCAAAAGGTTAAGTTAATTTTAAATGTGATTTCGGGAGTGTAGGTAGGTAAATGAATGAGATTGTTTGCAAGTTTTACTGCCTCACCTGATCGTTCTATGGATGATATTTGAAAGCTATTGATGGTGTAATCTGCTATAAAGTTTTTAGGATTTATTTGTATTAATCCTTTTAATGATGGGAAAGATATTAAGGTATCACCGAAATTAATAAAACCTGGGTCTGTTCCTCCATTGAATTCATCTGTAGGGAGTCCGTCTTGTTCATTAAAATATTGGGGTTGTTGAGTTAAGAATTTTTTATTTAATGAATTAAAGATGACGGTTTCAGGTAATTTCAAAATACCTGAGTTGGTAGGAATAATTAAATCGTTATTTTTATTTTTATAGATAGCATGAGTATGCAGCAAGTTTTGGCGAAAATCAAGAGGAATTTGGATGCTTTCGTAGGATTTGTCATTCACTAAGAAAAGTCCAGTTCCATAAGTAGAAACTAAAACTCCTTTTTTCGTTGGGAAAATTTCTCTTATGCAATTATTGGAAAATAAATTATGTATAAAAGATTTGTTTTTTATGCTAAAAATACCTATTCCGGCACAACTTGAAATCCATAGATTATTCCCTATTTTTACAATTCTGTAAATATTTAAATGAGTTTGATTATTTTTAGTTAAATATGTGAATTTATTGAATTTTGGTTCATAGAAAAAGACTGAATCATATTGTACGATTAGAAGGGTATCCGTAGACCATTTGTAATGATTGGTATATCCAAGATTTTTTCCTGATTTTATTTTTTTTAGGTCATCATGTTGACTATTGTAAATGAATATTTCTTCGTTTGATTGAACCATATATTCGTATGGACTGATTTTGAAAGCTACATTGTTCGTATAGATTTTTTGAAGATTGCAAAATTTTGATAGGTTATCACTATTAGCGACTATACCATTATTGGTTATTATATTATCTTGATTTATAGGAATTTGTAAATAGAAGTTATTTTTTGGGTTGTTTTTAAATGTACTAAGCACTTTAAATTTTTTTGGCTTTAAAACAAATAAACCATCAGCTTGACTTCCTATATACCATAGGTTTAATTTGGGATTAAAAACGACTGCGGATACTATTATTTCGCTAGGTAGTTGTGTTGTGATTAACTCCCAATTATAATTTGAATTGAGGCTCCAAAGGCTTGAATTTTGGATAACTATTAATGATTCATTCGGTTTATTTATAAAATAGTATCCTTTTAAAGTATCTAGATCTGTGGGTAATTTGAATGAATTATTGCTTATGTTTGATTGAAATAAATTACCTTCAAGAGTTATAATATCTTTATAATGGTATAGAAATTTTAAATTATTTCTAGGTGTATACGATTTTATTATGGTGTAGTTTAGTTGTGTATCTAACCAATAAAAACTTTTTGTTTCACTGTTTCTTACCAGAAAAGCGGATTTATCTTGATGGTAAACTGAATGGGTTCGGAAATAATCATATTCAATAATGTTGGTGTTTATGATTTTTTTAGAGAAGGAAATTGGGCCATTTACGAATGAATAGTTGTACTTGAAAGTTGGATATTTGTATATTTTATTTTCTATTAGTAAACTACTTTTAAGTTGATTAGATTGGATTTTATATATTTGTCCGTTTGATAAAACTGCTAAGATAGTATTTTCACTATTTTTTATAATTGATATTATTCGCTGTTTACTGGTGATGTTTATTCTGTTAAAATCTATACCGTTGTATACATATATCTCCATTGGAGATGAAACAATCAATTGGTTGTCTGAGTCGATTGTTAGATCATGAATAATATTTGCTGATAGTTTAGTGTTTTTCTTATCGTATTTAAATATGTTGTAATTTTCTTGAGCTAATAGTGATAAGTGGATAAAAAGAAGTAGCGATAGTGTACAGGATTTTTTCAACGTGTTATACATTATTGAAAAATCTTGGCTAATTCAAAAATATTTTTTGCTTCGGTTTTTTCAAAAATGCGTTTTTTGTAAGTTGAAACTGTGTTGCTTTTAATGTTTAGATTATCAGCAATTTGCCCTGTGGATTTTCCTTCAATTAACAATTTGGTCACCGTTTCTTCCTTTTTTGAAAGTCTCCATTTTTTGCTAGGTAAATATAGCGTTGTAACAGATTTTGCTTTGTTGCTAATAAAGTTATCTAACACTCTCAACAGAATAATTTCAGGTTCGCTTTTTTGGCAGAATAAAATATCAGGATATTTAATGAGTGTATTTTGAAATAGATGGGATGGATGCATCGTGAATATAAGTATCTTCAATTGAGCGAAATTGGATCTGATTTTATCGATATAATGTATACTAGAGTTTTCTGGGAATGAAATATCTAAGATTAAATGGGAAATTTGATTTCTTTGTAAATTTCCCATTAACTGATTTAAATCCTGACATTCAAAAATATTGGATATTTGAAAATTATTTTTGAGGATTAATTTTATCCCTTTTACTATTATCGTATGGTCATCGGCAATCAATATTCCAGTTATTTGCGATTGCATTTTATTAATTGGATTTAATTTCTTGCAAAATTAGTGTTGTCCTGATTAGTAAAATGTAGAATTAAATCTACTTTGTTTATTATTTACTTGCTGATATATTCTTCCTTTATAGTCCCTTGTGGAGTAATAAGCAAGACTTTGGTTTGTTGTGTGGTTTGAGTAACCGTTCTCACCGGTTGCACAAGTGTATACCTAACTTCCATATTGTAAACCATTTGGATGGAAGGTTGCAGCGGAGATGCATTTAAAATGGCATCGAATCCGTTCGTTGAAATGGCATTATGGAACAAAGTAGTACGGTTGGGTCTGGAAGTAATATTTCCTTCCTTAGGAGCTTGGGGTGCATCATCTTCAATGGCGCTGATGGCCAATGGCTGGTATGATATGTATTGATCTACTGGGAAATATTGTTTTTGGAATTCATTCACTGTGCGGAAATTGGTGTCTAAGCTGATGCCGGTTTTCTTTAAATGAGCAATCTTCGCCTTCAAAACTTCTTCTGCTTTTTGTCGAATGCGGATGTTGGCCTGCTGAATGGTGTCGCAGTGGTATTCTACTTTGATTAAATCGTAGATTTCACATTGTGCAGCCATGGTAAAGAGTTTGTCTAATTGCTCTGGGTTTTTGTATCTAACGTGGAGGTTTTTTTGCATTTCAAATCCTTTGGGGATTTCGTTGTAAGTATTTGAGAATAGCTTTTTTTCTCTTTGGAAGATGGGAACCAATGCAATCATATCGAGATAGAAATCTTTCTCTTTGATGCCCATGCTAGCACCCATTTTGATGAATTTGTTTACCCTCATCTGTAATAAACTGTCGAGTTCAGATACTTTTTTACCGGCTTGATTCAAATGAAATATGGCCGTATAACTGGTAGGTGTTGCATTGTTTAATACCGAAACATTGATAACCAAGTCGTTACCTCCGCTGATGATGTTTTGTTCGCGGTTTACATACGACATGGTGTATTCGGTACCTGAATTGGGTCGGTAATTTTGCGTTGCGTCAATGTGAGTAGTGCGTTGTTTGCGCATGCTCATGGCTGCTTTATCGGCGCGTCCATCGTAATCTTCGTAGGCGCCAGCCGCAACGGGTGCGTTGTAGGTTGCATTGTTTTTGAATCGGTTGTTTTCATTCCATGTGGCATTGCCTGATACTTGGGCTTTTGATGGGTTGATAGTTGCCAATAATGGCAGGAGAATGAGTACTTGGTTTTTGAATTTCATGGTGCTTAATACCCAAACGCTTGAAAAGGTAAATTTATTTTAGTATTCCAAAGTTCCCCATTTGCCCTGAATGGTGAGCTTTTTGCCGGCAATGTTTTCGGTGCGACCTATGATTTGGGCTTCTATACCAAAGGATTTAGAAAGGGTGATCATTTTTTCAGCCGAAAGTTGGTCGGTGTAAATTTCTAAGCGGTGACCCATGTTGAACACTTGAAACATCTCTCGCCATTCCGTGTTGCTCTCTTGTTGGATCAATTTAAAGAGGGGCGGAATGGGAAGGAAATTGTCTTTAATGATGTGAACATGATCTGCGAAATGAAGCACTTTGGTTTGACCGCCGCCAGAACAATGTATCATGCCTTTCACGACTTCACGTCCCAAGGAATCAAAAATAGCTTTCACCAAAGGCGCGTAGGTCCTGGTAGGAGAAAGCACCAATTTGCCGGCATTGATGGGCGAATTTTCTACGGGGTCTGTGAAGTGTTTGCTTCCGCAGTAGACCACGTTTTCAGGAAGATTTTGATCGTAGCTTTCGGGATATTTCTGGCGATAATCAGCGTGGAACACATCGTGACGGGCGCTGGTAAGTCCGTTGCTGCCCATGCCGCCGTTGTATTCTGATTCGTAGGTGGCTTGTCCGTAGGATGCAAATCCCACGATAACTTGTCCGCCGGAAATATTTGCATTGTCAATGATGTGCGCTCTTGGGGACTGTGCCACGAGGGTGGAGTCTACAATGATGGTGCGAACGAGGTCGCCCACATCGGCGGTTTCGCCGCCGGTGGTATGAATTTCGATGCCGTGATTTTTCATGTTGGCACAGAATTCTTCGGAGCCTTCAATGATGGCCGAAATGACTTCGCCGGGAACCAAACTTTTATTTCTTCCGATGGTGCTTGAAAGCAGGAAGGGACCGGTCACGCCGGCGCAGATGAGGTCATCGGTGTTCATGACGATGGCGTCTTGAGCAATGCCTTTCCAAACGGAAACGTCGCCGGTTTCTTTCCAATAGGCGTAGGCCAAACTGGATTTGGTTCCGGCACCGTCAGCGTGAACGATGGTGCAGAGGTCGGGGTTGTTGGTCAGATAATCGGGAATAACTTTGCAGAAAGCTTTTGGGAAAAGGCCTTTATCAATGTTTTTGATGGCATTATGAACATCTTCTTTTTGGGAGGAAACGCCGCGTTGCGCGTACTTATCTGACATGGTACAAATATAATTCAAGGAAAACGGGTTTGGAAGGGATATTTTCTGATTGAATGGAGGGAATTATCCCCGTAAAATTAAAGTGTAACTTTAAAAATGCGGGGATAAATGCAAATATCCCCGTAAAATCGAAAAAAGTGTTGCAATCTTCGCCAAGGTTATAGCATTTCTAAAAAGTTAATTTGTTGTATTATTTTTTTGTAAAAGTAAACTAATTAGATAACTTTGTGGGAAGGGAAATTGAGTTTTTTGAAGAGCATTTTTTGGATTTTTATTTAATGTTGAAGCCAGAAATTCAAAAGAAGATTGAATTTGTTTTAAATTTTATTAGACAGGAAAGGATACTTAGTGAAAGATTTTTAAAGAAAATTCATGGATATGATAAACTCTATGAAATTCGGGTTCAAACAGATGGAAAGGCAATAAGGATATTTTGTACACCGAATTCTCAAAACTGGATATTATTGAATGCATGTATTAAAAAGACACAAAAAACTCCCTCAAAAGAACTCGTTAAAGCAAATAGGTTAAAAACAAAATATGAAAAAAGTAAAAAATTTAACGGAACTACTTGATTCAAAGTACAACTCTAAAGAACGTGAAGAATGGGAATTAGAGTATGAAGTTTTTAAACTGGGACAACTCATTGAAGAAATGAGAAAAAATAGGGGAATGACCCAAGAGGAACTCGCTCAGCGAATAGGAACTTCAAAGAGTTATATCTCTAGAATTGAAAATAATGCATCTGATTTGCGTGTAAATACTCTCCTAAGAATTATTTACGAAGGATTAAATGGAAAAATCTCGTTGACCTTAAACCATTAATTCCTCCGCCCCATCGAGTCAATGAGCCCTTTGGCCCAGAGCGTGATCTCCTTCTTTTGAAGGGCCGTTAAGTTGGCGCGCTCGTGCATTTTTACGTATCCTTTCATGGGCATTTCGCCTTCTTCAATGACTTCAATGCACTCTTCAATTTTATGCTTTTGCTGTTTTCGAGAATAGGTGTTCCACGCATCAATGTTGAAGTGCTCTTTGCCTTCGTCAACATGGTGATCTATCCACATAGAAACGGGTTGAATCTTTGCGTACCAAGGGTACTCGGTATGGTTTGAATGGCAATCAGCGCAGGCAAATCGGATGATGTTCTCAACGGTATGGGAGGTGGGATAATCGGTAAACAATGGGTGTTTTTCCAATTCGGGAGCGTTGTTGTGGTTTTTGGGAATGAATTGAATCAGTCCAAATACGCCCAAGCCGGCGAGGATGACTTTATAGGAGGTTCTCATAGCTCTTGTAAAATTAAACCTTTTCTAACAAATCTTTCACCTTTGAATCAATGATGTGGAAGACCTTTTCGAAGCCTTCGTCTCCGCCGTACCAGGGGTCGGGGACTTCCCAGCATTCGAGTTTGGAGCGTAGGGCGGGAGTGTTGGCATAAGGCAGAACGCCGTTGTAAACATCGCGGGCCATGGTGATGATGTGGTCAAAGTCGTGGAGATCGCCCACCGTCAGTTGTCTTGAGATGGATGTGACCTCAACCCCGTGTTTCAGTGCGTTGGCACGAGTGCGAGGGTCGGCCTGCTCTCCGTTGTGAAATCCGTTGGTGCCGCAAGAATCAACTTCGAACTCGTTTTCGCGGCCACGAAGGGAGATTTCTTTGGTAAATAGGGCTTCGGCAAGCGGACTTCTGCAAATGTTTCCTAAACAAACAAATAAGATGCGTTTCTTCACTCAACAAATTTATTAACTTTGACTTTTACGCAAGAATTTAAATGATGAAGTTTTCATGGTTTTTTCGGGGGATGCTTTTCGCTGCAACCGCCTACAGTGCCTCATTGAGCAATACAGTAAATGCCCAAGATATTTCTTGGAGTCAAGCCGTAAATCACGCCATGAAAACCATTCCCAAACGAAATTTGGGACCTGGAGCCATGAGTGGACGTATCACCGCGTTGGCTGTGCCGACGGTGGAGCCAAGCAATAAAACCTACGGGCAAACCATCTATGCCGGTGCGGCGAGTGGGGGTGTTTGGAAAAGCACCAACGGCGGACTTAATTGGGCGCCTATTTTTGATGAACAAGACGTTCAGAGCATCGGCGCTTTGGCTGTTGATCCCAACAATCCCGATGTGATTTGGGCCGGTACCGGAGAAGGGAATCCCCGGAACAGTCACAATTCTGGAAAAGGAATTTACAAGAGTTTAGACGGCGGAAAAACATGGAAATGTTTGGGCTTGGAAGCCACCAAAACAATACATAGAATCATTGTGAACCCTAAAAATTCACAAGAAGTATATGTGGCGGCCATGGGGTCGGTATGGGGACCAAACGATGCCCGCGGAGTTTATAAAACCACCGACGGTGGAAAAACGTGGAACAAGATTTTATACACCAACGCTAGCAGTGGCTGTGCTGATTTGGTTATGGATCCGAGCAATCCTAACAAGTTGTTTGCGTGCATGTACGATTACCAAAGACAACCTTGGACGTTCAGAAGTGGCGGTCCCGGTAGCGGACTTTATGTTACATATGATGCGGGACAAACTTGGAAAAAGTTGGGCGCCGAGAGTGGCTTGCCCGAAGGCGAATTGGGTAGAATTGGAATTGCTATCCCCCGAAATCAACCCAGCCGAGTGTATGCGCTGGTGGAAGCGAAGAAATCGGGATTTTACCGAAGCAATGATGGGGGTGCGACTTGGAAGCGCATTACCGATGATGAAAATGCGGGCAACAGGCCGTTTTATTACCATGAAATATATGCCCATCCTGAGAATGAGAACCGTGTATATTCTATTTGGTCGCAGGTGAGTGTGAGTGAAGATGCTGGAAATCATTGGAGAATTTTAGCCGATTGGGGAGCGATACACCCTGATCATCATGCGTTTTTGATTCATCCGACAGACCCCAATTACATCATCAATGGAAACGACGGCGGATTGAATATTTCGTACGATGGCGGCAATTCTTGGCGCTATGCTGAGAACATTCCGGTGGGGCAATTTTACCACATTGATATTGATAATGAGTTACCGTACAATGTTTACGGCGGACTTCAAGACAACGGAAGTTGGGTGGGTCCGGCTTACCATTGGAAGTACGGCGGCATTAAGAATTTTGAATGGCAGGAGGTGATGTTTGGCGACGGATTTGATTGCGTTCCCATGCCTGGAAAGCCCGGTGAGGGTTATGCCATGTGGCAGGGCGGTAATGTGAGCCACTACAATACGAAAACACATCAAACGGTGCCCATTAAACCCCAGCACCCTCAGGGAGTGGAACTAAGATTCAACTGGAACGCGGCCATTGCGGTAGATCCGAATTTGAATACAGGGGTTTATTTTGGAAGTCAATTTGTGCATTATTCGGCAGATCAAGGGCGCAGCTGGAAAATCATTTCTCCAGATTTGACCACCAACAACAAATTGAAATTGCAGCAAGCAAAGAGTGGTGGGTTAACGGTTGACGCCACCGGCGCGGAAAACCATTGCACTATTTTGGCCATTGCGCCAGCAGCGAATGATACTAAAGTTGTTTGGGCGGGGACCGACGATGGAAACATTCAAGTGACCCGAGATGGCGGAGCTTCATGGAGCAATGTGACACTCAATATAAAGGGCGCTCCCAAGGAAGCTTGGGTTCCTTACTTGTGGGTGAATCCCAAAAACGCCGGTGAATGTTGGGCGGTCATCAACAATTACCGTCAGAACGATTGGAACGCCTATTTGTTTAAAACCACCGATTTTGGAAAAACTTGGACATCCGCTTTGGGAACGGCCCCAGCTGCTGATGGTGAATGGGGATATGTACATTCGGTGTTGCCTCATCCCCAGAATCAAAACTTGGTATTCATGGGAACCGACCGCGGCTTGTGGATGAGTTTAAACGGCGGCAAGGATTGGATGAAGTGGAAGGAAGGATTTCCGAGTGTTCCTGTGACCGATTTGAAAATTCAGAGCAGAGAAAATGATTTGGTGGTGGGCACTTTTGGACGTGGAATTTGGGTATTTGACCATCTAAATGTGTTGGTAGATTTGGCTGCAGGATCGGCAGCGAAAGCTCCAATTTCTGTTAAAGGAATTAAGATTGCGGCTACCACTCCGGGTTATTTGGCGCAAAGCATGAGCAATGCAGGAATGCATTTTGGTGCAAATACGGAATTTGAAGCACCCAATAAAATGGGCGGGGTGAAGATAGATGTTTGGGCGGTAACGACTAAAAATAAAGATCAATGGGAAAAGCTGAAACTGGTTGGAATGGTTTACAATGAAGCCGGTGAAAAAATCAGAACCCATCATTTTAGTTTAGATAGTACTGGGTTGTACCGCATTCCTTATCGCATGATTCGCGACGGTGTTCGATTCCCACAGCACGGAAAGGTGGATGAAAAATCAGATTTGCCATCGGGAATGGAAGTGGCACCGGGTAAATATAAAATGGTCATCAGAAATGAGGGCGATACGTTGAAATTTGCAGATAGCGTGTGGGTGGAAGTGAAAGAATCGGGTCAGTCGCCTTTTTCGAGTGCTGATTACAGTAAAAAATTGGTTAGTGCGGCTGATTTTGCGAAGGTGGTTCAGCTGGCTTATTCATCGTTCGAGGCCTTGAAGGAGGCTGAGCGCTCTTTGGAAACAATGGGCAAGTTGCAATTTGAGTCAGATACTTTGAAGCAGCGTTACTTGAAAGAGAGCAAGAAAATCACTGATTCTTTGGCTCAGTTGAAGTTGAAATACATGTTGGAGGAAGGGTATCGTTTTTACGAAGATGCCACCATCAGGTTGAACGATCATTTGAACAATGCTGCGGGCTTGTTAAACGGTTCTGAGCAGGTAACTGAGAATGTTCAAGTTGCCATTGACAACGCGAAAAAGCAGACTGATAAAGTGACGTCAGAGGTTCGGAATTACTTGAATGGCACGGTTTCTCCATTCTTAGATAAACTGGATTCCGAAGGAAAGCGCATTAAGTGGCGTTCGGAAATGAAGAAATTTTAAGTCATGAACTATCTTTTACCCAATAAAAACTTTTGTGCCAACACTTGGGAACATTGGTTGGCGGTTTTTTTCGTGGGACTTTTATGCGGTGTATTGACCTACAGGGCTCGCAAATTACCCGAAGATGGTAAACATAAAATCACCCAGATTTTTGCTTGGTTGTTGGTTATAAACGTATTGATTTGGCAAGTCGTTAAAGTTTACGTCTCACTACTTCCCTCTAATGACCCTGCATTTGTACCCTTTAATTGGGGCGAAGATTTACCGCTCAATCCGTGTAATTGGTTGGCCTTTGTTGCCTTAGCCTACAGTTACAAGCGCAAAATTTGGATGTGGCACGTCTTATACTTTTTTGTTTGGGTATTCACCTTCAACGCCATCATCACTCCGGCTCTTAATGAAGGATTCCCACACTACAATTATTGTAAGTTTTGGGTATCGCACACTGGTTTGGTCATGTTTGTGATTCACTTATTGGTTTTGGGGATGCCCCGAATCACGTTTAAAGATTTATTGAAATCATACGGCTATCTTCAAATATTCACCCTCATTGCCATTTCTGTAAACTATTTGGTGGTTTCCACGGGTCGCGAGGCCAACTATTTCTTTTTGATGCACAAACCGGAAACTGCAAGCATTCTCGACATTTTGGGTCCATGGCCTTGGTACATCATTCAAGGGGATGTGATAGCGTTTGGGTTGTTTGGGGTTGCAT